>Ga0256832_1000019_pt1 | contig 109116 bp, 98 predicted proteins | sample 134614metaG_FD_190534 | JGI IMG/M metagenome (GOLD analysis project Ga0256832, IMG submission 190534) | Hydrothermal vent microbial communities from Lau Basin, Pacific Ocean - 134-614 | ecosystem: Environmental > Aquatic > Marine > Hydrothermal vents | place: Pacific Ocean: Lau Basin...
GGCCGCGATACGTTTTTCCTCGTTGTGGGCCGCAATCACCACCGTCACCGTGGGGAGTTCCCCGTGTGCCGGACAGGGCCGCTCCGGCCGCAACCGCGCCCAGAGCATCATGAACAGCGGATACCCGACGTAGGTATAGAGAAGAAAGCCGAAACTGCCCCAGAACAGGAGGGTCATGTTCAACGCACCACTCCACCCCGCAGCCGTTCATACAGCCGGTTGCCCAGCAGTCGCTTGGCACCGTCGAGCAGCCACTGGCGGGCCAGGCGGCGCCCCATCTCCCAGCGGTCGCCTCGCACCAGCCGCTGAAACGTCTCCAGTTCCATCTGCCGTGTGATGGCGATGCGCCTCAGGGCGTATGGCTCCAGTCCGCCCGGTGGGTTGAGTCCCAGTCGCGAGGTGCAGACATAGTCGTATCCCGCCGCCCCGGCCTGCCGGCTCACCCGCTCGTCACCCCTGCCGCCGGGAAGGGCCAGCCCCTTCACCGGACCACCGAGAATCGACTCCAGCGCCCGCTTGCTGCCGACCAGTTCCTCCTCCAGTTCGGCGGCGGGCAGATCGCTCAGGTAGCGGTGACTCTTGCCGTGGGACTGTACCGACATTCCCGCAGCGTCCAACGCCCGGAGTTGCCCGGCACTCATGTGGTGCTCGCCACCGATCCAGTCGGTGGTGATGAAATAGTCGGCCACCATATTCCGCTGACGCAGCATGGGGAGAGAGACGGTGTAATTGCTGCGATCACCGTCGTCGAAGGTGATCACCGCCACGCGGTCACCCGGCTCGCGTTCGATCAGCTCCGCACAGGTGACCGTGCGGTAACCATTCTCCTCGAGCCACTGCAACTGCGCCTCGAACTGCCGGCGGGTAATGCTGTACACCGGGTCGAACAACCCTTCGTCCTGCGGCGAATCGTGGATTCCGTGGTACATGAGAACGGGAACCGGCGTATCGTCCATCAGAAGCGCCTCCGCTGCTCGGCATCGATCACTGTGAGCCGGCCCGCCCGGTTGAAGGTGTGGGTGGCGAGCAGGCCGGGCCGCCAATTCGGCGTGGCCGTGGCGATCGGCCGCTCCTCGTAACCCGTCTCGTCGAGTCGCAGGATCTCGTTGATCTGGAAGCCGTAGCCATAACGCCCCGCGCAGTTCTGCGAAGGGCGATAGAGCCTTCCGTCATGCCGGAAGATACGCCCCGCCGGACGGGCCCGCCGGACGTCGGAGACGACCGGATTCTCTGGATGGGGTATCCACTCCCCCTGCAGGAGATCGTCACTGTGGAACAGGAACAGCTCGTCGCAGGAAGAGGCCCCTTCGTTCTCCGCAATGCTCACGAACATCCACCACCTACCATCCTGCCGATGCAGTGTGGCATCCACCGCCGAGACGCCTTTCAGCAACGTCCGCCGATGTTCCCAGCGATGGGGGAACTCCACGCAGCGATAGAGATCCACGCTGCGGTTGGCGGCACTCTCCGGAACCATGTAGTACTCCCCTTCGAACTGGAACACGAAGGGGTAGGAGAGATGGTAGGGGCGCTCCAGCACGGGCACCGGCTCGCTCCAGTTACCCTCCTCGTCCATCTCCAGCACGGCGATGTGCCCCTGCTGACGGTAGAACAGGAACTCCTCGATGAACAGGTAGTATCTTCCATCCCGGTAAACAGGGAAGGGATCGGCCCAGAAGCGGTCTTTGGGAGGGTGGATCGAGCGGTACCGCCAGAGGGATCCCCAGCCGTCGTCACCCAGATGGTAGAGCAGGAACCACTGATCGAAATAGAACTTGTTGGCATACTTGTCGCGCAGCTTGCCGAGGGTACGCCTGACGATGTGTCGCGCCCGTTCACCGCGAGTGGGCACGGTGAACAGGCGGTTGCCATACAGATCCAGCGGCGGATTCTCCGCCTCCATCCGACGAAAGAATTCCTCTTCACCGAGCCGGCGGAGCTGTTCCAGCCTGCGCGGGATGAAGGAGAGGGTCTTCCAGTAGAGATTGTTCCGGTTGTCGGCCACCGTCTCCTGGGTGCAGGACCAGGAGCGGTAGAGCACCTTGCCGTTGTCGATGTCCTCGGAGAGGATCTGCAGCATGGAGCCGGTCTCCGGCCACCCCTCGACCACCTCCCAGTAGGCTGCCGGACCACCCCGGTTCACCCTGTTGTCACCATGGTGGTAAGACCACACCCCGTACCTGGCGGCATGCAGGATCCCGCCGCGCAGGATGCGGAAACCGATGCGGATCAGCACGTCGAGATGGTGCTGTTCGATGGCCGCCACATCCTGGCTGGAGAAGTAATCGGAGACCCGCTTGCGCACCGGCTTCACCGTGAGCAGCGGCACGCCCTCCACCAGCGGGGAGAGATCCTTGGGGGCGAAGGCATCGGGCAGGGAGGCACCCCGCTCCACCAGTTTCTGCTCGGCGATATCGAGCCCCTTGTTCAGCAGCACCGGCAGCAGATTGCGGGCCTTGCCGGTGATCCGCCTGACCAGCGATGGCCTCTCCGCTTCACCACCGCCGTCCACTACCAGCAGCTCCACGGCAGCGTAGTCGCTCCGCTGCAGGATCTCCACCATGCGATAGACCCAGGCGCGCACCTCCATGCCGTCGAGCAACAGCCCCACCCGGAGTTTTCCCTTTTCGTTCATCTCTCTTCCAGACACTCTCGATAGACCTCCAGATAGCGACGCCCCATCGCCTCCAGCGTGTGGTTGCGCCGATAGCACTCCCACGCCCCTTGCGCCAGGCGCGCCGCCAGCTCCGCATCGTCGGCCACCCGCCGCAACGCGCGGCAAAGGGCCTCGGCGTCCCGTGGCGGCACCAGACAGCCATTCTCACCATCCGCGATCACCGAGCCGATGGCCCCCACATCGGTGGCCACCACCACCTTGCGCAATGCCATCGCCTCCAGCAGGGCGATGGGCAACCCCTCCTTCCAGGAGCTGATGACGAACAGATCCGCCGCCAGCAGGAAATGGCTCACTTCCCGCTGGTAACCGGCGAACACCACCTGCTCCCGGATACCCAGCCGGAGAGCCATCTCCTCCAAATCCCCGCGCTCGGTTCCCTCCCCCACGAACACCAGCACCGCCTCCCGCCCACCGAAACCGGCGGCGAAGGCCTCGAGCAACGTCCGGTTGCCCTTCTCCCAGTCCAGACGACCGACACGCAGCAGCAGCCGCCCCGCCCGCCCGAGGCCATATTCCTCACGCAGCGCCTCCGCCCGCTCCCGCGCTTCACCACCCGCTGCGAAATCGGTACCGTTCTCCACCAGCCTCACTCTCGCACCGGGGATTCCGGCCGCCTCCACCTCCCGTCGCAACGGGGGTGAAACCACCACCACCCGGTCGAAGAACCGCAGTACCCCCTTGTCCACCTTTTCGTAGAAACGGAGCCGGGCGGTGGTGCTGTACCAGGTGTGGCAGGTGGCCACCCGGCGCACGGGAGAGAACGCCCCGCCGAGCGCCGCCGCCACATCGGTCCGGTAACCGTGACTGTGCAGGATCTCCACGCCGCTCTCCCGCACCCGCCTGCGCAGGCGACGGCACACCCCCGCCAATCCTGTCCGCCCCACCCGGATTCGCTCGGCAGGTACGTCACGCCCGCCGAGGGCGGCCATCATCGCATCGGCCCCCGGGCTCTCCAGCACCCAGACCGCTACCGAATGCCCCTGTGCCCGGGTATAAGCGGCCAGTTCCACCACCACCCGCTCCGCTCCGTAGAACCCCCCGCTGCTGATCAGATGGAGGATGTTCACCCCTCCTCTCCCAGCCAGAGCGATGCCAGATCCCGATCGATCATCTCGGCGAGACGCAGAATCTCCTCACGGTAATACCCGATCAGACGCCGCCGCTGTTCTGCGGTGATGGGAGGCCGGCTGCGGTAGGCGGTATTGGCCCGGGCCAGAAATCGCCACAACGGCTTGCGCAGTGGGGGAGGCACCACCAGCTTGGCCCCCGCCACCACCCCTGAGGGTGCATGATAGAGCAGGTTGTGCAACAGCATGCTCCGCCGGCTGCGGTTGGGGTTCTCCACGGAAAAGCGGGGGCGGTATCCGCTGTCCACCTCCAGGAAACGCAGCACCCCTTCATAGACCCGTTCGGTGTCCCGCTTGAAATCGTCGAACAGCACGACATGCACCTGCTCCCGACCGAAACGATCGAGATAGCGCTGCAGCTGTTCGGCATAGCGGGCGATCTCGCTGTAATAGAGCCCTTCCACCGGATAGGGATTTCGCTTCGGCAATCGCATTCCCCTCCGGCGCGCCAGCTCGGCATCCAGCGCCTCTCCGAAATCACGAATCTCCTCGTTGCCCCACGCCAGTCGCTGACTGTGGTAGGAGTGGACCATCTCCACCGGATTGCGCAGCATCACCAGGATCTTCGCCTCCGGGGAGAAATGCCGGATCTCCTCCGCTGCCATCTTTGAATAGAGATACCAGACCGAGGCCTCTCCGATCACCTTCTTGCCTCGACCAGCGGAAAACAGGGCGAGATAGCGCTCCCGATCCCGAATATAGAGGGGAGAATGGATGTCGCTGGCAAAGTGATGCGGCTCCTTTACCTCGGGAAAGAATATCTCGGGGTGTCCCCCCAGGTAGGCGTACATGGAGGTGGTGCCGCACTTGGGGGCCCCCACGATGAAGAAGTTGGGTCTGACCGTCTGCGCTCCCATCACTCTATCCCACCACCGTGGGGCGAATCCCCATCTCTCGATACACGAACACGGCGAACAGCAGATTCCAAAGCAACAGGGTCAGCACCGAAGCGACCGCCGCCCCCACCGCACCCCACGACGGAATCAGCGCCGCATTCAGCAGCACGTTGACCACCACCGCTACCGCAGCCCCCTTGGCCGCCAGGGAGCCGTGGTGGGTCATGGTGAGCAGCACGCCAACCGCGCCGAAGGCAGCATTCAGCAGTTGCCCTATCACCAGCACCTGCAGTGCCGGATAGCCCGCCTCATATTGCGGCCCGAACAGCGCCAGAAAGCGTTCACCGAACCAGAGCAGCAACAGGCCGATGGGCAGGGTAGCGGCGAAGATGGCCCTGCTGCTGGTTGTCACCAGGCGCTGCAGCCGCTCCGACTCCTTTTGGGCATGGACCCGCGCCACCACCGGCGACACCGCACCGGTGGCTGCCACCAATACGAAGGAGGCGAGGGTCGCGGCGAGCACCGCCACATTGTAGACCGCCACCTCCACCGCCCCTCGCATCCCGCCCAGCATGACGATGTCGATACGGCTGTTGATGATCTGCAGTCCGGCCAGCAGCGCCAGCGGCAGCGCAGCGCGCAACCAGGGTTTCATTTGGTACACCGCAGTCACCCGATCTGCCTCAGCCGGCATCACCCGCCGCAACAGCAGCCCGCCAACCAGGAAGGCCAGCACCATCGCCACGATGTTCAATCCCACGGCCTCGCGCGCATCGAGCGAGAGCCCGAGCAGATGGTGGGCAGCGAGGACGAAAAGCACGAAGAGCAGCGGTCGGAGCACCATCTCGGGAAATTTCCCCAGTATCACGTGGTGCAACCCCGTCATGACGGCACCCCGCACTCTCGCCACTGCGATGAGGGGAATCAGGATCACCGCGAGCCGCAGCGGCTCCAGCAGCACCCCTTCCAGCCGCCCGGCGGCGGATCCGCCGACCAGATAGACCAGCAACGCAATGACCACTCCCAGCGTTCCAGCCGTCACGTGAGAGAAACGGCTCACCCCCCGCAACATATCCCAACGCCGTTCCGCCTCGAAGACCGAGACGTTGCGGATCGCCAGCCTGTCCAGTCCGAGAACCGCCGGCACCACCAGCAGGTTCACCCAGGCCAGCGCGTAAGCGTATCCCCCATACTGCTCCGGCGGCAGCAGCCGGGCCAGCAGCAGCGTGGTGAGAAAACCGAGCAGGGTGGAGAGCATCTTCATCAGAAAATTCCCGCTGGTTGTCCGGATCAGCCACTCTCTCAGGCCGGAGGAGTAGTTCGCCGCCATTGCGCCCTACTCCCCTTCCATATCCTGATAGAGAGCGCCGAGCCGGCTGCCTTCCACCACCGAGCGGACCTGCTCGATCTGTTCCGCACTGAGCCGCTCACGCCACTGGAAGGCGGCCCGCCGGGGATCCCGAACCACCCCGTAATAGGAACCCTTTTCCCGATGGGTACTGGCACGCAGAAAGGACTCGGTCTGCGGATTCCACTCCAATCCGCAGAATTGGAACATCCGGCGGGTGACCCCTTCGGGATCGAGGCATAGATCCTCGTAACGGAGCGTCATGCAGTTCTCACGGCTGGCGGTCTCCCGCAACGCATGTTCATTGAACAGCACCCAGCGCCAGGCGAGGCGCTGAAGGGGGGTGAGCGCCTTCAGCCGTTCCACGGTCAGACCGTAGATCCTTCCGGTCTCGGTGGCCAGCAGTTTCTCGAACACCCGATAGCCTTCGCTGGCCCGGATCCGGTTGAAGAAGCGTGCCTGCTCCTCTCCCTTGAGTATGGAACTGACGTAACCACAGGGATGCCGGATGATGTGTACGCCATGGCAGGCGTCGAGACACCCGCTGATCACCCCGAGGCGCCCCAGCGACTCGATGGACTTCCACACCAGCGTGATCCCCTCCTCTGCCCGGCCGACCAACGGATCGAAGGTGGGCAGTTGAATGGTACGGCGGACTCGCCCCACACCAATGGAGAGATAGACACTGGCCCGATAGAGCAGATCCCGGTGCCACGGGAGATAGGACTTGCGGAAGAGGGGACGTTTGGTGGTCACCACCGGTGTACGGCAGTGGAACAGTTCCGCCACATAACGACCTATCCCTTCGCAATACGCGCCTCCCTCGCCGGAGACCAGCAGGGGCAATTCGCCGATAGGGATATAGCTGTCCGGCTCATGACGATAGAGGGTATCCGGATGGCTGTCGAAGATCTTGCCGATCCAGGTGGTACCCGAACGGGGCATGCCGAACAGCAGAATGACCGGAGCCGGCGGGTTCATCCCCTCTTCCCTCTCGTCACCCATCCGCTCCCCGCTCCTCGAAATCCAGCGCACGCCGTGCATGGCGCCCCAGGGGCGTGTTGTGTCGCAACCAGTACTTGGCTGCAATGACCACGCCGTTCATCCACCACGCGAGTTTGGCACGCAGCCTCGGGGAAAGGGGCGGCATTGGCACATCCACCCGGTACCCCTTCTCCGCCAACGCGTCCCGCAGACAGTAGGTGATCACCTGCTGCTCCAGCGGAGACATCTCCTCCTCCCACCGGAAACTCCCCTTGACAGAGAGCCCGACCATCGCCTGACGATAGGTGGTGTCGCCACCGCTCAGCGCACCACTGCGCTCGCCCTCGATCTGGGGGTAGCTCAGTTCGATACCCGTGAACCGGTTGATCCGTCGCAGGGTTTCCTCGTCGCGCCGCACCAGATCCTCGTAGCGGAACTCCATGTATCGATCACCCGCCTCGCGCTGCAACCACCGACCGAAGGCCATCGCCCGATACCAGAGCCGCGCCGCGCTGATCAGCTGCGCCAACGACCCGCCGCGCCGGCTCGACAGCCACCCCTTGTTGCGCAGCGACAGGGCCACGTCACGACCGTCCCGGACCACGTGCAGGAAGCGGGCATCGGGAAACCAGCGGAGCAGGTTACATGCCTCGAAGATGTGGCCAGGGGTCTTCTCCAGCCAGCGCTCCTTGCCCTGTGCCCGGGCCACCTGCTCCATGAACAGGCGCAGGAACTCCCCGTAGTTTCGAAACGGCCGCTCCGCGCTCCTCAGGAATGTCTCCTCATCCACCCCCGCGCGCCGAAACTGGCCGGATTTCACCCATTCTTCCAGAAAACGCCTGCGGTTACCGGGATCAGTGATATCCCCGTAGATCGGCTTGCATACGTCGAGCAGATGGGTCTCCGCCCGGTAGACCGGAAACTGGCCGGAGAGGAGCAGGACGGAGTAGGTCAGGCTGGTACCGGAGCGCGGCGCCCCCAGCAGGAACACCGGTTCTTTCATCCGTCCGGATGGTGCGGTGTCGGTGACGTCACTCATCGGTTTGCCGTTTCGCCGCTTTGCCATAGCGCAGGACCGTGTTCACCGTCGGAGTGCCGGCCGGCACCTTCCCCTCTTCCTCGTCCAGCAGCGTCTTCGCCCGCACCACCAGCGCCAGATAGACCCAGAAATAGGTGCTCAACGGGTAGTGGGTGAAACGATCCCCGAACAGATTGGCCACCCCCAGGCTGACCACCGCGGCCAGCGTACCCAGTCCCAGCGCCTTGAACAGCGGATCATCGGCCCTTTGCCACAGTGCATTGGCGTTGCGGTAGCCCCGCCAGAGGATCACCAGAAAGATGAGCAGTCCGACCGGGCCCTGTTCGACCAGCAGCTTGAGATAGTAGTTGTGGGTATCCTTGTTCTGATATTCGTTCAGTTTGTTGAACACCCGGTAGCCGACCCCCAACACCGGGTGCTCCTTGTAGGTTTCGATGGCGTTCTCCCAGATGATGATGCGGGATTGGGCGGACTTGTCACGCTCCTCTTCACTCTCGACGAAGATGCTGTTGAAGCGCTCCTGCACCGAAACCGGGAACAGTCCGATGACCATCGGAGCCGACAGGGAGAGGATGAGAGCCACGATCAGCACCTTGAGCTTGCCGGTCTTGAACAGGAGTACGAAGGCGGCCGCCAGAAAGGCGAGCCACGCTCCCCTGGACTGGGAGTACATCAGAGAATAGAGATTGAGTATCGCCAGACCGGCCAGCAGGAGTCGATACCGGAGCCGTTCCACATACAGGGCCAGCAGTATGACGACGAAGGTGTAGGCGGCATAGAAGGCGGCCAGCTCGTTGCTGCCCAGCATCATGAAGGTTCCCTTCACGAAGCGAAAGTCATCGGTGTAATGCCAACTGTAGACGTGGGAGAGCTGGGCATAGAAGACCCGGAACATGTAGGCCAGTGGAAACAGGGTGGCGATGATCACCGCGATGATTCCCCGGCGATCACGGACGCTGTTCAATACGATGAAGAAGATCAGCAGGGGCAGGAACAGATCCTTGAGTGAACTGAAATAGCGCTGCGGAACGTATCCCAGCGAATAGATGCCGTGGACCGCCGAGACGAGATAGATAAGCACGAACCAGAGAATGGGGTAGTGGAGGTCGCTGTGGGATGGAACCGCCCGTTCCCGGTGGCTCCTCCAGGCGAAAAAGGCGAGGAGTGCCATCAGATTGAGGAAATTGATCCCGCCGCTCAAAGTGGGCAGCTTCCCCAGATAGATGTTCTGCAGCGGGATCATCGCGATCAGGATCAGCAGCGGCCAGTTGTGCGGCAGCTCTTTTTGCTGCGGGAGAGAGGCCGCATCAGCGCCGGCCGCCGCCCTCCGCATCGCACTGCCAGCTATTGGGCCCCGATCCATCTGCACGGTTTCAGTCATCCCCTCTCGATTGAAAGCCTTGCCGCCGAGCGGGACACCGGTCAGGCATCACCCCTCACCTCCTGCTCTATCAGGCTCTCGTAACACCCGACCATGCGCTCCACGGAGTAGCGTGCAACCACTCGTCTACGGCCGGCCAGACCCATGCGCTCCCTCAGGCGCGCATTGTCCACCAGTTTTTCGATACTCCACGCCAGGGCCATATGGTCCCGCGCCGGGGCCAGATAGCCGTTCTCTCCCTCTTCCACCAGTTCAGGGTTGCCACCCACCCGGGTGGCCACCACCGGCCTGGCCGCGGCCATCGCCTCCAGGATGGCATTGGACAACCCCTCGGTGACACTGGAGAGCACGAAGATGTCGATCCCCGCCAGGATGGAGGGGATATCGCTGCGCGCCCCCAGAAAACGGACGTGATTGCGCAGCCCGAGCCGCGCACACTCGGCGACCAGGCCTTCCCGCAAGGCCCCCTCCCCGACCACCACCAGCATCACCTCTCTCCCCGAACGATGCAGCGCCTGCACCGCGCGCAGCAGGGTCGGGTGATCCTTTTCTGCGCTCAGGCGGGCAACGGTCCCCAGCAGGATGCGGCTCTTTTCCACCCCCAGCTCACGGCGCAGGGCCCCGCCGTCTGTGGCGGTGAAACGGGCCACATCGACCCCGTTCGGCACCAGGGCGATGCGCTCACCGGAGACACCGCTGGCGACCAGCGATTGCCGCACCGCTTCCGACGGGACGATGATGCGCCGGAAACGGCGATCGAAATAACGATAGGCCAGACGCAGCTTGCGACTGTAGCGAAAACCGGTATCCCGACGGCTGGAGAGGATACACCGGACATCACCGAGGGCGAGCAGGGTGACCGCCAGGATGTCGGAGCTCTCGAAAAAGGAGAGCACGCAGTGGTGCCGACGCGAACGGACGAAACGCGAAAGCTCGCGCAACCGCCTCAACCCGTGCCTCGAAAGCAGCCTGCCGGTAGGAAGATGGCGCAAGCTGGCAACACCCAATCGCCCCTCCCGCTGAACGACCCGCTCACCGAGCTGTATCACGTCCACCTGGAAACGGGAGGGGTCCATCCCGCTGACCAACATCTTCAGATGCTGTTCGGTTCCACCCTCTCCTCCCACATTGGTGTCCGTCAGGATCAACAGTCGAATCATGGGGTCACATACACTTCCCTTGCCGAGGCATCCATGTAACTGCCCAGCCACGTCCAGATTTTACGATTCGCCGGGCAGTCACGCCATTATCAACCCGGCAACCATGTACGCAACCATTACCTGCAAGCTGCGCCTTGTTCCGGCCTGTTCTTGAAACCCTGAATGCGACATATATGGTTGGCGGGGCAATGATGTCATTTTGCCAGAAAACTACAATCTCAACTGCAGATAGCAGGTGATGCGATTCTCGTGGTAGCGGTTGCGCTTGCTGTAGGCAGAGCGATCCAGATAACGATAGAGGCAGGAAGCGCTGTTGCCCCGCCCCAACTCCCACAGCAATCCCGACTCGACGCTCCACACCTCACCCTCGTAACGGGTGAAGCGATATACCCGTTGCTGGTAGTTGATCCCCATCAGGAGGTCCCTCCCCGGATTCAGCCGGTGCCGCCAGCTGGCATGCACCCCCTGGCTCAATGCGCTGTCCCCCTGCTCGAGATAGTTGCGCCGCTCATGGAACAGCAGGGCGGTCACGGCATTCTCGCCGGTCTGCCAGCCAAACACCGACTGCCCCCGTTTGCGCAGATAGGTTTCGTTGAACAGACCAAAGTCGTCCAGGACCAACGGGGTCAGCCTCCCGGCGTAGGGGTGTTCGGTCCGCTCACCGGTTTCCGGATCGAAATAGACCGGTACCAGTTGGCCGCTATCGGGATCGGGCTCGCCAGGGATGAACTGCCCGGTCTCCGGATCACGAAACGAATAGACCCCTCTCTCCGACAGCGCCTGCTGCAACGCCACGACCGTCTCCTGATAGCTGGTCAACCAGACGCTGCGCCGAAAACGAAGGCTGAACTCCCCCCGCCAGCTGTCTCCGGGATTCATCCCGTAATCCCTGTCCCGCCAACTGAGATCGAGACTCGTTCGCCGTGACGGATTCCACAGGGTTCGAACCAGTTTGTAGTGCTCCCCGTACAACGTGTCCAACCGCAGGGTTCGCCAGATGCGCCAGCTGATCCCGCCGGCCAAGTAGTCCCCGTTGTCGTATTGGCGGGTCCAGGAGGTGGAGAGCCCGAGATCGTGGTTCTCGCTTCCAGCCCGTGCCACGAGAGCGAAACGACGGCCAAAACGATAGCGAAAGTTGCCCTGTGAAGTTTCATGGTCCATCAACAGGTAATCCGCCCGTTCGACCCGCTCCTTCTTGTAATTCAGGCTCCATGCCACCCTTCCCCAACGGCGATTGGCGAGCCGGGCGAAGGCGCGCCGGGTCACGCTGTCCGACGCCCTGTCCTCGATACTGGTCTGGTCATGGGTATAGCGCACCAGCAGGTGGGCGTTCTTGCCCACGTTCTGGCGGAAATGGGGGCTGATACGCAGCGTGGTTACATCCGTCCGATCGCCCGGCAGAAAATACTCCAGAAAGATCCCGGGATGCGCATAGATGGGACGTTGAAAGTGGCGCCCTTCGACGTCCAGGAACAGGCGGTTACGCAGCAGCTCTGCGAACCCTGTCATTCCTCCCTGGTGATTGGTGATATCGTATTGCTTCTCCCGGGCATAGAAGAGATTCTGCATCCGGTAGGTCAAGTCGAGCGAATAGCGACGCCCCTTGCCCTGCAGCCAGAGCCCCGGAGTGAGCTCGGAGATGACATCCTGCCGCCGTTTGCCGAAAGCAGGGAGATTCTCGTCCGAAGCGAGGCCAACGTTGTCGCTCAGTGTTATCGCCGTCCTCAGCGATGGCTCCAGCGACCATTTCGCCGCCACCGGCACCGTCACCAGACCTCCACCGAGCCAGAGCAGAAACATCCATGAGAAACGAAGCACGTCGATCTTCTTCTATGGTTTTCGTGGAAAAATCGATAGCGGCCAGGCAAGCGGCGACTACCCGTCCGGCCAGGCGCTCGACGAACACACCCCCTCGTTACTCGTAGCGACCGTAGTAGCCGCCGTAGTAATCGCTCTTGAACACCTCAGGGCTCTTGTTCAACACCATCCCGATCGCCTTGTTCCTGTCCAGTTGCGAGATGGCGTCCTGCACCGCCTGCATCGGGGTCTTCCCTGCCTCCACCACCACCAGGATCTGTCCCATCAGTTGCGCCAACGTGACAGCCTGACTGGTCGCCAGCAACGGAGGGGTGTCGAAGATGATGACCCGATCGCTGTACCGCTCGGAAAGCTCCTGGACCAACCGCCGCATCCGTCCGCTGGCAAGCAGTTCCGGGGTATGGCCCGATCCCTTTCCGGCCGGAAGAACCCGGAGCCGCGGCAGCGAAGTGTGCAGGATGGCCTCGCCCAGGTCCAGTTCGGGTTCCTGCAAAACATCCACCAGTCCCAAATGATCGTCCAGATCGAACAGCCGCGTCGTGCTCCGACGCAGATCGTCGCAGTCGACCAGCAAGACGGTGAAATCCTGCTCCATGGCCATACTGATGGCCAGGTTGATCGAGGTGAAGGTCTTCCCTTCCCCCGGCATGGCACTGGTCACCATGATCAGGTTCCCGTGATCGACCAGCCCGGCCTCGTTGCCGAAGGCATTGTCCAGCAACGGACGCTTGATCATGCGATACTCTTCGGCCTGCCGGCTCCGCCTGTCGGCGGGACTGAGAAAGCCCTGCTGCTTCAAGGTGCCGAAATCGATGGGACAGACCTGCTTCAACATCGCCGTTTGTTTCCTTTTGGTGTTTTCTCGCACAGTTCGCTCCCCTCCTCAGGTCTTCCCTTTTCCACGCCTCCTTGGTCCCGCCCGCTCTCTAGCCCGAGCGCTCCACCCGGCCACCTAAATCCCACCGCGAGTCGCCGCATGTAATCGAATGAACCACCTGGGGCATCGGCAAAAGGCAAAGCACCACCGGCCGCCACTGAATGGGTCGTCGCGCCTGGACAGCGGTCCCGGCACCATCGTCACATGTTCCCGCACGAAACTTTCCAGCCGGCTCAACCCGCCACTCCCCTGAGAGCCGCCAGCACACCCGAAATCTGGATCAACACCACCCCCACATAGCAGATCAGCAGCATCACCACCCCCATCAGCAGGATGCGTCTATCTTTCCGCTCCATGGCACGAACACGAGGCGTGGTGACGCGGCTGACGGTACCCAATACCGGAAGCCCGGTTGCTTCCTGCAGGATCCGGCGGTTGTAGATACCGGGCCGGATCTGGGTCAACAGGAACGCCAGGCCGACACCTCCAGCCAATCCCGCCAGCAACACCACGCTGCTCCACAACAGCCGGTTCGGACCGGCGGGGACCAGGGGCACGATGGGAGGCTCCACGATTTCGATCTTGAACTCACCCCCGGTCTCTTCGGCATCTTCGGAGAGCTCGGCCTTCTGACGCCGCTCCAGCAACGCCTGATAGTTTTCCTTGTTCACCTCGTAGTCGCGGTTGAGCTGCTGCAGCCTGGTCTCGATCTCGGGTCGCGTATCCACCAGCTCCTGCAGCTGTGCTGCCCGCTGCTCGTACTCGTCGACCATGGCCTGAATCGCGGCCACCTCGGCTTCCGCAGCCCCCAGGGCGAGCTTCAGCTCCTGCATGTAAGGGCTGGATTGTTGGGGAGCTGACGGAGCTGACAGCGCCTCACGCTCCCGCTGCCGCTTCAGCTCTGCTATGGTACGGCGCAATGCCTGGATATCGGGGTGTTCCTCCGTAAAACGCAGCGATTTCTCATCCAGTTGCGCCTGGAGTGCATGGATCCGCTCGTCGATGGCCGCGACGGCAGGGTGTCCAGCCAACTCCTCTTCCGCATACCGCGCCGCCATGAACTGCTGGCGCAACTCGTCGCGACGATACTGCTCTCTACGCAGCTCCACCCTCGCCTTGGCCAGCTGATTTCGAACATCCTGCAACTCGTCGAAGAAGCCCCTCTCCTCACCGGGCAAGAAACCTGCATACTTGCGGCGGAACTCGAGCAGGCGGTTCTCCGCCTCGATCAGGCGCTGCTCGTACTCCCTGAGCTGGACATCGAGGAATTCCTGGGCCTGTTTGGTGTCCTTGCGTTTCTCACCCACCGTGCTGTCGACGAAGATCTTCAGCAGGGACTCCACCACACGTTTGGCCACCTTGGGATCCTTGTCGGTGTAGCTGATGGAAAAGAGATTCACCCGGCTCTTGTCGCCCTTGACCGTGATGTCCTTGGCCAGCTCATTGAGAAACCGCTCTTTCTCCTTGGGGTCGTCCATATCGACGGAGAGCTGGGCCATCGCCACCAGTTTCTCGAGATTGGGACGGCTGAGGATGGTGCGGGTCATCAGATCGAGACGGCGCCGTACATCGGTCTGCACCGCCAGTCCCTTCAACAAGGGCCGAAGCAGGGAGTCGGTGTCCACATTCACCTGCGCAGTGGATTCATAGCGATCCGGCTTCAACATCACCGCCCCCCAGCCGACAATCACGATGAACCACGCAAACGCCATCGCGTACCAGCGGTACTGCCACATCCCGTGCAGATACTTCAAGAACTGCTGAAACGTTTCCTGCATGACTGCGCCTCCGTGCCGGAATCTAGAACAGGGACTCAGGGATGATCAGGATATCCCCCGGAAGCATATCGACATTCGCGGTGATGTCTCCGTCCTTGATAAGGTCATCCAGCCGCACCCGGTACTGGCGCCGCTTGCCGTTGACCATCCGGACGATGGTGGCGCTGTTGCCGGCTGCATATTCGGTCAGCCCGCCCACCGAGATCATCACGTCGAGCAGCGTCATGTCCTCCCGGTAGGGAATGGCCTTGGGCTTGGCCGCCTCGCCCACGATACGTATCTGCTCGGTGGGACGACCCACGAAGTCCGCCACCGTAACCGTCACTACCGGGTTCTTTATGTACCTGGCCAGGCGCTGCTCCAGATCGCGCGCCAACTGGGAGGGAGTCTTGCCACTGGCTTCCAGGTCCTCTACCAGCGGCGTGGTGATGAAGCCGTCCGGACGCACCTTGACAGCACCGGATACCTCCTGATTGCCCCACACGAATATGTTGAGGGTGTCCCCGGGGCCGATGAGATAACGCGCCTCTTTTCGTGGTTGCATCGAGGGCTTGAGCTCCGGAATGGAACTGCATCCTGCAACCAGACCTCCTCCCAACAACAGAGCCAGCACGATACCGCCCAGGTGATGGTGACAGCGCCTTTTCATGAGAAACGATTCTCCCCTACCCAGCTGTTCCCTTTACTCGCATGGCCCCGGCCATGCCACCGGTGACCGACCGGCCACCCTTCCCGAAAAAATCGAATGTCTTCCCTCCTTAGTCCCTCTCGTGCTGCTGGAATCAAGCGGCCCTTCTGGCTCAATCATGAATCCGGGAGAGGTCTCTCTCCTTTCAGTCGCTGAATCCCTGTCTCTGCTTATTGTTTTTTCAGGCGGGTTGTCGATGACCGCCAGCGACAGAATATCTTTCCTACCGATGACACAACCCGGGGGAAACGGGTCGTGGGCGATTATACATCATCCATTTCATGACGTAACCCCCTGAACAGGACCAACAATATGATGAGGAAACGAATGCACCAGGAGGTGCGAGGCACAGCCGCTCCCCAAAGTAAGATGTAGTTCCGGAGACGCCACGGCCGTTCGGCGTTCCCGGCGGGGAGGTCCTGGAGGAAAAAACGAGCAACACGCGCGCGGAAGAATCCTTCTCGACCTCCGCTGCTTTGATGAGTGGGCCGGGAAACAGAAGATCATCGAAGATCATCCCGCTTCCCGGCCTCCTCAATGGCCGAGCGGCATGCTCAAACGAGCGAGGGAAGATCAGTGGCGCCAGCCGCCATGGCGACCGCAGCAGCCATCCCGATCACCATCGTCGTCACTATCATCCCAGCCACCGCTCTCACTACCATCGGCGTAGCCGTCATCATACCCCTCCTCATAAGCTTCGTCATGGATCTCTTCATATATTTCGTCGTACATCTCCTCCCAGGCAGCGTTGTACCCGTCCTCATAGCCTTCGGGATAATCACGATTCCCGTCGTAGATGCCGTCCTCGTATCCCTTGTCATAACCGTCACTGAAGCCCTCTTCGTAGTCACCACCTTCCCCGTAGCCGTCATCGTAGCCATCACTGTAGCCTTCGTCATAGCCGTCGCCATAACCTTCTTCGTAACCGTCGTCATAGCCGCCGCTCTCGTCTTCATAGCCGCTACCACAACAGCCACCACTGCCTCGAGCACCAATCCACCCCCCCCAGCCGCCATGGCCACAGCAAGCGGAAAACATGAGCCCGTCCATTCCATATCCGCGATCGTTTGCAGCGGCCGAAAGGGGAACGAAGATCATGACAACCAATCCCACACTACCAACAAACTTGCCAATCCATTTGACGTTGAACATGACACACTCCTTTTGTTCGAACTACTGAAAAAATGACGCAACCCATGAACGAACGACAGGTGGCGATCAGCTTCCTCCGAAAAAGAACACTGCAACAAGAAACAGAGGGAGTTTGACGAGGAACGCAATGACATTTGAAACTGCAAATTTTTTAACATTTGCAGTTTCATAATTGAGGCTATTCCGAATTATCAGAGAGCAACGGCGGGCATGAATGGTAAGACGAACGAGTTCCCGTCGCGCATCCTGCATTTTCTGGTCGTCGTCCTTGTCGTTCCAGCGGCTTTGCGCTTTTCCGCAACAGCCAATCCGTATTCCCTTACAGTAAGTATAGTTTGATTTTTTTGTGTAAAAAAGATCCTTTGCCCGCGGGAGCACAGGCGAGGAAAAGGATTCATTGGGAGAATCTATGAGCCTTCTCGCACAAATTGGGCACGTCCAGTTGCATAGCTGCGCCTGTGCGAAGAGTGATCCGGTCGCCATCTCTCGGCAACCGAAGGTGAACATGCTCCGCCCGCTCCTGAAATCCCGGATGCGGCATATATGGTCGCGGGGTGAACAAGCACCGAAAAAGCCTCTGACAGACAGCCGGCCGAGAAATCACAACTACAACGCTGGAATCGACAGCTTTCCAGAATATTCCAGCGTATAGCCTCCGCTCGCATCCGGAGCACCGAGCATGTGGAGTTTCCGGGCGAGATCGCTGCTGCCGTCACGGGGAGTAAAGACCCCCTTGAAGTGATATGCTCCGTCCGGAGTCACAACCACCGAACCTTCCGCCTGCAGGGGGCCACCGGTATCACGAAGCTGTCCCCCGATCTGCTGCCCTTCCGTCTTCAGCTCGAGAGAAAAGCCCCCCAGCTGGATGGGAGCACCCATCTTGATGGCCGCGTTCTGCCAACGGGCAACGCCTTCGCCCTCGACCAGTTTTCCGTCCGCAAGCGCCACATCCAGACCCTCGAACACCAGCTCGCCATCCAGCACCGGGACGGGGTAGGGGGTCATTCTCTGCACGGCTGCCACGGGGAACCGGCCCTGCAGCTGCCGGAGATAGCGTTTTCCTCCCAGTGTCGATCCGAGATAGGTTTTGAAATTCATCTCTTTGTCCCGGCTGTCCAGCACAAGCTCGGCACGACCCATCAACAACGGCCAGAGCCTGACTTGCCAGTGGATCTCCTGTAACTGAATCTTTCCCGCCTGAAGATGGCGAGCGCTTCCCGACCACAGGGTACCTTCGACACCGGAGAGGGAAACACCGTTCAGCCTCCCGCTGATCGCCTTGTAGGCGTAGGCAGCAGGGAACGTAACCACGAGGAAAAGAAGATAGGAACCAATACCCAGCAACAAGAAACGCAGCCACTTCTTCTTCACTTCTCCCCCTCCCCGAGACGCAACCGTGCATCCACACCTCCAGGCACATCGCTGCGCTCGACGGTCGCGCTTATCACCCGGACGCCGTTCTCCCTGGCCAGTACCTGCAACCAACCCGCCAACCGGTCGAACGCCGCCCCCTCGAACCAGACCCGGACCTCCCCGCCATCCGGTTCGAGGCGTTTCATGGCATTTCCCAGCCCCTGCCGCTTGGCCGTGCTGTCCACCAGGGAGAGAAGGGACTGGCCACCCAGCCCCTTCTTCCCGCCACTCCCCACCGAGGTGCCCCGCAGGGCCTTCGCCTCAGCGGCGGCATTGCGCATCCACTGCAACAGCTCCCGCTGCTGCTGTACCTCACGCTGCATCTCTACGCGGGCATTCATCAGCGGCTGCCAGAGCAGAAAATAGAACATGGCGAACAGAACGGCCACGCCGCCAATCGCCAGGGCGATCCGCTCCCGTGGCTGCAACCCCTGCCAGTATTCGGTCACCTGCTCCCACTTCATGCGGCTGCTCCGATCCGGATGCGCGCCTCCACATGCTTGTCGCGGGATGAGGCCGAAAGCACCTCCACCGACAGCTCCGGCTTCTCTTTCAATTTTTTCTCCAGCTCATCCAGCTGCTGGAGATTCTTGAGCTGCATCCCCACCACCAGTTTACCCCCCTTGTAATCGAGGCCCCGCAACTGAATACCGGAGACCTGCTTCAGCACCGGGCCCGCCTCGGCCAGAAGCGAGAGGAAACCCGCTCCGCCCCCGGCTCCCCGCATGGATTCGAGGCGACGCTCCGCCTGCAGTTTCGGGTTGACGATCCGCTTGATGTCGGGGAAACCCTGACGGAAGGTCTGCTCGACCTGCTGGGCAAGCAGCTCCTTTTCATCCTTCAGCCGCTGGTACTCCACACCCGCCTTGGCCATCTGGACCACCACCAGCAGCAGCCCCAGCGCAGCCACCGGGCGCCACGGACGCCACAGCTTGCTGAGCCGCTCCCGCTGGCTGTATGAGCCCTGCAGAAGGTTGAGCGGACCACTGCCGCCCTTGTGCACCCCTTCTGCAAGCAACGGCAGAATCCCCCTCTCGCACGCCTCCGACCGATATTCCACCCCTTCCGGTAACAACCGCTCCACCGCCTCACCGGGATGCTCCCGGCAATCGAACAGCCGCAGGGAAGCAGGCCCGGCCTCACCGGCCTGCTGCAGGGCATGCCCGAGCAAGAGGGAGAGATTGCCGGTATCACAACAGAAGCCGGTCTCCCGCCCGGTGCGCACCAGGGCGCGCTCATCCGCAAGCGCGACGCTCCACGATCCCTCCTCGAAAGGCAGGGCCAGCACATCCGGCAGCATCGACTTGGCGCGGATTCCGGCCTCGGCCAGCCGTTGCAGCCAGCGACGCATCTGCTCGTGCGCGCTCACCGCCACGGCCACCTCTCCTTTCCGATAGCTCCCCAGGGCAAAATGGAGCTGCTCCACATCCTCTGCCAGCAGATCCTCCAGCAGATAGGGAACCGCCTGCAGCTGCCGTTGACGGCTCGAGGTCGGAACCGCCACCCGGGTCAGCACCAGCCGTTCCGCGGGAACCAGCACCACCACCTGTTTCCCCTGGGCAAGACCGGCCATCTCCTGCAGCGGAGCGCTCACGGGCTGCCCGGCGGCGGAGCCCTGCTCATCGACCTGCAGGCACTGGATCCGCTCTTCCCCGGTCAGATGGATAAACAGCTTGTCCATACGTTCAATAGTCTCCCTGGGTGCGCAGCAGCGTCGATACCCTCAACGGCTTCCCGCCCCCCGGCGCGGAACGCTCGACCACCGAGCGCATGGTGATCTCCCCCTTGTCGAACTGGGCAAATACAGAGACCAGGAAGAAATGGCTCGCCACGTCGCAGCATCCCTTGAAATATTGTTCGAAGTCCCGATGCTGCCTTCGCAGCGCCTGAAACGCCGGCAGGTCGAGAACCTCATCGATCTTATCAAACCCCCTGCTGTTTTGCTTTTCCAGCTGTTCGCGCTGTTTCAGAAGCTGTTCGACATCGGCCGAAGAGAGATATTCCAGCGAGCCCAGCACCTCCTTGGGCGCCGTGTTGACATTGATCTTGGTCTTCTTCCCCCCCGGGAGCGCCGCCACGAAACCGGCCAGTTTCTGGAACTCCTCCTTGGTCATCATCAGCAACAGCTCGCTGGGGCTGACCAGATAGGTGTTTCCTGTACGGTAAGCGGGGTCCAGGCGGGTGTATTCGTCATCCTCGGCGCCATCCAGTCCGTGGGGAGTGCTGCCGGCATCGATCCAGTCCGCCACCCGCTCCGCCAGCCCCGGCGCCAGATCGAGCTGGGTCAACAACCGCTTGAACTGCTGCAATTGCCGGGCATCGATGTTTCCCTTTCCATCCACCAGATTGTTGAGGTTGAAACGCCCCTGAAGGTCCTCGATACGACCGCCGATCATGTCTCCTTCCGCTCCATCCGGCGCCGGGAACTGGACCGGCTTGTTCCACTCCTCCATCCTGTGATCGGTCTTGTTGTTCTCTGCGTCCTTGCGCAAAGCCAGGCGGGCGATGGTCTCCATACCGAGGGCAAACTGCCACGCCTGGGCCCGATCCAGGATATTTCCGGTGCGACGGATATCCAGCTGCTGCTCCGAGGCCATCGTTACGGCGATGATGGCGATCAGCGCGGTGATCAGCACGGCCGTGATCAGGGCGATCCCCCGCTGTCGCCGACCCACCCGGTGGAAAGAGATGGATGAGAGGCTATTTCTGCACATCCGTCTCTCCCGCAGGTAACTGGAACAGGCGACGGATACGTCCCCACTCCGCCGTCTCGATGGTCACCTCGACGGCGAGCGGCAGCGCAGGCTGGGGTTTCTCCTCGCTACTGTTGAGTGTCGGCCACTCCCGCTTCCATTTGAGCTCGTGGTCCAGAAAACGGAGCTGGAATTCCTCTACCCCATCCAGCAACGGCTGACTGTAGGTGGGTTTCTCATCGGTACGGTCGAGCATCCACCAGCTGTGACGGATGAGCTGCCCCTCTTTCAGGGAATAGGCCACCCGTTGCAGCGTGCTGCGCCTGCGCTGGGCGGGATTGTTCCAGCCGGCCCGGGTGAACTCCAGGCGGTAGGACTGCTGAGGGGTGAACAGCGCCGGCCGGGTATCCCCGTAGGTGTCCCGGATCGGCCGCTCGACCGCCTGCTCCAGGTCGCGGCCGATGAACAGGAACGCCATCTGCAACCGCGCCAGCTGTTCGGTACGTTCCTGGCTCAACTCGCGATTGAGCAGTGCCGAGCGCAGGCTCCCGTATGCCAGCGTGGAAAGAACGGCGAAGATCGCCAATGCAATGAGCAGCTCGAGCAGGGTGAAACCCGCCTGCCGGGAACCGTACCCTCTCATTGCGCGGGCTGCCCAAGCAGGGCGATGAGGGTGGCCAGCGGACGCTTGTCATCGGGCTGCCGCCGGACCTCGATGCGCACCTGACGGATCTCGGGCCGATCTTCGATGGTGGTCACTGTCTGCACCCAGTGCCACTCCTGTCCCGCCAGCTGACTGGTGCCCTTGGTGGTGTCCGGCTTGGGCCAGGAATGCAGGACCTGCAGCTCGGTGGCCCGATTCTGCGCCACCCAGGTGGCGAAGGTTCGTTCCTGCAGATAGGATGCGTTGTCGAGATAGAGGCCGATCCCCTTGCTCAGCGCACCCAGGGAGATGGCCAGCACCGCCAGCGCAACCATCACCTCGAGGAGCGTGAAACCCCGGGCCCGGGCTCCCACCGGCGGCTGAAAACACCTTCCACACCCCAGTCCCGCCACCCTTCGAGTCAACGCCCGCTCTCCGCCAGCCATTCCGCGAAGTCCTTGTCCTTGCTGTTGCGGCTGTCCATCTCCCCCAGCGCGTCACCGATCAGGATGTAGTCGGTCTTTCCATCCACCCCCTCGATATGAAGCTCGAAAGGGGTGCTCTCCCCGCTCGAGAGAAAAAACAGCACCACGCTCTCCTCCTCGTCCTCCTCTCCCAGCCGGGTGGTCTCCATTTCATCCAGATCGAAGCGAAGTTCGGGCGGCAGCTTGCGAGGCCGGAAGATCTCGTCATCCTCGATGGGCTGCCACTGCCCTCCTGCCAACCGAAGAAAACGGTAGCCGTCGGGAAAAAGCTGAATCGCGAGCTGCTGATTCTTGACGATCCCCTCCTGCCGCAACAACCGGATCAGGGCCATCAGGCGTCGTGATTCCTCTTCCGCCTTCCGATCCAGTCCACCGCCATCCACCGTGAGCGTGGCGAAGCTGAGGATGATACCGATGATGACCAGCACCACCAGCAGCTCGATGAGAGTGAAACCGCCGGAGAAACGGGCAGCCCGGCTCACCTTCGGCTCCTGCGGATAGCGGAGCGATTCACTCCAGATTCCAGTTCCCGATGTCGGCGGCAATGCCTTCGCCGCCCAGCTGTCCATCCGCACCCAACGAGTAGATGTCGATGGGGCCATGAGCGCCGGGATTGAGGTATTGGTAGGGATTGCCCCACGGATCGACGGGGAGGCGGTCGATGTATCCACCTTCCTTCCAGTTGCGCGGCTCGGGATCGCCCGACGGCTTCTGCACCAGCGCCTCCAGTCCCTGCTCGGTACTGGGATAGAAGTGATTGTCCAGCTTGTAGAGGTTCAGCGCCCCCTCCAGCACCCGGATGTCCTGCTTGGCCTTCGTTATCCGGGCGGTGTCGGGCCGATCCATGATCCGCGGTATGACCACCGCAGCCAGGATGCCGAGGATCACCACCACCACCATCACCTCGATCAGGGTGAAACCCCGTTCACTTCGATACCGTCCGATCCGATTTTGCTTCATCATTCGTCGTCTTCCAGATTGTTTCAAGGCTGGTCTCTTGAGACCCTCAACGCACCAGCTGGTTCATATCGAATATCGGCAGCAGGATGGCCAATACGATCACCAGCACCACCACGCCCATCACCAGGATCAACGCGGGCTCCAGAATCCCCATCAATGCCGAAACGGCGGTCTCCAGCTCCCGCTCCTGGCTGGTGGCGGCCCGCTCCAGCATCTCGTCCAGATTGCCGCTGGTCTCGCCGCTGGCGATCAGATGGATCACCATGGGCGGGAAGTAACCGCTCTGCTGGAGCGCGCGGTTGATGGCGGAGCCTTCCCGCACCCGGCGCGCCGCCTCCTCCACCGCCTTGCGCATCGGCAGGTTGCTCACCACCTCCGCGGCGATCCGCATGCCATCCAGAACCGGCACCCCGCTGGCGGTGAGGATGCTGAAGGTACGGGCAAAACGGGCACTGTTCAACCCACGCACCAGGCGGCCCACCAGCGGAATACGCAACAACCAGCGGTGCCAGCCGGCCCGAAAACCCTCTCGCCGCAGCAGCAGTCGGAAAACCGCCACTGCCAGTGCGATCAGCATCACCATGGCGAGCCCCCAGGCACTCAGGAAATCACTCACGGCGATCAAGCCGCGGGTCAGCACCGGCAGCTCCTGACCGATGTTGTCGAACACCCCCACCACCTGGGGAACCACGTAGGCGAGCAGAACCACCACCACCAGGATGGCCACGATGATCATCAACGCCGGATAGATCAGCGCCAGCCCCATCTTCTGGGAGAGTGCCTGGCGGCTCTCCGTGTAGTCCGCCAGGCGGCTCAGCACCGCCTCCAGATGGCCGGAGTGCTCTCCCGCCGCGACCGTCGAGCGGTACAGCTCCGGAAACACCTGGGGAAACTCCTTCAACGCGTCGGCCAGCGGATGACCTTCCAGCACCTTGGCGCGCACCGCCAGGATGATCTTCTTCAGGCGCATCTTTTCCGACTGCTCGGCCACCGTGGCCAGCGCGCTCTCCACCGGCATGCCGGACTGCACCAGGGTGGCCAGTTGCCGGGTGACCAGTGCCAGCTCGGTGGCATTGACCCCCCGCCGCAGGGAGAACCCCCCTCTGCGCCGGGACTCCCTCTGCTCCACCGCCTCGACCGAAAGCGGTGTCCATCCCTTGTCACGCAACTGCTGGCGGATCTGGCGGGCGGTATCCCCCTCCATCACCCCTTTGCGTTCCCGCCCGCCGGCATCCAGGGCCTGATATTCGAAGGCACCCATCAGCAGGCCCCCCGGCTGCTCGATGGCACGCCCCGTCCCGTCGCGGCGCAGACGGCCCGCTCATCGATGATACTGGCTTGCTCGGCGACGCTCATGTGGAGACGAGTGGCTGACCCTCTTCGGTGACCCGCAACACCTCCTCCAGGCTGGTATGCCCGTCCAGCACCGCCTGCATCCCCTCCTGCCGCAGACTGGGGGAGTGTTTGCGCGCGTGGGCCTCCAGGGCCTGTTCGTTGGCGCCATCGTGGATCAGCGAACGCATCTGCTCGTCGAACACCACCAGTTCGTAGAGCCCCCTGCGACCGATGTAGCCCTGCTGGTTGCACCGCTCACAGCCTTTGGGGCGGTAGATGACCGGCGACGAGCCGGCCGCCACCCCGAGCTGGGCGCACTCCGCCTCACTCGCGCGGTGGGCCTCCTTGCAGTGGGGACAGAGCTCCCGCACCAGCCGCTGGGCCAGCACCCCGACCACGCTGGAGGCGAGCAGAAAGGCCTCCACACCCATGTCCCGCAAGCGGGTGACCGCCCCCACCGCGGTGTTGGTGTGCAGGGTGGAAAGCACCAGATGGCCGGTGAGACTGGCCTGTACGGCGATCTCCGCGGTCTCCAGATCCCGGATCTCCCCCACCATCACCACGTCCGGATCCTGGCGCAGGATGGCACGCAGCCCTCTGGCAAAGCTCATGTCCACCTTGGGATTCACCTGGGTCTGACCGATACCGTCCAGATAGTATTCGATGGGGTCCTCCACGGTGAGGATGTTGCGACTCGAGGTGTTCAGCCTGGTGACCGCCGCGTACAGGGTGGTGGTCTTTCCCGAACCGGTCGGGCCGGTGACCAGAATGATGCCGTGGGGCCGGTGGATCAGCCGGTCCAACCGCTCACGGGTGGCGGCCGGCATCCCCAGGTGCTCCAGATCCAGCCGTCCCGCCTGCTTGTCGAGCAGCCGCATCACCACCCGCTCCCCGTTCCCCCCGGGCAGGGTGGAGACGCGCACGTCCACGGCGCGACCGGCGATGCGCAGGGAGATGCGGCCGTCCTGGGGAACGCGTTTCTCCGCGATGTCCAGCCTGGCCATCACCTTGATCCGGGAAACCAGCAGCGGCGCCAGCGCCCGGTTCGGCTCCAGTACGTCGCGCAGCACCCCGTCCACCCGGAAGCGTACCCGCAGACGGCGTTCATAGGGCTCGATATGGATATCGGAGGCGTCCACCTTCACCGCCTCGGTGAACAGGGCATTGATCAGGCGGATGACGGGGGCGTCGTCCTCGCTGTCCAGCAGGTCTTCCGGCTCCGGCAGCTGCTGGGCGACGCTGGCCAGGTCCATCTCCTCGTCCAGGCCGTTCATCTGCAGCATCGTTTCGCCGCTGCCGCTCTCGTAGAGCTGCTGGAGCGTCTGCTCGAAACGCTCGGTATCCACCTCCTCGAGTCGCAGGGGCATTCCGACGAAACGGCGCACCTCGGCCAGCACCACCGGCGAGGCATCCGGCCGGCAGAGGACATCGGCCCCTCTCTCTCCGATCCCCGTAATCAGGACACCATGCCGGCGCGCAAAAGGGAACGGCAGCCTCAGGAGATGCGGTTCGCCCTCCGCTTTCTCCGGCGAAAGCGCTTCATCGCGTTGTTCGGTCAGGGTGGCTGCTTCGCTCATCGATGCGTGTCGTTCTGAACGTCATCAGGAAGCGGCAGTGCGAGATCGCTCTTCGACCGCCGCTTTTGCAACAGCTCGGTCTGTCTGCCCAGCTCCGTCTCCTCGAAAGGGGGTGGCAGCACCGGATAATCGGACATCTTCTTCATCAACGGCGCCTCCCTGGCCCGCATCAAGGAGGAGAGACTGTTGCGGATCGCCAGCTGTTCACCGCGGATGTAATTGTACTTCTCGCTGGTCAACCGGCCGATGGTGGCCGCGTCGCGCAGGATCACCGGGCGCATGAACACCATCAGGTTGCGCTTCACCTTCATGGTCTTGTTGTAACGGAACAGCCACCCCAGCACCGGAATGTCCCCCAGCAGCGGCACCCGCTGCTCGCGAACATCCATCTTGTCATCGATCAGACCGCCCAACACCAGGATCTTGCCGCTCTCCACCATCACGCTGGTCTTGATGGAGCGCTTGTTGGTATAGGGCCCCAGCTCGGAGTCCTGGGTGACACTGGAGATCTCCTGCTCGATCTCCAGCTTGATGGCGCTTCCCTCGTTGATCTGCGGCCGCACCTTGAGCTTCAGGCCCACATCCTCCCGTTTGATGGTCTGGAAAGGGTTGGTGGGAGTGGAGGCGGTGCCCGTGGTGGTGAAGGAACCGGTGACGAAGGGGCGGTTCTCTCCCACCACGATCTCCGCCTCCTCGTTGTCCATGGTGACGATGTTCGGGGTGGAGAGCACGTTGGTGCTGCTGTCCGAGGCCAAGGCCCGCAACAGCGCACCGAAATCGGTACCCGCCCCGCCGATGTTCCCCACCACCATCGCCAGACCGCTGCTCAGGGTCAGCCCCTTGCCGGCCTGGGCCGCAGCGACATTGCCGGCAAGGCCGCTGAGACCACCGAAGTCGACGGTACCGATGGGTGCCAGGCCGGAGCCGCTTCCTCCGTTGGTGCCATCCACGAACCACTCCACCCCCAGTTCCCGCTTGTGGTCCAGGGAGACCTCGGCGATGATGGTCTCCACCAGTACCTGGGCGCGGGGGATGTCCAGTTTGGCGATCACCGCCTGCAGGGAGCGGAACTGATCGGGTGGCGCAGTGATGATCAGGGAGTTGGTCCCCTCGTCCGCCTGGATGCTCACATTGCTCATCACCGCCCGGCCAGCCGGCGCAGTCGCAGAGATCACCTTGCCCCCTTTGCCATTCGCTCCCTTTCGCCTGCCTCCGGTCTGCTGCGCCGCCTTCTTCTCCGCCTCACTGATCCCCATCAACACCTTCGCCAGCTCGGTCGCCTTGGCGTAGCGGAGATAGACCACCTGGGTATTGCCGCCGCCCACCTCGATAGGGGTATCCAGCTCGGTGATGATGCGCCGCATGCGTAACCGCTCCGCCGGATCCCCCCCCAGCAGGATGCTGTTGGTGCGTTCGTCCGCCACGAACAGCGGGCCCTCGATTCCTTGCCCCTTGCCCTTCGTCCCCTTCTGCTGCAGGGCGGAGAGGATGCGTACAACCTCTGCGGCGGAGGCGTGCTGCAGCTGAATCACCTCCACCTCACTGCTTCCCGGGCGGTCGATGCTGCGGATGATCTTCCGCAGGCGTACGATGTTGGCCGCCCGGTCGGAGATGATGAGGGTGTTGGTGGCCTGGTAGGCCGCCATGTGCCCCTGTGGTGGAACCAGGGGCCGGAGCACCGGCACCAGCTGCGCGGCGGAGACATGTTTGATCTGTATCACCTGGGTGATCATGTCGTTGGTGGGCCCACCCCGGCGCGAGTCCACCACCACCGGCAAGCCGGCCTGCTTGGCGTTGGCAGCCGGAACGATACGGGTGACATCCCCATCGGGGATGGCCGCGAACCCGTGCACCTCCAACACCGACAGAAACACCTGATAGAGCTCGTCGGCTGCCATGGGACGGGACGAGACGACGGTGACCTTGCCCTTCACCCGCGGATCGATGACGAAATTCCTGCCGGTTATCTCCGCGACGGTCTGGATGACCACATTGAGATCGGCGTCCTTGAAGTTGAGGACCACCTCCTCGTCCTCCGCCCGCAGCGGCCCCGCCAGCAGAAAAAGGAGAACCATACCCAATGCAACGAGCTGACAGATGGCGGCAAACCGCCCCGCGGCCCCCATTCTCCCTCTCTCGTTGTCGATGACAGGTTGTTGTTCGGGTGACGATGACAAAGGCATGTGGTGAGACCCTGTGGTTTTCGGTTGGTTCATCCTGAATTCTACTGGTCGAGAGACAGTGTGACGGTCTGGCGTTCCCCCCTGCGCTCCAGAACCACATTCACCTCCGTGGCGCTGGAAAGCTGCCCCAGCAGTGCCAGGCCGTTCGCCGGGTCACCCAGATCCATTCCGTTGACGCTGACGATGACGTCGCCCGGCCGCAGGCCAAGGCGGTTGAACAGCGCCCGGTCCCTTCCCGGGAACAGCTTGTAGCCCTTGATCTGCCCGTTCTCCCGCACCGGACGGGAGCGTATCAGCCCCACCAGCTCCTGAGGGTTGGTCAGCATCTTGTCGCGATAGCTACGCAGCTCGGCGGCCGATATGCGCGGAACGATCCGGTTCCTCCCGGAGCTCTGCCTCTTGCTCCGGGACGACGGCGCGCGCGCTACCGCCTGTGTCGAACGACCGGGGGACGACTCCTTCGGCAGCCGCAAGGTTTCCAACCGCCCCGCCCTGGTTTCCAGAATAACACGATCCGGCGCGATCTCCTTGAGAACGGCTCCACCCGGCAGTTTGTCTTCCACCGCGTAGTACTTTTCCTCCCCACCGGGCTCGGCGATGATCGCCCGCGCCATCCCGGCCTCCGTCGCCGCAACCACTCCCCGCAGGATCAGCCGTAAACGGGTATCCGGCGCCTCCGCCGCCGTCAGTTTGGTCGTCCCCTTGCTGACCGGCGCCGGAGCCCCGAACAGATGGAGCCGGGCGAGATCGACCCGTTTGGCGGCAGCATTCGGCATCTTGGCGGAGGGAGTCGACTGCAATGGAGCAGCCTCATCCCCCAGCTCCGGCGCAGGCAACAGCAGCCAGGTCAACTGAGCCAGGTTGTAGGCCAGAACCACCACCAGCAACGCCGCGATCCACCCCGCGATGGCGGACTGCCGCTGCTCGAGAAAGGAGGCAACCGCTTTATCCAGAAAGGTTTTTGTCATACCTGTGACCCGGAACCGGAGAGAGGAGCGACGTCGTTGCTCCCTTTCCGCCCGCCGGCATCATCTCGATTCTAAGGTTACCAGAACGTTCGGCGACAAACCCCTTTCAGCGGTTTCTTCGGTACCGCCGGGCGGGGACCCGCCGTCGATTGTCTTGATATCGTCCATAGTTATGCGAACGTTATATGGTATTACATTTGTACGCCTTAGGGAAAAACGGCCGTCACCCTGTTTCCTCGTGCGGTATCATCCATACACGACGATTGTGGGCACAATGGCCTATTCTGTTCCATTACGATTGGAAAGTAGAGGAAAGAGCGATGTCTTGGATATCCAAAAGGGGGCCAGCCCTCCATGCGTGGCTGATCCTGCTGGTCACCATCCCCCTCATGTCGGCGGGGGGGCGACCGCTGCTCAACCTGTTGCGAGACATGATGCCGATAGAGTGGCTGGCGCTGGCGATGTTCCTCGCCTCCCTGATGCTGCTGTGGGCATGCGGCATCTGGGTGCGCAGACAGGGAGGCGGGATCCGCGCGGCCCTGTTGCTCGCAGCCTGGGTCATTCCCCTCTTCCTGGTGTTGCCCCTGACCCTTCCGGTGGTGGAGGAGCGGATCCACTTCCTGCTGTTCGGCAGCTTCGGGTTCTTCTCCTCACTGCTGTTTCCGTTGCCGGTGGCGGTGGCGGTAGGGCTGCTCGCCTCCGGTCTCGACGAGCTGTGGCAGTGGGTACTGCCGAACCGGGTCGGCGACTGGCGCGACGTGGGCATCAATGCCGTCGCCGCCATCGGAGGCACGGTAACGGCGCGCCTGGGAGCACGAAGATGAAACCACTCCTCCTGGTCCTGCTGGTGGTCATCGCCTCGGGAGCCATGGCCGCCCCCCGGCTCACGGTACTGGATGTGGGGGAAGGACAGGCGGTGTTACTGCACGAAGGGGGCCGTGGAATATTGATCGACACCGGTCACCCGGGAATGGCCCGGCATGTGCTGCAACGGCTCTCTGCACTCGGTGTCGAGCAGCTCGATTATCTGATCCTCACCCATCTTCATCCGGACCATGCCGGCGGTTATTTCCGCCTGCGGGAGCAGTTTCCCGAGGCCGTCCTGCTCTACACCGGACATCCCCTGCCACCCAACGTCCGCCCCGATCTGACCCGCTGGCTGAACCAGGCGGTCATGGCGGATACCCGGTACCGCAGATTCCTTGCCGGTGACACACTCCGATGGCGGGGAGCGACCCTGGAGGCACTCTGGCCCACCTCCTTCAGCGATGCCAACCTCAACCGCCACTCCCTGGTATTGATGATCCGTTACCGGGGTGTCCGCCTGCTGCTGATGGGGGATGCGGACGTGGCGGTGGAACGGGCCCTGCTCGAGCGGGGCCGGCTCTCCGGACCGGTGGACCTGCTGGTGGCGGGACACCACGGGGCGGGAGACGCTACCAGCGAAGGGTTCCTTGCCGCCATACGCCCCGGCTACGCGGTGATCTCGGTCAACAGCGACAACATCCGGGGCTATCCGGCGGCAGCGGTGGTAGAACGGCTGGAACGTTCGGCGGGACGGTTGCTGCGAACCGACCGTGACGGGGAACTCCAGTTCCTGCTGGTCTGCCCTCCCTCCCCGGAGAACGTACGGTGTCGCATCGAACTGTCGAAAGCAGGCGAGAAGGCGCCAACGAAGCAGTGCTGTGGCGAACCACCGGTCCCGGGGTTACAATAGTTGATTCTGCCCTTATGGAATATCTCGTGATGCAGGACTACTCACCCAGACCAGACCTCCTCGAAAATCGCGTCATCCTGGTGACGGGAGCCGGCGACGGCATCGGTGCCGCAGCGGCGAAGAGCTTCGCCCGTCACGGAGCGACCGTCGTCTTGCTGGGACGAACCGTGCGCAAACTGGAAGCGGTATATGACGCCATCGAGCAGTCCGGCGGACCGCAACCGGCCATCTATCCCATGAACCTGGAAGGGGCCAGCCCGAAAGACTATCAGGACCTGGGAAACACCATCGAACGGGAGTTCGGCCGGCTGGACGGCCTGTTGCACAACGCCGCCATCCTTGGAACGCTGACCCCGCTGGAGATGTACGATCTGGAGTTGTGGGCCAAGGTGATGCAGGTCAACCTGAACGCACCCTACCTGCTGACCCGGGCCTGCCTGCCGGCCCTGAAAAGCGCGCCAGACGCCTCGGTGGTATTCACCTCCTCGTCGGTGGGGCACCGTGGCCGGGCCTACTGGGGCGCTTACGCCATCTCCAAGGCCGCCGCCGAGAACATGATGCAGATCTTCGCCGACGAACTGGAGACCAACACCTCTGTCCGTGTCAACAGCATCGACCCCGGCGCCGTCCGCACCCGGATGCGCGCCAGGGCCTATCCCGCCGAGGATCCCAATATCCATCCCGCGCCGGAAGAGATAATGAACACCTACCTCTATCTGATGGGACCCGACAGCAAGGGGAAGACGGGGCAGTCCTTCAGGGCACAGTGAACGACCCGGGATGTCCGCCGATCGGACATCCCGCAGGTGGGAGATCATCCCCCAATGGTAGACATGTCACGAAAGCGTACCACCGCTCTCCTCTCGCCAAACTCGTGTCGCTCCGGTTTCCGGGCGATGGCATCCCGAATCGCCTGAATCAGCGCTTCGTCCGACCACCCCCGGCGCAACCCTTCACCCAGGGGAACGGTGTCTTCCTGCCCCAGGCAGAGCACCAGTTCTCCCTTCGCGGTGAGACGCACCCGGTTGCAGCCTTCGCAGAAGTGGCGCGAGATGGCGCTGATGACTCCGACCCGCACCGGTCCGCTGCCGATCTGGTAGTAGCGTGCAGGACCGGCGCCCTTGCCTCCCTTGACGGGAAACAGGTTCTCGCCACAGTGATTGCGCAGCCGTTCCAGCACCTTGTCGGCCGGGTAGTAGTGTGATCCGCCCTCGAGCCCGGCCTCCCCGATGGGCATGGTTTCGATGAAGCGCAGGTCGGCGCCGCGTTCGACGGCGAAATCCAGCATCCGCTCGATTTCGTGGTCGTTGATCCCCTTCATGACCACCATGTTGAGCTTCACCGGACGCATGCCAACCTCCAGCGCCGCATCGATTCCCTTCAGCACCCGGGCCAGTTCGCCTCCCCGGGTGATGCTGGCAAAGGTATCCGGATCCAGCGTATCGAGGGATATGTTTACGCGACCGATCCCGGCATCGACCAGCTCGCCGGCGTACCGCTCCAGCAAGTGGGCATTGGTTGAGAGGGAGAGATCCCGAATGCCTCGTCGTGCGGCCACCAGGCGCACCAGCTGTACCATGTCGCGGCGGATGAGCGGCTCTCCACCGGTGAATCTGACCTTGCTGACACCCAGTTCGGAAAACAGCCCGATGAGCCGGCTGAGCTCCTCATAGCTGAGAAACTCGGAACGGGCGGCGGTCTCCACCCCCTCTGCGGGAATGCAATAGAAGCAACGGTAGTTGCAGCGGTCGGTAACCGAGACCCGCAAATAGTCGATACGGCGACCGAAGGAGTCAATCAGGCCATCTTGCATGTCGGCACCTCTTTGCCCATCGCCTTGTTGCCTGGCGAACCGTAAAACCCGGAAGCAGCCGCCCCATGACCTCGGCCGGCAGGGGGGTTACAGAGAGCGTAAGCAAAAAGCGGGGAGAATACCAGTACCTCATCGGGGGTAGCCCCGCGCGAAAAGCGCAAAGGGGATGGTGCCATGCGGCATCGTCCTCCGGCTGCCGCGGGCGGTATACCTCACACGATGTTCCGCGGAACGAACGACATGTGGACGAACTCCTTCTTGTATCTTGATTCGCCGATCTTCTTCACCTTGGCCACACCCACCTTGTAGTTGTAGTTGCCGCTGACGTTGTCCACCACGCGCCCCTGCAGGGAGTTGCTGGCCTGGCCTTGCGACATGTTCAGGAAGTAGGAGTACATGACCCCTCTCTTCACCGCCGGCGTGACGATGGCCACCGCCTTCGCGGCTCCCTTGCCCAGCTTGATGTGGCCCTTCTTCATCAGCTCCGAGAACTGGAAGTCGTCGCCGCCGACCCCCTTGATGGTGTGGACGTGATAGGGCACCCGATCCGAGTGCAGCAGCACCCAGTCTCCCGACTCGATGCCTCTGGCCTTGGCATCGTCCGGGTGGATCTCCACGAAATTCTCCGGCCAGCGCTGGGCGATGTAGGGGCGGCGCTCCAGATCGTCGAAGCCCGACTGCCACACCTCGTTGATACGGCCGTTGGTGTGCCAGAGCTCCTCCCCCCTGGGCTTCATCCAGGCCCAGTAGTCGGAGAACAGGCTCCAGGGGTGTTTCTGGATGTTGACCTTTCCGCTCTGTGAGTTGAAATGGGTGATCTTCTTGTTGAGCATGTTGGCACCCTGATACATGCCTCTGCGCTCCATCTCCGCCTCGGTCAATGTGGTGTCGTGCAGGCGCACCGTACCGGTCAGCTCTCCGGTGGCGTAGTTGTAGAAGGTCGGCCCCTGGATCCCTTGCGTACCCATTTCACGCAGCTTCTGATGCAGGGTCTTCCCCTCCTTGTGGGCCGCCACCTTGATCATGTGGTAGGCCTTGCGGCTGCCGCGGCTGAAACGGGACGACTCCTCGCACACCTCGTTGGAATCCTTCCAGTCGAATCCCTCGAAACCCATCCGTTTGGCCAGCTGGGCGATGATCCACCAGTCCGGCCTGGCCTCACCCGGCGGATCGTAGAACTTGGAGTAGAGACGGATACGGCGCTCGCCATTGGCACGCACGAAGTCCTCCTCGCCCCAGGTGGCCGCGGGAAAGATGATGTCCGCATAACGGGCGCCGATGGGATCGCGCAGGTAGATGTCCTGATCCCACACCACCATCCCACCCGAGTCGACCCGCTTCTTCAGGGTGGCGATGATGGCGCCCTTGTCCCTGGAGCGAACCTGATGGGGATTGTTGATCACCAGCTCCTCGAACTTCTCCCTCAGACCTTCCGACCCACACATGGACTGGATCCAGGTGGTTCCCACCACATGGGCCAACCGCGTATGGCCGGAGACCAGCCAGCGGTCGGTATCCAGCGCGCGGCGGCGGCGCCCCGGCACCTTCTCCGGGGATTTGTTGCGGGGATATTTCCCTCCCCCGGTACCACCACGCTGATGGCCGCCAAAGCGACCCACGACCCGGCCGGGGCGCCCGCCGGCTCCGCAGATGGTGGCGAGGGAGCTGATGGCGTTGGTATTGCCGGTGTTGTTGGACCAGTAGAACCCCTTCTCGATCCCGAACGAGGCCTTCGGGCGCCTGCCCTTGCCGCCTCCCGTCAACCACTCCGCTGCCAGATAGATCTGCTCCACCGGGATGCCGGCGGTGGCCGCGGCCTCCCTGGGCTCATACTCCTTGCGGGAGATCACCCACTGCTTGTACCCATTCTTGCCGTAGACACCGTCGGTCTGGAACTTGCCCCAGGTGGTACGCCACTGCCAGGGGGTGTTGCGGGTCCCCTGCCCGAAACCGGCGCTGGACTCCCACATGTTGTTGACCCACTCGTCGATCCACTCCCTGTCTTCCCAGCCGTTCTCCAGGATCACCCGGCTGATGGCCCCCAGCACCACGTTGTCGGTACCGGGATAGAGCTGGATGTGCAGCGCCCCCTTCGACTTGGCATAGGCCAGGCCGGCGGTCTCCCGCGGATTCAACCAGATGGTCTTCATCCCCCTGTCGATCGCTGGACGGATGAATTGGGTGAAGAGCACAGTCTTGGTCTCATACGGATCGGTGCCGCAGATCATCAGCACGTCCGCATCACCCCAGTCCTTGTAGGAAGGGCCGAAGTTGTCGAACCCGGCGTCCCGGAAACCCGGCGTGGAGGTGACATCCGACGGTGTATCGTGGAAGGTGAACGCCGCCGTTCTCACATGCCGCAGAGCAAACTTGGTGAGCGCATAGGTGTTCTCCACGAACTGGTAGGAGTACTGCTTCACCGAATAGGCATTGGGCCCGTGGTTGCTGATCACATGCTTGCCCACGGCCGCCGCCACGTCCAGCGCGAGGTCCCACGATACCGGCTGCAGGGTTCCGTCGATGCGCATCAAGGGATGGGTCAACCGATCCCTGGTGGGTGTGTTCGGGTTGAAACACTTCCGGGCGATGGTACCGCCACGGATACTGGAATCACCGCCGACATTCACCACCTTCGAGCTCTTGTCGGGAATGATGACCACGTGGTGCGGCTCGCCCTTGTACATCACCACGTTGTGCTGGGTGGGCGCCACCCAGCACTTGAGCATGGCCGTGGGAAAATCTTCACCAAAGGCGTTTTCACTCGCCCTGGGACCACCGGACGGGACGCTGGTCGGCCAGCGATAGACGTTGAAACCACAGGCAACGATGCAGTAGTCGCAACAGGTCGTCAGTCTCTCCGCGTTCCTTGGTGGCAGCGGTATCCGGTCCTTCGGAGTATATTCCTTGTTCGACATCCAGCTATCCTGATTACATCACGTTCCGGTGGCGGCCATAGAGCAGGCCCATGATTCCGACGGCATGGATATCATCGCCGTCGAGCTCCAGCAGGATCTGGGGCAGGCTCTCGTAGGCCTGACCCGAGACCACGATGCCGTGCCGGGTCAGATCGAACGTGGAGAGATGCATGGGGCACTGCCCCAGCACGCGATGGTCACCCACCACCCTGTACAATCCCTCGAGCGCCCCGCCCTGGTGGGTACAGAGGTAGCTGAACGCCACCACATCCTCCTGCGGCCCAATCCCGCCGCCGGCCCTGATGCCACCCATCTTGACCAGCATGGCGGAACTGCCCGGAGCGTCGTCCGGATAATTGAAATCCACCGGAACATCGTTCTTCAACTGACTCAGCCTGGCGATGCGCTTGCGCGGATACTCCACCACCTCCGCCTGGACCGTGCCTCCCGGAAACAGGGACAAGGAAATGGTGCTGACCGAGAGCGCTGCCACGCCGCCGGTCATCAAAAACTTGCGGCGGCTCATCATGCATCGGATGTGCCCGGCCGCGTCATCTTTTTCGGCTCCGTTCCTCTCGACAGCCATTTTCATTTCTTTGCCTCCATCAGTTCCTGCCTGGTGAACAGGGGTGCATAGTCGGGCAATTCCGGAGCTTCGACGATGATCTCCTCACCCGAGAAAGCCTCCAGGAACGCAAGCAGATCTTCCTTCTCTTCATCCGTCAGGCCGAGCGGCTCGATGAGCTTGCTCTTGTTTTCCGGGAATGGGGTGGTACGCCCCTCCTCGTCCATTCCACCGCGGTCATAGAAATCCACCACCTCTTCCAGAGTATAGAAAACACCGTTATGCATGTAGGGAGCGGTGTACATGGTGTAGCGGAGAGACGGGGTACGGAACTTGCCCTTGTCCCATCTGTTCTTGGTGCGGTAATAGAAACCCCAGTCCGACTTGGCGGTGCGGTACCCCTCCTCGGTCTGCCCCTTGATATACTGTTCGAAACGGAAGGTGATCTGGGCCAGTCCGTCCTCCTCCCAGCGCCTGTTGGGGGGAACACCGGTATTGTAATAGTTGAAATCGGTGGCCATGGCTCCGTTGTGGCACCGGATACAGCCCGCCTTGCCCTCGAACAGCTTCTTGCCGCGCAGCTGCTGCTCGGTCAGCGCCGACTCGTCACCCCGCAGATACCTGTCCAGCGGTGTGTCCGTCTGCACCAGCGTGCGTTCATAGGCCGCAATCGCCCGCCACGCGTCACGAATCAATGGCCACTCCGTGCCGAACACCTTGCGGAAACGCTCCACGTACTCCGGAATCAGCGCCAGCCGTGCCTCCATGATGTCGTTCTCACCATTTCCGGCGACCGCGCCACGAGCCGCGGAACGGGCCTGCTCCTCCAGCGAAGGGACCGAGCCGGCCCAAAAATTACGCGGATAGTAGGCGGAGTTGATGATGGTCTGGCTGTTGCGCCAGTGCACGGTGCCAGGATAGCCGCGGGAGAAATCCTCCGCCCACGCCCATCCCTGGGCGGGCTCATGGCAGGTGGAGCAGCCGGTGGAGGCATCTCCTCCCAGACGGGCGTCGAAGAACAACAGCTTGCCCAGCTCGATCTTCTCCGGTGTCTGCTTGTTGTCCGGCGGGATGGGGGGCGGTCCCAGCGGCGCCAGCGGAGGCGGCCCCGATGCCTCGGCTTTGGCGCCCGCCGCCATCGCTCCCCCGTCCTGGGTGGCGCAGCCCGCACCCCAGCCGGTCATCAGAGCCGCGAACAGGAACCAGCACCCCAACACCCCCTTCCTGCCACCCATCCCGCGGCTTACGGATCGGGTATCCAACGTTTCACTGCCGAACATTTCTAGTTCCGAACTTCTTTCCAGTTGGTAATGGCCTCATACTCTTCCGGATACGGCTCTTTCCAGACATGCTGCTCGCCGGTGAGGGGATCTCCAGATAGCGAAAGCAGAAAGGCGACCAGATCACTTCTTTCCTCCTTGCTGAGGCCGAGCGGTTTGAGCAGTGGACTCTTGTTGCTGTCGGCACCCCCACCGGCATTGTAGAACGCCACCACATCCTCGAGTGTCTCGAGCATGCCGTTGTGCATGTAGGGGGCAGTATATTTCAGTTCCCGCAGGGTAGGGGTGATGAACTTGCCCATGTCCGCCTTGTCCAGCGTGACGTTGTAATAGCCGGGGTCACGCTTGAGATTCATGTAGTTCTCGATTCCCTGGAACATGGCGAAGGCGAGAAAGGCCTGATGGTTCATGGGATCGAGGAAGATATCGAAATTCTCCGGGACACCGGTATTGTGGGGTTTCTGATCGGTGAACAACGGACCATTGTGACACCGCACGCAACCGGCCTTGCCGGTGAACAGCTTCATGCCGCGCCTGGCGGCCGCGGACATGGTTCCGTTGTCGAAGGGAACGTTCCTGGAGGTGAGGCTCTTCAGATACTCGGGGATGGCCTTGCGTACCTTGCCGTTGGAGGGCTCGCCATAGCCGGCCTCCTTGAACATCCTCACATAGACGGGATCCTGTTTGAGGCGCTCCTGCATGAGCCGCATGTCCATGTTCATGATGTAGTCTTCCGTGATCATCTCGCGGGTCAGGTCGTCCAGGTCGGTACCGATGCGACCGTCGTGCAGCCATATCTTTTTGTAGGCCGTGTTGATCAGGGTGGGTGCGTTGCGGAAGTTGCCGCTGCCCGGATAGCCCCTGGAGAGGGCGGTGGGACTGCCAAATCCGTTTTCGGGCACATGGCAAGAGGCACAGGAGATCCCCGCATTCCCGGAGAGACGGGGATCGAAGAACAGCCGCTTGCCCAGCTCCGCCTTGGCCTCGTCATACTTCAACGCCGGCAGAGGTCCGATATCCGCCGCGATGACGGCGGGGGCGAACAGCACCATGCCCAGCACGGCGGCGAGAAAAGTGCGTCGCTTGCCGAGTTGCACTCCCGTCATCCTCCTCCCGATCGATTGGCTCTCACCTGGCTCACGGGGCCACCGGGGCCGGGTGGTCATTCCGGGATCGTACGCCATCTACCGCCGCTGAGCCGGTATCATTCGGGCCGGCCGTCGATGACTTGCGTTCCTTCCGCGATCCCTGCAACAGATAGCGGATCCCCTTGGCGATGAGCGCGGGAGATGTTCCGTGGGGAAAGAGAAAGCGCAGGGTTCCATCCTGGGTGATCAGATAGATGGCCGCGGAGTGGTTGATGGCATAGTCGGAGGAGCCTTCCATCTCCACCCGGTAATACTTGACGCCGTACAGCCTGGCCACCTCCGCTATCTCCTCCTCCGTTCCGGTCAGTCCGATGAACCGGGGATGAAAGAAACGAAGGTACTCGGCCAGCTTCGCGGCATCGTCGCGCGCGGGATCGAGGGTGACGAACAGGGGCTGCACCTGTGCCAGCTCTTTCTCACCCAGGCTGTTCAACGTCCTGGCAAGAAACGCGAGCGAGGTCGGACAAACGTCCGGACAGCTGGCATAGCCGAAAAACAGCAGCACCACCTTGCCCCTGAAATCATGCAGCGAGACCGGCCCCCGCCGGGAGCGCAGGGTAAAATCACCGCCGGGTGGCGGCCCGGACGGCTCTTCGGCACTCCCCCTTTCTTCCGCCCGTTGCACCCCGGCCTTCGGCGCTCCACTCGCACAGCCGGCAACGGTGATGAGCATCAGCAATACCAGAGCGAACGAACCCAGTCCCGGGTCGCAAAACCATCGACTCATGACTCCTTTCCCATCCATCTGCAGCCGGGATCATCTACTCACATCCGGGCCGGAAACACAAGAGGAAGCCCTCTCCACGGCTGCAATCCCGGTTGGCAAGGCAGCCGGGAGACCACCGCGATCGATTGAGCTCCAGCGGTGCAGAACCCGCTCGCCGCGAACACCGACGGAAATCGTTTCGGTTCCACGCCTCTCCTGCTACGATTTCCCCTTGTCTTCACTCGCCGGATGGTCTTCACTTCCGATAGTGGGGCAGCAGAGTGAGCGATTCCACCAGTGTATCACCTTCTGTCGCACCTCCAAGGCCCATCGTCGGGAGCTCTCGCATCGGCGCGGACAGACGACGAAAGTTATCGAACGGAAAACCCGATGCCGACGAAAACAGAAGTCATCACCATGCTGTGCCGGCTGCTCTCCCGCGGGGATGAGGCGGATCGCTGTCATGTATCGCGGGCCCTGGGGCGACTGAAGGCCCCGGAGGCCCTTCCTGCACTGACAGAACGGCTGTACGACGAAGATCCGGATGTCTGCATCGACGCCGCGGAGGCGCTGGGCAGCATCGGGGATCCCGAGACGGTCGCCCCGCTGCTGGAGCTCTTGCGGCACCATCCGGAAGGAGAGGTCCGCACCGCAGCGGTCGAGGCGGTGGCAAAAATTTCCGACCCGCGAGTACCGGCAGTCCTGCTGGAGATCGCCGCCGGCCGTCCGCAGGATCTGGCCTGGGACGACGAGTGGGACGACTGGTGGGACATGCAGCTGCACGCCATCGATGCGCTGGGCAGGAAACGGGTTGCCGAAGCGATACCGGTGCTGGAGCACCTGCTGGAGGACGAGGAGAACCAGGGGATCGAGACGGAACTGTTGACCGCCCTGGCGCGAATCGGTGGAGAGGGGTTGAGGGCAATCGAGAAACGCCTCGCCCGTGGCGCACCGGCAGAGCGGCGCAGGGCCGCCACGGTACTGGGCCATGCGGCCAGTGGCGAGGCCATCGAACTGCTGGGCCGGGCCCTGCTGGACCAGGAGGCGGAGGTACGCAGCGCGGCCATACGCGCACTGGGAGCCGCCAACGCCTGCAGCCATCTCAAGGTGATCCTGGTCTCCCTGAAGGACCCGGATGCGGGAGTGCGAAGTGCCGCCGTAGAGACCTGTCGCCAGCTGGCGGCCGGCGCCCGCCATGTCGAGGAGATCGCCGACCAGCTCGCTCCCCTTCTGGAGGATGAGAATCCGCTGGTGAGAGCGGCGACCATCGAAACCATGACCATGCTGGCAACGGCCCATCCCCTGTCTCTGGCGCTGATGGAGCGAATCCAGTCGCGGCTCGACGATCCCGATTCCACAGTGGCCACCGCAGCCTGCCGATTCCTGGCTCGACACCCCCTGCCAGAGGCGAAAGCGGATCTGCTCCGGATTGCTTCTTCGCGTGACGAAGAGGGAGTTTACCTGCGTCAACAGGCCATCCTGGCGCTGGGCTCGATATCCGATCCCGACGATGCGCTCGTCGAGGCACTGATTCCCCACATCGACGATCCGGAGCAGCCCATCCGCCTGGAGACGCTGAACACCCTGATGAAACTGGCCTCGGCGGAGGAACCCACAGCCTCCAGGGCCCTGGCGGTGGTCATCGACACGCTCCGGCGTCGCCCGGAGACAGAAGAGACGACGGTCCCGGGCGAGGGAGGTGCTTCCGGTGTGCCATCTTCTTCCCTCTCTCCGCCAGCGACACCCGAAGAGGGGAGCGCCGCCGGACCGGCACCGTGTCGGCCCACCTCGACCCTGGAGGCCATTGCCCTCGGCTCCAACATGGCGGAAGGGGCCGAAACTTCTTCTCCCGTTGCCGCGCCCGGGATCGATGCCACGGAGGACGAACTGTCCGGGCTTCGGGAATACCTGGATCTGGCTGAAGAGGGCGCAGCCATCACCCGTCGCCAGAGATTCGACATCCGCACCGACGCGGCCCTGCTCGCGGCACGGGTACTCGGCTCCTGTGACAGACCGGAAGGGGTCACCGCGCTGGTGGAGTGCCTCGACCGGGGGGAACCGGCGCTGCGCAGGGAAGCGGCCCTTTCCCTGGGGCGCATCGCCTCCCGCAGCCCCGGATTGCCGGCCTTGCAAGCTGCACGGGGCCCCCTTCTGGCCCAGCTCGAACAGGGTGATACCGGCGTGCGGCACGCCTGTATCCGAACCCTTGCTAGACTGGGCAGCCCGGAGTCCCTGCCCCACCTGCTCGAGGCACTGCAGGACGATTCCGCGCTGGTTCGCATCGAGGCACTCAACGGCCTGGTGGAGCTCTCCACCGTCCTGGTCAGGGCCGGCGATCACGGAACGTTTCCGGCGATGGAGGTATTGAAACGGCTCCAGGGATCTCTCACCGATCCCGCCAGCGGGGTACGCCTGGCCGCCGCCAAAGGGCTGGGCTCTCTGCTGCCCGAACTGGACCGGGAAGGTTTGACGAGAGAGGTCGTCCGCAGCATCGTCTCGGCGGCCTTCATCGACCACGGCGGTCAGGCCCGGGAGATGGGGCGGCTGCTGGCGAGGATCGAGGGAGATGGCGCCGTCGATCTGCTGCTGCAACGACTGGAGATGTTACCCACCAGCGCAGAGCGGCGAATCGTCATCGAACTGCTGGAGGAGATCCTGCTCGCGGAAGAGAGTAACCTGTATCCCGACGACCCGACACCACAAGGAGACATCGCGACATGAAACGACTCATCCCATTCCTTTTACTGGCACTGTCGATGGGACAACCCGTGGTGGGCCATGCCGCCGGCTACAAGGAGGTCGAAGTGACCAATGGCGGAACCGTCACCGGCAAGGTCACCTTCAGCGGCAAGGATCCCGCCCCCAGAATCTACAAGATCACCAAGGACAACAAGGTCTGCGGCACCGGCAACAGGAAGATCGATTATGTTGCGGTGAACAACGGCGCACTGACCAATGTGGTGGTCTATCTCGACAAGGTGAAGGAAGGAAAACCGTTTCCTGCCGGGCTCTCCAACGCCCGTATCGTTCAGAAGGGATGCGAGTTCAGGCCCTTCCTCCAGATCATGCGCGACGGCGCCGAACTGGCCGCGGTCAATGACGATCCGGTGAAACACAACATCCATACCTACGAGCTCCTGGGCCGGGCCAGGAAGACCGTCTTCAACGTGAACCAGGCCCGTCCCGGTACGGTAAAGAAGAAGGTGGCGCTGAAGCGGGGCACCGCCCTGAAAGTGGAGTGCGACGCCCACGATTTCATGCACGGCTTCGTATTCGTGGCCAAGAATCCCTACTTTGCAGTGGTGGGTGACGATGGCAGCTTCACCATCGACGACGTTCCGCCCGGCAAATACACCATCAAGGCGTGGCATGGCAAGCTCAGGGAACTGAAAGAAACCGTGGAAGTGCCTGCTGGAGGCACGGTAACCGTCCACTTCGAGTTCAAGGGGAGATAGTGCCAGTGAGGTGGAATCCCGAAGATTCCGCCTCATTTCTCGGCAACAGGAGATCGCCAGGAAAGAAACAGCGGAACCGGCTCCCTTTCCCTACCGTACTCTCGATCTCCAACCGCCCACGATAACGATTCATCACATGCTTGACGATGGCCAACCCCAGACCGGTCCCACCCTTTTCCCGTGAACGCCCGACATCGATGCGGTAGAAGCGTTCGGTGAGCCGTGGAATGTGCTGCGGGGCGATACCGGGACCGCTGTCTTCCACCTCGAACCAGGCGCCGCCCGCGGGTTCCCGCCACCAGCGGATCCCGATCTTCCCGCCTGCTGGCGTGTACTGCACGGCGTTGAAAACGAGATTGGAGAAGAGGCTGCGCAACTCCTCATGATCCCCCCGCACCAGCAGATCCGGATCCACCTCCAGTACGAACTCGTGGCCGTTTTCACCAAGCGCACGTGCATCCTCGTAAACGGCCGCGATCAGCGCCGGCACATCGACGCGTTCCCGCCTCCCTTGCGCTCCGTTTTCCATCCGCGCCAGAAACAGCAGATCGGTCACGATGCGTTCCATCCTCCGGGTCTGCTGCTCCATGAGCACGACCGAGCGCTGCCATTCCCTGGGCAGCTCCCCGCTACTTTCCGCCATCGCCTCGAGATAGCCCCGGATCACCGTCAGGGGAGTGCGCAGTTCGTGGGAGACATCGGCCACGAAATCGCGGCGCATCTGCTCCAGACGATGCAGACGGGTCACGTCGCGAGCAGTCAGCAACCGCCGGTTCTTTCCATAGGAGACCAGGCGTACCGAAAGCACGACGTTCTCATCCGCCGGGGAGGGGATCTCCACCGGCTCTCCCCCACCCCCTCCTTCCAGGTATTCCCGAAAGAGGGGATGACGCAGCAGATTCCCGATGTTCTGTCCCACATCGGTGGAAGGCTTCAGCCCCAACAGCTGCTGTGCCGGCTTGTTGAACCACTCGATGACATCGTGCTCCCCCAGCATCACCGTCGCATCGGGGAGCGCCGCGGCGAGTTTGTAAAACCGTTTCAGCAGCCGATTGTGCCGTTTGCGGCGCCTCAGGCTGCCCTCACGCAAGCGGTAGATCCCGTCGAACACGCTACCCCAGATCCCCCTGGAGACCGGCAACTTGTCGAGATCGGCATTGTGCAACCAGCGCTGCAGACGCAACAGATTGTACAGATGCCAGAACAGATAACCGGAGAGGACCATCAGGAAAAACAGCATCCCCCCGCCCACCAGCCACCCCAGCAGGATGGCCGCCAGAGAGATGAGGGTTATGCGGATGAGTTCTGCGGTAACGATGTGACTATCTCCTCCCGCTACCGGCTTCCCGCTTTTTCGAGTCCGCCGAAAAACGGTACCCGGCTCCGCGAACCGTCTGAATGAGACCATCACAGCGGTGGGGCTCGAGCACCTTGCGCAGGCGCCGCACGTGGACATCCACGGTTCGCTCCTCGATGTAGACACCCCCTCCCCACACCCGATCGATGAGCTGGCTGCGACTGAAGACCCGATCGGCGTGACGCATCAAGAACTGCAGCAACCGGTATTCAGTGGGTCCGAGCTCGACCTGCTCGCCGTGAGCGGTGACGCGATGACTAGCGGAATCGAGACAGAGACCACCGATCTCCAGTCGTTCGCCATCGTCCGGGGAAGCCCGGCGCAGCACCGCCCGAATCCTCGCGATCAGCTCCCGGGGGGAAAACGGTTTGGTGATATAGTCGTCGGCACCCGTTTCCAGGCCGCGAATCCTGTCCTCCTCCTCCCCCTTCGCGGTCAGCATGATGATGGGCAGTTCCGCGGTCGCCGCCTCCTTGCGCAACCGGCGCACCAGGTCGATCCCGCTGGTGTCGGGCAGCATCCAGTCCAGCAGCAGCAGATCGGGGCGCTGTTCGAAGATCCGTGCCTGCGCCTCGGACCCATCGGCGGCCTCTTCCATCTCGAACTCCGCGCGCCGAAGTGCAAATCCCACCATCTCCCGGATAGCCACCTCATCCTCGACAATCAACACGCGCTTGGGCATCCCTCGACTCCCGAGATTCACAGGCGCACATCCACCGGCATGAGCCGCTGGCCGGAACCGCCGAAGCGATCCCACAGTTCCCGCAGGGTGCGGCCATCCTCCGGATGGTGCAGATCGGGGGCGATCTCCGCCAGGGGGCGCAGCACGAAGGCACAGGTCAGGATCTCTTCCCGCGGAATCCGGATCCCCTGTTCCTCGACGACCCGGTCGCCATACAACAGCAGATCCAGATCGAGCGTCCTCGGAGCAAAGCGCCCTCCCCGCCGCTCCCGGCCGTGCCCGGCCTCTATCTCTCGCAGTACCGTCGCCACCTCCGGAATGGACAAAGGACTGTCGAAACCGGCCACCATATTGTAGAAATCCGCCCCATCGAAGCCAACGGCCTCGCTTTCATAGACCCGGGAGAGCTGAAGCGTTCCGAAGTGCCGGCGCAGCGCGGCGACGGCACCGCGCACGTTGGCGAGACGCTCCACATTGCTGCCGATGCCGACGTAGATTCGGGCCATCGTCTCCTCTCCGGAAACTCACGGGGAAGGCCGTAATTCCCGCTCCCCCCGTTCGATGATCACCCCCACGTCACGCGCACCCCGCACCGCTCCCGGCTTGCTGAGACACAACCGCACCCAGGGCACACCGAACTCCTCCCGGATCAGCCCGACCACCCGCTCCGCCAGCGTCTCCACCAGCCGGAATTCAGCACCACCGACAAATTCGATCAGCCGTTTGGCCACCGCCTTGTAGTCCAGCGTATCCTCGATGGCATCCGAGGCCGCCGCCTTGCGGATATCGGCGGCCATCTCCAGGTCCAGACTGACCATTTGCCGGATGCGGCGCTCCCAGTCGTAGATACCGATGACCGTCTCTATGCGCAAATCACGAATATAGATGATGTCCATATGGCAAATATCCCACCAATTGGGTACGCTGTCCACATGATACCGCCCCAGGACATTCCCGGTGAGAGGAGCACACGGTGCTGCTGGATGGAACGTTGATCGTCCTCGCCTATCTGCTTGGATCCCTGTCGTCCGCAGTCATCACCAGCAGACTCCTCGGGCTCCCCGATCCCCGCACCCAGGGCTCCGGCAACCCCGGTGCCACCAACGTGCTGCGTATCGGCGGGAAAAAGGCGGCCGTCATCACCCTTCTCGGGGATCTGTCGAAGGGGCTCCTGGCGATCGCCCTGGGACGAGCAGTCGGCGCCGGTGAAGGCGTTCTCGCGATGATGGGACTGGCCGCCTTTCTCGGTCACCTCTACCCCCTGTTCTTCGGTTTCAAGGGAGGGAAAGGGGTGGCCACCGGCCTCGGCGTGCTGCTGGGAATCGCCTGGCCGGTGGGCCTGGCCGCGCTGGCCACCTGGCTCGTCGTGGCGGCCCTGACCCGCTACTCCTCCCTCTCCGCCCTCTGTGCGGCGATCCTGGCCCCGTTGTACACCAGCTGGCTCACCGACTCCCTCCCATTTCTCTATCTGACGATCGCCCTTTCCCTGCTGCTCATCTGGCGCCACCGCACGAACATCCGCAATCTGGTCAACGGCACGGAGGGCAAGATCGGTGGCAAAACCCGATAGTGACTGTCGGGATTCTTTACTGATTCGAAATCGTTGAACATCTTGCAAAATCCCTCTTCCCATACGGAAGAGAATTCCAGAAATCAAAGAGTTGCATGGATATGTAGAAGAAACCAAAGGAGCGATCCGGTATTGCCGCCGCCCAGCCAAGTCGGCATTCTTTACAAAAGGCCAACCACCCCCCCGGAGCATAGTCAAAATATTGTTGCGCATCATCATGATAAGGCATCTGGCACCAGACTTGCTTGGTACTATCGAGGGAGCACGAGGAGGATGCTGGAAGAACATTTTCCAGCGCCCGATTGCTCCGAGAGTGTATCGACAACACCAAGAAACAGAGGAGAAACAGGCAATGAAACTACGATACCTGCTGGCGGCATCGCTGCTGGCACTGGCGAGCGCGGGGGCGCAGGCGGCCAGCACACTGGTCGGGCCAGGAGCGACGCTCAATAGTGGAGACAGCGCATCGGTAGCGCATGCGCCGGGAGGGTTTTCAGATACATGGATCCTGACCGTGGATGAAGCGACCAGCGCAGCCGACATCAGCATCTCTTTTGCTGACGTTGAATTCACGATCCTGGGACTGAGCTTCAACATCGACGGGTTGGATGTATCCGGCCCCCCACCCTTCAGCGGCTCCGGTGACAGTTACATATTTTCAGGAACGCTGCCAAACAATACCTATACCATTACGGTCACCGGCACGGCTGCGGGGAGCGCAGGAGGAACCTACAACGCGGCATTCATCGCGACACCCGCCGCGGCCCCGGTTCCCATCCCACCGGCCGCCCTGCTGTTCGGTTCGGCCCTCATCGGCCTGGCCGGCCTGAGGCGCAAAAAGGCTGCCCACGAGGCCTGAGCGCCTCGAAAAGGCTGGTACGACAGTCATCCGTCCCCCGGGGTGGATGGCTGTCGGCCTTCTTTCCCACCGGACCATTCACCTTTCCACTCTCCCGCGCCTGATTGGCCGGCGCTGTAAACCGCACCCGCTCTCCCTTCCCCGGCCGAAATCGACATCCTCGCCAACGCCCGCGAGATATCCAACGGACCGGAATCGATACTCTCCATGAACGCCAGCGCAGCCATTTTTCTCGATTGCGCTGACCTGCCGCGGAATTTTCGCGAACGGATGAAACATTCGGACCAAGACGCCGTATCCATCCAGCACGACGAAAATGTGCTATTTTTTTAAGTGGCCCTGAATACATTCATAAAAAGGGGGACTCCATGCCGGTCCGTCGCAGCCAGCCGAATTTTTTTATCAAGGTGTTGAAAAAGGCCATCCCTGGCTTTTTCAACCACGGAAGCCGAAAAATGCGATTTCCGGCTTCCTTCATTTTCAATGACTCACTGTCATTGAAAATGGCGGCACTTCCCTCTGCCGCACACAGGCCACCAAAAAACTTCGTTTTTCAACGGCCTGTTGTAGCAATATTTCTATGTTTTTTTGCATTCTTTGACAACGTGAACGCAACGACCGACGGCGCCAAGCTGTTCGCAATCCATTGTGCGGCCTGTCACGGTGACAAGGGTGATGGCGGAATTGGTGTTCCGTTGACACTGCCAGATTTCCTGACCAGCGTAACGGATGAGTTCCTCTTTCAAACCATCCGTCATGGCCGACCGGGGCGGATCATGCCGGCCTTCCAGCATCTCGGTGACGAACAGATCCGTGCCATCGTGGAACACATTCGCAGCTGGGCGCCGAAAGAGGTGAAACTCATCCCTGGAAGGCTCGAAGGAAACCCCGAAAAGGGCAGGGAAATCTTTGCCCGATATTGTGCCCGTTGTCACGGTCCTCTGGGCAGGGGCGGAACCGGAACCGGGGTAAACTTCACCCGCCTGCACAATCTGCCCATCGTTGCCCCGGGGCTGAACAATCCGGGTTTTCTCGCCGCCGCTTCCGACGACATCATTCGCACCACCTTGCTCAGAGGCCGACGAGGAACCCCCATGCTGCCCGCAGCAAAGATGGGACTCGGCGAACAGGATGTGGAGGATGTGGTCAGTTTCATCCGCAGTTTCGAAAAGCAGTTTCAGCCCGCGGGAAAACCCGCCGCGGCCCCGGCGGAACCGGCACTGTTCGCTGTTTCGACGAAACCATTTTCCGAAACGGTGGAGCGCATCGAGCGGGCCATCTCCGCTAGGCGGCTGCGTATCATCCGCAAGCACTCGCTCGACGACGGTCTGGTCGCCTGGGGGGAGGAAAACAAAAAGCAGCTGGTCATCTACTTCGGCAGCATTCGGCAGATAAACACCCTGCTGGCCATCGATCCCCGCATGGGACTCTTTCTTCCCAACCGGATCACCGTCATGGAACAGGACGACGGCAAGGTGATCGCCACCTCGATCAATCCGTTGCGCTTCGGCAGCCTGTTCAACAACGCCAACCTGGAGCACACCTCCAGAGAGCTGCATGACACATACATGGCCATTCTTCAGGAGATCTCCCGATGAGAAAAGAGACGGTTTTCCTGCCTGCCATTCTCCTGTTCACGCTCTTGCTGCTGCCAACGGCTTCCGTCCACGCAGACCATCTGCTCATGGTCCGCGTATCCCAGCCACTCGGCGTCACGCTGGGCAGTCTGAAAAAAGCGATCCAGGAGCAGGGTTACAAAGTGGCCCGGGTGGACATGGTCAACATCGGCCTGCTTGGCATGGGGTACACCAGTAGCAAATATCGGACGGTGTTCTTCGGCAAGGCGGAGGAGATCCGCCGGCTTTCCCGTGACCATCCTCAACTGGTCCCCTATCTTCCGTTGCGGATCGCGGTATTCGCCGAAGGCGACAGCACCCTGCTGGTAGCCATCGATCCCGCCACCTACGGGGAATTCCTTTCGGACCGGAAACCGGATGCGATATTCGAACGCTGGGGAAGGGACATGGAGCGGATTCTGGCCCGAATGAGAGGATCCTGATCCACCCGGCGAAGGTCCCTGACCCAAGGAACTGTTTGAAAAACCCCGGACCCGCCAGTCCGGCAAAGCCGGACCACACCGCCTTCTTTGGGGTAGAATAGTGCGTTTATCGATCGCCCGATGATGAAAGACGCACGCCACACCTCCCCGTTGCAGCCACAACTGCCACGCAAGCCCGGTAGCCGACTGGATTGGGGGCGCCTGTATGGTAGCGCCTTCGGCCTAGCCATCCAGGCCGCCGCCGAGCGGCACGAGGCACCCGCCGTGGTGATCGCACCGGACGCACCGGCTGCCCTGCGCCTGGAGCAGGAGTTGCGCTTTTTCGGGGGAGGAACGATACCCGTCCTGAACTTTCCGGACTGGGAGACCCTGCCCTACGACATCTTCTCTCCCCATCAGGAGATCGTCTCCCAGCGGCTGGCAACCCTCTACCGGCTGCTGACGCTGGAACGCGGCATCCTGGTGGTCTCCGCCCCTACGCTGATGCACCGCCTGCCGCCCCGCACCTATCTGGAAGCCAACGCCCTGGTGCTCGACGTCGGCCAACGGCTGGAGCTGGAGACATTCCGCCGCCGGCTGGAGACCAGCGGCTACCAGTGCGTCTCCCAGGTGGTCGAGCCGGGAGAATTCGCCGTGCGCGGCAGCCTGCTGGACCTCTTTCCCATGGGCAGCGAGCGGCCATTTCGCATCGACCTGTTCGACGACGAGATCGAGAGCATCCGCACCTTCGACCCGGAGACCCAGCGGACCCTGAAAAAGGTAGAGAACGCGCGGCTACTGCCGGCCCGGGAGTTCCCGCTCACCCCCGAGGCCATCCAGCGTTTCCGCCAGGCCTATCGCACCAGCCTGGAGGGAGAGCTGGGCCGCAGCGTCATCTACCAGTCGGTCAGCGACGGCCTTGCGCCACCCGGTATCGAGTACTACCTGCCCCTGTTCTTCGAGCAGACCGCCACCCTGCTCGACTATCTGCCCGACCAGAGCCTGCTGTTTCTCGCCGAGGGGAGCCAGGAGGCGATGGAGCGATTCTGGCAGGAGGCGGAGCAACGCTACGAGAGCCGCCGCCACGATGTCGAACGGCCACTGCTGCCACCCTCCTCCCTGTTCCTGCGCAGCAACGAACTGCTCGCCGAGGTGGGCCGTTTCAGCCAGATACGACTGCACCACTTCAAGCAGACCAAGGGCATCGACTACGCCACCGCCGCACCACCCGACCTCAGCCTGGCAGGTCCGGCCGGCCGGGGCAGCGAGGCGCTGAAACGCTGGCTGCGGGAGTTTCCCGGCCGCGTGCTACTCGCCACGGAGAGCACCGGCCGGCGGGAGGCGCTGCTGGAACTGCTCAAAGGTGACGATATCCACCCCACCCTTTACGACGGCTGGCACTCGTTCCTGGAAGGGGATGCCCCCATCGGCGTCACCGTGGCTCCGCTCGAACAGGGGCTGGTACTGGAGCAGCCGCCGCTGGCGGTAATCACCGAGCCACAGCTGTTCGGCACCCATGCCATCCAGCGCACCCGTCGCCGCACCCGCCACCGGGAGGCGGAGGCCATCATCCGGGATCTGGCGGAATTACAGAAAGGCGCCCCGGTGGTCCACGAGGAACATGGCATCGGACGCTTCCTCGGCCTGCAGCGGCTGGCCGTAGGTGGGACCGAGGCGGAGTTTCTGGCACTGGAGTACGCCGGCGGCGACAAGCTCTATGTGCCGGTCTCATCCCTGCATCTCATCAGCCGCTACAGCGGTGCCTCACCGGAAAACGCGCCGCTGCACAAACTGGGCAGCGGGCAATGGGAAAAAGCCAGGCGCAAGGCCAGCGAGAAGGTCCGTGACGTGGCCGCGGAACTGCTGGAGATCTATGCCCGGCGCGAGGCCCGCAAGGGCCACGCCTACCCGGTGGACGACCAGTATGCCGCCTTCGCCGCGGCCTTTCCCTTCGAAGAGACCCCGGATCAGCTGGAGGCGATCCACGCCGTTCTGCAGGACATGGCCTCCGACAAACCGATGGATCGCCTGGTGTGCGGCGACGTAGGATTCGGCAAGACCGAGGTGGCGATGCGCGCCGCTTTCGTCGCCGTGCAGGGAGGCAGTCAGGTGGCCGTGCTGGTACCCACCACCCTGCTGGCCCAGCAGCATTACCAGAGCTTCCGGGATCGCTTCGCCGACTGGCCGGTCAACATCGAGTCCCTCTCCCGTTTCCGCTCCCGCAAGGAGCAGCAGCAGGTACTGGCCGGGCTGGAGAGCGGCACCATCGACATCGTCATCGGCACCCACAAGCTGCTTCAGGAGGGGGTGAAATACAAACGGTTGGGGCTGGTGATCATCGACGAGGAACACCGCTTCGGCGTGCGCCAGAAAGAGCGCTTCAAGGCGCTGCGTTCCGAGGTGGACATCCTCACGCTCACCGCCACCCCCATCCCGCGCACCCTCAACATGGCCTTCTCGGGACTGCGGGAGTTCTCGGTCATCGCCACCGCACCAGCGCGGCGCCTGCCGGTGAAGACCTTCGTCAGCGAGTGGAGCGACACCCTGCTGAGCGAAGCCATCCTGCGCGAGATCAAGCGCGGCGGCCAGGTCTATTTCCTGCACAACAAGGTGGAGACCATCGACCGGGCCGCTGCCAGGGTCCGCGAGCTGGTGCCGGAGGCCCGGGTGGAAATCGCCCACGGCCAGATGGGGGAGCGCGAACTGGAACGGGTGATGGCCGATTTCTATCACCAGCGCTTCAACGTGCTGGTCTGCACCACCATCATCGAGACCGGCATCGACATCCCCAGCGCCAACACCATCATCATCGACCGGGCCGATCGCTTCGGCCTGGCCCAGCTCTACCAGCTGCGGGGGCGGGTGGGCCGCTCCCATCACCGGGCCTACGCCTACCTGATCATCCCCTCACGCAAGCAGATCACCACCGACGCGCTGAAACGGCTGGAGGCGCTGGAGTCCATCGAAGACCTGGGAGCAGGCTTTACCCTCGCCACCCACGATCTGGAGATCCGCGGTGCGGGCGAGCTGCTCGGTGAGGGACAGAGCGGACAGATGCAGGAGATCGGATTCAATCTCTACTCGGAGCTGCTGGAGCGGGCCGTCAAGGCGCTCAAGGCCGGCCAGCAACCGGAACTGGACCGCCCGCTGGATCACGGCGCAGAGGTGGAGCTGCACCTGCCGGCCCTGCTCCCGGAAGACTATCTGCCGGACGTCCATACCCGGCTGGTGATGTACAAGCGTATCGCCAGCGCAAGGGACCAGGCGGCGCTACGGGAACTTCAGGTGGAGATGATAGACCGCTTCGGCCTGCTGCCCGAGGCGGCCAAGAATCTGTTCCGGATCACCGGACTCAAGCTGAAGGCCAACCCGCTGGGTATCCGCAAGATCGACGTGGGCGAACATGGCGGACGGATCCTGTTCAAGGAGAAACCCAATGTGGATCCGATGACCATCATCGAGCTGATCCAGAAACAGCCGGACCGCTACAGGCTGGACGGCCAGGACAAACTGCGCATCGTCCGTGAGCTGCCGGATCAGGAGCAACGGTTCCAGGCCGTGGACCGCCTCCTGGAGGAGCTGGCGACGAAGGCCTGACGTAACCATCCGGCCTGTTTCAGACGATACCGGATAGTTATCAACCCGGCAACAATATATATATCGTATTCAGGGTTTCAGGAACAGGCTGGAACAAGGCGCAGCTTGCAGGCAATGGTTGCTCCATCGGCAAAAGCTGCAACGCCGGGCCAGCCTGTTCCCGTACCCGGGCCGACCGGGCGTTGCGCAAGGTCTCGTTCGCCCCCCGGTCCGTCGACCGCCAAGACACACGATTTCACTCTCTCCGGCTACTCACCGGCGGCTCTGGAGGCCGCCAGGAGATGACCATCCTTCCCTGCTCCCGGCCGCCCCCCAACTCTTCCTGCCCGTGAGTAGTCCCCCTCGCTACGCCAAAATACCACCGCATGCGCCGGCCCCCCTTTGTTCCGGTCCCGCCGCGAAATCAAGCGGAACGGTCCGCGGACTTGGGCTTGCTCTTCTTCTCCTCCTTCAAGGAAACCACCTGGCTCTTCGGCTCCGCGTTGCGCACCAGACTGCCGTTCACCTCTGCCCCCATCGCCATCTCGATCAGGTTGTAGTAGACGTTTCCCGTCACCCGGGCCTTGGGACCCAGCTCGATCTTCTGCGCGGCATGCACGTCGCCGGTAATGGTCCCGTTGAGCACCACGTTGGCCACGTGCACCTCCCCCTCGATGACCCCGACCTCACTGACACTCAGTACCGAATCGGCCGAATCCTTGGTCAAAACATTGCCCTGCACATGCCCGTCCACATGCAGGCCGCCGTTGAAGATGACATTCCCCTCTATCCGGGTATGCTCTCCAATCAATGTATCCACCTCGGTATTTGCTGCCACCTCGGCACTACCCTTGTTTTTCCCCCACATCGTCGTCACCTCGCATTGCTTTCGGCTCAACCGGCCAATCGAAACTCTTCCTTACTTCGGTCTTGTTTCCCCGCCCCCCCGGCTTCAACACCACCGTAGCACGAGAGGGAACGAATCCTTCCGGGAGTTCCACCTTGCCCTCGATATTCTGGAAATACTTGAAATTATAGCGCAGCCGCTGTAACGGAGTAACGGACGAATGCTTCCCCTGGGCATCCATTCCATCGACCTGAACCTCCACCATCCCTTTGGCAACACCCTTGTTCTTCAACACCCGGGTGAGCACCAGCTTGAAGTTCCAGGTACGTTTCTCGCTGTCTTTGGTTATGTTGAACCGTTGGATCTGCAGTCCCCGGCCGCTCTCTTCGGGAGAGACGATGCCGCGGTAGAACGCCAGTTCCTCTTTCAGCTCCAGCAGCTCGTTCTGCAGATCCCGCAGATCCTTGCGCACCAGACCATAGGCCCGGCTCTCGATCTGCCGGGTCTGCTCCAGCTCCATCTTCTCCTGGCGCAAGCGCCTGAGCTCTGCCTCGAGCTCGGAATTGTTCTTCTCCAGTTGCTGGCGAAGCTGGTTGAAGGCAAGCCGGTCATAGCCGGCCCGATAGCGCCCGTATTCGAACAGCCCCCAGCCGGAAACCAGCAGAGCGAGTATCAGGGCCACCATACCGATTCGCCACCAGGGACCACTCTCCTCCTCTTTCTTGACGACGATACGGGTCATGGCAGCAGGGCGATGGCCTCCAGTCCGGCGCTCTCCCGCAGGCCGAACATCAGGTTCATGTTCTGCACCGCCTGCCCTGCGGCACCTTTCACCAGATTGTCGATGACCGAGAGAACCACCACCGTGGCCCCCCCTTGCGGACGATGCAGGGCGATTCGGCAGACATTGGCCCCCTTCACGCTCCGCGTCTCGGGATGGGAACCAAACGGCAATACGTCCACGAACGGTTCCGCAGCGAACCGCTGCTCGAACAGCGCCTGGAGATCCGCCGTCTCCCCTGTCAGGGTGGCGTAAAGGGTGGCATGGATGCCGCGAATCATCGGTGTCAGATGGGGAACGAACACCAGACCCACTTCGGTCCCGGTGGCCGCCTGCAATCCCTGCCGAATCTCTGGCAGATGGCGATGACCGGACACCGCGTAGGCCTTCATGCTCTCACTGCATTCCGCCAGCAGGGTACCGACGCTGGCCTTGCGCCCGGCGCCACTCACCCCCGATTTGGCGTCGGCGATCAAGCTGCCCGGATCCACCACGCCCGCCTCCAGCAGGGGCAGAAACCCCAGCTGCACCGCGGTGGGATAACAGCCGGGGCAGGCCACCAGGCGGGCTTCCCGAATGGCCTCCCTGTTCGTCTCGGGGAGACCGTATACCGCCTCGGACAGCAGTTCGGGGCAGGCGTGGGGCATACCATACCATTGCTCCCATTCTGCAGCATCCTTGAGCCGGAAATCGGCCGCCAGATCGATCACCCGCACCCCGGCCTCCAGCAGTCCCGGCACCATCCCCATGGCGGTCCCGTTGGGAGTGGCGAAAAAGATCACGTCGCACCGGCGCAGGATCGATTCCTCGGGCGGGGTGAAGGCCAGATCCACCATCCCGCGAAGGTTGGGAAAGATCTCCGTCACCTGTTTTCCCGCCTCCGCACGCGAGGTAATCGCCACCAGCTCCACGTCCGGATGGGGTGCCAGCAGCCGCAGCAGTTCCGCTCCGGTGTACCCCGTTCCTCCAACGATACCCACCTTAATCATCAGCTCGTCCCGTCAACCATCGAATCCCATTGACCCGGCCACATAATATATCGTGTGGCCGGGTCAATGGTAACGAACTCTCCCCGAAAACACCCGATATCGACCCGACGACGATGCGGATCGCGTTCAGGGCTTCGAGCATCCTTCAGGCATCACCCGTCCGAAGCTTCAAACGCCATCCAAAAGGTTGCCGGCTCGATATCATGGCATAATCTATGGTTCACCCGATGATGTCCGGCTTCAGGGCGGCCCCAAGGCAAACGCTTTTCCACGGCGGCAGCGTCGATGCCGCGCTCCTCGCAGTCGCGCATTCGGGATGATGACCCAACCGCAGATAGTGGAAATCAGATGCTGGAAAAACTTCGTCTACGGCTTGCCGATCCCGACGCCATCCTGCCCATGGCCGTCCTGGGGTTGCTGGTGGGGCTGCTGGCGGGTGGCATCATCATCGCGTTTCGCCTGCTCATCCAGTATCTGCAGTCGTTCTATCTGCCTCCCGGCCCCGAGGATTACGCTGCGGTGGAGGTCTATTACCGCCTGCTGCTGCCAACGCTCGGCGGGCTCCTGATCGGGCTGCTCTTCCATCTGGCACCACCGGCCAGTCGCTACGTAGGAGTGGTTCATGTCATCGAACGGCTCACCTACTTTCATGGCTATCTGCCGTTGCGCAATGCGGTAATGCAGTTTTTCGGTGCTGCACTGAGCATCGCCAGCGGCCATTCGGTGGGAAGAGAGGGTCCCAGCGTCCATCTGGGGGCGGCTTCGGGAGGGATTGCCGGAAGGTGGCTCCATCTGCCCAACAACAGTATCCGTACCCTGATCGCCTGCGGAATCGCCGCTGCCATCGGTGCCTCCTTCAACACCCCGTTGGCAGGGGTGATCTTCGCCATGGAGGTGGTGATGATGGAATACACCATCGGCAGTTTCACCCCGGTGATCCTCGCCTCCTTCAGCGCCACCATGTTGAGTCGACAGGTCTATGGAACCGCTCCCGCCTTCATCGTTCCGCCGCTGCAGATGGGAGCGATACATGAACTTCCGGTGCTGGTGGCCACGGCGGTCACAGTGGGATTCATCGCCGCCGCGTTCACCCGGATGCTGCACTACTTCTCCACCACGCTGACCTATACGCCCATCTGGTTTCGCATGGCACTCGGGGGGTTGATCACCGGGCTCTGCGCCGTGAGCATCCCGCAGATCATGGGGGTCAGCTACGAGGTGGTCAACGATACCCTGCTGGGACAGCTGCCGCTCTGGCTGATGCTGAGCATCCTGATCCTGAAGCTGCTGGCCACCGCGGCGGGATTGGGGCTGGGGCTGCCTGGAGGCCTGATAGGTCCGTCCCTGGTGCTGGGCGCCATGGTGGGCGGTTCTGTGGGGCTGACTGCGTCCACGCTGTTTCCGGGCGAGATGTCCTCCCACGGCTTCTACGCCATGCTCGGCATGGGGGCGATGATGGGTGCCACCCTGCAGGCCCCCCTGGCCGCCCTGATGGCCCTGCTGGAGTTGACCGCCAATCCCAACATCCTTCTGCCCGGCATGTTGACGGTGATCGTGTCGGGGCTGATCAGCAAGGAGCTGGTGGGTGGCAAATCGGTCTACCTGATCCTGCTGGAGGCTCGTGGTCTGACCTTCCGTCACAACCCGTTGGCCCAATCCCTCCACCATATCGGAGTGGCCAGTGTGATGAACCGCAACTTCGCCGCCAGTGAACGGTTCACCACGAGGGAATCACTGCGGCATCTGTTGAAACAGTCTCCGCAGTGGATCGTCATCAAGGAGGAGAACCAGCCCCAGGTCTTGGTCCCCGGTACGGATCTGGCCCTCTATCTGGAAGAGACGGCAGAGGAGAAAGGAGAAGAGTCCATCGATCTGATGGAGATCCCCGCCGCCCGCCAGAAGCTGATCCCGGTGCCCCGTCACGTCACCCTGTGGGAAGCGCTCGACCTGCTGGACAAGGCGAAGAGCAACGCGGCCTACATCACCCGCGAGGATGGAACCGGCATCGGGATCTATGGCATCCTGACGCGCAAGGACATCGAGGCCACCTATCACTATACGGAGTAAGCCGGCATGCTTTGGGTCAAATCCTTCCACATCATCTTCATGGTCACCTGGTTCGCCGGGCTGTTCTATCTGCCCAGGCTGTTCGTCTATCACGCCATGAGTGAGGACCGGGTGTGCAACGAACGGTTCAAGGTGATGGAGCGCAAGCTCTATCGCTTCACCACTCCCTCGATGATCCTGACCGTCTTCTTCGGCGGCTGGCTGCTGGTGGATTATGCCTGGGCCGCCTATGCCAGCTCCGGCTGGCTGCATGCCAAACTCCTGTTGGTCGCCTTGCTCATCGTCTACCACTTCTATTGCGGCAGGCTGGTCAAGGCCTTTCAGGAAGACCGCAACCGGCACAGCCATGTGTTCTATCGCTGGATCAACGAGCTCCCCGTCCCCATCCTGCTCGCCGTCGTGATCCTGGTGATAGTCAAGCCGTTCTGACAGACAGAGGGAGAGAAAAAAGATGACTCGCTCCATCGCGTTCGTCACCGGTACCAGCTCCGGACTCGGCCACGGGCTGGCCCACCGGCTCCTGCAGCAGGGATGGCGGGTCCATGGCTGCAGCCGCAGGGATTGCGACCTGCCGGGGCTTCACCATCACCGCTGTGACCTCACCGACTACGCAACCCTGCCGCACAATCTGGATGCGTTGCTGGGCGAACTCCCCCGGCTCGACCTGGTGGTCCTCAACGCCGGGATCCTCGGTCGCATCCACCCCCTGGTGGACACCCCGCTCGAAGAGGCGAAGAAGGTGATGGAGACCAATCTGTGGGCGAACAAGGCGGTGATGGACTGGCTCCATCACTGGGGTCGTCCCGTCGGTCAGGTGGTGATGATCTCCTCCGGTGCAGCGATACTGGGCAACAAGGGATGGGGCAGCTATGCCCTCTCCAAGGCGGCGCTCAACATGCTGGCAAAACTCTACGCCCACGAGTTTCCCCACACCCATGTCACGGCGCTGGCACCGGGCATCATCGACACCGCCATGATGGACCATCTGTGCGAGGAGGCGGACGCCGAGCGATTTCCCGCCCTGCGGCGTCTGCAGGCGGCACGCGGCACCGATGCGATGCCGGGGCCGGAAGAGGCCGCCACCAAGGTGCTTGCCGTACTTCCCCTGCTGAAGCAGCGCCCGTCGGGAAGCTTCGTGGACATCCGCGAGATACTGGATCCGGAAGGGTATGCGCGGCTCTACGGAAAAACACCGGAACACACCTGAAGCAGCGGGGGAATCCCCGCTGGAGTGCGCCCGTAGCCGTATCCGCGACTATATCCGCGGATCCCGGGTACCCGAGGATCCGCGTCACGCGGAGAACACCCTGCACTGGCTGCTGCGGCTCGATCCCTCGGCCGACCCGGCGTTGCAGCTGGCCGCGCTGGCCCACGACATCGATCGCGCCTCACCGGAGAAGGTACGGCGAGAACGGTTCGACGACTACGATGCCTTCAAGGCGGCCCACGCCGAACACGGCGCACGCATCCTCGCCACCCTTCTCGAAGCCTGTGGCGTGGCACCGGAGATCACCCGCGAGGCGTGCCGGCTGGTGCGCTACCATGAAACGGGCGGCGATCCACGCGCCGATCTGCTGCGCGACGCCGACAGTCTCTCCTATTTCGATGTCAACCTCCCCCTCTACCATGCGCGGGAGGGGGACGAGGAGACCCTGCGGCGTTGCATCTGGGGAATCCGGCGACTGTCACCCCGCGGCCGCGCCCTGCTGGAGCGGATGGAACAACCCGACGAGCGCCTGCGCCGGATCGTGGCCCGGGCGCTGGCAGTGACCGCCGGCGCCCGGACCAACCCTGCATGAGCTACGCCGGCGTCAGCAGATAGTCGATACTGATGCGGTCTCCGGCCACCGGGCGGAAGAGCTCGTCGGCAAAGCGCACGTGCTCCGGATGGTCACGATAGCTGTCGATCACCGCCGGGTGGACAAAGCGGATCAACCAGCAGAAGCGGTACTTCGCATCCTCCTTGACCGCCGTACCGGTATGGACGTAACGAACGCCCGGGATGGCGCCCAGGATCTCGCGCCCCCTGGCCATCATCTCCTCCGCCTCCTGGTCGCCGATACCGCTGACGTTGAAAATGATGAGATGTTCCACCGGAGACCAGGGGGAACAGGAGGCGGCCACCGTTTCGGCCCGCCCGGCGCTTCCCCACAGGCGCATGCAACGCTCCACCTCGTCGGCGATGGCCTCACGCGCCCCGCGGAGCAGGCGAGTGTAGCCATCCCCCTCCCCCTGCGCCGCATTGGCCGCGATGCGGCGACCAGCGGCGTCGGAAAGTGCGGTGTAGTAGTTGATCTTGGCCACACCGTTCTCGATCAGACGGCGAAACTGCTCGTCGCCGAGACCGGTTCCGCCGTGGATGACCAGCGGAATCCGCAGCGCCCGGTTGATATCTCCCAGCCGTTCGAAATCCAGCTGCGGCTCTCCCTTCATGCGCCCGTGTACGGTACCGACGGAGACCGCGAGAAAATCCACGCCGGTCTGCTCCACATACTCCTTCGCCTCTTCCACCGTGGTATAGGCAATCTCGCCGGGGTGGCGTTCGGCATCCTCTCCCTCCACGCCGGGAACGTAGCCAAGCTCCCCTTCCACCGGCACGCCACAGGCGTGGGCCATCTCCACCACCTCCCGGGTCCGGGCGACGTTCTCCTCCAGCGGATGGTGTGAGGCATCCACCATGACACCGTTGCAGCCGGTGTTGATGGCTTCGACCGCCGACGCCAGGCTGGCACCGTGGTCCAGGAAGAGGGCAACCGGTACCGTGGCCTCGCAGGCGGCCCGTTCCGCTGCGGCCATCAGTCGGCCGAAATGGTAGTGCTCGAAATGGGATTCGGCGAGCGACAGGATCACCGGCGATCGGCACCGCTCCGCAGCTTCGATGATACCGTCCAGAAACTCCAGGCTGACCAGGTCGAACGCTCCCACCGCATAGCCGTTCTCATAGGCGTGGTGAAGCATCTGCTTGATGTCTACGACAGGCATCTCGTCTCCTCATCTGGATTTCGTCAGGGATGCAAGAGCTTACCACCCGGCGCTCAGTTTTTCTTCTCCGCCTGCGGCTCCCTGCGGAAAAAGAGGCTGTCGATGATCAGCATCACCGCACCGACGGTGATGGCGGAATCGGCGATGTTGAACGCCGGATAGGTCCACTGCCGATAGTAGATCTGGATGAAATCCACCACGTGCCCCATCACGATCCGATCCCAGACGTTGCCCAGCGCACCGCCCAGGATCAGGGAGAGCGCCACGGCCATCCAGCGTTCCGAGGCCGGGAGGCGACGCATCCACCAGACGATTCCCCCACTGATCCCCAGCGCCAGCACGGTGAAAAACCAGCGCTGCCAGCCGCCGGCATCGTGCAGAAAGCTGAACGCCGCGCCGGGATTGTAGGCCAGCATCAGGTTGAATCCGGGAACCACCGGCAGCGGCTGGTGCAGCACCAGATAATGTTCCGCCAGCTGCTTGGTGATCTGATCCAGGAGGAACACCAGCGCCGACAGCCAGAGCCATTTCAGCATCAGGCGAACTCCCGCCGTTCACCCTCACCGGCGACGTTTTCCACGCAACGCCCGCACAGCTCGGGGTGCTCGGGATGGCTGCCCACATCTTCCCGATGGTGCCAGCAGCGCACACACTTGGGATGAACCGATGGCGCCACCGCCACCCAGATCTCGTCCCGGGAAGGAAGGGTGAAATGGATGGCATCGTCCGGCGGGGTCTCCACGAGATGGACGCGGGCAGCAGAGGTGATGAACACGAAGCGCAGTTCGTCCCCGATTCGCTCCAGCAGGTCATGGATCTCGCGTCCACAGTAGAGATCCACCTCCGCATCCAGAGAGGAGCCGATACCGCCGGCCACCCGCAGCCGCTCCAGCTCCTTGGCCACCGCATCACGCACCGCCATCACCTGCTGCCAGAAGGCCAGATCCAGCGACTCCTCTTCGGGCAGCGGAGGCAGGGGGTACCAGGTCTCCAGAAAGACCGACTCACCGCGCTCACCCGGGATGTGGCCCCAGATCTCCTCCGCGGTGAAGCTGAGCACCGGCGCCAGCCAGCGGGTCATCGCCTCCACCGCATGATACATGGCACTCTGCGCCGAACGGCGGGGGATGCTGTTCTGCTGCGTGGTGTACTGCCGATCCTTGATCACATCCAGATAGAAGCTGCCCAGATCCACCGAGCAGAAGTTGTGGATCTTCTGGTAGATGAGATGAAACTCGTAGCGCTCGTAGGCCGCGGTGATCTCCTCCTGCAACTGGTGGGTGCGGGCCACCAGCCAGCGATCCAGTGCCAGCATGTAGGCGGGCGCCAGCAGGTGCAGGCCGGGGTCGAAGTCGTGCAGGTTGGCGAGCAGGAAGCGGGCGGTGTTGCGGATCCGGCGGTAGGCATCGCTGGTGCGTTTGAGGATCTCGTCGGAGACGGTCATCTCCCCGCGGTAGTCGGTGGCCGCCACCCAGAGACGCAGGATGTCCGCCCCCAGTGTGTCGACCACCTTCTGCGGCGCCACCACGTTGCCCTTCGACTTGGACATCTTCTGCCCCTTGGCATCCACCGTGAAGCCGTGGGTGAGGACCCCCTTGTAGGGCGGCAGCCCGCGCATGGCCACCGAGGTGAGCAGGGAGGACTGGAACCATCCCCGGTGCTGATCGGAGCCCTCCAGATAGAGATCCGCGGCAGGAAACTCGCGCAACCCCTCCCGCCGCTCCAGAACGGCGTAGTGGGAGACACCGGAGTCGAACCACACATCCAGCGTGTCGGTCACCTTCTCATACTGCTCCGCCTCGCTGCCCAGCAGTTCTGCAGGGTCCAGCTCGAACCAGGCGTCGATGCCACGCTGTTCCACCCGCTCCGCCACCTGCTCGATCAGCGTCAGGGTATCGGGGTGCAGCTCACCGCTCTCCCGGTGGACGAACAGGGCGATGGGAACCCCCCAGGTACGCTGCCGGGAGATGCACCAGTCGGGACGGTTGCGTACCATCCCCTCGATGCGCGCCTCGCCCCATTCCGGCATCCAGCGGGTCTGCCCGATGGCCCGCAACGCCGCTTCCCGCAGACCGTTGTGATCCATGCTGATGAACCACTGGGGGGTGGCGCGGAAGATGATCGGCGTCTTGTGCCGCCAGCAGTGGGGATAGCTGTGCGTGATCTCCTCCTCGTGGACCAGCTTGCCGTTGGCCCGCAGCAGCTCGATGATCCGGTCATTGGCATCCCACACCTCCTCTCCGGCCAGATAGGGGATGTCGGGCAGGAACACTCCCCTGGCATCCACCGGATTGTCCACCTTGAGGTGGTAACGGCTGCCCACCACGTAATCCTCCTGTCCATGGGCGGGGGCGATGTGCACCATCCCGGTCCCGGCATCGAGGGTGACATGATCGCTCAGCACCACCGGCACCTCCCGATCGTAGAAGGGGTGGGCCAGCTTCAGTCCCTCCAGCTCGGCACCGAGGCAGGTGCCGATCACCCGGTAGTCGCCGAGCAGATAGCGGTCGGTGACCTGCTTGAGCAGCGGCTCTGCGATCAGCAGCCGCTCGGTGCCGTGCTCGCCCACGCCGCCACACTGGATGAGCCCGTAGACCACCTCCGGGTTGACCGCCACCGCCCGGTTGGCCGGCAGCGTCCAGGGGGTGGTGGTCCAGATCACCAGCGACACCGGTCCCTCCCCTTCATGCCCCTCCACGTGATCGCAGCGGGCCATCAGCGCCTCTTCGTCCAATACCTCGAAACGCACGTCGATGGCCGGGGAGTTCTTCTCCTCGTACTCCACCTCCGCCTCCGCCAGGGCGGAGCCGCAATCGATACACCAGTGCACCGGCTTGGCCCCCTTCTGTAGATGGCCGTTGGCGATGATCTTCCCCAGTGCGCGGATGATGTCCGCCTCGTAGCGGAAATCCATGGTGAGGTAGGGGTTGTCCCAGTCGCCGAACACCCCGAGCCGCTTGAAATCCTCCCGCTGTCGCTCCACCTGCTCCATGGCGTACTCGCGGCAGGCCTTGCGGAAACCGGCCGCATCCACCTTGAATCCCGGCTTGCCGACCCGTTTCTCCACGTTCAGCTCGATGGGCAGACCGTGACAGTCCCACCCCGGCAGATAGGGGGCGTCGAATCCCGCCATGGCGCGGGACTTGACGATGATATCTTTGAGCACCTTGTTGACCGCGTGACCGATGTGGATCTCGCCGTTGGCATAGGGAGGGCCGTCGTGGAGCACGAACCGCTCGCGCCCTGCGGCCGCCTGCCGCATGCGCCGGTAGAGATTCATCTCCTGCCAGCGCCGGAGCATCTCCGGCTCCCGCCGGGCGAGATTGCCGCGCATGGGGAAATCGGTCCGGGGAAGATTGAGGGTGTGTTTGTAGTCGGCCACGGTCGGTTTGTCCTTGAAACTGTTCAGGGGTTACGAATCCCGGCGAAAAAGGCCCGGGCATCCTCTATATCCAATTCTATCTGTTTTACCAGCTCCTGTAAGGAGTCGAAACGCCGCTCTTCCCGAATCTTGCGGAGAAAATCCACATGCACGTGCGCACCATAGATCTCCCGGGAGAAGTCGAGCAGATGCACCTCCAGCCGCGCGCGGGTTCCGCTCACCGTGGGACGAATCCCCACATTGGCCACCCCCGGCACCGGCTCGCCGGTCACCCCGAACAGCTCCACGGCGAAGACACCGGTCACCGGGCTGACCATGCGATGCAGATCGATGTTGGCGGTGGGAAAACCGAGATCCCGCCCACGCTTGTCGCCATGGACCACCCGCCCGCACATCCGGTAGGGACGTCCCAGCATCTGCTCCGCCAGCGCCATCTCACCCCGACCCAGCGCCGCACGGATGCGGGTGCTGCTGATCCGCTCTCCGGCCAGCTCCACGGTGTGCATCTTCGCCACCTGGAAGCCCTGTTCCGCCCCGGCCTCCCGCAGCAGCTCGAAATCCCCCTCCCGCCGCCAGCCGAAGCGGAAATCGTCTCCCACCACCAGATAGCACACCCCCAGTCTCTCCACCAGCACGTCACGGATGAAGTCCCGCGCCGACATCTCCGCCAGCCGTTCATCGAAACGCAGACAGAACACCCGGTCCACTGCGTAGCGACGCAGGGAGAGCATCTTCTCCCGGAAGCGGGTCAGGCGCGGCTGGGCCGCCGCGGGATTGAAGAACTCCTGGGGGTAGGGCTCGAAGGTCATCAGCACCGAGGGAAGATGCAGCTCGGCCGCCTTCTCCGCCAGCTGGCCGATCACCGCCTGATGGCCCAGGTGGACACCATCGAAATTGCCGATGGTCAGCACACACCCCCTGTGGTGGGGCCGCACGTTGTGGAGATAGCGAATCAGTTCCATGGCACCGGGCACTGCAGGAAAGCCGGAAGTATAGCCGCTATCCGGACTATCCGACACCGGGGGCCGACAACTGGGCCGGCCGGATCCCCAGCAGCCACAGCGCCGCACCATAGATCAAGGCCCCGGCGCCGATACAGAGCGCCAGCCTGGCCAGCCGCTCCAGCCAGCCCCACTCCAGCCAGGCGGCCAGTTCCCCCGCCGCGAGCATCACCGTCAGGGCCAGGGCCAGATTGGCGAGGAACACCCGCAGCAACAGGCGACCCCACCCCGGCCGCGCCCGAAACACGCCGTCACGACGAAGCCCGCGCAACAGCAACCCGGCGTTGAGAAAGGCGGAGCAGGCGGTGGCCAGCGCCAGTCCGGCGTGGGGGCCAGGGACGTCGAACCAGAGCAGGGGCAGCACGAACAATACGTTGAGCCCCATGTTGGCCAGCATGGCGATCACCCCGATACGCACCGGTGTGCGCGTATCCTGGCGCGCGTAATAGCCCGGAGCCAGCACCTTGACCAGGATGAAACCGAGCAGCCCGAGCGCATAGGCCATCAGGCTCAAGGCGGACATCTGCACATCGACGGCGGAAAACTCACCATACTGGAACAGGGTGGTCAGCATGGGGCCGGCCAGGATGAACAGCCCCACGCTGCAGGGGGTACCCACCAGCAGCACCCAGCGCAGCGCCCAGTCCAGGGTGCGTGAGAACTGTTCGGGAGAACTGCTGGCGTGCTGGCGGGAAAGGCTGGGCAGGATCACCGTGGCCAGCGCGATCCCGAACACCCCGAGGGGAAACTCCACCAGGCGGTCGGAGTAGTAGAGCCAGGAGACACTGCCGGTGACCAGCAGCGAGGCCAGCAGGGTGTCGAACAACAGGTTGATCTGGGCCACCGAAGAGCCAAAGATGGCAGGCAGCATCAGATCGACGATCCGCCGCACACCTGCATCCCGCCAGCTCCAGCGGGGCCACCCCAACAGACCGAGACGCGCCACGAAGGGAAGCTGGAAGGCCAGCTGCGCAACCCCGGCGATGAAGACCCCCCAGGCCAGAGCGGTCACCGGCTGCTCCATGTGGGGTGCCAGCCAGATGGCGACGCTGATCATGGAGACATTGAGCAGCACGGGGGTGAACGCAGGAACCCCGAACCGGCCGTAGCTGTTGAGCACGCCGCCGGCCAGGGCGGTCAGCGAGATGAACAGCAGATAGGGAAAGGTGACGCGCAGCATGTCGGCCGCCAACCGGAACTTCTCCCCCTCGTCGATGAAACCGGGAGCGAACAGCATGATCAACAGTGGCGCTGCGAGCACGCCGGCCAGCGTCACCAGAAACAGGATCCCGCCCAGCGTGCCCGCCACCCGTTGAATCAGCTGTCGAACCTCCTCCTGTCCCCGGTTGGAGCGGTATTCGGAAAGTACCGGCACGAATGCCTGGGAGAAGGCCCCCTCGGCGAACAGGCGGCGCAGGAAGTTGGGGATCTTGAAGGCGACGAAAAAGGCGTCGGTGCCCATCCCGGCGCCGAATATGCGCGCAATGACCATGTCCCGCACGAAACCGAGCACCCGCGACACCATGGTCATGGCGCTGACCACTGCGGTGGACCGGATCAATTTCCTGCTCATTGCAATAACGGTGCTCCCATCGCGAAACCCGAGAGTATCGGGCCCCCACACCAATTAGGCAAGTGATTGCACGGGCGAACAGCCGTTGTCATAAAACTGTAGTATTTCTGTAATATGCTGTTCATCTGCATCCCGTAGAGTGGTGTGGTGGAAAAACAGAGGAGCTTTCAGATGAAACAAACCGTTCGAAAACTGTTCATCGCTACCGGCCTGACAGGCTTGATCATGAGTGGTCATGCCCTGGCCGCCGCCCGGGTGGATGCGCAACTTCCTGACTATACCGCAGCCAGCGGGGTCTCCGGGAACATCTCCAGCGTTGGTTCCGACACTCTCGCCAACCTGATGACGCTGTGGGCCGAAGAGTTCAAGCGGTTCTATCCCAACGTCAACATCCAGATCCAGGCTGCCGGTTCCTCCACCGCCCCCCCGGCCCTTACCGAGGGCACGGCCAATCTGGGCCCCATGAGCCGCCGGATGAAGAGCAAGGAGATCGAGGCGTTCGAGAAGCGCCACGGCTACAAACCCACCCCCATCCGGGTCGCCATCGATGCCTTGGCGGTCTATGTAAACAAGGACAATCCACTCGACAAACTCACCATCCCCCAGGTGGATGCCATCTTCTCGTCCACCCGCAAGTGCGGCTACAAGGAAGATATCACCCGATGGGGTCAGCTGGGTCTGACCGGTGCCTGGACCAACCGCAGCATCCAGCTCTATGGACGTAATTCGGTCTCCGGGACCTATGGTTACTTCAAAAAGAAGGCGCTGTGCAAGGGGGACTTCAAGAACACGGTGAACGAACAGCCGGGCTCCGCCTCGGTGGTACAGGCGGTCACCGCCTCTCTCAACGGCATCGGTTATTCCGGCATCGGCTACAAGACCTCCGGTGTCAAGGCGCTGGCGCTGGCCAAGAGAGAGGGAGGAAAATATGTGGAAGCGACTCCGGAGAATGCCGTCCATGGCAGCTATCCGCTCTCCCGCTACCTGTACATCTATGTCAACAAGCACCCCAACAAACCGCTCGACCCGCTGGTCAGGGAGTTCATCAAGATGGTGCTTTCCCGTGTGGGTCAGGAGGTGGTGGTCAAGGATGGTTACGTTCCATTGCCTGCCAGGGTGGCCAACAAGGAGCTGGCCAAACTGGACTGAATCACTGACTCCGTGGCCGACCAGGAGGAATCCCGCCCCGCTTCTGCGGGGCCATCTTCTTGAGGACGGCTGTGAAATGGTTCTGCCGGTAAGGTAAGATCTTTTTTCTTTCGTGCTTCCAAAATGAGGGGCGATTTCGATTCCATGATCGGTAACAGTTCGGCGAGCGATTCGCTCACCGCCACCCAGCTTCGCCAGCGAACCCGCATTCTGAAAGACCACCTCGCCCGCCATGCGGTCACCATCGGCGGGATCGGGGTCATCATCGCTGTGGTGCTGATCTTCTTCTATCTCCTTTCGGTGGTCCTGCCCCTGTTCAAGCCGGCGGAGATCGAACCGGTCGCCAGTTACCGCCTGAGCGCAGCCGGCACCGATGATCAGACCCTGCACCTGGCGATGGAGGAGCAGGCGGAGATCGGCGTCCGTTTCACCCGCTCGGGACTGGCGCAATTCTTCTTCACCCAGAGCGGCGCGGTGATGACCGAAGAGGCCCTGCCGCTACCATCCGGCGTCACCATCACCAGTTTCGCCAGCGGAGCACCCGAAAGCGCCATCGTGGCCTTCGGGCTCTCCAACGGAACCGCCATTCTGGCAAGACATATCTATCAGGTCAGCTTTCCCAACGACAAGCGGGTGATCACCCCGAAACTGGAATACCCCTTGGGAGAGGCCCCCCTCATCATCGATGGCAAGGGTCGCCCCCTTCGTCTGCTGACGGTACAGAGCGACGAAGAGCAGACCAGTTTCGCGGCGGTGACGGAAGACGACCAGCTGGTGTTCACTCACTTTGCTGTGGCCGACTCCTTCCTCGACGACGAAGAGGAAGAGGGGGAAAGAGAGCGCACCAGCGTAGAACTCGAGGGGCTGCCGGATCACACCGCCTACCTGCTGCTCGACGCGGAGCAGGATCATCTCTACGCCGCCAACCGGGAGGGAGCCCTCAGCGTGTTCGACCTCTCCGACAAGGGGCAACCAGCCCTCGACCAGCGGCTCCCCTCGATCACCGAGGGCAGCAAGGTCACCGTCATGGGGATGCTCAGTGGCGGGATCTCGCTGATGATCGGCAGCGAGGATGGACGCATTTCCCAGTGGTTCCCGGTGAGGGACGACTCCGGCAAATCGCGCCTCACCCACATCCGTGACTTCGATTCACAGACGGCCCCTATTTCCGTGCTGACACCGGAGTTCTATCGCAAGGGATTCCTGGCCGGCGATACTGCCGGCAATCTCGGCATCTACCACGCCACCGCTTACCGCACGCTGCTGGTGGAGCCCGTCAGCCAGCAGCCGTTGCAGCGGCTGGCCATCTCCCCCCGTGCCAACGCCGCACTGGGCGAGAGCGCCGACGGAGAGCTGCATTTCCTGCGCATCGAAAACGAGCATCCGGAAACCTCATTCTACTCCTTGTGGGGGAAGGTATGGTACGAGGGCTACAGCCAGCCGGAATACGTGTGGCAATCCTCCTCCGCCAGTGACGGATTCGAGCCCAAGCTGAGCCTCACGCCCATCACCTTCGGGACACTGAAGGCCGCCTTCTACGCCATGCTGGTGGCCCTTCCCCTCGCCGTTCTCGGCGCGATCTTCACCGCCCAGTTCATGGCACCGAAGATGCGCCGGATCGTGAAACCCACCATCGAGATCATGGAGGCGCTGCCTACGGTCATCATCGGCTTCCTGGCGGGGCTGTGGCTGGCGCCGACCCTGGAGACCCACCTTCCCGGCATCTTTGCCCTGCTGCTCATCCTGCCGACAGGGGTGTTGCTGTTCGCCTGGCTCTGGACCCATCTCCTGCCGTCCCGGATCCGCCACAAGGTTCCGGACAACTGGGAGGCGGCCCTGCTGCTGCCGGTGATTGCCTTGCTGGCCTGGTTCTCCTTCGCCATCAGTCCGGTGCTCGAGTACCTGCTGTTCGACGGCAACATGATCCTGTGGCTGACGCATGATATGGGGATCCCGTTCGATCAACGCAACTCCCTGGTGGTGGGACTCGCCATGGGCTTCGCCGTCATCCCCACCATCTTCTCCATGGCGGAGGATGCCCTGTTCGGCGTTCCAAAACACCTGATTCGGGGCTCCCTCGCACTGGGCGCCACCCCATGGCAGACCCTGATCCGGGTCACCCTGCTGACCGCCAGCCCCGGCATCTTCGCTGCGGTGATGATCGGGCTCGGCCGTGCCGTCGGCGAGACCATGATCGTCCTGATGGCCACCGGCAACACGCCGGTGATGGACTTCAGCATCTTTCAGGGGATGCGCACCCTCTCTGCCAACACCGCCGTGGAGATGCCCGAGGCGGAGGTGGACAGCACCCACTATCGCGTCCTCTTCCTGGCGGCGCTGGTGCTGTTCACCCTCACCTTCCTCTTCAACACCCTGGCCGAGGTGGTCCGGCAACGACTACGCAAGAAGTACAGCACACTATGATGGTCAAGTGGTTCAAGAGCGGTTCTCCCTGGGTGTGGCTCTCCGCCGCAGCGGTCAGCGTCTGTATCCTGATGGTTGCGGCCCTGCTCGGGCTCATCGCAGCCAGGGGGCTCGTCTACTTCTGGCCCAAGGATGTGCTGCAGGCCACCTATCACGACCCGAGAGGCGAAAGCTACCGCCTGATCGGCGAGATCCAGGACACCGAAGAGGTGCCGGTGGGAAGACTGAGGGAGAACGGGATCGAGCCGCCGGGGGACGAGAGCATCTACACCCGCTACCTGATCAAGACCGGCAACCGGGACGCACTGGGCATGGACTTCCGGCTGGTGCTGCCGGTCTTTCTGTCCGACGTGGAGTACCCCCGGGACCTGATGGTGGTCGAACGGCGCGAGTGGGGCAACCTGTACGGGTATCTCAGAGAGGTCAAGGAGAACGGCCGGGTGGTGGCCGAGGGGGCCGCGGCGGCCGAAGCGCTACGGGTCCGGCTGAAGAGAACCCTGGAGCTGTTCGAGGAGATCCGGCACATCGAGAAGGATCGCATCGGCGCGATCAACTACCAGTTGGAGCGGTTACGCCTGCAGGAACGACGTCTGGACCTGGACAACGATCACGATCCGGCAAAGCGTGCCGCCATCGCGATGCAACGGGAAGCGCTCCAGGAAGAGTATGAGACGCTGCAAAAACAGCGTAACGAACTCTTCCCCCTGCTCAACCGGGACAGCTTCTCCGCGGAGATCATGGACGGACGCACGGTGGAGGTACCGCTGGCCAAGGTGGTGCGCTTCTACTTCCCCAACGCGATGGGGCCGGTGGACAAGGTCGGACACTACTTCGCCAAGCTTTGGGAGTTCGTCAGCGAGGAGCCGCGGGAGGCCAACACCGAAGGAGGGATCTTCCCCGCCATCTTCGGCACGGTGATGATGGTGCTGCTGATGTCGGTACTGGTCACACCGGCTGGCGTGGTGGCCGCCATCTATCTGCGCGAGTATGCCAGGCAGGGATTCGTCACCCGTCTGATCCGCATCGCGGTCAACAACCTGGCTGGCGTCCCCTCCATCGTGTACGGCGTGTTCGGCCTGGGCTTCTTCGTCTATTTCCTGGGGGGCAACATCGACGCCCTGTTCTTCCCCGAGGCGCAGCCCACGCCCACCTTCGGCACCCCTGGAATCCTCTGGTCGGCACTCACCCTCGCCCTGCTCACCCTGCCGGTGGTGATAGTCGCCACCGAAGAGGGTTTGTCGCGGGTCCCCCGTTCCGTCCGCGAGGGGAGCCTGGCACTGGGTGCCACCAAGGCAGAGACCCTGTGGCGCACCGTGCTGCCCATGGCGAGCCCGGCGATGATGACCGGCCTGATCCTGGCGGTGGCCCGCGCAGCGGGCGAGGTGGCGCCGCTGATGCTGGTGGGGGTGGTCAAACTGGCCCCTTCCCTGCCACTGGACGGCAATCCACCCTTCCTCCATCTGGACCGGAAGTTCATGCACCTGGGCTTCCACATCTATGATGTGGGCTTCCAGAGCCCCAACGTGGAGGCGGCGAGACCCCTCGTCTACGCCACCGCGCTGTTGCTGGTACTGGTGATCGTCGTCCTGAACCTTACCGCAATCCGCATTCGCAACCATTTGCGGGAGAAATACCGCTCACTGGAGTCCTGACCAACCATGCAAGAGAACGATACCGCGATACCCGCCGTCGATGTCGGCGCCCTGCAAGGCAGTATGGCCGCCACCCGCTCCCTGGAGGACGAGGAGGTCGCCATCCGGGTGAAGGATCTCGACTTCTATTACGGAGAAACCAGGGCGCTGAAGGGGATCGACATGGTGATCCCGGAGAAACGCGTCACCGCGTTCATCGGTCCCAGCGGCTGCGGCAAGTCCACCCTGTTACGCTGTTTCAACCGCATGAACGACCTGATCGACGACATCCGCATCGACGGAGAGATCCTGCTGCACGGACAGGACATCTACCACAAGTCGGTCAATGTCGCCGACCTGCGCCGTCGGGTGGGAATGGTGTTCCAGAAGCCCAACCCGTTCCCCAAATCCATCTTCGAAAACGTGGCCTACGGCCTGCGCATCCAGGGGATGAACGACCGCCGCCGCCTGGCCGAGGTGGTGGAGAAGTCGCTCAAGGGGGCGGCGCTGTGGGACGAGGTCAAGGATCGTCTGGACGACAACGCACTGGGACTCTCCGGCGGCCAGCAGCAACGTCTGGTGATCGCCCGCGCCATCGCCATCGAACCGGAGGTGCTGCTGCTGGACGAACCCGCCTCGGCGCTGGATCCCATCTCCACGCTGAAGCTGGAGGAGCTGATCTACGAGCTGAAATCCCGCTACACTATCATCATCGTCACCCACAACATGCAGCAGGCGGCGCGGGTTTCCGACTACTGCGCATTTCTGCTGATGGGTGAACTGATCGAGATGGCGAACACCAACACACTCTTTACCAACCCGCAGAAGAAAGAGACCGAAGACTACATCACCGGCCGATACGGATAGCACCATGAACGAAATCCCTCTTCCCCATCACATCTCCCAGCAGTTCGACGCCGACCTGGAGGAGGTACGCAACAACGTCCTCGCCATGGGCGGATTGGTGGAACAGCAACTCGCCGACGCACTCACCGCACTCACCGAAGGTGACGTCCAGCTGGGCGAGGCGGTGATCACCAACGACTACAAGGTGAACGCCCTGGAGGTGACCATCGACGAGGAGTGCAACCGCATCCTGGCCCTGCGCCAACCCACCGCCATCGACCTGCGCCTGATCGTGGCCATCATCAAGACCATCACCGATCTGGAGCGCATCGGCGACGAGGCGGAGAAGATCGGCCATCTCGCGGTGGAGCTGGCCGCCCAGGGAGGGGACGACAAGTTCGGCGCCCTGGCCCACCTGGGGGAACATGCCCGCAAGATGGTCCACGAAGCCCTGGATGCCTTTGCCCGGCTGGATGTGGAGCAGGCGATTCGGGTGGTCAAGGAGGATCGCAAGACCGACAAGGAGTACGAGGCCATCTCCCGGCAGCTGATCACCTTCATGATGGAGGATCCCCGTTCCATCAGCCGCTTTCTCAACGTCATGTGGGCGGCGCGTTCACTGGAACGGATCGGCGATCACGCCCGCAACATCTGCGAGTACATCATCTATCTGGTGAAAGGCAAGGACGTGCGCCACACCAGCCTGGAGCAGATGGAACAGGCGGCGCGGACACCCCGCTGATCCCGCCAGCCGTACTCACCCCTCCCTGCCGTGGGGGGCAAGTAACCACAGCGGAACCACCCGTTCCAGCGGGGAATCGCCCCCATGGCGGTAACCCCGTCCGGCGGGGTCGAGACGGAAGCCGTGGTCGGCGAACAGCAGCAGCGGCCGGCCGGGATCGAGGCGCGTCAGCAGCCGCCTGGCGGCGATCCGCAGCTCGACGCCCACCCGGCTCACCAACTCCTCGAAGTCCGCCGATGCGGCGTGGATCTGCTGGTCCACCACATCCAGCTTTTCCAATGGGTGTTTCACCCCGGCCTGCAGGAGCTGCCGGTAGCAGCCGTCGGTGGTGGTATCCGGTGCGACCCGGGCGAAGGAGATGCGTGGCGCCCTCCAGGCGGAGAAGATCTCGCCGATGACCGGCCGCAGCGGCTCCAGCAGCACCAGGCCGAGGGCATCGATCAGCACCCATTGGGCGGCAGCGTGGGAGCGCAACGCCTCGGGAAGCGGTGGAATCCCGTTCAACCGCGGCGTCGTCAGTTCGTCCAGGCGGGGAAACCACCCCTCTCCCGCCACCCTGCGCAGCGTGGTGGCGTGCCGATAGAGCGCCACCGCGGTCACCGCCAGCTCTTCCGGCGTCGCCGGCACGGTGCCTCGACGGAAGATCTGCACCGCCTCCAGCACCGAACCCCTCTCCGCCGGCTTCTCCGGCAGCGGGATGACTCCCTCCAGCAGCCAGGAGAGGATGCGCTCCCTGCCCGCCGAATCCAGGCCCAGGCGGTCGAGATGCAGCAGGGCGGCATCTCCCACCTTCTCCGGGGACAGCTGCTCGGTGATGCGCCGCAACGCCCCCCGATCCAGCCCCTTCGGCAGGGGAACCCCGAACCGGACCGCCTGTTCACCGCACCACTCCGCCACCGGCTCGGGAACGCTCCCGTCCGGTGGCGTCCGCCGGATACGTATCCGCCTCCCACCCAGCTCGTCCAGCAGCCGCTTCAGTCGCCCCAGCAACTCCTCCGGTTCCCAGGCACGACCGCTCAACGGCTCCAGCAGGAGCGAATCCTCCACCTCGCGGACCGGCTCCAGTCCGGCCAGCTGCTCGTCCAGCTGGGTGAGATCCTCCACCTCCGGCACCGGACGGCTTCCCTCCAGGTAGGCTGCCACCCCGGGGGAATCCAGCCCCTGCTCCCGCCACTCCAGCAGCCGGCGCCTGACCCGCTCCTGGCGGAAAAAGTGTTGCAACCGTTCCTCCACCTCACGGCGCAACGCCTCGAAGCGGCGCAACGGCCCGGAAACGGGAGAACCTTCTCCATCGAAGCCGCAACTGCAGACCGGCTGGAAATCGAGATTGACCAACCCCCGGCAGCGCAACCCCTGCGCCTCGTCTCGGCAGGACTCCAGGGCGGCGAGCTGCGTCTCCAGCCCGAGATGACGGCTCCTCGCCACCGGTGGCGGCTGCCACCTCCAGAGTGGATGCGCGGCCACAGAGCGCCACCACCGTTCATGGGCGGCACGATACTCTTCCCGGTACCGGCCATAGAGAGCGCCCACCCGCTCCAGCCACCCCTCCAGGTCGTCGGGCCGATCCAGGGCCGGCATCGCCCCCAGCGCCGCCAGCCGTTCCGCCCATGCCCCCTCGGACAGGGCGGGGTGCCGCAGGAGGTGACGGTAGCGCTCCACCTCGGCCAGCAGCCGCTCCAGGCGCTGCCCCAGTGCATCGAAGCCCTCCGCCTCGGCCAGCCATGTCGCAACCGGGTCCACCTCGTAGAAGAGCTGGCGCAACGCCTGCAGCGGATCCCCCGGCGCGGTCAGGATTTGCCACTTCTCCAGATGGAGGGTGAGCCGTCGCGCCACCGGCTCGCCCTCGGGGTGGGACTGCAGCCGCTCCGCCAGGGGACGCAACCCCTCCACCCTCTTCTTCGCCGCCTCCCGGATCCGCCGGGCAAGGCGGCGCTGGGCCAGTACGTTCCACTGGCGCGGAACCGGCAGTCCAAGGATGGCACAGAGCTGCTCCACCGCCCGCAACTGCTCCGCGTCGAGGGTGCTGCCGGGCACCACCTGTTCGTACTGCAGGGGATCGGGCAAGGTCTCGAACGAATCACGGTAGGAGCTGCCGTGCCGGACGATGTCCAGCACGCCCTGCAGGAGGAGGAAGGTCAGCAGCGCACGAACCTGGTCCGCCACCAGCCCGTAGATGGGATTGCCCAGGTGCTCGGCGATGGTCCGTGGAGAAGGAGAGTGCTCCAGCAGCGGGGTGACCAGAGACACCAGCTCGTGACGCTCCAGGTTGCCGGGAACGGCGTACTCCCGCCCCCGCCGCCGCAGCAGTCCCATGGGCACCAGATAGGCCTCCCGAATCAGCATCACATGTTCGTCGGCCTGCTCACCGAGCAGATCCGCCTCGGTGACGAAGGCCATGAACCGGCGCCACGCCTCCCTGGGGAGCGGGCCGTGGGTGGGGGCGAAGCGCTCGAACGCCGGATAGGTGCGTCGCAGCGCCCACAACGCCAGCGCCTCCAGCCATTCATTCCCCTTTCCAGCGAGATCGAAACGGGGTGGCTGCTCCCGTTTCCCTTCGGCGGTCACCAGGGAAGCCTGCAGCCAGGCGTTCTGCAGCGCACTCCGCCATGCCGGCAGCCGCTCCGCGATGCGCCGCTCCAGGCGTGGCTTCTGCTCCATCCCCAGCGGATGCTCCCGCAGGCGGGTCAACGCCGCCAGTTCGAGCAGATCCTCCCCCACCCGGAGAGGCGCTGGGATCAATGTATGGCAGCCGGCCGCCGGCGCGGCGTCGCCCCAGGGCAGGCGAACGCAGATCCGCACTCCCCCCGCTTCCCCGTCCAGCGGCAAGGGCTCCTTTTCACCGAACCAGACCGCATAGCTCCGTTCGTGGAAGCGCCAGCTCAGCCGCCGATGCTGGTAGCGATCCCGAGGCAGGGTGAAGGGGTTGAATCCATCCCCTGGCAGCAGCGGCACCAGCATCTCCAGCACCAGCTCCGGCTGTCCCCGCAGCGCGGCCATCTCCCGTTCCAGCTGCATCTCGAAGGCGGTACCCCCATCGTCGCGCAGCTCCAGCCGGTAGCCCCCTTCTTCCCGCACGACGAAGCGCCCCTCATCGGCGAACCGATCCAACACCTTCTGCACGATGCGCAGGTTGCGCTCCGGGTCCACCCGGCTGGCCCCGAAGAGCAGCCAGGCAGCCGCCTCCCGGGCGGTGAGGCGCTCCCTGACCGGGGAGAGGTGAACCAGCACCAGAAGCTTCAACAACCGCTCCGCCAGGAGGCGCAGCGCACTCTTTTCGAAGAGCCGCTCCAGTCGTTCGCGATACCAGGGAAACAGCTGTTGCGCCAGGGGAATGAACTCCGGTTGCAACTCGAACAGATCGCGGAAATGGTCCACGATGTAATCCGGGGTGATCAACGCTCCCCACGGCTGGTCCAGAAACGGCTTCACCTCGCGGGAATCGTCACCCCGAAGGGTGGTGACCACGAAATCCACCACCCCCCGCGTCTGCGAAAAACGATCCCGGATCTCCTCCAGCAGCGCCAGCGTCACCGGGTGCAGGGGGTAGATCGCCTGCAGACGCGCCATGTCCAGGGAAACGCCGGGTTGACTTCGCTGCAGCTCCTGGCACAGGCGGCGCACCGCGGCCCCGTAGCCCTCTTTCTTGATCAGGATGGCGTCGGCGATGAGGGACTGGACATGGGCCGGCGTCAACAGCAGCCGCAGCGGATAACGATCCTTGATCTTGCGATAGAGGGAGTGCTCCAGCTCCCCGGTATGTTCGATCCCCTCCTGCATCGCCGCCACGATCCAGAAGCGGTGATCCCGGGACCATTCGCCGAGGAACTGGAGGAAGCGCACATCCTCGTTGAAGGCCCGGGCATCCTCCTTGGAGCGCAGGAATTCGGAGAGCTCGTCCAGTACCAGCAAGGTTCCCTCCTCCCGCGAGCCCAGCCGCTCCCAGGCGAGACGCCGGTCTCCGGTCCTCGCCTGCACTCCCAGGGCCCCGGAGACGATCTCCTCCAGACGATTGCCGGCGGCGAAATTGACCAGCGAGAGGGAAACGACCCGCGGCGGCCGTGATACCAGCTTGCCGGCATTCAGCTGCTGGATCAGGTAGGCGAGAAAGTGGGACTTGCCGGAACCATAGTGGCCGATGAGAAACGCGCCGCCCCCTTCATCCCGTTCCAGCAACCGTTGCAGGGCGCACAGGTGGGTCCTGATCTCGGGGGTGACCAGAAAGGTGTCACTCAGCCAGTGCGCAGATTCCGCTTCCAGATCGGCCAGGCGCACCACGGTGGGATGGGGCCGGACCTCGAGCAGCTCCCGGATGGTAGTTTTTCCGCCCGCCATGTTGCAAACTTTAGCATATTTGACAAGACCAGCCCGCAAATTGCCGAGATCCCTGTCATGACGGCCCGGAAAAACCTTGCCGCCGTGTTGCAACGAAACCTTCGCCAGGCGCTGCGGGCCGGGGATGCGGAACAGGCAGGCCCGCTGCTCCAGCGACTCAAGACGGAGGATCCCCTCTCCCTCGAAACGAGGGGTCTGGAGCTGGAATATCTGCTGCTCACCGAGCACCGGGAGGAAGCGAGGCTGCTGGCGGACCAGCTGTTGACCCTTTATCCCGGCTCCGCCCGAATTCATTATCTGGCGGGCCGGATGGAGTATCAGAGCAGACGTTACCCGCAGGCGCTGGCCCGTTTCTCCGAGAGCGACCGCCTGTTCCCCCACTGGCGGACCCGACTGTGGCGCGGCAAGAGTCTCACCCAGCTGGGACGTTACGGGGAGGCGGAAGGGGTGCTGCTGGAGCTCCATGCGACCCATCCCAAGGTGGGTCGGGACCTGGCCTGGCTGTACGAGCGGATGGGGGAGGAGGAGCGCGCCCTGCACCACCTGGAGCGGTATCTGGAGTCCTGGCCGGACGATCCCCTGGCCCTGGAGCAACAACAGCGCCTGCGCTCCCGGCTGCTTCCCGCCGACGAGCTGCTGGAGGAGGTGGAGACCCTCGCCGAACTGGGAGAAGAGATCCCGCCGCAGATGTTCGCCACCTACCTCCAGCGACTGCTGGAGCGGGGTGAGAGTGGCGCCGCCCGCCGCCTCGTCGAAGAGCGGCTGCCGCGGATGGAATCCAGGGAGGCGGCCTCGCTCGCGTGGATCGCCTATCGACTGCACGCCTACGATCTGGCGCTGCAACTGTTCCTGGCCGGGCTGCCCGCCCAGCTGGAGAACTTCAAATATCTTCAGTCCCTGGAATCGACGGCCCGCAAGTGCAACCGGACGGCAGAGCTGATCCCGATCTACGAGCAGTACGCACCCGAGGAGAAAAGGCTGTACGGCCGTATCAGGCGGCTTGAGAGAGAGGGCACGCCACCACCTCCGCCGACGGATTGAGGCAAGCCCGGGCAATCCCGTCCGACCGCTCGGCGGGCAGCGGTGCTATCGCCTGCCCCAGCTCCACTCCGACCACCAGCTCCAGATCTGCCACCAGCGGGGCCGTCCCGACGAGCGACATCCGCTCACCGCCTCGATCCGGCTGTCGAAGAGGCTGTCCACCCGAATGGAACCATCGACGGCGGTGCCGCAATCCGCCACGATCCGGCCGTCCTGCCAGGAGTCGATGGTGCACCATTCACCATCCTCGAGGTCGAACACCCCGGTTCCGGAGCCTTCCGCATCGAGATAGTGGCTGAAACCCGCGCCGGCGATGGTCACCGTGCCATCATTGCAGTCGACGGAATCGACGACGACCGCCGGACTCACCACCAGGTTGAGCGGCGGGCTGGTCATATCTCCGTTGACCGCCTTTACGTGATAGTTGCCCGGCGCCAACGTGGCTGGAAGGATCACATCCATGGTGGTGAAGCCGACATTCTCCGGGACCAGTTCCAGGGACGAACCCTCCCCTGCTGCGGGCTCCAGCACCACCCGGGTGGCGACGTCGTTCTGTGCCGACGCCTCCAGGAAACCCGAGCCGGTGAGCACCAGGGTGTACGAGGTGCCGGCGATGACCCTGGCGCTGCTCAGCCGATCCAGCTCCGGCAGCAGGGGTTTGAACAACGGTTCGTTGGCCGCGGCCCGCATTACCGATGCCGGCGTGTTGCTGCCACCCATGTGACACCCCATACAGTCGGTAGATGTACCGATGTGGCCGTAATAGGGCTGTTCCTCGTATTCCCCCGCAGTACCGTTGCCATCGGAATCGGCCTGGATGCTATGCAACGAGGTGGGAGCGTGGCAACGGACACAGCCCTGCAGGGTGTGGTTCGGCGGGGTGGCGTCGTGGCAGAGATCGCAGCCGAAACCGGAGCCGCTGTCCGGTTGGCCCAACCCGGTACCGTGATGGGTCATCATATTGGCGTTCGGACCCGGCACCACACGGCCGGTGGCATCGTCGGTACCGCCGTTGTGGCAGTATCGGCACCCACCCCTCCGGTGCCCGGTTTCACCGAACTCGCCGTCACCGAACCCCGGATTGGGGCTCATGGAGGGAATCACCCGGACCTGCCAGATCTCGCCGTTGGGATCGTTGATCAGGCTGCCGTGACAGGCGTTGCACTCCGCCGCCCGCGCGCGGGCGGTGAGGTGATGGACCGAGGCAACCCCGGGTTTCTGCTGATGGCAACGAAGACAGTTGCGAAACTCCGGCTCGGTTGGATCGAGCGCAAACTTGAAATATCCTCCTGCCGGACGGGAGGGATCCTCCACCCAGTCCAACGCATGGCAGGTAACGCACTTGTGGGTCCCGTCGGGTGACTTCTCGGGATAGGGGGAAGCGGAATGTAGACCTATCGGGGTATCCACCCGCAGGTGGTGCCGGTCCGGCAGATACCCTTGCTTGACCGGTGCCGGCGCCGTAGCGGGATCGAAATGGCAGCCCCCGCAGGTCTCCATGGTCATGCTGTTGAACACTCCGTCCGGCATACCCAGGTTCTGGTTCACCGGAGGGGGTGGAGTGCTGGCCAAGGACGGCATGGCCACAATCGCCAGCATCATTGTCAAAAGAATACTGCGGGCCATGCCGCCACCTCGCCTGTTTCAATTGAGCCGTCCGGCTGCGATCCCGAATCGGGAGAAGCGGACCGGGAAGGGCGCCTCCAGCCAACATCCTTGTATCGGGAACGGCTGTCCAATCAGCCGTTCCCCGAAGCAACCGCCAGTCAAAAGGGGAATGAATCGTTGTTCTTCGTTATTGAGTATCGACTACGGAGACGGGCAAATTAAGCGGATTCTGTGTCAACTTTGTAAAATTTCCCCTTTTTCGGGCAGTGAGATACCCCAGGACTCGAACGTGGGAAGTCGCCCCGGCCCTTCTTCCCGGCGCCATTACAGGATCTGTTCGATCAGCCGCCTGAGGGTCTGGGGCTCGAATGGCTTGTCGCAGATGGCAGAGACACCAGCCTGCTGGATCGCCGCCAGGCGGTTCTCGTCACGCTCCGAGGTGACCATCAATACAGGAACCGATGACTGGGTATCACTGTTGCGAATCTGGTCCACGAGTTCCCTGCCATCCATATTGGGCATGTTGTAGTCGGTCACCACCAAGTCGAAGTAGCGCTCTCTGAGCAGCGCCATCGCTTCGACACCATCCTCCGCCTCTGTGAAGCGCTCCAGCCCCATCGCGGAAAGCACGCGACGGATGTGTTTTCTGGACAGGGCGCTGTCATCGACGATCAACACCTCGATACTCTCGGGATCGTAGTTCTCCACCTGGATGGCATTGGGTTCCAGAAGATCCACCGTGGCCGAGATGGCCATCCTGAGCTCTTCATTGGTGAAAGGCTTGGGAAGAATGGCGATGGCGCCAGCCTGCCGGATCGGATCCAGATACTGGATCCGGGTCTCGCTGGATACCAACATGAACGCCGTGTCCTGAAGCGATGGCTCCTCCCGCATCGCATAAACCAGCTCGGTGCCGGTCATGTCGGGAAGATAGAGGGCACTGATCACCAGATCGGGCTGCTGTCGCACCATTTCGGCCAGCGCATCGGTTCCGTTTTCCATCACGATGTTGTCCCTGATACCGAGTTCCGCCAGTCGCTGTTCCACGATGCGCTGCTGTGTCGGAGAAGGCTCCACCAGCATCACCAGCAGTCCAGGAATCGAAATGTTTCTTGAAGTCATGTCGTCCTCACCTGTAATAAAGGCACGACGGCCTTTCGGTCCTGCAGGCCCCCTCGAATGCCCCTCATACCCGGAACTGCCGGACCATGTTCTCCAGCCTGCCAGCCAACTGCTCCAGCTGGGACGCAGCCCGAGCCGCCTCCTGCGAACCCCCGGCATTCTCCTCGGCAACCTGCTTGATGTTGACCACGTTGTCGCTGATCTCGCCAACCACCCGAATCTGCTGATCGGAAGCGGCGGCGATCTGCTGGTTCATCTCGGCGATCCTGCTCACCGCGCTGGTGATCTCTTCCAGCGTCTCGCCGGCCTGCGCCGCCTGCTCCACGCTGCTCCTGGCCTGGGCCTGCCCCCTCTCCATTACCTGTACACTGGTCTTGGCACCCGACTGAAGCCGCTCGATCATGTCCTGGATCTCCTGTGTGGATTGCTGGGTCCGCTGCGCGAGTGTCCGCACCTCATCGGCCACAACGGCGAAACCGCGCCCCTGCTCGCCGGCTCGCGCCGCCTCGATGGCTGCGTTCAGAGCCAGCAGGTTGGTCTGTTCAGCGATGCCGTTGATCACGTCCAGCACGCTGCCGATGGTGGTGGTATCCTCCTCCAGCTTGTGGACCACCTCTGCCGCATGCTCCACGTTCTCCGCCAGTACATTGATATCCATCAACGCCTTGCCGACCACCTGCTGGCCGGCCTTGGCCGCCTGATCCGCCTGCCGGGTGGCCTCCGCCGCCTCGGTGGCATTGCTTCCCACCTCCCGAATGGTGCTCGACATCTGGTCGACCGCCGTCGCCACCTGCTCCGTCTCCCGCCGCTGGCGATCGACACCTTCACTGGTCCGGGTGGTGATATCCTGCATCTGCTGTACCCCTTGAGAGACCTGATTTGCCGCCTGGACGATCTCCTGCAGGGTGGTACGGAACTTGCGCAGCATGCGGCCGAACGCCACTGCCGTCTGGCCGATCTCATCCTTCGAATTCACCTGCAGACAGATCGCCGAACGATCGTTCTCATCACACGCGGTCAAATCGTTCTCCCGCTCCGCCCGGATGATCAGCTCACGCAGGCTGTTGACCGGCCTCGTTACCGTACGGCTGATGAGGAACACCATGGCCGACACCAGCAGGAAGGTGAACAACAGCCCCAGCTGCGAGACCACCATCAGGCTGCTGGTGGCCGTCTCCAGCCGCTCCTCTGTCTCCTTGGTCAGCTGCTTTTTGCCGTCGAACAGATGCTGCATCGCGACCAGCGCCGGGCCGTCATCGATCTTCACCACCGCATCGATCTCTGCGGGCGTCTTCCCGGCCGCCATCATCTTCTTGACCATATCGGCCGCCGCCCGGTATTTCTCGCCGACCTCTTCGATCGCATCCAGACCCTGCTTCTCCTTCTCACCGAGATGGCCAAGCTGACGATACTTTTCCACCAGCCGGCTCACCTCGTCGAACTTGCTCATCATGCGTTGATAATATTCCTCCTTGCCACGCAGCACGTAATCCTTGAAGTTGTGGATCGCCCCGCCGTAGCCGAGACCGGCCTGGATACGACTCAACAGAACGTTCCGCTGAACGACATTCTCATTGTAGGCATGCCAAATGGGATTTATGGGAGCGATAAAGCGATAACACAGGACCGCGACCACGAAAAATATCACGGCCACCGAAGCGAGCAAGAGGTGAAACTTGCTCCGGATGGTGATGTCCGGAAGGATTCCAGATTTGGCTGGCATTACGATGACTCCGGTTCCGTTGTTCGAAAACCACGTATCGAGTAATAGCGGAGCCGGAGCGAAAATCTTTATGGCCCTTTCCCCGGCTGGAGTGGGTGAAGGGCGGAATACCGCCGTCTGGCCACCCATTGCAGACAGAGAGATCGCACCGGCATTGTCCAGACGGGAACTCAGGGGTGAAAGGCGGGCATCGGCAACCACACCCCGTTGGCCCGATCAGGCCAACGACTTGGAAACCACCTCGTAGAGATCCTTCGACAGCCGTGCGGCGGAGAGAATACGCTCCAGCTCGGCCCGAATCAGCTCCCGGCGGCGCGCTTCCAGATGCCGCCAGCGGGTGAGCGGGGTGGCCAGCCGGGCGGCCACCTGGGGATTGAGGGGGTCCAGCTCCAGCAGCCGATCGGCGAGGAAGCGGTAGCCGGCGCCGTCCGGGCGGTGGAAATTGACCGGATTGCCCTGGCTGAAGGCCCCGATCAGGGCCCGCACCCGATTGGGATTGCGCAGGTTGAAGGCGGGATGCCGCAGCAGCGCCTGCACCCGCTCCAGGGTGTCCGGCAGGCTGGAGGCGGCCTGTATGGAGAACCACTTGTCCACCACCAGCGGGTCTTCGCACCACTGCCCGTAGAAGGCATCCAGCGCCGGTTGCCGCTGCGGACAGTCGCAGTCGGCCAGCAGGCGCAGGGCGGCCAGGGTGTCGGTCATGTTGTCGGAGCCGGTGAACTGCTCCAGACAGCCCCGCCGCACCTCCTCGTCCTCCAGCGCCATCAGGTAGCCGAGGGAGAGGTTCTTCAGGCTGCGATGCCCCGCCGCTTCCGCATCCAGCCGGCAGGGGCCCGACTCCCGGTGGGCCTCGTAGAGGGCGGCCCACCCGCCGCGCAGCCGCTGCGCCAGGGTGCGGCGCACCCGTTCCCGCGCCCGATGGATGGCCACCGGGTCCACCTCTTCCCCCTGCCCGGCCAGCCACTCCTCGCCGGGCAGGGTGAGCAGCCGCGCGGTGAAGGCGGGGTCGGTCACCGGTCCGGTCTGCACCTTGCGCACCGCCTCCACCAGCTGCTCCAGATACTCCTCTCCCTCCGCCCGGTTCTCCATTAACCGTAGGATGATGCCGCTGGCCAGCCGCTGGGCGGCATCCCAGCGGTTGAAGGGATCGCCGTCGTGGGCCATGAGAAAGGCGAGCTGCGCCTCGTCGTAGGGATACTCCAGAATCACCGGGGCGGTGAAGCCACGCAGCAGGGAGGGGAGGGGCCGCCGCGGCACCCCCTCGAAATGGAACGACTGCTCCGGCTCCCTCAGCTCCAGCAGGGTCCCGCCATGCAGCTCCTTGCCTGAGGGATCCAGCAGCCCCTCCTCCACCGGGATGTGGAACGGCAGCTTGCGGGGTTGCCCTGGCGTGGGCGGGCAGCTCTGGCGCAGGGTGAGGGTGTAACGCTGCGCGGCCGCATCGTAGTGATCACTCGCCTCGATGCGCGGCGTCCCCGCCTGGCTGTACCAACGCCGGAACTGGGTGAGATCCACACCGTTGGCCTCCTCCATGGCGCGCACGAACTCCTCCACGGTGACCGCCTGGCCGTCGTGACGCTCGAAATAGAGATCACTGCCGCGACGGAATCCCTCCGGCCCCAGCAACCGGTGGATCATGCGCACCACCTCCGCCCCTTTCTCGTACACGGTGGCGGTGTAGAAGTTGTTGATCTCCACGTAGGAGTCGGGCCGCACCGGGTGGGCGAGCGGGCCGGCATCCTCCGGGAACTGGTAGCGCCGTAACCGGTCCACATCGTCGATCCGCTTCACCGCCGCCGAGCCCATGTCGGCGCTGAACTGCTGGTCGCGGAAGACGGTGAACCCCTCCTTGAGGCTGAGCTGAAACCAGTCCCGGCAGGTGACCCGGTTGCCGGACCAGTTGTGGAAATATTCGTGGGCCACCACCCCCTCGATGTGCTCATAGTCGCTGTCGGTGGCGGTCTCCGGGCTGGCGAGCACGAACTTGGAGTTGAACAGGTTGAGCCCCTTGTTTTCCATGGCGCCCATGTTGAAGTCGTCCACCGCCACAATCTGGTAGATGTCCAGATCGTACTCCCGGCCGTACACCCGCTCGTCCCAGGCCATCGCCCGCTTCAGCGAGCGCATGGCGTGTGCGCACTTGTGCAGGTTGTGTCTTTCCACATGGAGCCGCAACGTCACCTCGCGGCCGGAGCAGGTGGTGAAACGATCCTCCACGTGGGCCAGATCGCCGGCCACCAGTGCGAACAGGTAGCAGGGCTTGGGAAACGGATCCCGCCATCGCACCCAATGACGGCCATCCTCCCGCTCACCATGCGCCTCCGGATTGCCGTTGGAGAGCAGCACCGGAAAATCGTGCCGGTCCGCCACCAGGGTGGTGGTGAAACGGGCCATCACGTCGGGACGATCCAGGTAATAGGTGATCTTGCGGAATCCCTCCGCCTCGCACTGGGTGCAGAGATTGCCCCCCGACTCGTAGAGCCCCTCCAGCGAGGTGTTGCCGCGCGGATGGATGAGCGTTTCGAACTCGAGCACGAACTCCCGCGGCGGCCGGGGCAGCACGAACGCCTCCTCTTCCAGCCGGTACTGCGGCGGGGAGAGCTCGCGCCCGTTCAGACGCACTGAACGCAGCTCCAGCTCCCGCCCGTCCAGCCTCAGGGGCCTCGCCCCCTCCGCGCCGTCGAAGTTGGCCCGCATCGTCAGGCGGGAACGGACCAGGGTCTGCTCCGGGTCCAGATCGAAGTGGAGATCCACTTCGTCGATGAGATAGTCCGGCGGGGTATAGTCCTCGAGCCGGATGACGTTGACCTCTTTGCTCATGGGGCGGCTCCTTCGGTGCGCTCGCTACTCTCCAGCGGACCTCCGTGGAACAGCAGCCGTGCGAACTGGCGCTTTCCCTCACCATCCACCCGGAACCGGGTAATGCCGGCATTGGGCACCTGGATGATGTACATCCGCTCCAGCGGCATGCCGAGCACGTGGCACAGCACCACGCGAATCACCCCGGCATGGGCGACCAGCAACAGATGGCTTCCGGGGCGACGCGTCAGCAGCTCTTCCCAGCAACCGACGACACGTTGCCGAAATTCCTCCAACGGCTCCGCACCTGGCGGCCGATGGGCCACCGGATCACGGTAGAACCGCATCAGGATCTCCGGATCTTCCTGCGTCAGCTCCGCGGCCGTCCGCCCCTCCCAGACACCGAAACCCACCTCTCGCAACTGTGGCTCTTCCTCGCAGGGCAGGCCATGGCGGCGGGCCAGCTCCGCTGCAAATTCGGCGCAACGCCGCAGGGGCGATGTGAAGACGCGATCCCAAGGGGCGTGGTCTCCCACCGCCCGGCGCATTTGCCGCCATCCCTTCTCACTGAGAGGGTCGTCCAGCTGGCCACGGTAGCGCCGCCCGCCCACCGGTTCCCCGTGACGAATCAGGTCGATCAACATGTCAGCGTATCCATCCTCCCAAGGTCATCAGCGCCAGCACCACGATCCAGATCACCTCCGCCCGGAACACCAGTGACAACACCTCATCCACCGGCCCGCCCTGCCCCGGATGGGTACCCGTCATCGCGCCACGTCCGCAGGCCAGCAGGATCCTCGTGTAGTGATCACGGATCATCGCAGTCTTGTCGGCCCAGTGGGAAAGCGCACCGACGAAGTTTCCGCTCAAAGCGAAAGAGAGGGCGCACAACCGCGCCGGCACCCAGGCGAGGATGTCGTGCAGCCTCTGCGCTGCCCGTGCCAGATCATGCCCCGCATACTCCCGTCCGGCCCAACACTCGGTGAGAAAGCTCATCCGGTAGAGCAACGCACCCACCGGGCCCAGCACCACGAACCAGAACAACACCGCCAGCAGCCGCTCATTGGCCTGGAGCAATATCCCCTCAACCACCGCCTGCTCGATCCCCTCCCGGCTCTCCGCCACCTCTCCCTGCCGTATCGCCAAGGCCACGCGGTAGCTCCCCTGCAGATCACCACGGGCGCTCATCTCCTGCCACAGCGCCACCTGCCGGCGCAGATTCAGCGGACCCAGCGAATAGAAGAGGATCGCGGTGGAGACCAACAGATCGAGCAGCCACACCCCCGCGAACCAGTGGTAGAGCCAGGCGGCCAGCAGGAGAGGCCAGAAGAGCAGGAACAGCACCCCCGGGATCGAGCGCAAAGAGAAACGACGCTGCATCCAGTCGCAATAGCGGAAAAACCACTCCCAGCGCCGCCACTCCGCCAGCGATGAGGCATAACGGTCGAGAAACAGAGCCAGCAGGATGGCGATCAGGGCCACGGCTTGTCGGCGCCCTCACCGCGGTAGAGGCCGCGCATCACCAGCCCGGTGTAGCTGATGACGCCGATCACCTTGCCGTTTTCGATCACCGGCGCGTGGGAGAGGCCGAAGTTGTCGAAGAAGCGCGCGCAGTAGCGGATGTCCATGTGGGGGTCGATGGAGAGCACCGGCTTGGACATCACCTCGTAGACATTCACCCGGTCCGGCGAGCGATCCCTGGCCAGTACCTGTTTGGCGATGTCGGAGAGCAGCACGATCCCGAACTCATCGTCCTCATGCCGCTTGTCCACGATGATGCAGCGGATGGCCTTGGCCGCCATACGCTGCAGCGCCTCGCTCACCGTGATCATCCCGTCCACCACCTCGAAGGTGGTCTTCATCGCATCACGGACCCGCACGATCTCCCGTCTGCCCTTCATAGCTCCTCCTCCACCACCTCGGTCAGGGACTCGATCTGGTGTGCCACGCCGATGGCGTCCTCCACGTCGATCTGGAAGGCAATCCCGGTACCCGGCTTGCTGTCGAACTCACCGCAGCGGCAGATCTCTTCCAGGATGTTCCGGCTCAGGTGCTCCTCCACCAGGAACAGAATGACATCGCGCTGGGTCTCCAGGGTGAGGCCGAAGAAGGTCTTGCTCTTCTCCAGCCCCTCCCCCCTTGCTTGATGGATCACCGTCGCCCCGGTGGCCCCCGCCTCCCGCGCCGCGTTCATGATGGCATCCGTCTTGTCATCCTCCACCAGGGCGATAATCAACTTGAAGTGCATCTCGTTCTCCTTAATTAACCTCTGTTCCGCCACTGGCTCAGCTGCGCATAGCCCAGCACCGTGATGATGGGAAACAGGCTGGCAAAGGCAATCAGGCCAAAACCGTCCAGTACGGGGCTGCGTCCGGGCACGGTGGAGGCCAGTCCCAGCCCCAACGCCGTCACCAGCGGCACGGTCACCGTCGAGGTGGTCACCCCGCCCGAGTCGTAGGCCAGGGCGACGATCATCCGGGGCGCGAACAGGGTCTGTACGATCACGAACAGATAGCCCGCAATGATGTAATAGTATAACGGTGTCCCGGTGACGATTCGGAAAGTACCCAGCGCGATCCCCGCCGCCACACCCAGTGCCACCGCAATGCGCAATCCCCAGATACCGATGGTACCACCGGAGACCTCCTGCGCCTTGATGGCCACCGCCAGCAGTGACGGTTCGGCGATGGTGGTGGCAAAGCCGATGGCCGCAGCGAACAGATAGACCCACAGGTAGTCCAGCCAGCGGATCTCCCCTGCCAGTTGCTCGATTCCCCCGTAGAGGAAAACCGGATCGGTGAGCTGCCTGGCCATCACCTTCCCCAGCGGGAACAGCGCTTCCTCCAGCCCCACCAGGAACAGGGCCAGACCGAACAGCACATAGAGGAAACCGATCAGGACCCGTTTCAGATTGGGAATCGGCTTGCGAATCACCAGCAGCTGGAAACCAAAGATGACCGCCGCGATGGGCAGCACATCCCGGATGGTCAGCAGCAGGGTATGAAACAGATGCGGCAACAGCTCCATCAGAACATCATCCCGTAGGCCATCACGAAGATCATCGGGGTCAGGGAGGCGAAGGCGATCAGCCCGAAGCCATCCACCATCGGGTTCCGCCCCTTGATGCTGGAGGCCAGTCCCACCCCCAGCGCCGTCACCAGCGGCACGGTGATGGTGGAGGTGGTCACCCCGCCCGAGTCATAGGCGATACCGACGATCTCCTCCGGCGCGAACAGGGTCATGACCACCACCCCGGCGTAGCCCCCCACGATCAGGTACTGGATCGGCCAGCCCCGGAGGATACGCAACACGCCGATCACGATGGCCAACCCGACCGACAGGGCGACGGTCAGCCGCAATCCCATGGCATAGGAGCCACGCTCTGCCGGATTGTCCCCGATCACCCCTCCCTTGGCGGCCACCTCTGCCGCCTCACCCGCCACCGCGATCAGCGCCGGCTCCGCCACGGTGGTGCCGAACCCGAGGGCGAAAGCGAACAGCAGCAGCCACAGCACACTCCCCTTGCGGGCGAAGGCATAGGCCATGCTCTCCCCGATGGGGAACAGCCCAATCTCCAGCCCGCGCACGAACAGCGCCAGGCCGACGGCCACCAGCAGGGTACCCACCAGCAGCCGCTCCAGATCGGGCAGCGGCCGCTGCAGCACGGCAAGCTGGAAGAAGGCGATCACCACGATGATGGGAGCGAGATCGCGCAGACTGTCCAGCAATGGCTGGGCGATCGCCCTCAGCCTGTGCATGCCCCATCCCGCAGCGCACCGAGATAGCGCTCCCAGTCGAACGCCGGACCGGGGTCGCTCTTGCGCCCGGGCGCGATGTCGCTGTGTCCGACGATCCGCCCCGGCCCGATGGCGGGGTAGCACGCCATCAGGGAGCGGGTCAGTGCGATCAGCCGCTCGTATTGCACCGCCTCGTAGGGCAGCTCGTCGCACCCCTCCAGCTCGATGCCGATGGAAAAATCGTTGCAGCACTCCCGTCCCCGGAAACAGGAGCGGCCCGCATGCCAGGCGCGACGGTGGAACGGCACATACTGCACCACCTCTCCATCCCGGCGGATGAGCAGATGGGCCGAGACCCGCTGCCCGGCGATGGTACGGAAATAGGGGTGTGCAGCGGGGTCCAGGGTGTTGGTGAACAGTGCATCGATCCAGTGCCCACCGAACTCCCCCGGCGGCAGACTGATGTTGTGGATCACCAGCAGACTGACCGGCACGCCGGCGGGGCGTTCGTCACAATTCGGCGAGCCGACCTGACGCACCCCTTCCAGCAGCCCGGTATTGGTGTCGATTCTCATCCTGCCGTGCCGCCCCCTCTCGTTCGAACCCGGATTCCGGGATCGTATCATAGCTTCAGCCATGAAAATCTCTCATAATCTCGGCATGGAATATCTGACCACCCTGACCGGCCTGGTGATCGTGGTCACCGGCAGCCACCTCCACCATCCCGACGAGGCGGTGGGCGCGGCGCTGACCGCCTATGCCTTCAGCACCACGCTGGGCGGCGGAGGCGCGGCGGTGGTGGGCATCGGCCTCTCCCTGTTCGCCTTCTCCACCACCATCGCCTGGTCCTACTACGGTGACCGTTCGGCGAAGTTCCTGTTCGGCGAAGGGGCGGTGATGCCCTATCGCATCCTCTTCACCCTGCTGGTGGTGGTCGGCGCCGCCGTGCCGCTGCAGCTGGTCTGGAACGTTGCCGACATCACCAACCTGCTGATGGCACTACCCAATCTGCTGGCCTTGATTCTGCTGGCCGGCGCCGTGAAAAAATTGCGTGACGACTACTTCTCAAGCACCCACGAAAAGGAATGAACCATGCTCCCCCCCTATCTGAAGCAAACGGAACTTCGCCACCAGGTTCGCAACGCCCTGGAAGAGGACATCGGCGACGGCGATCTGACCGCCAGCCTGATCGATGCCGGCGAGGCCGCCCGGGCAGAGATCATCTGCCGGGAACCGGCGGTGCTTTGCGGCCAGGCTTGGGTGGACGAGGCATTTCGGCAGTTCGACGACACGGTGGAGATCACCTGGCACGCGGCGGACGGTGAATCGCTCCATCCCAACCAGCTCCTCTGCTCCCTCGGCGGGCCGGCCCGCTCCCTCCTCACCGTGGAGCGCACCGCGCTCAACTTCCTGCAGACCCTCTCCGGCACCGCCACCCAGACCCGGCGCTACGTGGAGGCGGTCGCCGGCACGGGAGTGAAGATCCTCGACACCCGCAAGACCCTGCCCGGCCTGCGGCTGGCGCAGAAATACGCCGTGCGGTGCGGCGGCGGCCACAACCACCGCATCGGCCTGTTCGACGCCATCCTGATCAAGGAGAACCACATCATGGCCGCCGGCTCCGTCAGCGAAGCGGTCCGCCAGGCACGCAAGCTGTCCCACGAGGTGCTGCTGGAGGTGGAGACCCTGCACGAGCTCCGGGAGGCGCTGGCCGCCGGGGTGGACCGCATCCTGCTGGACAACATGGACACCCCCACCCTGCGAGAGGCGGTCTCCATCGCCAACGGCCGCACCGAGCTGGAGGCCTCCGGCGGCATCACCCTGGAGAACGTCCGCAATGTGGCGGAGACCGGCGTGGACTACATCTCCGTCGGGGAACTGACCAAGAACTTGCAGGCCGTGGATCTCTCCATGCGCTTCGTGGCGGCTGGCTGAAGGGCCGGCGTCAAAGCTCTCCCACCGCCCGCTTCAGATGCAGGATGGCGAGCACGGCATCGTAGATGGCGTTGGCGTGATTGCTCTCGCTCAGGGTACGCAGCGCCTCGGCATCGAGCACCTCGGTATTGGTGGCCAGCCCGTTCTCGTATCGTTCCCGGTTCACCTTGAGATTCTCCTCCGCCCGGGCGATGGCCTTCTCCGTCACCCGAATCCGCTTGCGCGTCTCCTGCACATCCAGCCAGTAGCGCCGGACCTCCAACGCCACGGCCGCCCGCAGATCGTCATACTGCTGTTGCAGGGCGGCCGCCTGGCGCTCGGTGGCCGCGGCCTTGTGCCGCGTGGCACCACCGTCGAAGAGCTTCCACTGCAGACCCAGATTGACCATCCACTGCCCCTCGTACACCGTGTAGCGATTCTCCCGATAGTCATAACCGCCACTCAGGGCGAGCTGGGGGGCCGTCTCCGCCCTGACCGCCTTTGCCTGGTCTTGCAGACCGCGGATTCGATCCTGCAGTACCATCAGCTCGTCCCGCTGCCCTAGCGCCCGTTCCGTGAGCGACTCCAGTCCCTCATCCAGTGGCCCGGGCTGGAGGTCATCCAGCACCACCTCCTGCGACAACGGCCTGTCCAGCAGCCGGTTGTAGGTGGAGCGGGCGAGATCCAGCGCATTCTTTGCCTTGATGGCCTGCTGCTCCGCATCCGCCAGGGCAACCTGCGCCGCCAGCAGGTCATTGCGTGACACCATGCCCTGCTCGTACATGTTCTCCACATCCCGGGCATGGGCCTTCAGGCTCGCTACGTGACTGTCGGCCACCTCCACCCCCCGGCGGGCGCGCAACACCGCCACATACGCCTCCGCCACCGTTCGTTTCAGATCCTGGATGGCGGCAGACTCCTGGCCGCGCGAGGCCCGGACCGCCGATTCCGCCGCATCGATACCCCGGCTGATTCGGCCGCCGGTGTAGAGTGGCAGCGTGGCCATCGCCTTGTAGGAAAGGGTGTTTCTCTCACCTATCGGAAACTCCGCAGCCGCGGGTCCGAATTTGGCACGGGTGGCCGGCTCATTCTGCAACATGGTGTAACCCGCCTCCAGCGACAGGCCGGGCAGACGAACCGCCTTTGCCGCCTCGAGCTGCCGGGCCGCCGCCGAACTGTTCTCCCGGACCGCCTTGAGGCCGTGGTTGACCTGCAACGCCACATCCCAGGCCTGTTGCAGGCTCTCCGCCATCGAAGTCGTTGCCGCCAACAAAAGACAAAATCCCAACGCACCTCCATACCAACGCTTGTTCATGATGACGCCTCCTTCATCATCCTGTAATCCATGCGGATCTGTCGGAACGTTGAAAGAGGCTCAGCACAGAAGGCTGCGGAGTTGTTTCGGGTGAGACGCCGTAAGCCCCTGATGTGGCTCGTTTCTTCTCCATGCTCCTCACCTGTGTGCAGAATCGAAGCAATGCCCGATCGCGACAGCTCTTTGTTCATGATCAGGTTCTCACCCCGAGAGACAACGCGGCCCCCTCACCAACAAAACTACTCGGTGCCTTGCTTGCCATAGAAATGCTCCTGCAGCGGTTTGCGGAAACTACGATGACACTCGAAGCAGCTGCGCTGCAGCGCCGCGAAGGTGGAGATGACGGCCGGAGCATCCCGATGCGCCGCGGCCTCCGCCAAACGCCGCGCGACGTCGTGCGTCTTGGTATCGTGCCCCTTGAATCGGGCCATATCCTTGCCGAACAAGGCCATGATTTTCGCCCGTTCACTCATTGGAGGACGCGGATGATCGGCGATCCGCAACGCGGATTTCTCCACCTGCGTCCACTCCTCCCTGGAGATGGCTTCGGCAATGACTGCCATCTCCTTGCCCATATCCTGCATGATCTTGCGCAGCACCAATGGTTCAGGAGAACCAGAGGCGGTCTCGGAAACCACCGGATTGCTGACAACAAGCGTAGTCAATCCGGCAAATAGAACAGTCATAACAGTACGGCATTTTTTCATTTCAATTTCTCTCCAGCTCCAAAAAAGTCCTACAAAGATTCCTCACTCGAACCCTCTGCCCTCTCCTGCCTCCTCATGCGTACGTCCATCCCTGATATGGTAGATGCGTTTGAAGGTGGGGATGATTTTTTCATCATGGGTAACCACGATGATGGCGGTCTGATATTGACGCGCCATCTGGTTGAGAATACGGATAACCGCCAGGGCCCGCTGGCTGTCCAATGGCGCAGTCGGCTCGTCCGCCAGAATGACCGGCGGTTGATTAACCAGTGCTCTGGCAATAGCCACCCGTTGTTGCTCTCCACCGGAAAGCTGGGATGGCATCGCCTTGGCGCGATGGGCAACGTCCAGCGCCTCCAGCAGCTCTACGGCCCGTTTGCGGGATTCAGCGTTGGGACGACCGGCCAGCATGGGCAGCAGAGCGACATTGTCTGTGACATCCAGAAACGGGATCAAATAGGGAGCCTGAAAAACGAAACCAATCTTATCACGGCGCAGGGCCCGAAGATCCTTGATCAACCAGCCGTTGTCATATATCACCTTACCGCCCAGTGTCATACGACCGGCGGTAGGCTCGATAACGGCACCGAGACATTTGAGCAGTGTGCTCTTGCCCGAGCCTGAGGGGCCAATCAGTCCCACTACCTCACCGGGCATGACCCGCATGTTGACCTCTTTCAGCGCATCTACAGCGGTATCACCTTCACCGTAGCGCTTGCGCATACCCTCGATGAGAATGCCTTTGCCTTCATTCATCCCGGCTCCCATATCAGCCTCCAATCGCTTCGGCCGGGTCGACTTTGAGGGCGGCCCAAATCGCCAGCAGACTCGCCAGGATACAGATGACAACTATCGCGATGAATCCACGCAGGGCATCCCCCGGCTCCAGTAGTACGTACTTGGGAAACATCGGTGCCCAGATGGTGGCGGAAATCTTGCCTACCACGAAACCGATCAACCCCAGCCCAATCGCCTGCTGCATGATCATGCCGGCAATGGTGCGATTGCGGGTGCCAATCAGTTTGAGAACCGCAATCTCCCTGATCTTGCCCATGGTCAGGGTATAGATGATGAAGGCAATGATGGCCGCACTGACGATGGCAAGAATCACCAGAAACATACCGATCTGTTTGGAAGAGGTGGCAATCAGCTTGGCCACCAGGATCTCCTCCATCTGGGCACGGGTATAGACCTGTAACCGCTTCCAGCGACGAATCGGCTCCGCCACTTTCTCCGGCGTGAAACCGGGCTTGATCTGCACCAGTATGGCGTTTACAAAAGGATTACTGCTTTGTGAATCGATCACCGCCTCCAGTACACCCGGCTGATTAAAGGCGGGATTGGCTGCAGCGCGATTGCGCTCATTGATGATGGCATCGTTGTCTTTCAGAAACTGCGCCTCCTGGGCATCCCTGAGCGGGATAAATACCATGGGATCTCCGCCGGAAGAGACCATGCGCCGCGTCAAACCGACCACGGTATAGTTATGGCGACGGATACGAAGCACCTGCCCCAGTTTGAAACCTGTCGCGACATCCGCCACCGCCTCGTAATGGCTGCGGGTAATCTGCCGTCCCGCCACCAAATAGCTGGGTGCACCGGGAGCACCGGGACTATCGGCGACGATACCCACCACCATGGCGCGCACATCGCGATTCCCCTGGCGCACCTGCATGGTCAAGTAGGTGACATTGGCTGCTCTGGCTACGCCCGGCATACCCAGTATGCTGCGATAGACATCGTCATGCACACTGGAAGGCTCTGCATAGGGACCCAGGGTTTCCCTCTGCACCACCCACAGATCCGCACTGCTGTTGTTCAGCAGCACCTTGGCATCGTCCACCATGCCCCGATAAACACCAGCCATGGTCAGCGTGACTCCGATCAGCAGCCCCAGACCCACACCGGTAAAGACAAACTTGCCCCAGGTGTGTAGTACATCACGGGCGGCAAGGCTGATCATTATGCTCCCTCCAAGAGCCGATCAGTGATGCTGATTCGGCTATTGGCGGTCAACTCCTTTTTGCTGTAGAGCACAACCCTGTCGCCCGGCTCCAGACCCCGGATGATCTGTACCCGACCATCCAGATCGGAAACTCCGATCTCGACCGGCGCAAAGCGCAACGAATCGTTCTCCACAACCCACACACCACTCTGACCATCCACCCTCTTGATGCTGGCATTGGGCACAACCACAGTGGCATCCAGCCGGGGCAACGAAACCGTGACTTCAGCCAGTTCACCAAGGGGAGGAAACGGCTCGGGAAGCCGGTCGAAAGCCACCTTCGCCAGGGTCTCCTCTGTGACGGGATCCGCCAACAGCTCGACCCTCGCCACCTTGCCGGAAAGCAGTCGATCCGAGCGGGAACGCAGCACGACGATGGCGGGCAGATCCTTTGCCAGCCCGTCAGACTGTAACTGGTTGAAACGAACGCTGACCCAAATGCTCTCTGGATCGATAATTTCCAGTACGGCCTGGCCAGCCACGGCGGTACTGCCCGGCTCGATATAGCGGCCCGCGATCACACCATCCATCGGCACGACCAGGCGCAGGCTATCGCGTTGCTGAAGCAACCCTTCATACTCGAACCGCAACTTCTCCAGCTCATGCCGCGCGGCCTTCAGGTCCGCCTGCGCAGCCGCCAGACCAGCCTTTGCAATCTGATACGCCTGTTCCTTCGCTTCGGCAGCCTCCTTACTGACATTGCGCTCAGTTACCAGCCGTCTGTAGCGCTCCGCCTGTAGCTGGGCATATTTCTCACGTGCAACAAAGTCCTTTACCCGGGCCTCGGCGGCAGCCACCGACGCGACGGCCCGCTTGACCGCAGCCTGGTTGGCGGAGATCCTGTCATCTATATCCACAGGATCCATCTCTCCTATCACCTGACCCGCCGTCACTCTGTCCCCGACATCACCCTTGAGCCACGACAGGCGACCGGTCATGGTAGGGCCGACCCGGTATCGATATCTCGCCTCTACGGTACCGATTCCAAACAGGGCCGGAGTTATCGCCTGCTTCCCGACTTCCACCACAGTAACCGGTACCGGCGCCAACGGTCCCGAACGGGCAACCACATAGCCGAACACCAACAGTAGAGGCAGCAACACCATAATCAGGGCAATGGTGCGACGACTTGCGGCCAACATTTTCATGAGCGCACCTCGATACCTCGACGGTAGATGGCAAAAACCCCCGGCACCTTGTCCAGCATGGTGCTGCTCTCCCCGGCTATCAGGGACTGCATTACGAGCCCCTGAACCCCACCGATAAACAGTTGCCGCGCCGCAGCCGTATCCACCGATGGATCGATTTCACCTGCAGCCTTCCCCTTCTCTATCCATGTCTCCAGCCGCTCACCGTATTTCTGTAACAGCGTGCGCGCCATCCGCTTGGGCGCACTCTCCCTGGAGTGTTGCAGCTCTCCGAACAGCATCCGTGGTACACCGGGGTAGGCGGAAACGAATTCGATATGGGCAACAAAAATCGCCTCCAGAGCAGCCAAAGGGGTTGCAGCGGCTTCCGCCGCCTTGTCCACCCGTGTCAGCAAACGTTCCGCGACCCACTCCATCACGGCCTGCCAGATCGCCTCCTTGCTGGGGAAATGGCGGAACAGCGCCCCCTGCGTGACATTCATATGTCTGGCTATGGCTGCAGTAGTGATATCGCTTGGATTGTGTTCCGCGGCAAGCTCCACCACCGCCTCGACCGTAACGTCGCGCCGCTTGTCGGCAGGCAAGTGTTTGCTTCTTGATTGCATGAGAACGAGCCTCAACTCAAAAGATAGTAACTGATTACTATCTTAGTCGCGAAATGGTGGATGTCAAGAACATCCGGACAAAACTTATCCGCAGGGGAGAAATAGCCCGGATGCCGACCGAAATAGATGGTGCTCCCCGCGGAAAGCCGCGTGCTCAACGCTCCCATCCCATGATACCGATACCAACTGGCCGGGAACGATGGCTCCAGGCACAGGCCTTTCCATACGTTCATCTCCTGAAAGTGACAAATACTGCCCTTTAGCCAACAGACCGCCGTTTCCGCCTATCCCCGTATCAACGATGAAACTCAAACGGCGACATGAATCAGGTAGGCTGTTGGAGCGTCATATCGCCAGCCGGTCGGTGAAACATCAGAAGTAGCCTCCAATGGCAAAGATCAATCGATTGCTGACGTATTCGCGCTCTGCGAAATTGGAGTCGTTTTCCGTTCGCCGCAGAGAAACCTCCAGATCGAGGTGGGGCGTGAGTTGATAAATCACGCCGAAAGTACCGCGAAACCGTCTGTCCTTGCGTACGCCTTTTGAGATGCCACCAACGATGTTCTCTTTCCGGTAATCACTGAACCGGTAGTCCAGGCCTATCCGCCCATGCCATTTCCCGCCAAGCTGCGACCTGTACCAGACCGAGGCGGTATGACGGACGGGAGAGTAGCTGCTGAACCTGTCTGCCTGCCGGTAATCCTGTTTGTCATTGAGTTCCAGCTGGTAGCCGATACGCAGACGGCCTCGGCTCAAGTGGGTACGGTTTTCCATCTTGAACCGTTGCTGAGCACCGGCGAGATAGCTGTACACCGAACTCAACTCGTTTATCTGGCTGTACTCGTACTGAACCCGCAAGCGTTGCCTGGGCATGTATCTTTTTCCGGCACGCACCTGCAGTCGTATGCGCTGTTGAAACCCCTTCCCGCCAAGCTCGGAGCGGTAGTAGTGGATTCCATACCGGCTGTGCCAGCCAAAGAGCGGCCGGTAATGATACAGCCCGACATTGAGAAGATTACCACTATACCTGCTTACCTGATCGTAGTGGGTCAGGGCAGCGCCGAACTTCACCGCATTGCCGTGCCGATGGCTTCCGTTGATCCAGTAGCTGGAACTGAGGAACAAGTCCAGAAATCCTGACTGATGATTGGATACCTGGAGAATTTCGTCAGGCACCCGCGCCACGTTGTCGTCCCAGCCAATACCGATACTGTAGTGACCGGTGAAATCATTGGGAATGGAAGATGAGCTTTTCTCCCTTCTCTCGATGCGTGCTATCTGCCTGGCTGCCAACCGTTTCAGGGCCCTTTCGCTGCTGCTCTCCTGGCAGCGCTGAAACCACTGGATGGCCAGATCTTTTCTGTTGGTGCGAAAGGCCACGAGCCCAAGATTGTAATAGGCTACGGGAGCAAGATCGTGGCTGGCTTCTATCTTACTGAAATGCTCTCGCGCCTGGTCGTAACGGCCCAGCTTGTAGTAGCTGGAACCAAGATTGAAGTGAACGATGGCATTGTCCTGCTCCGATGCCAACACCTGCTCGAAGAGCGCGGCAGCACCTGCGTAATCCCCGGCTGCAAATAGACGCACGGCCCTTTCAAATGCTGTTTTTTCATCGGCTTCCGTCATCGCAGGCAACAGGGAGTAAAACAACGCCAGCAGCATGGCCGCAGTCTGCACAGAGATTGTTTTTGTTCGCATGGCTGAGGAGGACTAGCAGCTAATCGTCTTTCTCTTCTTCACCGTCATCACCCTTGTTTCCCTCATCGTCCTCCTCCCGTTCCTCCTTGGCGAAATCATGATCATCGACGTCATCTTCGGCTTCATCGTTCTCCTCTAGAGCTTCCTTGCCCGATTCCTCTTCATGTTCCTCTTCATGTTCCTCTTCGGGTGACTCAGGCTCCTCTTCCTCTCTCGCTTCATATCTGTAGTCTTTTTCCGCCTCGTGCTCACTCTCCATATCCCGTTCATCCTCAATGGACTCACGATGTACTTCTATCCCCTGTGCCTCCCGTTCAGACTCATGGTGATCCTGTTCCTCCTGATAATCGTCGGACTCCTCCATCTCCCGCCGTTCATCTTCACGGCCATCCATATCGTCTTCCCCATCCTCATGGCGCTCATCATCCTCGCCTCGATCATCATCGAGCTCATCCTCGTCACCATCATGATTTCCTTCATAACGGGTCTCTTCATCATCCTCTTCCCCCTCTCCTCCCTGCCCCCGCCTCTCATGAGAACTTTCCCTTTTTTCAGAAGCACCCACATGTGGCAACTCAATGAAGTGGATCCCCTCTCTGAGCTCATCACCGTCGATGGACTCGATGACCTGGATGGTCACCTCATCGAGATCCTCCATGTCGACAGCATACACCGGGAGAGCAACCAGCATCAGCACTGCACCGATGATGTTCCCTCTGCAAATATTCATCACCAATATTCTCTGCCTGTTATCGGAAAGCAACTTGACTACACATGATGGCCAAAGGGCAATCCAGCCTGGGGATCTGCTTTCTTGTCACTCACCTCAATGGGAATACGAATGGACTTTTTCCTGCCATCCAGCTCAACACTAGCCACCAGCGCACTGCTACTGTGCATGATCCCTTTGAGAGGCAATGGCAGGATGTTCCTGCCCGGCTGCAGACTGGTCTTCCAGCTGATCAGCTGCTGTCCCGGAAATCCGGGCACCTCGACGTTTTCCGGCAGCTCGATCGATATAGTGGCATTTTCCATTGCAGTCGCCACATCGAACACCAGATTGACCGTCCGGGGATGTTGCAAGGAGATGACCACCGGCGGAGAAACGCCGGGTCCAGGCGGCGACTCCATATCAGGCAACAGTTTCCCTGCAAACAAGGCGACAAGCAGACTGGCCGCCAATGCGCTGGAGAAGCCCGCAATGAAGCCCCGCCGATGGTTACTGTGGTGGTCGATAGCACGCTTGATGGCCTGGCTGGCGAAACCAGGGCGCATGGGGGGAACAGGAATCTCTCGAAGCACCTGCTGGATCTCCTGCGCCTCGGTGACCAGTATGCGGCAATCCTCACATCCGCCAAGATGAAGCTCCAGCTGATCCCGCTTCTCGCCGGAGAGATTACCGTCCAGGTAGTCATCAAGTTGATTCAGGAGTTGTTTGCAGTTCATTTTTGTTCACCTGCTACCCATTAACACGCCCGTTGCAGTGAAACAGTTCCCTCTTTGAGCAATTTTCGCAGTTTGGCGCGACTGCGGTGCAGTCTGGATTTTAACGTACCAATGGGGATATCCAGAATCTTCTCCAGCTCTACCAGGGTATAGGACTCCATATCATGCATCACGATCAAGGCGCGCTGCTCCTCGTCGAGCTGTTGCAGAGCCGTTTGCAGGTCCCTGATCAGGCCTAGTCGGGCAGGGAAAAGCTCGTCTGGATCCTCCCCTGCGGTGTGCTCAATGTAATCGTCGTAGCCACCATCCACGGGATTACGGCTCGATTTGCGAAAGCGGTCGATATGCAGCCGGTAGAGTGCCTTGGCCAGCCAGGGATAGAGCTGCTCCACCTTCCGGAGCTCGTCGATACGGGGGACCAGCTTGATCAACAGATCCTGGATCAGATCTTCGGCATCCGCCTGATTACCACTATAACGATAGGCGAGTCGATAGAGTCGCTCCATATGGGGAGTCACCAGCTCCTCGAATGAAGGCCCCGTCCCGCGATGGCGTGAGAAAATACCGATTTTCATTGATGACCCTGTGGACTATTGGGCCCAAGATACCCCCCATAGCTTAAATACAGCTTAAAGAAGCGGAATTTTACCTCTTCTGAAATGAAAGGCGGCACCTTCGATGAAGGTGCCGCCCTTTTCCCCTCTTTCCCCCTACTGATTGAGATAGTCGGCTATCTGCTGAATTTCCGTAGTGGTCAGGGTGGCTAGAAATCCCATTCCACCCCGATTGGCACCAATCGCCGAGGAGATCATCGCCGCCGAACGCCCGCTCAGGGATGTGGCCGAATGGCAACCGCTGCAGTTGGAGGCGAATAGCGCCTCACCTGGGGCCGGAGCTGGCGTCGGAGCCGGGGCCGGAGACGGTTGTGAGGGGACTTGGCCGCTTACGTGGCCCTCATCGTCATCCTCATGTGAGCGATCCCCGTAGCGATCATCTTCATGGTCACGCCGATCTTCGTCGTGAGAATAGTCATCATCGTCATGGCGGCCATTGGCCCCATGTTCATCCTCTTCATGACGACTGGAGGAAGAGGAACGGTCCCCGGCTCTGTCTCCGTCATGATAACCATCGTGATCCCGGTCATCGTCATGATATCCATCCCGATCATGGTCGTCATCGTGATACCCGTCACGATCATGGTCATCGTCGTGATATCCGTCACGATCCTTGTCATCATCCAGGTAACCGTCCCCATCCCGGTCGAAGCGAAGACCACGATTGTGATGATCCCGCTCGTTGCGCGGGTTGGCGTCTACGTTGTCGGGCAGCCCATCCCTGTCACTGTCGGTGGGGGGCGCTTGATAGTCACGGTCGTACCGGTTTATCACCCCATCTCCGTCATGGTCCTGTGGGTCGACCGTGCCCTGGCCATATTGATAACCGCCATGGTCGTCATCGTTCCAATCGCTAACTCCGTCTTCGTCAGCGTCGGCAAAGACCAAGGGGTTGCCCGCCCCCACGTCGTCCAGCACCATGACGCTGTCCAGCACACCGTCTCCATCCAGATCGAGATCGGCTGCTTCGTTTTTGCTCATCGGCAGGGGAACAAAGCCGAGATCGACATTGTCATCCTTTCCCAGAACGAAGCGGGTGCGGATTTTGCCCGTGCTGTCTCGAAATCCCAAGGGCGTGACCACCTGTTCGGACGTTCCTTCGTTGGTGATCATCACCAGACGGAATCCGATTCCAGCCGGCAACTTCAGATTAAACGGATGACGCGCAGTACCATTCTGTTCGGAATCAACCACGTAGTAGGAGCCATTGTCGCCATAGGCTTCAATGATGGTTCCTGGCACCGTACCCTGTATGGCGGCCAGCGCTGTCGCTGGAGTGTCGCCCTGGGACAGGGTAGTATCACCCGGATTACAAGCCATCAACCCCATGGCCAGAGAGGGAATCATTATCAATGTTCGTATATTCATCGTCTGTTCTCCTGCATATCCTGTTTTTGATCGCCTATATCAATTGATGTTTTTATTGATAGCACTAGCCCGAATACTTCACCCGGTAGCTGAAATCCCCTTGCACATCGCTGTAACCAAGCGAACTACTTGGAGTTTCAGCAAGGTGCAAAGTGTTATCGCGTACCGCTGAACGCGCCCTCGCACCGCTCTCACCGTCCATCTACAGTATTTGCTCAATCATCAATAGGGCAGGCTATTGACTCAATCGCAAGCCCGTACCCGGACAGCGAACCCGTCATGCTCATCACGTTCCCACTAAAACATTCGGGCTGGTAACCTGGCAGTTCTCCGTCAGCCTTTGCATACAAGGGAGGCAAGAAATCGGTTACCTTCCCCCTTTAACACGCCGCCCATCCAGCAAGGGTTCCCTCGAAGACAAAATTTTCTGTGGAGGGGGGAGCAGCTCGATCGAGGATGAGAACTGAAGAAGAAGCAGAAACACAAACTATGGGGCTGGGAGCAGGATCAGAGGAAAAGGGGAGAAAGAGCGGGTCAATCCTGCGTCATTTTATTGAGGTATCTATTCATCCGGCGTCTTACATCCCGCTGGGAAGCCACCTTCCTCTCGAGCTCTCCTACTTGCCGACTCAAGGTCGACAGGTCCCGTTGAAAGAAAGCAGCCACCTCGGTCAAGGAAGCAACATCAAGTCTGCGGGCCAGATAGCCAATGGCAGCCCTTGCCTTTGCCGCGACCCGATCACGTCCCGCCTCTTTCAACTTCTTTTGCGTCACGCCCATGTCAGCGGCAACGTGAGCCACGATATCCCGCAACTTGACAGGGCTGGGGGAGCTGGGCTCAATCCCCAATACCCGGTTCAGATAGTCATCATCTCCCAGAACCCGGCTGTCCTCACCCCCTTGATGGAATTCTTCACGATGACCCTCCGTAATCCCCTTCTGGATGAAAATCGCGTAGCGCTTCCGACAGGTCACAAGCCGCTTGGCAAACTGGCTCAACACCGATTCCGTCTGTACCCACGGGAGTTCTTCCAGCCCCAGATAAGCACGATGGCTGCTCCATGGGTACTCTACAGGATCCTTTACCAGCCCGGCACGGACGGGATTCAGATGAATATAGCGCACCAGCTCCAGCAGATAGCTATCGGCATCCACCAACACTGCCTTGTACCGTCCCTGGAACAGGTGACCAGTTCGTGACTGCTTCTTGTTGACCCAGCGGGTATATCGGAATCCCAGGTTCTGCATGATTCTCGACAGCGGTTCCCTGGCCACCTGCACCACCAAATGAAGATGATTGGGCATACAGCAGAATCCATGAATCCGGTGCCCGAACCTTTCGATTCCCTCCTGCATCAACAGGTAGAGATGGTACCGGTCCTCCTCATCGAAAAAGATCTCCTGCCCGCCATTGCCTCGCAGCATGACATGATAGACACCCCCCGGCACATGAAGTCTGGGTTTTCTGGCCATGAAAACATGATAGAACGATCGGTGCAATTACGCAAGAACGCAAGCCAGACCCCGAGGTTTTCAAGCCCGACCCCCGGGTCGACCCCCGGGTTTCTGGTTTGAGGTTTGGCGCCGAGGTCTCCGAGGTTGATGCGAGAGGAAGGGACCGAGGGATGAATGGAGGAAAGATCACCTCTCCAGGTATTGCCGCTTTCCCTTGACCCCGTTCCATTCATCTGCATCCGGAAGCGGCTCTTTCTGCTCGTTGATGACGGGCCAGACCTTTGCCAGCTCCGCGTTCAGTTCGATAAACTCCCTTTGATCCTCAGGAACATCATCCTCCGCAAAGATGGCCTCGGCGGGACACTCCGGCACACACAAATCACAATCGATGCACTCTTCTGGATTGATCACCAGGAAGTTTGGGCCTTCATGAAAGGCCTCCACGGGACAGACCGCCACGCAATCGGTGTATTTGCAACGAATGCAGTTCTCGGCTACCACATAGGTCATTGCTTGTTCCTCCGTAAATCATTGGCCGCGCCAACTCCTCTGAAATGTAGACCAAAATTCCGGATCCTGCAGTTATTGCGGCGTGGTTCTCAATTTATCGGATGGCCAATTGACACCCTCTCGTCCATGAACCGTTACTTCACCACCATCACGCGTCGGTTCGGTATATCCAGTGATGGACCGAATGTCGTCTTTCCGAACCTGCACGCTTCCTTGAGGGAAATTCAGGGTTCGCGCGACGAATCTGGCCTTTGGGACGGCGCCGTACACGATTCTTCCTACTCCTCGAACCACATCTCAATCGTCCTGCGATCCGGCACGCCGCCGGCATGCACCACTTTTCCATCGATCACCACGCCGGGGGTGGACATCACGCCATAGCCCATGATGTCGCCGATCTCCTCCACTTTTTCCAACCGGATGTCGACGCCCTTGGCCCCGGCGATTTCCTCGATCAGCTTCAAGGTGATCTTGCAGTTGGTACAGCCGCTACCGAGCACTTTTATGGTTTTCATGGTTCACTTTCCTCCAAATCAGGGATTGAAATAGATCAGGCCGCAATCAGGTTGAACCCCCACCCCACCAGGGTGAAGGAAATGGCCAGCACGCCGGCGTAGATGGTCAGGGCCGGCCAGCGAATGACCTTGCGCAGGATGAGCATTTCCGGCAGGGAGAGCGCAGCGATGCTCATCATCAGGGCCAGGGTAGTGCCGATGGCGACTCCCTTGCCCAACATAGCCTCGGCGATGGGGATCACGCCGGTGGCGTTGGAGTAGAGCGGGATGCCCAGGAACACCGCCCCCGGCACGGCCAGCCAGTTGTCCCTGCCACCGAGGTGTTCGACCACCCACGACTGCGGCACATAACCGTGGAACAGGGCACCGACCGCCACCCCCATCAGGACCCATTTCCAAATCCGGCCGACGATCTCCTTCACTTCACTCAGTGCATAGCGGTGCCGTCCGGCCAGGGATCTGTCCATCTCGATTCGCGCCACCTCTCCCATCCGGATCTCCCATACATACGCCTCGACCCAGCGCTCGAGCCGGAAGCGCTCCATCACCGCGCCACCCACGTAGGCCACCAACAGCCCCGCTGCAACATAGAGTGCCGCCAGCTTCCAGCCCAGAATCCCGACCAGAATCACCGCCGCCACCTCGTTGATCATCGGGCTCGCAATGAGAAAGGAGAAGGTCACACCCAGCGGTATCCCGGCCTCCACGAAACCGATGAACAGGGGCACCGAGGAACAGGAGCAGAAGGGCGTCACCGCCCCGAGCAGAATGGCCAGGGTGCGGGCCAGCCACCTGGGCTTGCCGCGCACATAGTCCCGTACCCGCTCGGCGCTGAGGATGGCGCGCAGCAACCCCATGAGATAGATGACCGCCACCAGCAAGGCGAAAATCTTGGTGGTGTCCATGATGAAGAAATGCAGGGCATCGGCCGCATGACCTCCCCGAGGCAATCCGAGCCATTGGTAAACGACGAGGCTGGCCAGCGCTTCGAACACTGCGTGCTACCCGGCCTGCCTGGGGAGTTACATGTCACCGGGGCAGCAGGTCTCGTGGGCAGGCACGCCGGGTTTCGCCTCATACCAGTCACGGCTGCGATTGACGACCCGCACCGCCAGCAGCATCACCGGCACTTCGATGAGCACCCCCACTACCGTGGCCAGCGCCGCTCCCGACTCGAAGCCGAACAGGGCGATGGCGGTGGCCACGGCCAGCTCGAAGAAGTTGCTGGCGCCGATCAGGGCCGACGGACCCGCCACGCAGTGCGGCGAACGCACCTGCCGGTTGAGCAGATAGGCGAGCCCCGAGTTGAAGAACACCTGAATCAGGATGGGCACCGCCAACAGGAGAATGATCAGTGGCTGGGCGATGATCTGTTCCCCCTGGAACCCGAACAGCAGCACCAGCGTCACCAGGAGTGCAGCCAGCGAGACCGGATGCAGGCGCGCGATGGTGCGGGCGAGCTGCGCCTCACCCTGTTCCTGCCGGAGCAGACGGTTTCGCCACAGATTGGCGATCACCAGCGGCACCACGATGTAGAGCAGCACCGACAGCAGCAGCGTATCCCAGGGTACGGTGATGGCGGACAACCCCAGCAGCAACCCCACGATGGGAGCGAAGGCGAAGACCATGATCACATCATTGAGCGCCACCTGCGACAGGGTGAAATGGGGCTCGCCGCGCATCAGGTGGCTCCACACGAACACCATGGCGGTACACGGCGCTGCCGCCAGCAGGATCAGGCCGGCGATATAGGAGTCGATCTGCTCCACGGGCAGCCATGGGCGAAACAGGTAACCGATGAATAACCAGCCCAGCAGGGCCATGGAAAAGGGCTTGATCCCCCAGTTGACCAGCAGGGTCACACCCACGGCCCGCCAATGCTGCTTCACCTCCCTGAGAGACTTCAGATCGATCTTGAGCAGCATGGGGATGATCATCAGCCAGATGAGCAGGGCGACCGGCAGATTGATATGGGCAGCCTCGAGCCGCGCCATCGCCTGGAAACCCGCCGGAAACAGATGCCCCAGGCCGATGCCGGCGAAGATGCAGAGTGCCACCCAGAGCGTCAGATAGCGCTCGAACAGCCCCATCTCCGCATCGGCCATCCTCTTCGCTGTGATTTCACACTGGACACTCATGGGGTACCCTCCTCCTGCAAACGCTCGATCAGTTCTCTCACCCTCGCCTCGATCTCGTCACGGCTGCTGCGAAACACCGCCATGATCTCCTCCTCCGTGCCGCAGGCCGCAGCCGGATCGCCCAGTGGCCAGTGCTCCTTGCGCGCACCTGCCGGCAGCACCGGACACCGCTCGTCGGCATTTCCGCACACGGTCACCACATAGTCAGCCCGCTCCAGCATCCCTGGCGTGAGCCGGGTGGACTCCTGGGCGGAAATGTCCACCCCCGCCTCACGCATCACCGCGATGGCCCGCGGATTCTTGCCGTGGGCCTCGATACCCGCCGACTCAATACGCCAGTCCGGCGGCGCCAGGTGTTTTGCCCACCCCTCAGCCATCTGGGAACGGCAGGCGTTGCCGGTGCACAAAAACAGCAGATTCATCAAATAGGCTCCCGTTAGAAAATCGGTCAAGGACAGCGAGAAGTGTCCGGCCTGTTGGGCATCTTCGCCAGCGCAGCCCGGTCCTCCCTGAACGGCGGCCGCTCCCCCGCCTCCGCCGCCGTGACCCGGATCACCTGGCTCGCCCACTCCGGCAGATCGGGATGGATCCGGTAGAAGACCCACTGCCCCCGCCGCCGATCCGCCACCACCCCGGCATCCCGCAGCGCCGCTAAGTGGCGGGAAATCTTTGGCTGGATGGCACCCAAGGCGTGGGTAAGCTCGCAGACACACAACTCACCCTCCCGCTGCATCAACAGCAGGCAGCGCAGGCGTGTCTCATCTGACAACAACTGGAAGAACTGGCTTGGTTGGATGTCCATACCGGCAGAATATACGACGATTCATATATGCGGTCAAGCATATATTGATGAGAATAACTCACCTCCGATGAGAGCAGGAAGAGAGCCACTCTAGACCAGATGAGAGAGGGAGACGAATCGCTACTTGTATGACATCTCTCGCACAATAGACTACCGAACTGATAACAGTCTCAAGTCCCCCGCAGAATCAAAGCAACAGGGAACACGAGATGGTCAAAGCGCGGCTAACAGGGAAAGAGATTATGAAACGGCTGGAAGAGGCCCTGGGAGAATGGGGAGAGGGAGAGAACTCCCTCTCCCGTCTTCCATCAAACTGCCGAAACAGCAAATATTCCGATTTGAAAGCTGATATCAATGGCCGTGGAAGATTGTGTTGCGCTTTCTGGCCAATTTCGTGCATGTGCAGCCATGCTGCCAGCCTGATGTAACAGTACCGGTCAGGAGACCTTCTTGTAGATCAGCCCCGGGCTCAACAGCAACTCACCCTTCTTTACCTGATCCAGTGGACATCCCTCATCATCACATTCGGCCAGCCGGTCGAACTCATAACGGGCATCCTGCTCCTCAATGAATTGAAAGATGGGCTTTCCCAGATGACTTCCAATCGCAGGTCCATAGTTACGGTTTTTGCTCATGACAGTTCTCCTCATTTGATTTCTGCCGGCCCCGCCGACGACTCATCTATACCCCCAATATCGTCATGCGCCACGACGGCTTTAATCCGGACGCTTCAGGGGGGAACCGATGACCGTACCGGGCGCGTGGTCCAGATACGGCTTTGCGATGGGGTCAGCAGCCCAACCTATTGATAATCAGGAAATTACTGCAGACGGACCACGAAAACACATTTTGCGGCGAGCGGGGATGCTTTGCACTTTGCTTGCTCCAGATGCTCATCTGGCTCCAGAGATTGAGCCTGGAGGTTCACAGGTGGGGGGCAGACCGGCGGGAAGACAGGCCCGAGCAAGATTAGGGGGTAGCAGCAGGGGGGTCACAGAGGGGTCAGTCAGACAGAGGGGTCAGGACAGAGGGGTCAGGCCTGTCAGACAGAGGGGTCAGGCCTGTATTATTGTATAACTAATTCATCGATGGAGGATCTGTTCCTGATGGAGAAACCGCCTGTTTACTGGCCTCAGCGGATACACACACCGAACAATCATGCAATAACGCAAGCCTGATAATCCTCTAGCCAGCCTCCTCACGACCAGTTGTTAAACTGGCCGCTCTACACAAGGAGGAGACTGACCATGGCACATTACTGCGGAATCGATTTGCATTCAAGCAACCATGTCGTAGT
>Ga0256832_1000020_pt1 | contig 107444 bp, 108 predicted proteins | sample 134614metaG_FD_190534 | JGI IMG/M metagenome (GOLD analysis project Ga0256832, IMG submission 190534) | Hydrothermal vent microbial communities from Lau Basin, Pacific Ocean - 134-614 | ecosystem: Environmental > Aquatic > Marine > Hydrothermal vents | place: Pacific Ocean: Lau Basin...
TCCGCCATCACCTTCGTCAGCGCCGCCGTCAGCGTGGTCTTGCCGTGGTCCACGTGCCCGATCGTCCCCACGTTTACGTGTGGCTTCGTACGTTCAAATTTTTCCTTAGACACTGTTCGTCACCTCTGTCAATTCGTCGAAACTCTATTCAGGATGCCTTCTTGATCACCTCTTCCGCCACACTGGAAGGCGCTTCGGCGTACTTCTCGAACTCCATCGAGTAGGTGGCCCGGCCCTGGGACATCGAGCGCAGGGTCGTGGCATAGCCAAACATCTCGGCCAACGGAACCTCGGCTTTGATCAGCTTGCCGGCGGGGGAATCCTCCATCCCCTGAACCAGCCCGCGCCGGCGGTTCAGATCACCGATGACGTCTCCCATGTACTCTTCGGGGGTGGTCACCTCCACCTTCATGATGGGCTCCAGAAGCACCGGGTCGGCGCGCATGAAACCGTCCTTGAAGGCCATGGAGGCGGCGATCTTGAAGGCGTTTTCGTTGGAGTCTACGTCGTGGTAGGAACCATCGAAGAGGGTCACCTTGACATCCACCACCGGATAACCGGCCAGCACGCCGTTGTTCATCGCCTCCTCCACCCCCTTGGTGACCGCCGGGATGTAGTCCTTCGGTACCACACCGCCCACGATGGCGTTCTCGAACTCGAACTGGCCGCCGGGATCCAGAGGTTCCAATCTGAGCCAGACGTGGCCATACTGACCGCGGCCACCGGACTGGCGTACAAACTTGCCTTCCGCCTCCACCGGCTTGCGCATGGTTTCGCGATAGGCCACCTGCGGAGCGCCGACGTTGGCATCGACGTTGAATTCTCTGCTCATCCGGTCCACGATGATCTCCAGATGGAGCTCCCCCATACCGGAGATGATGGTCTGCCCGGACTCTTCATCGGTATGCACCCGGAAGGAGGGATCCTCCTGGGCCAGCTTGCTGAGTGCGATACCCATCTTCTCCTGGTCCGCCTTGGTCTTGGGCTCGATGGCCACGGAGATGACCGGCTCCGGGAACTCCATCCGCTCCAGGGTGATGATGTGGTCGAGGTCGCAGAGCGTGTCACCGGTGGTGACATCCTTCAGGCCGACGGCCGCCGCGATGTCGCCCGCGCGCACCTCCTTGATCTCCTCCCGGTGGTTGGCATGCATCTGCACGATACGCCCGATGCGCTCCTTCTTGCCCTTCACGGGGTTGTAGACGGTATCACCGGAGCTGAGCACACCGGAATAGACCCGGAAGAAGGTCAGCGTGCCCACGAAAGGGTCGGTGGCAATCTTGAAGGCCAGCGCCGAGAAAGGCTCATCGTCCGAGCTCTTGCGCTCGGCCTCGTTCCCACGCTCATCGACGCCCTTGATGGCCGGCACGTCCACCGGCGAGGGCATGAAATCGATGACCGCGTCCAGCATCGCCTGTACCCCCTTGTTCTTGAACGCACTGCCGCACAGGGCCGGAACGATCTCGTTGTTGAGTGTGCGGATACGCAGCCCCTTCCTGATCTCCTCGGCGGAGAGATCTCCCTCCTCCAGGTATTTGTCCATGAGCTCCTCGTTGGCCTCGGCAGCCGCCTCGACCATCTGCTCACGGTACTCTTCGCACTGGGCCACCATGTCTTCGGGAATATCCTTCAGCTCGTAGGTGGCACCCATGTCCGCCTCGTTCCAGTAGATGGCCTTCATGCGGATCAGGTCCACCACCCCCTCGAAGTTCTCCTCGGCCCCGATGGGCAGCACGATGGGAACCGGGTTGCCCGCCAGACGCTCCCGGATCTGGTCCACCACCCGCAGGAAGTCGGCTCCCTGGCGATCCATCTTGTTGACGAATGCCAGCCTCGGAACGGAGTACTTGTTGGCCTGCCGCCACACGGTCTCCGACTGGGGCTGCACGCCACCCACCGCACAGAACACCGCGCAGGCGCCGTCCAGCACCCGCAGCGAACGCTCCACCTCGATGGTGAAATCCACGTGTCCCGGAGTATCGATGATGTTGATACGATGCTCGGGAAACTGCCGATCCATGCCGCTCCAGAAGCAGGTGGTGGCGGCAGAGGTGATGGTGATCCCACGCTCCTGCTCCTGCTCCATCCAGTCCATGGTTGCGGCGCCATCGTGCACCTCTCCAATCTTGTGGGAGATACCGGTGTAATAGAGGATGCGCTCGGTCGTCGTCGTCTTTCCGGCGTCGATGTGCGCCATGATTCCGATGTTACGGTAGCGCTCGATGGGAGTTTTGCGTGCCACGTTCTAACCTCGTTCCGAATCCTACGAAAATCTTTACCAGCGGTAGTGGGCGAACGCTCTGTTCGCCTCCGCCATACGATGGGTGTCCTCGCGCTTCTTCACCGCGGCGCCCCTTCCTTCGCAGGCATCCAGGATCTCCCCGGCCAAACGAAGTCCCATGCTCTTCTCACCGCGCTTGTGCGCCGCCTCGATCAACCAGCGCATGGCCAGGGTCGAGCTGCGCTGCGGGCGCACCTGGATCGGCACCTGATAATTGGCACCACCCACCCGGCGCGACTTGACCTCCACCAGCGGACGGATGTTCTCCAGCGCCTTGCCAAACATTTCGAGGCCGTCCCCCTTGCCTCTCTCGCTCACTCGGTCGAGGGCGCCGTAGACGATCTTCTCGGCGATGGATTTCTTCCCATCCTTCATCACCATGTTGATGAAGCGTGCGAGTGTGAGATCCCCGAACTTGGGATCCGGCAAGATCTCCCGTTTGGCAGCAACTCTTCTTCTAGCCATCTCTGCTAATCCCTAGTTGAATCTACGACTTCGGACGCTTGGCGCCATATTTGGAACGCCCCTGTCGGCGCTCGTTCACCCCCGCCGCATCCAGCGCACCGCGCACCGTATGGTAGCGAACACCCGGCAGGTCCTTGACACGACCGCCACGGATCAGGACGACCGAGTGCTCCTGGAGATTATGACCTTCACCGCCAATATAGGTGGTTACCTCATAGCCATTGGTCAGGCGGACACGCGCAACCTTGCGCAGGGCCGAATTGGGTTTTTTCGGCGTCGTGGTATAGACCCGGGTACAGACACCCCGTTTCTGCGGGCACGCCTCCAAGGCGGGCACGTTACTCTTCTCCCGTTTGCGGACACGCGGCTTGCGTACCAATTGATTCGTTGTCGCCATGAAGCCTAACTCCAGACCAAGAATAAACAACAGGCCGGAGGTCCGGCCTGCAAAGAAGGCGAATTGTGAGGGATCTTGAAATGGCTGTCAAGAGCGCTCTGGCCGCCGATTGTCAAATTCCGTTTCCCGCCTCCGATTTTCCGGCCCCTTTGGAAAACTCCCTCTTTCTAGGCCGGCAAAGGATTCAGTGAGCACCATCCTGGTGAGGCAGATGGCCCATCCGCTGTGCCAAATGGCTCGTTGGAAATCTGCTCACAATATAGTACCTTGGATGTTCGACATCAGTCACTTGGAGCGATATCGTGGAGTATTCCCTCCTTGCCGCTTTCGGCATTGGCCTGTTCAGTTCGGCACACTGCATCGGCATGTGTGGGGGCATCGTCGGCGCACTCAGCTTCGGGCTTCCCCCGGAGATCAGGAACGACCGTTGGCGGCTGCTCCCCTATATCCTGCTCTATAACATGGGCCGTATTCTAAGTTATACGTTGGCCGGTGCCCTTGTGGCGGGGGTGGGTGGTGAGTTGCTGCACACCATCAGTCCTCGCTACGGTCACCTGTTGCTGCAAGGGATCGCCGCACTGATCATGATTGCCATGGGGCTCTATATCACCGGATGGTTCCCGCGCCTGGCGCTCATCGAATCCGTCGGACGTCCGCTCTGGCGCTATCTGGAACCCGTCGGCCAGCGCCTGCTGCCCGTGCGTTCTCCTCTGCAGGCGTTCCTCTTCGGGATGGTCTGGGGTTGGCTCCCCTGTGGCATGGTCTACGGGGCGCTCATCTACAGCCTGTCTGCACATGACGTGCTGGAAGGCGCCCTGTTCATGGCCTTGTTCGGATTGGGAACCCTTCCGGCGGTAGCCACTGCCGGCATCCTCACCAGCCGCATCGCCCATCTGGCGCGCATCCCCACGGCAAGACGCATCGCCGGCATCACCATCATCGTTCTGGGTCTTCTGGGGCCTGCCATGAGCCTGATGCTCGAAGGGAACGATCACGTGCAACATCTCCACCATCGCCCGACGGATGAAAGCAGGATGCAGTAGCAGGGGCACTGGCGTCATGACCAAGCGACTGGAATCCCTCGACAGGAACTGCCCTGAGTTGATCGGTGAATCACCGGCATTCCTCTCGGCACTGCGCACCGCCAGGCTGGTGGCAGTCTCCGACGTCACCCTGTTCATCCAGGGAGAGAGCGGAACCGGCAAGGAGGTGCTCACTCGGCACATTCACCGGTTGAGCCCGCGCTCCAAAGGACCATTGATCAGTGTCAACTGTGCCGCGCTGCCCGAGAACCTGGTGGAATCGGAACTCTTCGGCCATCGGCGGGGGGCGTTTACCGGCGCCGATCAAGACTACCCCGGCAAGGCACGGGCCGCCGCCGGCGGGACGCTGTTTCTGGACGAGATCAGCGAACTGCCGCTCTCCATGCAGGCCAAGCTGTTGCGCTTCCTGGAGGCAGGAGAGTGTCAGGGGCTCGGGGAACCAGCCCCGGTGGTGGTGGATGTGCGGGTGATTGCCGCCACCAACCGCAACCTCTACCAGATGGTCCAGGCGGGAAAGTTTCGCGCCGATCTCTATTACCGGCTCAACGTGGTCCCGTTGCTGCTGCCCCCATTGCGGGAACGGCTTGGGGACCTGCCCCTGTTGCTGCAACACTTCACCACCACCCTGGCGGAGCAACATGGCGTACAGCCCCCCCGCTACGGCAAGGCGGTGATGAAGATACTGCAGCGTTACCACTGGCCCGGCAACGTACGCGAACTGCGCAACTTCTGCGAGCGAATGGTGGTACTGTTCAGCGGAATGGAGGTGGAAACGGGAAATCTGCCGCCGGAGTTTACACAACCCATACCGCAGGAAGAAGGAGGTAGCAGCAACTTCACCCTTCCGGAAGGGGGGATCAAGCTGGAATCACTGGAGCGGGAACTGATCATCCAGGCCCTCTCCCGCGCCGGCGGCAATCGCAGTCGTGCAGCCCGCCTTCTTGGTCTCACCAGAGACACTTTCCTCTACCGGATGCGCAAACACGGGATCGAATGAGCCTGCACCCCACTGGGCCCACCCCCGTAATATCGCCCCGGCAACCAAATATTCAACGACCACATACCTGGACCGAGAGGGACCGGGTTCGGGGTCCATCCATTTCCAGCAGCAGAACCGCCTGATAACGCCCCAGCTGCAATTCCCCATCGTGCACGCAGATGACCTCCGAATTGCCCAGCATCATGGCAATGAGGTGCGCGTGGGCATTCTCCGGTTCATCCGGGGGAATGTTGGTGCGCAGATGGAGATCATTGTGGAGGTAGGAGGCATCGGGCGGCGCCAATCGGAGAAAAAAGGAGCGGATGTCCTCCAGCAGACGTTCCTCGTTCTCATTCACACTCACGGCGCAGGTGGTGTGCCGGGATGTTATCGTGACTGTCCCCTCTTGCACTCCGGATTCCCGCAGGACGTTCCGCAGCTTTTCCGTAACGTCGTATGTGGCAAAATTTTCCGTGGTGGCAATGGTGATTTCCCGGTAACAGGATTTCATGATCTCTCCTTTTGGCTATAAACCCGGCAACAGATGTCCCGGGGTCTCGCAATTCACCCGGAGCCGTGGCAGCATGGTCGCAACCGCTTCGGAGGATAGCATGGACAGGTATCTCGCTTCGACCGAGTTCATAGACTGGAAGAACCCGATGGTGAAGGCCACGGCGGCAGAGATCACCGAGGGGTTATCGCGGATGGAAGATCGGGCGAAAGCCTGTTTCGAATATGTCAGGGACGAGATCCGGCACAGTCTCGACTACCGTCTGAACCCGGTCACCTGCAGGGCATCGGATGTGCTGGAACATGCCACCGGCTACTGTTATGCGAAGAGCCACCTGCTGGCGGCACTGCTCAGGGCGAACGGCATCCCCGCGGGAATGTGCTATCAACGACTGACCGTCGAGGAGGGGCAGCCCCCTTTCTGTCTGCACGGCCTCAACGCTGTCTACCTTCCTGCCACCGGCTGGTATCGCATCGATGCCAGGGGAAACAAACCGGGAATCGAGGCGGAATTCACACCACCAACGGAACGGCTCGCATTTTCGCCGCTCTTCGAGGGTGAAGCCGATCTGCCCGGGATCTGGGCGGACCCCTTACCGCTGGTCATCAAGGTATTGACCTCGAGCACTAGCTTCGAGGAAGTACGGGACAACCTGCCGGATGTGGAACCACCGTTCGAAGCTCCAGCACACGGCGCCGGCTGATGCGCAGGCCGCAGAAATGACCGCCGTTACCAATTCGCGCGGGCCAGCTCCTGCCGGGGAAATCCCTTCAGCTCCTCGATGACGGTGATCAAGGGAATCGTCCCTCTCTTGCGCTGTTCGATACGCATCGGCAGGTAGGCATGGCGGGGGGAGCACCAGAAGATGGAGTGACGCCTTCCGGGGGGCCGGATCTCCTTCACCTCCACCACCTCGAGCCGACCCAGGGCGGTATCGAGCCGTTTCCTGGCCAGCACCCGATAGTGGTGCGACTTGATCCTTTTGCCGTCCAGCAGCGAGAAATGGAACCGCTCCTTCCCCTGGCGCAGCGCCGCCATGATGGCAAACTGGATACTGGTCTGATCCTGTGCATCTTCGGGCAGCTCCCAACGCCGGTGACTCCGGTGGTCGATGGCGATCCCCTTCTCCCAATCGAAGAACAGGTCCATCGACTTCTCCCTGCCGCCGGTCTCCTCATAGAAATAGCGCAGCGGCACCACCCTGTCCCCCTCCAGCCGCCACTGGCTGCGCTCCCGGGAGGTGGCGCGTAATATCCAGGCCGCCAGCCCGACCGGTCGGGCTTCCGACTCGATCACATAACTGCCGTCCTCCGCGCGATGTCCCTCCCGCTCCAGCCGCGCGAGCGTGACGCCGCCCTGACTGAGGGAATAAACAGCGCTGAACCGCTCGGGGAGTCGGGTCTGGTCGGCCGCCGCCCCCGCTGTACAAAGCAGGAGAAACAGCAGCAGGATTTTATTGGCCCGGTCACATGACATATCGTGTTCAGCCGCGCGGCACGTGCCTAGACAGGAGAGAGGAGTGAGGCTCTGAATGCGGCATAATTATGTGGCCGGGTGGTAGTGTTCTGTCATGATCGTCGGCTCTCTGCGGAACCGCCGTCATGGCCCTTCCCCTCGATGAGAACGGGTTTGTGCAGCGGCTTTCCGTCGAGATGGGGGATCCCTTCCTTCAGCTCCAGCCGCCCCTCTGCAAACCAGCGGATCGCCTGGGGATAGATGCGGTGCTCCTGCGACAGTACCCTTGCCGCCAGGGTGTCGGGATCGTCACCGGGCAGTACCGGCACTTCCGCCTGTATGACAACCGGCCCCCCATCCAGTTCACTGGTGACAAAGTGCACGCTGGCACCGTGCCTGTTCCCGTTCGCCTCCAGGACCCGCCGGTGGGTGTGCAGGCCGCGATACTCGGGCAACAGCGAAGGGTGGATGTTGAACATCCGCCCCATATAGTGTTCGACGAATTGGGGAGTAAGGATGCGCATGAAGCCGGCCAGCACCACCAGCTCCGGCTCGTAACTGTCGATGACCCGCTGCAGGGCGCGATCGAAACTCTCCCGATCGGGAAACTCCCGGTGGTCCACCACCCGGGCCTCGATACCGCTGTTGCGCGCCCGCTCGAGACCATAGGCATCCGGCCGGTTGCTGATCACTGCGCGGATCTCCACCGGCAGCTGGTCCTGCTTCGCAGCGTCGATGATCGCCTGAAGATTGCTGCCGCCCCCGGAGATGAGAACGACGATGGGCAGCCGTCTCATCCCGTGATCCGGACCCGGGCCTCTCCCCCCTCGCGGGGGCGAATCCGGCCGATGCGCCATACCGTTTCACCCTTCTCCTGCAACAGCCCCTGCGCCCTGGCAGCATCCTCCGGCGCCACACACACCACCATGCCGATTCCGCAGTTGAAGGTACGATACATCTCCTCCGGTTCGAGATTGCCCTGCTCCCGCAGCCAGTCGAAGATGGGAGGCCGTGACCAGCTGCCGGCATCCAGTTCGGCGCAGCAATCGTCGGGCAGAACGCGCGGGATGTTCTCCAGCACCCCTCCGCCGGTGATGTGGGCGAATGCGTGAACCTCCAGCCGCTGCATCAGCGCCAGCAGCGGCTTGACGTAGATGCGGGTGGGTTCCAGCAGGGTTTCCCCCAGGGTACGCTGGTGAAAAGGCTGCTGCAGATCGGCGTTGCTGATCTCTAGAATCTTGCGGATCAGGGAGTAGCCGTTGGAGTGCGGACCCGACGAGGCAAGCCCCAGCAACACATCCCCCTCCTTCACCCTGCTGCCATCGATGATGCGGGACCGCTCTACCACGCCGACGCAGAAGCCGGCCAGGTCGTACTCCCCGCCGGAATACATGCCGGGCATCTCCGCAGTCTCGCCGCCGATGAGCGCGGCACCGGCCTGCTCGCAACCCCGGCCGATCCCCTCGACCACCTCGGTGGCCACATCCACATCCAGCCGGGAAGTGGCGTAGTAGTCCAGAAAGAACAGCGGCTCGGCGCCCTGAACGATCAAGTCGTTGACACACATGGCCACCAGATCGACGCCGATGGTGTCATGCCTGCCGAGTGCCATGGCCAGCTTGAGCTTGGTCCCCACACCATCGGTCCCCGCCACCAGGACCGGCTCCCGATAGCGATCCAGCGGTAGCTGGAACAGCGCTCCGAAACCGCCCAGCCCGGCCAGCACTTCCGGACGGCGGGTGCGGGCAGCGATGGGTTTGATCCGTTCCACCAAGGTGTTGCCGGCCTCGATATCCACGCCGGCGTCCCGATAGCTGAGAGAAGAAGATGGGGGTTCGAGACTCAAAGGATTACTCCCTAAATTTGGATGGGTACTGTTCTCGCCCACATTCCGTCATCGAGCAACTCCCATGAGGGCCAAACAGCGGATTCGAGCAAGACTTTACCGTTTGGGTTATTCTATCAATCATGGGATTGACAGGGAAAGCGCGGTTCTACTATATATCGGCCCCGCAGGAGGAGGGATGATGCTATCCAAGCCAACTTTTCTGGTCGTCATCTGGTTGCTGGTCTTCTCCGCCGCGCAAGCGGAAGAATCGGTGCTGGGACTCTATGAGGCCGAGGTACCGGTGGAGGATCAGGGCGCGGAACAGCGCCAGCAAGCGCTCAGGGAAGCACTGGAGGAGGTGCTGAACAAGGTGGCCGAGGCACAGCACACGCCCGTCGATCCCGCACGCATCGATGCAGCGCTGGAGAAAGCTGAACGATACGTGCAGCAGTACCGCTATACCGAGGAGGGGCTGTGGGTCCTGTTCGACCGCCGGGCAGTGGATGCGATGCTGGAGCAGGGGTCAGGCACCGGTCAGGCGACTCTGGAAGCGTTGCAGCTGAGGATAACAGGGATCCGCTCGCTGCCGGACTACGCGCAGGTGATACACTATCTCGGCTCCCTGAAGATGCTCTCCAGTGCCCAACCCCGTCTCGTGACACCGGAGGCCGTCCTGTTCGAGCTCAGGAGCCGAAACGGCAAACAGGGGGTGATTCGAGCCATCGTTCACGACGGCTTTCTTGCGCAGAGAGACCGGGATGCATCGATCCCCACTTTCCACTACTCCCCCTGACGAATCCCTATCTCTCCCTCGCAAGGGGTAACAAAGATGCGGGCCAGAGACATACCGAACATCATCACGGTCCTGCGTTTCCTCATGGTCCCGCCGACCCTGCTGTTGCTGCTGGAGGAGCGCTACGCATTGGCCCTGCTGATCTTCGCCATCGCCGGGCTCTCCGACGGTATCGATGGCTTTCTCGCCAAACGCTACAACTGGACCAGCCGCATCGGCGCCATCATGGATCCCCTGGCGGACAAATTGCTGCTGGACTCCACCTTCTTGATCCTCGCCTGGCTGGGTGACCTGCCCTTCTGGCTGGTGGCGGCGATCATCGTTCGCGATGTAGTGATCGTCACCGGCGGCCTCGCCTACCATTTTCTGGTCGGGCCTTATGAAATGGCCCCCTCCCGGATCAGCAAACTGACCACCTTCAGCCAGATCCTCCTGGTGGTCCTGGTGCTCGCCGTCCACGGCGACCTGATCTCCCTTCCCGTGTGGTCGATGGAAGGGGCGGAGCTGATCGTACTCCTGCTGACTCTCGTCAGCGGTCTGGGTTATGTCTGGGGCTGGGGCAAAAGGGCCCTGCAGTCGGCATGATCCAGCTTCCCCTGGGTATCCGGTTACGCGAGGACGTGACCTTCGACAACTTCCTGTTCGAGGAAGCCAACCGCGAGGTCAAACACACCCTCAGCGAGGGGAAGCAGCCGTTCGTCTATCTCTGGGGCCCTCGGGGAAGCGGCAAAAGCCACCTGCTGCAGGCCATGATGCACCATGCGGCGGGACGGCAAGAGGCGGCCGCCTACCTCCCGCTGGGAAAACTGGACAAACTCTCCCCCGACTACCTGCAAGGGCTGGAGCAACTGCCTCTGATCTGTATCGACGACATCGACCATGCGGCGGGGCACACACAGTGGGAGGAGGCGCTGTTCCATCTATACAACCGTGCCCGCGCAGCGGAAACCCGCCTGGTGGTCACCGCCGGGAACAGCCCCTTGAACACTCCCATTCACCTGCCCGACCTGCGTTCCCGCCTCGGCTGGGGAATGACCCTGCGGCTCACCCCGCTGGACGACGACGGCAAATTGGCCGTGCTGCAACAACGGGCGCGCGCCCGCGGCATGGAACTCCCTCCCGAGGTGGGACGCTACCTGTTACGCCGCATCTCCCGCGACATGGAGAGCATATCCACCTGGCTGGAGAGACTCGACGAGCAATCCCTCGCCGACCAGCGCAAACTGACCATCCCCTTCGTACGCAACCTGTTGTCCGGGGGAAAAGCGTTTTCTCCAGTCACCCGTCACAACCAGCGCCTCACTCGGGAACAGTAGCCCTCATACCTCTCCGCAAACAGCGCGCGCAGAATCCGCTCCTCGGGAATAATCTGAAACCGGGTCACATACCAGACGAAGAGGGCCAGAACGGCGATATTGAGGGGATTGCCCAACCATACCGCCCACGCTGCGAGCAACAACGATACCCCCAGATACATGGGGTTGCGAGTGACACGATAGATACCGTGTTCCACCAGCCGCACGGTATTGCGGGGCCGCATCGGATTCACCGTGGTCCTCGCCTTGAGAAACAGGAGCACCGCAGACAGCTCTACCGCCACCCCCACCACGAGCAAGACCAGCGACAACAGACCCCTCAACGGGATCTCCAACCCGAAATATGTCAGCTGCTCCGCGACCAGCCACATGGTGGCTGCGGAGATCAGCGCCACGAAAGGGGGTGGAATTTTCAACTCCATGCCCTAACCCCCCGTCATTACTTGCTTTCGAACGCACCCCGCATCGATCGAGTCACTCTTTTCCTTTCACCAACGCCCTGGCACTTTCCGCCAGCCGTCTGCCCAGCGCAAGGCACAGCCGTTGCTCTTCTTCGCTGAGAGGCAGATCGCTGTCGATGCCGGCCAGGTGGCTGGCCCCGTATGGAGTTCCACCGCTGCGGGTATGGAGCAGATCGGTTTCGCTGTATGGCAGGCCAACGATCAGCATGCCGTGGTGGAGCAGTGGCAGCATCATCGACAGCAACGTACTCTCCTGGCCCCCATGCATGCTGGAGGTGGAGGTGAATACCGCAGCCGGTTTTCCCGCCAGGGCGCCGGAGAGCCACTGCGGCGTGGTGCCGTCCAGGAAATATTTCATCGCCGCGGCCATGTTCCCGAAACGGGTCGGGCTTCCCAGTGCCAGGCCGACGCACTCCTGAAGATCGTGCGGCTCCACATAGGGCGGGCCGGTTTCCGGGATCTCCTCCTCTACCGCCTCGCACACCGTGGACACCGCCGGCACGGTGCGCAACCGGGCCTGCATCCCCTCTATTTCCTCGATCCCGCGAGCTATATAGCGGGCCATTTCCGCCGTCGCCCCGTGACGGCTGTAGTATAGAACCAGGATATCGGCCATGTTCGCTCTCCTCAGGCGGACGTCGACATATACATTCTAGCACGCGCCTCTCCTGCCGGGTTTCACCTTGACACCCCCCGGTGGGCGATGTTAGCGTGCAGCCCACGAGCTACCGTTTTTTCGCAGCTTTTTCAGTAAGTAACGGAGCATCCTGAAAAACTTGGCTGTTTGCGCTCCAGCATATACACAATGATGTTTGAATAACTGTAGAACGGAGGCGGCCAGCGCAGGCTGCCGGAATCGTGGCAGACGAACGACGACATGTTGAACGCACTGATTGCACACATGAAACGAATTGCCCTGGCCATATTGTTGCTGTTCGGTGCGGGTTGCGCCAGTACACCACCGGTGCAGGAGATGAGCGACGCGCGGCAGGCGGTACAAGCGGCCCGTGAAGTGCACGCCGAGCGGTACGCGCCCATCAGTCTCGGTGAAGCCGAACGGCTGCTGGAGGAGGCCACCCGCGAGCTGCAGGCGAAGAACTACCGCAAGGCGCGGGAAAATGCGCTGGCGGCCAAAAAGATGGCCCTGAAGGCCCGTCACGCCTCATCTGCAAGGGAAGAAGAGGAATAGAGGTCCCACCCGGATTCCCGAGCAGCCTGTTGCAAGCAGCCACACAATCAACTGGATACCCATGAAAAAACTGGAAGCAGCTTTTGAGAATTTTCTGTGGAACAGCCGTTTCATCGTGCTGGTCGCGGTGGTCGCCAGTCTGTTCATCGCGTTTGCGGTGTTCTACGTCGCTACGGTGGATGCGTTCTATACCGTTTACCACGCACTCGAGTATGGCACGCCCGGAATGGAAAAGACGGAGAAGATGGCGCTGCGTGCCTCCATCATCACCCACGTGGTGGAGATCGTGGATGGCTACCTTCTGGCGGCGGTGCTGCTGATCTTTGCGCTGGGGCTATATGAGCTGTTCATCAGCAAGATCGATCAGGCCCAGAACTCGGAAAAATCTTCCAACGTGTTGCTGATCCGCAGCCTCGATGACCTGAAAAACCGCCTGGCGAAGGTCATCCTGATGATCTTGATCGTGCGCTTTTTCGAATATGCAATAGGCATGAAGTTCTCTTCTCCGCTGGATCTGCTGATGTTTTCCGGCGGCATCGCCCTGGTGGGGCTGGCTCTCTATCTCTCTCACTCGGCGGAAGGAAAGCATTGATGCGACGCAAGTATCGAAGATTCCATGCCGTGACCCGGTTTTCGCTCCTCCTTGCCACAATGCTGCTCGTCTGCTCCCAGGCGCTGGCAGCGGTAGACTTCACTCTTCCAGGGATCGATGGAAAGCGCTACAGCCTTTCCGATTTCCGTGGCAAGTGGGTAGTGGTCAACTACTGGGCCACCTGGTGCCCCCCTTGCCGGGCCGAGATCCCCGACCTGATCGAGTTTCATGAACAGAACAAGGAGAGAGCAGTGGTGCTGGGCGTCGCCTACGAACAGATCAGCGTCGAGAGGCTACGGAAGTTCGCCAGGAAATTCGCCATCAACTACCCCATCCTGATGGTCGAACCCGGCTCTTCCGAGGTACTGGGCCCGATTCCTGGTCTGCCCACTACCTATCTGGTCTCACCGGAAGGCAAGGTGGTGGCCCAGCAGGCGGGCATGATCACCGGCAAGGCGATAGAGAAGTTCATCCGCAACTACGAGAAGTGACCATGGCCGCTTGCATTCGCTGTGTCGTCCGCGGGCGGGTGCAGGGGGTATTCTTCCGTGCCAGCACCCGGGAGGTCGCGCGCGGGCTGGGATTGTACGGAGGGGTCAGCAACCTGCCCAATGGCGATGTCGAGGTGATCGCCTGCGGAGAAACCGAGGCCCTCGGTGAGTTGAAGCAGTGGTTGCAGAAAGGGCCTCCGCTGGCGCAGGTGGTATCACTCCACTGCGAAGAGATCCCCGCCCCGCCCCCCGGCTACCGGCCGGATCTCTCATTCTGATCCACTATCCCGTATCCCGCAGCCCTTCCGGCAGTTTGAACACCACCTGCTCGGGACGGGTGACGAAATCCTCCACCGACTCGACACCCCATTCTTTCAGCCGCGCAACCACCTCCTGCACCAGCACTTCCGGGGCAGAAGCCCCCGCGGTGAGTCCGACCCGCCGCTTCCCCGCCAACCACTCCCGTTGAATCTCATCGGCGTTGTCGATCAGATAGGCAGTTGCACCGTTACGCTCCGCCACCTCACGCAGACGGTTGGAGTTGGAGCTGTTGGGAGAACCCACTACCAGCACCAGTTCACAGCGCTCGGCGAGATCCTTGACCGCATCCTGTCGATTCTGGGTCGCGTAACAGATATCGTCCTTCTTCGGCTGGAGGATATTGGGGAAGCGCTGGCGCAAGGCATCGATCACCGCTTTGGTATCGTCGAGGGAAAGGGTGGTCTGGGTCACCAGAGCCAGGTTGTCCGAATTCTTTACATGCAGATGAGCAACGTCTTCCGGCACCTCCACCAGATAGATTCCGCCCTCTTCACTGTCGTACTGCCCCATGGTCCCCTCCACCTCCGGATGACCGGCGTGGCCGATCAGGATGCACTCCCGCCCCTCCCTGGCGTAGCGCGCCACCTCCATGTGTACCCGGGTAACCAACGGACAGGTGGCATCGAAGACCCGCAACCCACGCCGCCGCGCCTCTTGCTGCACCGCCTTGGAAACCCCGTGGGCGCTGAAGATGACGATGGCCCCATCCGGCACCTCGTCCAGCTCCTGCACGAAGCGGGCCCCCTTGGTACGCAGCCCCTCGACCACGAAGCGATTGTGGACCACCTCATGACGTACATAGATCGGAGCCCCAAAGAGTTTCAGGGCGCGTTCCACGATCTCGATGGCCCGATCGACTCCCGCGCAAAACCCGCGCGGGTTGGCTAACAGAATATCCATGAAACGATTTTTACCTCATAATAGGCGGTCCGACAGACCAATCGTGGAGCAGTTTAATGAGCAACCTGTCCCGTGCACAAGTGGAATCGGCTATCCGCGAATATATCGACCCCTGGCTCGAGCGGGATCTGCTGTCAGCCAAATGTATCAAGGATATCCGTACAGACGACGGCAAGGTCCACGTGGAGGTGGTGCTCGGGTTTCCCGCCGCCGGTTATGAGGAGCGGTTGGCCGGGGAACTGCGCCGGCATATCATGGCGGTCGAGGGGGTGGACGAGGTCACCATCACCACCGGCACCCGTATCATCCGCCACGCGGTGCAGAAAGGCGTGAAGCCGCTCAAGGAGGTGAAGAACGTGATTGCCGTCGCCTCGGGCAAGGGCGGCGTGGGCAAATCCACCACTGCTGTCAATCTGGCGTTGGCGCTGCAGGCCGAAGGGGCCTCGGCAGGGGTCATGGATGCCGATATCTACGGTCCCAGCCTCCCCCGCATGCTCGGGATCAAGGAAAAACCGGAGTCGAAAGATGGCAAGTCGATGGAGCCGGTGATCGCCCACGGGCTGCAAAGCATGTCCATCGGCTACCTGGTGGACGAAGAGACTCCGATGATCTGGCGCGGCCCGATGGTCACTCAGGCGCTGCTTCAGCTCATCAACGACACCAACTGGCGCGGTCTTGATTACCTGGTAGTGGATCTTCCACCGGGTACCGGCGATGTGCAACTCACCCTGGCCCAGAAGATACCGGTGAGCGGTGCCGTAATCGTCACCACACCGCAGGACATCGCGCTGCTCGACGCCCGCAAGGGATTGAAGATGTTCGAGAAGGTGGGGGTGCCCGTGCTTGGCATCGTGGAGAACATGGCCACGCACATCTGTTCGAAGTGCGGCCACGAAGAGCCCATCTTCGGCGAAGGGGGCGGAGAACGGATGGCCGAACAGTACGGGGTCACCCTGCTCGGCTCGCTGCCACTGGACATCTCCATTCGCGAACAGGCGGACAGCGGTCATCCCACCGTGCTCGCCGACCCAGAGGGACGCCTGGCCGCCATCTACCGGGATATCGCCCGACGGATGGCTGCACAACTCTCCCTCCGGCCGCGGGATTTCAGTCACAAATTCCCCGGTATCGTGGTCGAGAAACAGACAGGGGACAGATAGCGATGAGCATCAAATCGGACAACTGGATTCGGCGCATGGTTCAGCAGCACCGGATGATCGAGCCTTTCGTGCCGCATCAGGTACGCGACACGGACGACGGACGGGTAATCTCCTATGGCACCTCCAGTTACGGCTACGACATCCGCTGCGCCGACGAATTCAAGATCTTCACCAACATCAACTCCGCCATTGTGGATCCGAAGGAGTTCGATGCCGACAGCTTCGTGGATTTCCAGGGCGACGTCTGCATCATCCCTCCCAACTCCTTTGCCCTGGCCCGCACGGTGGAATACTTCCGCATCCCGCGCAACGTTTTGACCATCTGCCTGGGCAAGTCCACCTACGCCCGATGCGGCATCATCGTCAACGTCACTCCCCTCGAGCCGGAGTGGGAAGGCCACATCACCCTGGAGTTCTCCAATACCACCCCCTTGCCCGCCAAGATCTACGCCAATGAAGGGGTGGCACAGGTACTGTTCTTCGAATCCGACGAGGTTTGCGAAACCTCCTACAAGGACAGGGGCGGAAAATATCAGGGGCAGACCGGAGTCACCCTGCCCACCTCGTAGCTCATTGCACAGGCGAAGCAGCTTATACCTTGACCAAACACAAGTAGCGTCGGCAAAAGCGATGGTATAGTGGTTCGGATAGCTATCAAGCAACCGAAACCAATGGTATCCCTGTCGGCGGACTCACCCGTGTCCACGGCGGGTTCGCTGCATGAAGAAGATCCATCGCCTATTTGCTGCCAGCCTGCTCCTGTTGGTGCTCCTGCTGTTGCTACCGATGGCGGCCTGGAGCAGGACGACAACCTATGTCGTGCACGTCAGCGTCGACGGACTGCGCTCGGACGCAGTAACCATCCTCGGTCACTCCAACGCTCCAAACTTCTACCGTCTGCGCGCAGAGGGGGCCTTCACCGATAACGCACGCACCGATGTGGACTATCTGGGCACTCTGCCGAACCACATCACCCAGCTGACCGGGCGCGGTGTCGGGGGGTCCCGGGGGCACAACTACAAGGACAACCGTTTTCCTCCCCTGTTGCGCACCATTCACTCAAACAAGGGAGCTTATGTGGCCAGCGTGTTCGACGTGGTCCATGATCACGGGCTCTCCACAGCCCTGTTCACCAGCAAGGAAAAATTTCAGATCCTGCGCCAGAGCTACAACAGCATCAACGGAGCGATGGATCAAACGGGGGCCGACAATGGCCGCGGCAAGATCGACTATTATCGCTATCAGGAAGATACCGGGAAATTGATCGATGACTTCATCGCCACGATGCACATCCGCCGTTTCAATTACAGCTTCATCCATCTGCGTGATCCCGACTCTGCAGGGCACGAGGAGTACTGGGACGTCACCCCTGGCAGCGCCTATCTGAAGGCAGTGGCAAGGGTGGATCGACTACTCGGAAAACTGCTCGATTTCATTTCCGGGGATCGGGAGCTGGCTGGCAAAACGGTGCTGATCGTCACCTCCGACCATGGTGGAACCTATGGCTCGAACCACACCATCGTCGACGGGAGAAAAAACTACACCATCCCCTTCTATGTCTGGGGAGCCGGAGTTCCCGCAGGCAAGGATCTCTATACCATGAACCGGGAGACGCGGCTCGATCCAGGCACCGGGCGTCCCCCCTACTCTGCCCCCATCCAGCCGATACGGGAAGGGGACGCGGCCAACCTGGTGTTGTCGCTGCTGGGCCTCGGGCCGGTACCGGGATCTACCATAAACCATGCCCAGGATCTGAGGGTCACAGGGGAACATTCGGCCATTTCCCCGGTCTGGTTGGTACTGGTTCTGGCGTTGGTCCTCCTGTTGTAGCAGAACACTCATGCTTTCCCTCCGCAGATTTTCCTTCGCACTCGCTCTCTTCCTCGGTGCGAACTTGTTGCTGGCCGCACCCATTGCATCCACGGGGGAGCGCCTCGATGAAACCATCGAACGCTACCGGCCGTTGCAATGCAGGGAATCCGATTCCCCCCTGTTTCAGGCAAAACCCAATGACGTACTGCAGATGCAGATGATCGCCGATTTTTCCCACATCAACACCGACACCTACAGCGAAGATAGCGGCGGCGACTCTGGAATCCTGTCCTACCGCGACGAAGAAGGCAGATGGCGTTATCTACCGGTGTTCATCTGGGATCGGGGCAACTCCCGGCGGGATTTTTGCGAGTGGGTACCGCTACGGATTCTCTTCCAGAGCCCAAAGCTGAAAGAGGCACTCGAAAAACGGGTGGCAGGCTCGCTCCCCTTTCAGGAACGCATGGTGGCGATGTACCAAGCCCTGAAGAAGAAACAAGGGAGCAAGCGCCCTTCCAAAGGGGTCCCGCAGAAAAAAGGGCTGTTTCGCAATCTTGGGGACGACATCAAGCTGGTGACACACTGTGGCAAGAGCAGCTGGAGGCACGTGGGAGGAGAGACCCGGGAAGAGCAGGAAGATCGGCTGTTGCAGGAGTATTACCTCTATCAAGTGCTGGGGCAGATGGGCTCGGCGATCATGAAGACACGACTCGCCGAGATCACCTACCGGGATCCGAAAGGCAACCCCCTCATCACCCGCAAGGCATTTTTCCGTGAACCGAGATCGCGGTTGGCAAAACGTTGCGGACTATCCAAGCGGCCCTATCCCGGCGTTCCGGAAAAGGGTTTCGACGAGACCTCCTGGTTTCAGCTGGAACTCTACAACCGGTTCATCTACTTCAGGGATTACGGCCGGGACGGACGCAATGTCAACAAGCTCTACCGCGGTGATGGATGGATCATCGCCGGTCCCTACGATTTCGACCTGTCCGGAATCATCGTCCCCACCTATCGGCCCAACAGCGGCACCGTCGAGGAGAATCTGAAGAACTATTTCCGCCCCTGGATTGCCTATCACGACGGAGACGAACGGGCCCTGGTACAGATCCATTTCATGGTCGAAAATCGGGAGAAGATGCGCCACGTTCTGGATCAATCCCTGCTCAGGAAAGAGAAGAAAGAACAGATGCTGCATTGGTTCGACAGCTACATGGCGGAGCTGGAGCGCTTCCTGGAAAGAAACCGCGTGTTGCTGCCGGCGCTGGCGGAAAGGCTGGAGAAATCCCATTGACCGGCGGATCCCATCCGGCCCGCTCTTTTGGCCGGGCCCCTCCCGTTTTGCTCTCACTCGGGATTTTTCGATAGCAAGCCCGATCTACAACAGTCGCAACTGCTGATAGTCCACCAACAGGAAACGGGCGTTCCTGCTGTTCTTGCGATCACCGTCATCACTGACGATCAGGATGCGGCTCTCGCCACCAATCCGCACCGGGGCAATGCCCTCGGCATTGGCCACTCCGTAGCGACCGTCTACCACTACGGCGTGCGGAACGGCGTCGGGTTCCCCGCTCCAGAACCAGATCCGGTTTTCCCTGCCGCTGCCCTTGGTGGAGCTGCCCGCAGCGATCAGGTAGCCACGCAACCGGGGATCGTAACTCATGCCGCGAATGGCGTTACCGTGCAGATCCAGTCGAATCAGATCCGGCATGAAATGGAATTCGGGTCGTGCCGAGAAGAGCCGATCGAGTTTCCCAAGCACCGCAATCAGCGCCTTGCCGTCACCATCCAGCGGACCGCGAAAACCCAGCATCAACCGCTCCCCGGTCTCATCGAGGGAGAGGGCCTCTATGTTGAGCTCACCCGCAGTGACAGCCCGCCGAAGAATGGGAAACTGCGAGGCCAATGCCTTTTCCAACCCGGTCACCACCACCGGCTCCTCGATCGCATCGCCGGAAACGACAAACCGTACCAGTTTGGCCCGATTCTTTCCCATTTTTCCTCCTCCCGTCATCGAATGGGAGGTGACGGCATAGATTCGCCCTGCTCCGTCTCCCGCTACACCCTCGAGATCATCCAGCTTGCGAAATTCGCGAAACGGCCCTTTCTTGTCGAACATATCTGCCGGAACGAGTCGGGAAGAATCGACTACCCCACCGGAACCGAAAGTCAGCAACGTAAACGGCTGGCTGACTTCATCCTCCACCACAAGAACCCGGCCATCGCTCAGCTGAAGCACTCCGGAAGGCTCATAGATGCCGCTCGAGAGAGGAAAACGGCTGAAGCTGACCGGCTCGTTCAGCAGTCGTCGGACCACCTCGGTCGGCTCCTCCGCCTTTAGCATGATAACGCCAGCCACGCCGATGAAGGTGACGATGCAAAGTCCCAGTCCCACGATGAACACGGAGTAGGAGGTACGCAGCAGAAAAAACTTGCGACGGATGATCACGCTCATGGTGTGGATATAGCTGACCATATCCTCGTACACCATGTTCTTGTCCTCCATCACCGCCTTCATCACCTCCACATACTCCTCGTTGGAAAGGTCGGCATTGTCCATGAAATACATCACGTTGGCCCGACCTTTGAGGAAATCTTCCGGCCGCTTGACCGCATCGCAGCAACGTGCAGCGATGGGGCGCGCCGAGACGACTGCATAGAACATGGAAATAAAGCCGGAAATGAGCAGAACGATGATCGGCAGGATATAGAGGTTGTTGTCGGCGAACGCCACCACCGATCCACCGGTGGCCAGCAGGATGGAGATGATCAGACCATTGATGGTGATCATGATACTGGCCTTGTTGTCAGCCAGACTGGTGAGGTCGAGGTGAGTACGGTAGGCCGAACGCAGCATGGTTTCGATACCACGATTGGAACCGGCCTTGAACTCCTTCCCCTTGACACGGGGTCGGCAAGAGCCACGGCTGCATCGCTCTTTCTTGCGTGCTTTCGCCTCGTCCTTTTGAGGGGGCTCTTCCAGTACTTCCTGCGCAGGGGTCGAAGGGTTCTCCATCACGGACTCGATTGTGGTTACCTTCCGCCGCATTCTGTGGAAAGCATAGGGGAGAGGGACCCCTTTTGCAATCCAGCGGCCTTGGGGGAAACGGCGTCAGACCTCCTTCAACAACTCGCCGCCAAGCCGGTGCAGAGTCTCCTGGTTTGCAATGTGGGAAACGAGGATCCGCTTGAAGACATCGGGATCCTTGCTGTGGGTGATCTCCCCTTCACGGGGGAAGTGGAGATCATTGAGCCGGGAGAGCCAGAAGCGCAGTGCCGCCGCACGCACCATCACCGGCCAGGCCTCCGGCTCGCCGGGGCGGAGAGACCTCTGCTCCCGGTATCCCCGCAACAAGGCCTCCAGCCGCTCCTCGTCGAAGCCTCCGTCGGCAGTGACGCACCAGTCGTTGGCGGTGATCGCCAGATCGTAGAGCAACAGGCCATCGCAGGCATAGTAGAAATCGATGATTCCGGTCAGTCTGTCGCCGACGAACAGCGCATTGTCCCGGAACAGATCGGCATGAATGACGCCGCGGGGCAACCCTTCGAAATGGTAGTCGGACTGGAACACGAGCTCCTCTTCCAGCAACCGCCGATCGGCCGGTTCCAACAGCGGCTCCAGTGTCCTCGCGGTCCGTGCCCACCAGTGGGGACCGCGGGTATTGGCCCGGTGTTCGGGGAATCCCTGCCCCACCCGGTGAATCCGCCCCAGCTCCCTGCCAAGGGAAAGGCAATGGGCCGCAGTGGGGTGATCGACACTCCTGCCCGGCAGGCGCTGCACCAACGCAGCGGGTTTCCCTTTCAACATACGCAGATAGTGCCCCTCCCGATCGGCGAGGGGATGGGCCGAGGGAACGCCATGCTCGGCCAGATAGGCCATCAGGTCCAGAAAATAATCGAGCTCATCCGCCGTATGCTGCTCGAACAGGGTAAGCACATACTCGCCCTGCTCAGTGGTGACGAAGTAGTTGGTGTTCTCGATTCCGGCGCTGATACCGGCGAATTCGATCAGGCGACTATGGGAATAGTGGGCCAGAAACCCCTCCAGCTCGGAGCGCTCGACGACGGTGTAAACAGACATTCCGTTATCCGGTCACCACTGAAACAGGATCCACTGGTTGACAGGGCCGGCCTCCAGATCGTTGCGACGACTGTCCAGAATGCCGTCCCCATCGGTATCGATGAGATAGTAGGGAAATCCCTTGGCGGGCACGATCTTGATCATGTAGAGCCGGCCGTCGATGCGATACTCCTCCACCCGTGTGTTCTTCCCGCTGGTGGTGATGGTCACCTCCGGCTCGGGGACGTTGCCCTGTCCGACCTCCGGCATGGGCAGCGGCTTGCGTTCCTCCTTCTCCGGATTGCCGGTTTCGCGGTGATCGGCCGCCCAGCCCGCCGAGCCGGCAAGAAAGAGAACCAGTAGTAGTGACAGGATGACAAGATGATGAGTCATGGGTAATCGTTCAGCGAATTACGAATTTCCTGGTAACGGACCGGATTTCCAAGGACAGCCCGGAATCATAGATCGAGCAAAACCTCTCTCTCCTGTGCCGACGGCTCGAAGCCCCGGTGCTCGTAGTGAGCAAAGATAGCATCCACCACCTGCTGCGGTTTGTCCAGCACCTTGACCAGATCGAGGTCCTCGGGATCGATGGTCTTCTCCTCCACCAGCGTGGTACGAAACCACTCCAGCAGCCCCTCCCAGAAAGGGGCATGCACCAGGATGATGGGGATGCGCCGGGTCTTGCCGGTCTGGACCAGGGTCAGGATCTCCGCCAGCTCGTCCAGGGTTCCGAACCCTCCCGGCAACACCACATAGGCCGCGGCATACTTCACGAACATCACCTTGCGCGAGAAGAAATGGCGGAAGTTGAGGGAAATATCCTGGTAGGGGTTGCCGATCTGTTCGTGGGGAAGCTGGATGTTGAGCCCGATGCTGGCCGACTTGCCGGAATAGGCCCCCTTGTTGGCCGCTTCCATGATCCCCGGACCACCACCGCTGACCACCGAGAAACCGGCGTCGGACAGCGCCCTGGCGATCTCCTCCGCCAATTCGTAATATGGGTGATCCGGCGCGGTGCGCGCCGAGCCGAAGATGCTCACCGAGGGCTTGATCCGCGCCAGCCGCTCGAACCCCTCCACGAACTCCGCCATGATCTGGAAGATCTTCCAGGACTCGCGGGTCAGCTCGGTATCGTTGACCGGGGTGAGACTCAACTGGTGATGCCTGTTCTTCTTGTCCATCCTGTTGATAGATTCCGAATTGCTCATGTGAAAACGCCCTTTTTAGCACATTGTCGGCGAATGCGACATAATTACCAAGACAATCGATGGTAAAGCGACTTACAGCGGGACCCATGTGTCCCCGTCAAGGCGCGGTCCGCGGGGAGTGGCCGGCCCTTCCCAGGGGTAGTAACTGATCATGACGAACGAAACCAAAGAGAGCCCCTTCATCCTGGTGGACGGCTCCTCCTATCTATATCGGGCCTTCCACGCCATGCCTTCACTGACCAACTCCCGCGGCGAACCGACCGGCGCGGTGTATGGCGTCATCAACATGCTGCGCAAGCTGCTCAGGGAGTACCAGCCGAAACATATCGCGGTGGTGTTCGACGCCAAGGGCAAGACCTTCCGGGACGAGCTCTATCCCGAGTACAAGGCACAACGACCGCCCATGCCGAAGGAGCTGCAACAGCAGATCGAGCCGATCCACGCCATCATCCGCGCCATGGGATTGCCGTTGCTGGTGGTCGAGGGGGTGGAGGCGGACGACGTGATCGGCACCCTGGCCCGACAGGCCACCGAGCGGGGCATGGATACCCTCGTCTCCACCGGAGACAAGGATCTGGCCCAGCTGGTGGACAGGCACGTCACCCTGATCAACACCATGAACGACACCGTCCTGACCCCCGAGACGGTGAAAGAAAGGTTCGGCGTGCCACCCGAGCGAATCGTGGACTATCTGGCGCTGATCGGGGACAGCGTGGACAACATCCCCGGTGTCCCGAAGGTGGGCCCCAAGACTGCGGCGAAGTGGCTGCAGAAATGGGGCAGTCTGGACGGGATCATCGCCCACGCCGACGAGATCAAGGGCAAGGTGGGAGAGAATCTGCGCAAGGCCCTGGAGCAGCTGCCGCTCTCACGGAAGCTGGTGACCATCAAGCGGGACGTGAAACTGCCGGTGACGCCGGAGCAGCTGGTACGCAAGCCGCCGAACGTGGCCGAGCTGCGCAGGCTCTACCAACAGCTGGAATTCAAGTCCTGGCTGGAGGAGCTGCTGAAGGAGGAGCAGGCGGAAGAGGGAGAGGAGGAAGATGATCCCGACTACGAGATCGTCACCAGTCGGGAGGCATTCGAGGCGTGGATCCGCCGGCTCGCGGCAGCGGAGTTGTTCGCCTTCGACACCGAGACCACCAGCCTCGACTACATGCAGGCGGAGATCGTGGGGCTCTCGTTTGCCGTCCAGCCCGGAGAGGCCGCCTATGTGCCACTGGCCCATCGTTACCCGGGCGCTCCGCCCCAGCTCTCCCGGGAGGAGGTGCTCACCCGCCTCAAGCCCCTGCTGGAGGACCCCTCGAAACCCAAGCTGGGCCAGCACCTGAAATACGACATGAACGTGCTGGCCAACCACGGCATTGCGCTGCGGGGCGTGCGCTACGACACCATGCTGGAGTCCTACGTGCTGGACAGTACCGCCACCCGCCACGACATGGACTCCCTGGCGCTCAAGTACCTGGGACACCGCACCACCCACTACGAAGAGGTGGCCGGCAAGGGGGCGAAACAGATCGGATTCGAGCAGGTACCCCTCGAACAGGCCGGACCCTACGCCGCAGAGGATGCCGACATCACCCTGCGCCTGCACCGGACCCTCTGGCCCCGGTTGCACGAGCAGCCGTTGCTCCGGCGGCTGTTCGAGGAGGTGGAAGTCCCGCTGATCCCGGTACTGTCGCAGATGGAGCGCAATGGCGTGCTGGTGGACGTGGAGCAGCTGCGCCGCCAGAGCGAAGAGCTGGCGGAGAAGATCGGGAAGATCGAACAGGAGGCCCACCAGGTGGCCGGAGAGGTGTTCAACCTGGGCTCCCCCAAGCAGATCCAGCGCATCCTGTTCGAGAAACTGCAACTGCCGGTGAAATCACGTACTCCCAAGGGACAACCCTCCACCGCCGAGGCGGTGCTGCAGGAGCTGGCGCTGGACTTCCCGCTGCCGCGGCTGATCCTGGAGTTCCGCGGCATGAGCAAGCTCAAGTCCACCTACACCGACAAGCTGCCGGAGCTGATCGACCCCGATACGGGACGGATTCACACCTCCTACCACCAGGCGGTGACCGCCACCGGGCGGCTCTCCTCGTCGGATCCCAACCTGCAGAACATCCCGGTACGCACCGCCGAGGGACGGCGCATCCGCCAGGCCTTCGTGGCCGGGGAGGGAAACCGCATCGTCTCCGCCGACTACTCCCAGATCGAGCTGCGCATCATGGCCCACCTGTCCGATGACGAACGGCTGCTGGCGGCCTTTGCCGGCGGAGAGGACATCCACCGCGCCACCGCGGCCGAGGTGTTCGGCGTCCCCCTGGAGCAGGTGACACAGGAACAGCGCCGCAGTGCCAAGGCGATCAACTTCGGACTCATCTACGGCATGTCTGCGTTCGGCCTGGCCAGGCAACTGGGCATCGAGAGAGGGGCGGCACAGGCCTACGTGGAACGCTACTTCGAACGCTACCCCGGCGTGAAGCGGTTCATGGACGACACCCGGGAGCAGGCCAGGCAACAGGGTTACGTGGAGACCGTATTCGGCCGCCGTCTCTATCTACCGGAGATCAACGCCGGCAACGCCCAGCGCCGGCAGTATGCCGAACGAACCGCCATCAACGCCCCCATGCAGGGCTCCGCCGCAGACATCATCAAACGCGCGATGATCGATATCCATGGCTGGCTGCAGGAGAGCGGGATGCGGACCCGGATGATCATGCAGGTCCACGACGAGCTGGTATTCGAGGCCCCGGAGACGGAGGTGGAGGCGCTATGCGAAGAGCTCCGCCGGCGGATGTCGGCCGCCGCCGGGCTGAAGGTGCCGCTGGTGGTGGATGTGGGCGTCGGGGAGAACTGGGATCAGGCGCACTGAACGCTGCCGGCATACCTGACGCTTTGCCGATGGCAGTGATGGGGGGGGCGTGCAGCAGAACACCCGCACCGGGTGAACCAGCCGGGCCAGCGCCATGCCGTTACAATCGATCCTCGTCGCTTGGCTCAGCATCCGGAACCTTTGACATTGCCCTGAGAAAAGACTCCTTGTCCCCTTTCAACGATCTTTCCTTCAGATAGCTTTCCGTCAACAAGGCAGACATTTTTTCGGCAACAGCAGAGGAGATAAACTGGTTGATTGAAATCCCCTCTTTCCGGGCCAAAGACTTCACTTCCTTGTGTAGTGAATCCGGCAACCTCAAACTCAAAGTGCTCATTTCAATACCCCCGATTCAATCAAAAAATCTTTTGGCGTCAATACCTTGATTCCAAATTGATCCACCCCCTCGAAGTCCTTTTTATTGAATGTGATGATATACTCGCTTTGCGACTCCACGGCAACCTCCAGAACCAAGTCGTCCCTCGGATCTTTCAGGAAAGGGCGCCACAAATAGAATATTTCCCTGATACTGGATTTGCTCAACAAATAGTCGAGGATGGCTTCAATATCCTCGATCGACAGGTTTGCAAGCATCCCTTCTCTTTTCACCGCTGACTCATACTCCACAAATAGCGGTACCGAAACATTTGGTATGTATAAGTCATCCGCCAGCGAAATCAATAGCTTGTGCGAACTGCCTCTTTTCGATCTAAGAGCAGCTATCAGCACATTGGTATCAATTACCACGTTGGCCGCACCCATAATTAGTATTATATATGATACCAGATATTTCGCGAGGAGCGAATGACCTTTTCCCGCCCGCTCCCCGGCGACCTTGGTCTCAGGAGGACAAACAGGGCGCGCACCAAGGCACAGGAGGCCGAGAATGAAATTGCTTGCCGAGGAATGCCCTGCTCGCCGTCCCCCGCCGATCGCCTCTTCGAAAACGCCGAACCAAGAGAGGCAGCGGGTGAGTAACTTTGTGATCCGCCTCTCACTTCGCAGCAAAAGCCGTTGACGCCTTGCCCGGCCTGCTCCATCATCCCCTCCCAGGAGAACACGGCCCGAGCCGAAACGGCTTTTTTCGACAAATTTGAACCATCCCGGAACTTTCCCGGAGAGGTATAGTCAGAGAGGTCAGTACTCCTTGAGATGTTTCAAGTCCCTCCCCAAGCCCGGTCCCCCAAGCCGGGCTGACATTACACCCGGCCCTATCCAGGCCGGGTTTTTTTTTGCTCCATGGGAAGCGCCTCCAGCCACTCATCCAGCCGCCGCTGCGCCTCTTCGACGCCGGTTCCCTTGAGGGAGGAGAAAAGCTGTACGCCGGCCCCTTGCAGGGAGAGCTCCCGCAGATGGCCCTCCACCCCGTGCAGCGCCCGTTGCGCCGCCCCCCGCTTCAGCTTGTCGGCCTTGGTCAGCACCACGTGGACCGGCATCCCCACCTTTTTGCACCAGAGCAACATCTGACGGTCGAACTCCTTCAGCGGATGACGGACATCCATCACCAGCATCAACCCCCGCAGAGAGGTGCGAGTCTGCAAATAGCGTTCGAGGATGTGCTGCCAATGCCGTTTGGCCTGCTCAGGCACCTTGGCATAGCCGTATCCCGGCAGGTCCACCAGTCGGCGGGTTTCATCCAGACGAAAGAAGTTGATCTGCTGAGTACGCCCCGGCGTCTTGCTGGTGCGCGCCAACGAGCGATTCCCGGTGATGGTATTGAGCGCACTGGACTTGCCCGCATTGGAGCGCCCCGCGAACGCCACCTCCCTCCCCTCGTCGGGAGGAAGCTGTCGCAGCTGATGGGCACCGAGCAGGAAAGTTGCCCTTCGATAGAGTGGGTTCATGATACTGCCCCGATTTTGATTCGAACCGGTCACCGTCGATCGCTTGACAGCCGCCAAACGCCCCCATAGGATGCACAAACTTAGCGATTGGCGCCACTGCAACAGGCTTCCATGGAAATCGACGAGGTCCACAAGCTGATAAAGTCCGATATGGACGCGGTGAACGACACCATCCGGCGGCGACTCTTCTCCGAAGTGGTGTTGATCAACCAGATCAGCCACCACATCATCAACAGCGGTGGCAAGCGGTTGCGCCCGGTGCTGGTACTGCTCTCGGCCCGTGCCATGGGCTACGGGGGGAGACATCACATCGACCTGGCCGCCATCGTCGAGTTCATCCACACCGCCACACTGCTGCACGACGACGTGGTGGACAGCTCCGAATTACGCCGTGGCCAGGAGACCGCGAACGCCCTGTGGGGAAACGAGGCCAGCGTGCTGGTGGGCGACTTCCTCTACTCCCGCTCCTTCCAGATGATGGTAGACGTTGGCAACATGCGGGTAATGGACATCCTCGCCGAGACCACCAACACCATCGCCGAAGGCGAGGTACTGCAACTGCTCAACTGCCACGACGCGGACACCACGGAAGAGCGTTATGTGAAGGTGATCCGCTACAAGACCGCCAAGCTGTTCGAGGCGGCGGCCCGGCTGGGCGCCGTGATCGCCGACAGCGAGCCGGAGCTGGAGGAGACCATGGTGAAATATGGCATGCATCTCGGCACCGCTTTCCAGCTGGTGGACGACATGCTGGACTACAGCGACCCGGACCAGGACATCGGCAAGAACGTCGGCGACGATCTGGCGGAAGGCAAGCCCACCCTGCCGCTCATCTACGCTATGCGGCACGGCACCCCGGAGCAGGCGGATACGGTCCGTCACGCCATCGAGAATGGAGCCGTGGAAGAGATAGGCCGCATCCGCGAAGCGATTGAAACGACCGGCGCCATCGCGTACACTGCCGACTCCGCCCGGAAGGAGGCCGAACTGGCCAAAGCGGCGCTGGCGAGGGTTCCCGACTCTCCCTACAAGGATGCGCTCGTGACCCTGGCGGAATTCTCGGTGAATCGTACCTATTGAACGGGGTGTAGCTCAGCCTGGTAGAGCACTGTCTTCGGGAGGCAGGGGCCGGAGGTTCAAATCCTCTCACCCCGACCAGACTCTTTCCTCGGCCGCTTCCGGCACGGGCGCTGCCGTCGGCCTTTCAGCTTTCCTCCGCCAGCTCCCTGGGGCGCACCAGCTGGATCAACCTGCCGCAGCGGTCCGGCAGGTGCGACCATCCATCCGGAAGGACTACGTGAGCGATGGCCGCCGTGGTCATCAACTTCCCGGCGGCGTTTCGCGGCACCTCGGCACCACAGAGATGGATCAGCAACTCATCCAGCCCCGGATTGTGGCCTACCAGCAGCAGGCGCCGTATGCCGGACGGCGTCCCTTCCAGTATCTCCAGCAACGTGGCGAGATCCGCCAGATAGAGACGCTCCTCCCACCGTACCGATTCGACGGGAAGAGCCAACGCCTCACAAACCCGTTCCACACTCTCCCGCGCCCGCCGCGCTGGTGAGCTGATGATCCCGTCCGGCAACAGATCCTGCCGAAGCAACCACCTGCCCATCCGTAACGCATCCCGCCTGCCGCGCTCCGCCAATGGACGTTCGAAGTCCCGTAGCGATGCCGACGTCCAACTGGACTTGGCGTGACGCAAAATCAGTAACTCCCGAGACATGTGAATCCCTCCTTCGCCGAGTTTTCCCGGCAGATGGCCGCACACAGCGGGTATAATAGGTTGTTTTTCCCCACGTCTTCCATATCGAGGAAACTGGATGAATCGATCATACCGGCTGCCACCGGAGTGGGCGCCCCAGCAAGGCGTGCTGCTCACCTGGCCCCATGCACACGGCGACTGGCAACCCCTGCTCGGGGAGGTGGAACCGGTCTATGTGGAGCTCACCCGGCAGATCACCCGTTTCGAGCGGGTGCTCATCGTCGCCAGCGACGATGAGCACCGCCGGCACATCTCTACCCTGCTGGATGGAGCCGGCATCCGGAGCGAGATGTTCGCCATCTTCTGCGCCCCATCCAACGATAGCTGGAGCCGCGATCACGGCCCGGTCACCGTGGTGGACGAGCACGGCGAACTCCGTCTGCTGGATTTCACTTTCAATGGCTGGGGCGGAAAACACCCCGCCGAACTGGACGACCGGCTCACCCGTAGCCTGCACGAACAGGGGGCGTTCGGCGGGATCCCGCTGGAACCGGTGGATCTGGTGCTGGAAGGGGGCGCCATCGAGGTGGACGGCCGCGGCGGGCTGCTCACCACCACCCGTTGTCTGCTTTCCCCGCTGCGCAATCCCGATCTCGGCTGTCAGGCACTGGAGGCGCTGTTTGGCAGACTGTTCGGGATCGAGCGCACCCTCTGGCTGGAGAACGGTCATCTGGCCGGGGACGACACCGACAGCCACATCGATACCCTGGCGCGTTTCTGCAACCCCTCCACCATCGCCTACGTCGCCTGCGACGATCCACGGGATGAGCACTACCACGAGCTGAAGGCGATGGAAGCGGAACTGCACAGCTTCCGCAACGCCGACGGCCGCCCCTACACCCTCGTTCCCCTGCCGTGGCCGGGACCGGTGTATGCCCCTTCCGGCGAGCGGCTGCCGGCCACCTACGCCAACTTTCTGATCATCAACGGTGCCGTATTGGTACCCACCTACGGGGTACCGGGGGACCGGGAGGCCATCGCCGTCCTGGGCCGATGCTTCCCCGGCCGCGAAGTCATCGGCGTGGCGTGTACTCCCTTGCTGCGTCAGTACGGCAGCCTGCACTGTGCTACCATGCAGATCCCGAGGAAACCATCGTGAAAGCCGCTCTCATACAGCAGTCACCGGCAGCGGACCGGGACACGAGCCTGAGCACCACGGAAAAGGCGATCCGCAAGGTCGCCGCCGCAGGGACGGATCTGGTCCTGCTCTGTGAACTGCACACCGGACCCTATTTCTGCCAGACGGAAGACCCCGTCCACTTCGACCGGGCAGAACCCATCCCCGGACCCACCACCGAACGGCTGGGCCGGCTGGCGGCCGAGCTCGGAATGGTGATTGTCGCCTCACTGTTCGAACGGCGGACAGAGGGGCTGTGCCACAACACCGCCGTGGTGCTGGAGCGTGACGGCACCATCGCCGGACGCTATCGCAAGATGCACATCCCTGACGATCCCGGCTACTACGAAAAATACTATTTCGCACCGGGCGATCTCGGCTTCACCCCCATCGACACCTCGGTGGGACGGCTGGGAATCCTGATCTGCTGGGATCAGTGGTTTCCGGAAGCAGCCCGCCTCATGGCGCTGGCGGGCGCCGATCTGCTGCTCTATCCCACCGCCATCGGCTGGGATCCCGCCGACGATACCGGAGAGCGGGAGCGCCAGCTGGAGGCCTGGATCACGGTTCAGCGAGGACACGCCATCGCCAACGGCCTGCCGCTGCTGGCCTGCAACCGCACCGGGTTCGAACCAAACCCCGATGGCCGGAGTGCCGGCATCCGTTTCTGGGGCAACAGCTTTGCCTGCGGCCCGCAGGGGGAGCTGCTGGCCCGGGCCGGTGCGGAACATCCGGAGAATCTGATGGTGGAACTGGCGCCGGAATGCAGCACACGGGTACGCCGCACCTGGCCCTTCCTGCGCGACCGACGCATCGATGCCTACGGCGACCTCCTGCGACTCTACCGGAACGACCAATGAAGCCACGGCCTCCCCCGCAAGCCGGCTGGCCTGCCCGCTCTCCGGCAACTCCACCCGCACCATCGACAAATTCGGAACCGCGTCCCCATCCACTTGAGTTGGCCCCTCCCTGCCCCCATCTTTGATCGGCAGGCTGTTGAGAAATCCATCCACGCCATCGCGGCAAGGAGGTCCACATGAAAACCACCCTGAGCGTCATCAAGGCCGACATCGGCTCCATCGGAGGGCACATCTGTCCATCCCGGCAACTGCTCGACAGCGTACGCAATCACATCGAGGAGAATGCCGGTGATCTGATCATCGATCATTACCTGAGCTTCACGGGGGACGATATCGCAATCCTTATGACCCATACCCATGGGCCGGGTCACGACGAGATCCACAGACTGGCCTGGGATGCCTTCCTGGCCGGCACCGAAACCGCCCGCAGGCAGGGACTCTATGGCGCCGGCCAGGATCTGCTCAAGGAGTCCTTTTCGGGCAACGTGAAAGGCATGGGTCCGGCGGTGGCAGAGCTCGAGTTCGAGGAGCGCCCCAACGAACCCTTCCTGTTCTTCGCCGCCGACAAGACCGATCCCGGTGCCTATAACCTGCCTCTCTATCTGGCCTTCGCCGACCCCATGAACACACCGGGCCTGATTCTGGCCCCCGGCATGTCCAAGGGGTTCCGTTTCGTGGTCATGGATGTCGGCCACACCGAAGGAGATCGGATCATCGAGCTGAACACCCCCGAGGATCTCTACGATCTGGCCGCCCTGCTGCGGGATCCGGAGCGTTACGTGATCGAGTCGGTCTGGTCCCGGGACACCGGTGAACAGGCGGTGGCCGCTTCCACGTCGCGACTGCACAACATCGCGGGCAAATACACCGGCAAGGACGACCCGGTGATGCTGGTACGGGTACAGAAGATGTTTCCCGCCACGGGAGAGATTCTGGCCCCCTATGCCATCGGTCATTTCGTCGCTGGCGGTATGCGCGGCTCCCACCAGATGCCGCTGATGCCGGTAGGGCTGAACTCCGAGATCAGCTACTTCGATGGCCCGCCGGTGGTCTCCTGCGCAGCGTTTGCCATGCACGAGGGTCGTCTCACCGAGGTGGTGGATGCCTTTGCCCACCCGTTCTGGGACGAGGTACGCAACCGCGTGGCCGGCAAGGCGATGGAGATGCGCCGTCAGGGCTTCGTGGGGGCCGCCATGCTGCCCATGTCGGAGCTGGAATACACCGGCATCATGGAAAAACTGGAGGCGCTGCAGCCCCGCTTCACGGTTCGGGGATGACCGTTTTTGAATCGAGGGTTCGAATCCATTCATCGAAATATGAAAAAGGGATCCCTTACGGGATCCCTTTTTCATATTTGGCGGAGAGAGAGGGATTCGAACCCTCGATGGAGCTTTTGACCCCATACTCCCTTAGCAGGGGAGCGCCTTCAGCCTCTCGGCCATCTCTCCGAACGGGACTGCAAAGGATAACCTTCCTGCGGCGCTTCGTAAAGCCTCCAGCGTGGGGATTCCCAGACCGGCAGACAGCCGTTGGGCAATGCCGGGATCCTGCCCAGCTCCGCCCTGGGATTGTCCGGGCCGTGGTAGTCGGAACCGCAGGATGCCAGGAGCCCCGCCCGTCGGGCGTGCAGTGCCATGGCAAAGCAGTCGTCACGGCTGTGGCTGCTGGAGACCACTTCGATACCGACTCCTCCGTTCTCCCGGAATTCACCGATCAGACGGCGCAACTGCGTGGCGCTGAGCCGGTAGCGGGCGGGATGGGCAATCACCGCCATCCCGCCAGCGGCGCAGATCCATTCCGTGGCCTGTCCCAACGTGGCCCACTCTCCTGCCACGTACCCCGGCTTGCCCTTGACCAGGAAACGCTTGAATACCTGTCCCATCTCCTGCGCATGACCCTGCTCTACCAGGTAGCGGGCGAAGTGGATGCGACCAATGCTGGAGCCGCCGGCGAACCGCCTGGCGCCCGCCAGGGCACCTTTTACTCCCGCCCTCTCCAGCCGCCGCCCGATCTCCTCGGCCCGCCAGCGACGATACCGCCGCAGCCCGGCCAGTCCATCCCGCAATGCACCGCAGTCCGGATCGATGCCGAGGCCGACGACATGGATGGTACGGCGGTTCCAGGTGACCGAGATCTCCACCCCCGGGACCAGTCGGAGGCCGAGCCGACGGGCAGCGACCGACGCCTCCTCCACCCCATCGGTGGTGTCGTGATCGGTGAGCGCCAGCACGTCCACTCCTTGCCGGGCGGCATGCTCCACCAGCCCGGCGGGCGACATCGTGCCGTCCGACGCGGTGGAGTGGGAATGCAAGTCGTATAGCAGGGTCATAAATCAGCTTTCCGGGAGTTGGGAAATGGCGTATCGATCCTTTTTGTCCGGCCGGGAGGCAGAATGTATTAACCCGGCGACAATATATATCGTATTCAGCCGTCGCGCGCCGGTCTGCTGCAAGGCGGCAAAACGCCGCTGGAGCCCCCCTCCAGCAAGTTTTGCCAACACCGTCAGCAGACCGGCACGCGGCGGCCTCTCTTCCAAGCGTTCAAATTGGCAGGGGTTTCAGGAACAGGCTGGCGCCGCGCTGCAGCTTTCGCCAATAGAGCAAACCATTGCCTGCAAGCTGTGCCTTGCTCTCGCCTGTACCTGAAACCCTGAATGCGATATATATTGTTGGCGGGTTAATGATATACCAGGACAATCGACGGAAAAACGCTACGGAAGGAAACGAATCATGTTGTATGCCATCATCGCCACAGATCGGGAAGGCAGCTCGTCACGGCGGGCAGAGGCCCGCCCGGCCCATTTGGCTCGCCTGGAGCGGCTGCGCAGCAAGGGGCACCTGGTGCTGGCCGGCCCCTTCCCCGCCATCGACTGCGAGGATCCCGGCGAGGCGGGTTTCACCGGCAGCCTGATCATCGCAGAGTTCGATTCGCTGGAGGAGGCAGAGGCGTGGGCCAATGCCGACCCCTACGTATCGGCCAATGTCTATGAGCAGGTGACGGTGAAGCCGTTTCGCCGGGTCATTCCCTGAATGGCTCATGAAGCGATGCGCTCCAGCCCCCCCAAGTATCGCCGCAGCACCTCGGGGATGCCGATGGAGCCGTCCTCCTGCTGGTAGTTCTCCATGATGGCCACCAGCGTGCGCCCCACGGCAAGGCCCGAGCCGTTGAGGGTGTGTACCAGCTCCGGCTTGCCGCTCTCGGGGTCACGCCAGCGGGCCTTCAGGCGCCGCGCCTGAAAATCGGTGAAATTGCTGCAGGAGGAGATCTCCCGGTATTTCTGCTGTCCCGGCAGCCACACCTCCAGATCGTAGGTCTTGGCCGCAGAGAACCCCAGATCCCCGGCGCAGAGCACCACCACCCGGTAGGGCAGCTCCAGCATCTGCAGCACCCGTTCGGCGTGGCCGGTGAGCTGTTCCAGCCGCTCCCAGGACTCCTCGGGGCGCACGATCTGCACCATTTCCACCTTTTCGAACTGGTGCTGGCGAATCATACCCCGGGTATCCTTACCGTAGGAACCGGCCTCACTGCGGAAGCACGGGGTGTGGGCTACATAACACAGCGGCAGCGCCTCCGCATCGAGGATGCGGTCCCGCACCATATTGGTGACCGGTACTTCGGCGGTGGGGATCAGATAATACTCGTGCTCCCCTGCCAGCTTGAACAGGTCCTCCTCAAACTTGGGCAGCTGCCCGGTCCCCCGCAGGCTGTCGGCATTGACCAAGTAGGGCACATAGCTTTCGGTATAGCCGTGCTCTTCGGTGTGCAGATCCAGCATGAACTGGATCAGCGCCCGCTGCAACCGCGCCAGGGGGCCGGTGAGCAGGGAGAAGCGAGAACCGGCGATACGGGCGGCGGCCTCGAAATCCATCTGGCCCAGGGCGGCGCCCAGGTCCACGTGGTCCCTGGGGGTGAAAGAGAAGCGGGGTGGCTCCCCCCAGCGGCGGATCTCCAGATTGTCCCGTTCATCATTGCCGTCGGGCACGCTGGGGTGGGGAAGATTGGGGATTTCCAGCGCTAGTGCCTCCAGCTCCTCCTGGATCCGGGAAAGGCGCCCTTCGGCCGCCTCCAGGCGGGATTTCAGATCGGCCATCGCCTGCACCAGCGGCTGAATGTCCTCCCCTTTCGCCTTGGCCTGGCCGATGACCTTCGCACTGCGGTTGCGTTCGGCCTGGAGCTGCTGCGTCTCCACCTGGAGCTGCTTGCGTTCCTGCTCCAGCCGGGCCAACCGCTCCACGTCCAGCTCGAAACCGCGCCGCCTCAGGTGAACGGCAATCTCTTCCGGCTCATTCCGGAGCAACTTTGGATCTAGCATCGGTCGTCTCTTTTCCTTCCGGTTCTTGTTCGTTGTCTGGTAACGGTTCGGGTCGCCCCCCGGAGCTTCGTCCGTGCGAGGCAAAAAAATGGGCTTCTACACCCGCTGAATGGCCACCATTCGACCCGGAAATGGCGGATTCCAGGGCTGGCCGAGTGGCTGTATCATTCATTCGTTCGTACCGGCCACCACACCACATGGCCCGATTTGATCTCGTCCTTCAGGTGTTCGAGGGTGGCCTCTACCTTGTGACCTTCGTCGAAGAACTCCACCACGATGGGCAGCTCCATGGCCAGATCGATCAGCTTGGCACTGTGCAGCTTGCCGTTGGCACCGAACCCGCTGATACCGCGGAAGACGGTGAGCCCCCGCAGCTTCTCCCAGTCGTGCAGCCGCTTGAGCAGATTGTCGAGCTGCACCTCCCCCTCCAGCAGGTAGATGCGCACCATGATCATTTCGTGATCCTTCATAACGTTCTCCCGAGCAGCACGCCCAGCCAGGCACCCAGCAGACAGAGTATCACGCTGACTAGGACGTTCGACAGGGCGGAAAACAACGCCCCCTCCTCGATCAGATTGAGGGTTTCGATGGAAAAGGTGGAGAAGGTGGTGAACGCCCCCAGGAACCCCACCAGCAGCGCGGCGCGCCAGAGGGGCGAGACGGCGAGGCGCTCTATCAGCAGGATGTAGAGCAGGCCCATCAGCAGGGAGCCGACCACGTTGACCACCAGCGTCCCCCACGGGAAATCCCGTCCCAACCGCCCATAGGCCCAGGTGGAGACCCAGAAGCGAAACAGGGCGCCTGCGGCACCACCCACGGCAATGGCAAGGGACTGCAACAAGAAACTTCTCCTCGACTCGTGCCCCCGGCGAATTGGCCATTCACCGGGAGCGTGGCGGGCCGCAGCGGCCCATCCATTCGACCGGTGCTCTGCCGCCCACCGATCCACTCATCCCGGAAGTGCGCGACGCGCCTTGCACTCCCACCCTCGAACCGTCCCAGGGGATCAACTGCCCCGCATCTCGTCCAGTTCCCGCAGGTGGCGCAGTTTCTCCCCGATCTTCCGCTCCAGACCGCGATCGACCGGACGGTAGTAGCGGCGCGGCTCCAGCTCCTCGGGAAAATAGTTCTCCCCGGCGGCATACCCTTCCGGCTCGTCATGAGCGTAGCGGTAGCGCTTGCCGTAACCCAGCTCTTTCATCAGCCGGGTAGGGGCGTTGCGCAGATGCAGCGGCACCTCGTGGGACTCCTGCCTGCGGACATCGGCCATCGCCTCGTTGAAGGCGGTATAGACCGCATTGCTCTTCGGCGCACAGGCGAGGTAGAGAATGGCCTGCGCGATGGCCAGCTCTCCCTCGGGGCTTCCCAGCCGCTGCTGGACGTCCCAGGCGTCGAGGGCCAGACGCAGACCGCGGGGATCGGCGTTGCCGATGTCCTCGCTGGCCATGCGCACCACCCGCCGCGCGATGTAGAGGGGATCACAGCCCCCATCCAGCATGCGCGCAAACCAGTACAGCGCGGCATCGGGCGCAGAACCCCGTACCGACTTGTGCAAGGCGGAGATCTGATCATAAAAGGCCTCGCCCCCCTTGTCGAAACGGCGCACGCCCCCGCCGATCACCTCCTTGACGACGGCCGGGGTAATCGCACCCTCCTCGGCGAGATCGGCACAGATCTCCAGCAGATTCAGGGCCCGGCGCGCATCGCCGTCCGCAGCGCCCGCCAGCGTATCGCGCAGCTCCGGTGGACACTCCAGGCGGAGTGCCCCCAGACCCCGCTCCTCGTCCTCCAGCGCCAGATCGAGGATCCGGCGCAACTCTTCCCTCCCCAACGACTTGAGCAGATAGACCCGGGCCCGCGAGAGCAGGGCGTTGTTCAGCTCGAACGAGGGGTTCTCGGTGGTGGCCCCGATGAAGGTGACGGTGCCGTCCTCCACGAACGGGAGAAAGGCATCCTGCTGGGACTTGTTGAACCGGTGAACCTCGTCCACGAACAGGATGGTTCCCCGGCCACTCTCCTTCCGCTCTTCCCTGGCCCTGGCGATGGCAGCGCGGATCTCCTTCACTCCGGAGAGCACTGCGGAAACGGTGAGAAACTGCGCCCTGGCGTGACGGGCGATCAGACGCGCCAGGGTGGTCTTGCCGGTACCCGGCGGTCCCCAGAAGATCATGGAGTGGAGGCGGTCGGACTCGATGGCACGCCGCAGCGGCTTGCCCGTCCCCAGCAGGTGGCTCTGGCCACAGAACTCCTCCAGCGAGCGGGGACGCATGCGATCCGCCAGGGGCTGGCCCGTCCCACCCGTCTCCCGTTCGGCAGGGAAAAGTGCTTCGGTGTTCATCGGCCGTCGATGACGTCCACCCCCTCAGGCGCAACGAACCGGAACAGAGCGGGAGAGAGGGGCTCGTTCACCCGTGCGTTGCGGAACTGCAAGCGGGTAGTCTGCCCGAGGATGTCCACCACCTCCATCAGGCGCAATCCCTTGTCACTGAAACCCAGCCGCACACTCTTGAAGCTGCTCTCTTCCTGCTTCGGACGCAGCTCCAGCCACTGCAGATCCGACTCCTCACGTTTCAGCTCGCGAATGACGAACTTGTCCGTCAACGGCCGCTTTCCGCTCAGCAACAGCGCCGGGGTATCGCCCAGGGCGGCATCCACCGATTTGACGATCACCTGTTCCAGGTCGGGGTCGTAATTCCAGATCTTTCCCCCGTCCGCCACATAGAGCTGTCGATAGGGCTTGGTGTATTCGAAACGAAATTTGCCGGGACGCTGCAGGGCGAAGGTCCCTTCGCTGGTCTGTAACGGTTTGCCGTTCTCGTCGAAGCGGGTCTGGACGAAACCGGCCTGCATGGTCTCGATCCGGTTGTAGAAGGCATCCAGGTGCTCACGTGCCGTCTTCGCCTGCACGGTAGTCGCAGCGAGCGCGAGCAAGGCGATGAAAAACAGTCTGCCGATGGTTCTCATGTGAAGGTCCTTTCTCTGTCCGATGTTCCATATTGCAGGGTGACGAAGGCCACCGCATAGGCCTCTTCGTCGGAGAGGCTGAGATGGGCTTCCCCGACACCGTTGCGGCGCAGAAACGCCTCCGCCTGCTCGCTGAAACGGAGCAGAGGCCGCCCCCCCGGGGCATGGCCCACCGCAATCTGCTTCAGGGTGATGCCGTCGCGGAAGCCGGTACCCATCGCCTTGACCGCCGCCTCCTTGGCGGCAAAGCGCTTGGCGAGAAAATGGGCGGGACGGGCGCTGGCCAGAAACGCCTCCCACTCCTGCTCGGCCAGGATACGCCGTGCAAACCGCTCTCCGAAACGCGCCAGATTTTCGTGCATGCGGGAGACCCGTACGATGTCGGTACCGATCCCGAAGATCACGGACAGCGCGCCTCTCGCATCAGCCGTTTCATCTCCCGTACCGCCTCCTCCAGCCCGGTGAACAGCGCCCGGGCGACGATGGCGTGACCGATGTTGAGCTCCCGCACGGCGGCCAGCCGGGCCACAGGTTTCACGTTCTGGTAGTTGAGGCCATGCCCCGCGTTGACCTGCAAGCCCAGCTCGGAACCCAGCTCCACCGCCGCCACGATGCGCCGGAACTCCTCTTCGCGCTCCCGCCGGTTGCGCGCATCGGCGTACCGGCCGGTGTGAATCTCCACCACCGGGACCTCGAGTCGGGCCGCCGCCTCGATCTGGTGGGGTTCCGGATCCACGAACAGGGAGACACAGATTCCGGCCTCCGCCAGTCGGGTGCATCCATCCCGCAGCAGCTCATACTGCCCTGCCACATCCAGCCCCCCCTCGGTGGTCAGCTCTTCGCGCCGCTCCGGAACCAGGCAACAGTTCTCCGGACGAAGCTGGACCGCAATACCCAGCATCTCTCTGGTCAGCGCCATCTCCAGGTTCATGGGGATGGTCAGGATGTGTTTGAGCAGTTTGACATCGCGATCCTGGATGTGACGCCGGTCCTCCCTGAGGTGCAGGGTGAGCCCGTCGGCACCGGCCTGCTCCACCAGAATGGCCGCCTGTACCGGATCGGGATAGCGGGTGCCCCGCGCCTGGCGGATGGTGGCGATATGGTCGATGTTGACCCCCAAGAGAATTTCATTTTTCACGGCATCGGCTCTCCTTGTGAACGCTTTTCCAGAGCACGAAAAAGCTGTCGGCTGCGCAGCGGCTTGTCCCCCAGATAGAAGGCAAGCACCCTCCTCATCAGACGACGCGCCTCACGCAGGCTCACGGCATCAGGAAATCTTCCCCTGGCGAGGGCCAGCAGCGTATTTCCACTCAGCCGCAGCTCCCCGCCGCCATCTTCCGCCACCTCCACCGGACCCTTTTCGATATGATAACAGTAGCTTCTGTCCGGCTGAATCGGCGCTCCACTCTCCACATCGTGATCCAGCACCATCCTGTAACCGAGCTCTTCCAGGAGACGGCACTCGAAGCTGCGCAACACCCCTTCATCGAGCCCCCCTTCCCCGAGGCGACAGAGCGTCTCGTGATAGAGGGCAAACAGGTCGGGGGTGGGCAGGTGCCGACCGGTGAGCCGTAGCAGCAGTTCGTTGAGGTAGAATCCGCCGAGCAGGGCCGCCCCGGAGAGCGACAGCGGCAGACCGTCGCTTTCGGCCGCGGTGAGCGTCATCAGCTCTCCCCGCCCGCTCCAGGAGAGCAGCAGCGGACGAAACGGCTGCAACCGGCCCTGCAAGCGGGAACGGCGTGAACCGACGCCCCGTGCCACCATGCCGAAACGGCCGTGGTCCCGGGTGAACACCTCCAGCAACCGGCTGCTGTTGCGGTAGGGATGGTGGTGCAGTATGTAGGCAGGCTGCAGCCGTACCCGTTCACGATTCATCCTGATAGCCCAGGCTGCGAAGGATCCGTTCGTCGTCGGACCACCCCTCTTTCACCTTCACCCAGAGCCGCAGGAACACGTGGCATCCCAGCAGCTGCTCCAGGTCGTTGCGTGCCTGCTCGCCCACCTTCTTCAGCAGCCGCCCGCCCTTGCCGATGACGATCCCCTTGTGGCTCTGCCGTTCCACCCAGATGACAGCCCCGATCTCGGTCACTCCGTCTTCACGGGGAGAGAACTGCTCGATCTCCACCGTCAATGCATAGGGCAGCTCCTGCCCCAGCAACCGCATCAGTTTCTCGCGCACGATCTCGGCGGCGAGAAAGCGCTCGCTGCGGTCGGTGAGCTGGTCCGGCGGAAAGACGGGCGGGTGCTCCGGCAGTTGCCGCTCCACCAGTTGCTGCAGACGAGCCACATCCACCTGCCGCATGGCGCAGAGAGGAACGACCTCGCGGAACTCCCCCTTTTCAGCGATCTCCTGCAGGAAGGGCAGCAGCCGGCGCTTGTCCGGCACCCGATCCACCTTGTTGACCACCACGATCACCGGCGCCTTCACCTCGCGCAGCCTCTCCAGCACCGTCTCGTCCTCCCGCTCCCAGCGAAGCGCCTCCACCACGAAGAGGATCAGGTCCACCTCCTGCAGGCTGGCCACCGCCACCCGGTTCATGTAGCGGTTCATCGCCCGTTTGGCCTTGTCGTGGATACCCGGTGTATCCACGTAGATCACCTGCGCATGGGGATGGGAGGCGATTCCCAGAATCCGGTGGCGGGTGGTCTGGGGCTTGCTCGAGGTGATGCTGATCTTCTGCCCCAGAAGATGGTTGAGCAGGGTGGACTTGCCCACGTTGGGGCGACCCACGATGGCCACATAGCCGCAACGGTGGTGGTGATCACTCATCACGGTTCAGCATTTCCAGTATGGTTCCAGCCGCCTCCTGCTCCGCCTTGCGCCGGCTGCTGCCGCGCCCTTCCACCCGTTCCGGGAGCAGCGCCACGTCGCACTCCACCACGTAGGTTCGTGCATGGCGGTCCCCCTCCTCACGGACGATGCGGTAGTTGGGAAGAGGCAACTTGCGGGATTGCAGAAACTCCTGCAGGCGGGTCTTGGGATCCTTCAGCTGTTCCAACCCGGGCAACGAGGCAAAACAGGGCTCGTAGAGGCGCAGTATGACGGAGCGGACCACCTCGAATCCTCCTTCCAGACTGATGGCGCCGAAGATGGCCTCCAGGGCATCCGCCAGAATGGAGGTCCGCCGGAAACCGCCGCTCTTCAACTCCCCGGCCCCGAGCCTGAGATACTCCCCGAGCTCGAGACGCTGGGCGATCTCTGCCAGGGTCTCGCCCTTCACCAGGGTGGCCCGCAAGCGGCTCAGGTCCCCCTCCTTGCAAAGGGGATAACGGTGGAACAGCTCGCTGCTGATCACATATTCGAGCACCGCGTCACCCAGAAACTCCAGCCGCTCGTAGTTCTCTGCGGCGGCACTGCGATGGGTGAGCGCCCTCTCCAGCAGGGCCGGATCACCGAAGGTGTAACCCAGCGCTTTTTCCAGGCGCTTCAGTGGTGGCCTATTCGATGAAGGTACCAATGCGGCTCCAGGTTATGCCGCCCGCCACCGGGTCCCAGTTCATCCAGATGAGAAACGCCTTGCCCACCAGATTGGCCTCCGGTACCGTCCCCCAGAAGCGGCTGTCGCGGCTGTTGTCCCGATTGTCTCCCAACACGAAATATTCCCCCTCCGGTACGGTGAATTCAAAGTCCCGGTTGAAACCGTTGCTCCGGATGAGGATGTCATGGCTCACGCCATTGATGGTCTCACGGTAGCGCATGGCCCCGGTCATGCTGGCGCTTGCCCCGTCGGCGATATATTTCCCGATGGGCTCCCGCTCCACCCTCTTGCCGTTGACGTAGAGCTGTTTGCCGGCGTAACGGATATGGTCACCGGGAACACCGACCACCCGCTTGATGTAGTCGATGCTCGGATCCTCCGGATAGCGGAAGACGATGACATCGCCCCGCTGCGGTTCTCCAACCTCCACGATCTTGGTGTTCAGCACCGGCAGCCGCAAGCCGTAGGCGAACTTGTTGACCAGGATGAAGTCCCCCACCAGCAGTGTGGGCATCATGGAGCCGGAAGGGATGCGAAACGGCTCCACCAGAAAAGAGCGCAGCAGAAGCACCGCCAGGATGATGGGGAAGAAGGATTTGGCATACTCCACCACCAACGGCACCTTCTCCTCCTCCAGAGAAGACCCGGCCGCTCCCTCCGAGGAGACCAGCACCGCCCGGCGCCGCGGCGCAAAGAACAGGGCATCCACTGCCCAGATGGCACCGGTCACGAAGGTCGCCAGGACCAGAAAAGCGGGAAAATTGATATTCACTGTTTCTTACCTACGTCCAATACCGCCAGGAAGGCAGACTGCGGGATCTCCACGCTGCCCACCTGTTTCATCCGTTTCTTGCCCGCCTTCTGCTTCTCCAGCAGCTTGCGCTTGCGGGTGATGTCGCCACCATAGCACTTGGCGGTGACATTCTTGCGCAGCGCCTTGACGTTGCTGCGGGCGATGATCTTGCTGCCGATGGCCGCCTGGATGGCCACATCGAACATCTGGCGCGGAATCAGCTCCTTCATCTTCTCCACCAGCTCGCGGCCCCGGCTCTGGGCCAGATCCCGATGGGCGATGAGCGCCAGCGCATCCACCACCTCCCCATTGATGAGGATGTCCATCTTCACCAGATCGGCGGCCTGGAAGCGCTCGAACTCATAATCCAGCGAGGCGTAACCCCGGCTCACCGACTTCAGCCGGTCGAAGAAATCGAGCACCACCTCGTTCAACGGCAATTCGTAGCGCAGGGAGACCTGCTTGCCCAGGTATTGCATGTCCTTCTGCACCCCCCGCTTCTCGATACAGAGGGTGATCACATTGCCCACATATTCCTGGGGAACCAGGATGTTGGCAGTGATGATCGGCTCCCGGATCTCCTGGATCAGATTGACCGGCGGCAACCTGGCCGGGTTGTCCACGTAGAGGGTCTCACCGCGGGTGGTGATCACCTCATAGACCACCGTGGGCGCCGTGGTGATCAGATCCAGGTTGTACTCCCGTTCCAGCCGCTCCTGGACGATCTCCATGTGCAGCATGCCCAGAAAGCCGCAGCGGAACCCGAACCCCAGCGCCTGGGAGGTCTCCGGTTCGTAGAACAGCGAAGAGTCGTTGAGCCGCAGCTTGGCCAGCGCCTCCCGCAGGTCTTCGTAGTCGTCGGAACTCACCGGAAACAGTCCGGCGAACACCCGCGGCTTGATCTGCTGGAATCCCGGCAACGGCTCCGCCGCCGGCCGGGCCGTGTGGGTCAGGGTGTCCCCCACCGGGGCACCCTCGATCTCCTTGATGCCGGCGATCACGAAGCCCACCTCGCCCGCCTGCAGCGCCTCCCGATCCTGCATGCGGGGCGAAAAGATCCCCAGCCGATCCACCTGATAGCTCTGCCCGGTGGACATCACGGTGATCTTCTCCTTGCGCCGCAGCACGCCCTGCTTCACGCGCACCAGGGAAACCACTCCCAGATAGTTGTCGAACCAGGAGTCGATGATCAGCGCCTGCAGCGGTGCACTCCGATCACCCGTCGGGGGCGGGATCTGCGCGACGAGCCGCTCCAGCAGCTCCGGAACCCCCTGACCGCTCTTGGCGCTGACCCGGGGGGCATCTTCCGCCTCGAGGCCGATGATCTCCTCGATCTCCCGCGCCACCCGATCCGGATCGGCCGCCGGCAGGTCGATCTTGTTCAGTACCGGCATCACCTCCAGCCCCTGCTCGATGGCCGTATAGCAGTTGGCCACGCTCTGCGCCTCCACCCCCTGCGATGCATCCACCACCAGCAACGCCCCCTCGCAGGCGGCGAGGGAGCGGGACACCTCATAGGAAAAGTCCACATGCCCCGGGGTATCGATGAAGTTGAGCTGATAGATCTCGCCGTCGCGCGCGCGATAATCCAGGGTGACACTCTGCGCCTTGATGGTGATCCCCCGTTCGCGCTCCAGATCCATGGAATCCAGCACCTGCGCCTCCATCTCCCGCTCACTCAGCCCACCGCATAGCTGGATGATCCGATCGGCCAGGGTGGACTTGCCGTGGTCGATATGGGCGATGATGGAGAAGTTGCGGATACGGTCGAGTTCAGTCATCGAGTCGTCAACGGGCCCATCGGCCGGACAATGTGCAAACCATCAATTTTACACAATTTCTAGGGCTGACCGAAATGTTCCCGCAACGCCGCTACGTCCAGATGATAATGGCAGATCTCCATCTCTCCCGCCATCAGCACCGGAACCTTCTCATCGAAACGCTCTTCCAGACGGGGATCGCTGTCCACGTCCACCAGCTCCAGTTCGAAGCCGTAGCGCTGCCGGTAGGGCAGCAGCGCCCGGTGCATCTCGTCACAGAGTGAGCAGTAACTACGGGTATAGAGAGTCAGCTTCGTACCCACTCGTTACTTTTCCTCTCCCAGGGTGATGGCCAGGAACAGCGGGTTGCCCCGGCGCTGCACCAGCAGCGGGATGGCCTTGCCCTCGGGCAACTTCTCGAGCAACTTCTTGAGCTGCTTGACGCTCTTCACCTTGACGTTGTTGAGCATCAGGATGACGTCTCCCCTGCGCAGTCCGGCCTCCTTTGCAGGACCCTCCTGGACCTTCTCGATCAGCACGCCGCCCTGCTCCTCGAGTTCCAACTCCTTACGCTGTTCCTCGCTGAGATTGGCAACCACCGCACCCAGTCGGTTGTCCACCTTCGCGGTGCCACCCCTGCCGGAGGCGAGTTCCAGCTCGTCCTCCTCGGGCAACTGCTCGATCTTCACCTTTTTGGTCAACGTCTTTCCGTTGCGAACGATCTTCAGTGTCGCAATGGAACCCGGCCGCACCCTTCCCACCAGTGGTGGCAGATCGGACGAGTAATACACCTTCTTGCCGTTGAACTCGACGATGATGTCCCCGACTTCGAGGCCCGCCTTGCCGGCCGGACTGTCGGGCAATACCCGTGAGATCAGCGCCCCCATCGGCTTGTCCATGCCGAAGGACTCCGCCAGATCCCGGGTCACATCCTGGATCAGCACGCCCAGCCAGCCGCGGGAGACCGAGCCCTTGGTCTTCAACTGCTCCACCACATCCATCGCCATATCGATGGGTATGGCAAAGGAGAGCCCCATGAAGCCACCGGTACGGCTGTAGATCTGGGAGTTGATCCCCACCACCTCACCATCCAGGTTGAACAGCGGGCCACCGGAGTTTCCGGGGTTGATGGCCACATCGGTCTGAATGAAGGGAACGTAGTTTTCGCTCGGCAGGCTGCGGCCGATGGCACTCACCACCCCTACCGACACCGACTGCTCGAAACCGAACGGCGAACCGATGGCCAGCACCCACTCCCCTACCTTGAGGCGGCTGGAGTGACCGATCTTCGCCGCGGGAAGGTCGTCCGCATCCACTTTCAGCAAGGCGATGTCGCTCCGCTTGTCGTGCCCCACCAGTTTCGCCTTCAACTCACGGCGATCGCTGAAGCGGACGATGATCTCGTCGGCGTGATCCACCACGTGATTGTTGGTCAGGATGTAGCCATCCTTCGAGATGATGAAACCGGAACCCAAGGACTGGCTCTTGAACTCGCGCCCCTCGCCCTCTTCCCCGAAGAAATGCCGGAAGAGGTCGCCAAACGGCCCCTCATCCGGAATCTCCATTCCCGGCGGCAGAACAGGATGTGTCCGCTTGATTTTCTGTGTGGTGCTGATGTTCACCACCACCGGGCTGTTCTTCTCCACCAGCTCGGTGAAGTCGGGCAGGCGACCAGCCACCGCTGTGGAGACCTGGAACAGAACGAGCGCAAAAACAGCGAGGGAAAACAGCGGCCTGAAGCCGAACCGGGATTCTTTCATGACGTTCATCGAGTACCTGTTGTATTTTCGGTTGCTGGAAATCAGATTCGGGTCAAGGGAACATAGCGTTCGGGAAGGGGATGGCTCTCCGTCACACGCAAGATCACCGGCTGATAGGTGGAATCCCGGCGAATCCGGCGGGAGAAGAGAGAGACCCACAGGAAACCTGCGCCAAATCCCAGGGCTCCCGCGAGAATACTGCCCGTTTCCGCGGACAGCCCGAGGTGGGGTGCCACCACCGAACCGAGCATGGCGAAGAGGATCATCGCCAGCAGCGGAACGATGTAGACCGCCACAGACCCTCTCACCAGTGCGCTCTCACGGATACCGATGATCACCTCGTCCCCCGGCCGTGTGGAAAGGGGATCGAGCACCTGCAGGATGGCCATCCGGTCCCCGAACATCCGCTCGAGTACCGAGACACCGCAGCCCTTGTTCAGCGCACAGCCACCGCAGGCGGTCTTGCGCCCCGCCTGAACCCAGGCAACGCCCTCTCCTGTCTTTACCACGACGGCTTTCTCTTCAATCATTCTCTTCATCCTTGCCACGACGAATGGAGGTGGCAATCTGCTTCACGGTCACCGGCGGCACCTCTCCCAGCGCGATGACCTGGAAATTTTCATGAACGGTCCCGTAGGCGCTCACCATGCCCAGACTGGAGCTTCCCAGTAACGGCTCCTGACCGGCCTCGAGCGGCTCGATGAACACCGAGACGGAGGAGAGGCCATCGGAATAGACCAGCTGTTCCATGTCGTCGCCACGGCCGTTGGCAACGGTGTAGCGGCGGCGCGTACTCAGCTCGAAACCGAAAGGCAGCCGGCCCGCCTGCCACCTGCCGGCCGTCTCCAGCCCGCGGCTGTCATCCGGGCGATCCCTGAAAAACACGAACTCGTTTCCCTCCACCTCGGACTCGAGCAGAGCCGGTGGCACCCGTTCCATGAATCGGACGGTGGCGAACATGAACTGTTCCGGAAAACCCGCCTTGCGATTCAGCAGCACGGTCTTCAGCAACAACCCCGTCTCCCGGTCGAGCCAGAACTGGTACCCGTAACGAAGCCGATCCTTCGGGCGAACGACCAGGCGCTGGGTCTCCCGACCGGCTATCCGGTCCCGTCCGGCGAGAGAGATATCGTAACACGCCACCAGCCTGTCGATATGGCGTGGGGATACCAGAGGAAAACCGGCCCGCGGATGTCCCTGCCGACGCTCCAGCACCATCGACCGGTTCCTGGGGACGATATAGGTTATCTTGTCGTCGCTGCGCAGCACCTCCCGTTGCAGCCCGGTGAGCAGAATCAACCGCTCCCGCTCCTTTCCCTCCTCCACACTGTGGATGATACGAACACTCTGCATCTGGGTGCCGTGGAGATAGACGAACACCCCCTCGTAGTTATATTCGTGTGCAGCCCGGGACATCTTCTCCAGCCACGCACGGACATCGCCTTCTTGCGAAGGTGGTGTACCCAGCGCAGCTCCGCTACAGAGGAGGAAAAGACAGCCGGCAGGAACGGCCCCGGTGCTCAGAGAAGCACACCGTCGCCCGGGCACGATGCGCTGGAAAAGATGAAGGAACGGGCGCAAAAGACCCGCTCGAGCAGGAAAGCAGAGCGATTTCGACGCGGCCCACGCACCACCGCGGGAAAACAGCACCTTCGAGCGAACTCTCTCACTCACCACTTACGTACTGAGGCGAGATCCCCCCTGCATTGCCCGCCATCACCCGGCTGTATGGCAACATCCCGGTGGTCACCGCATATTCGCTGTGGTTGATCAGATAGCTTTCGAAGCGGGGATCGAACGCATGGGGAGAGACCACCACCGGTTGCGGAGAGTGCGTCTCTGCCACCTGCACCGGATGCGGCTGCGGCATTACGGTGGCAGGGGGAGCAGCCGGTTGTGACGCCACCCGCATCGCACCCGCTCCGGAGGGAGCCACATCGGCAACCCGGGTCATCACCGGGGCGGAAAGGGAACCATCCTGCCCCTCTTTGGCCAGCGGTACCCCTCCACCGGATCCAGGCTGCTCCTGCAGTGCGGTCACCATCACCACGGCGACCGATGCCGCAACCGCCATCCCTCCAATCTGCTTGATCGCCGGCCGCAACCGCGGCGGAATCCTCATCCGCCGGGGCGCCAGCACGGTCGGTTCGTCCTTCAGCGCCTCCTGAACCCTTCTGGAAAGCTCGGTCTCCACCCGCTCCGGCAGGTTGTTGTGTAATGCGTCGCTGATCAGGTTGTAGCGCTGCCATCGCTCTGCGGCAGCCGGATCATCGGTCAGCCTGGATATCACCTTCTCCAGCTCCGAACCGTGGACTTCGTCATCGACCAGCGCAGAGATCTGCTCATCCATCTTTTCTGTCATTTCGATTCACCGCCTATCCAGAGTTCCTCGTTACTCATCTGCACCCAGCAACGGCCTCAACTTGTTGTCGATCGCCTCCCGGGCGCGAAAGATGCGTGAACGTACGGTCCCGATGGGGCACCCCATCACCTCGGCTATCTCTTCGTAACTCAGCCCATCCAGCTCCCGAAGAGTGATCGCCGTACGCAGATCCTCCGGCAGCTCCTCGATGGCCTGAAAGATCACGTCCCCGATCTCATCCCGCAGGATGAGGCGTTCGGGGGTCGCATTTTCCCGCAGCTTGGGAATGCTTTCGACACGCACCCCCTCTTCTGCATCGATGTCCACACTCTGCGGCCGACGCCCCTGCGCGACGAGGTGATTCTTGGCCGTATTGATGGCGATACGATAGAGCCATGTATAGAAGGCGCTGTCACCCCGGAACTTCGGCAGGGCCCGATAGGCCTTGATGAAGGCCTCCTGGGAGACATCCAGTACTTCCGACGGATCCTGGATATAACGCGAGATCAGCTTAGCCAGCTTGTGCTGATACTTGCGAACGAGGATGTCGAAGGCCTTTTTGTCCCCCTTCTGAACGCGCGCAACCAGCTCCGCATCACTGCTATCCTCCCGCATCAGACCTGCCTTCGCGCGCAAGTCCGGCCCGCTTTTGTTCGATATGACATTGCGCTTAAGTTATAGTTCGCCTTATTGTGAAGATTTTCACTTTTGTATTATCAATTATTTGTTATGGGCACTGCAAACCCCAACCCTCCCCACCACGAATGTGATGTGCTCATCATCGGCAGCGGTGCCGCGGGCCTGAGCCTGGCCCTTCGCCTGGCGGGGAAGGCCAGGGTTGCGGTCCTCTCCAAGGGAGCCCTGCGCGAGGGGAGCACCCTCTGGGCCCAGGGCGGGATCGCTGCGGTGATGGACGACGACCGGGAGGCCATCGACTCCCACGTGCGGGATACCGTGGTCGCCGGCGCCGGGCTGTGCCACACCGACGTGGTCCGTTTCACCATCGAACACGGCCGGGAAAGCATCCAGTGGCTCATCGATCAGGGGGTTCCCTTTACCCGCAAGCACTCTGCCGGCGGCGAGCCTGAATACCATCTGACCCGGGAGGGGGGCCACAGCCACCGCCGCATCTTCCACGCCGCCGACACCACCGGCCATGCCATTGAGACCACGCTGGAGCAAAAGGTTCGACGACACCGGAAGGTGGCCCTGTTCGAGCACCACATTGCGGTGGATCTCATCACCGCCGCCAAACTGGGCAAGGGGGAGCAGCGCATCCTGGGGGCCTATGTGCTGGACCGGAAGCGGGAGCGGGTAGTGCTGTTCCGCGCCCCGGTGGTGGTACTGGCCACCGGCGGCGCCAGCAAGGTCTATCTCTACACCACCAACCCCGACCTCTCCACCGGAGACGGGGTGGCCATGGCCTGGCGGGCCGGCTGCAGGGTGGCCAACATGGAGTTCAACCAGTTCCACCCCACCTGTCTCTTTCACCCGAAGGCCAAGTCCTTCCTGATCAGTGAAGCGGTGCGGGGAGAAGGAGGTCGCCTGCTGTTACCGGACGGCACCCCTTTCATGGAGCAGTTCGATCCCCGCGCAGAGCTGGCCCCCCGCGACATCGTGGCCCGCGCCATCGATCACGTGATGAAACGGCATGGACTGGAGTATGTGCTTCTGGACATCAGTCACAGATCGGCGGAGTTCATCGAGGAGCACTTCCCGAACATCTACCAACGTTGCCTGGAATTCGGCTTCGACATCACCCGGGAACCCATTCCGGTCGTCCCCGCCGCCCACTACACATGCGGCGGAGTAATGACCGATTTGCGGGCGCGGACCGATATTCCGGGACTGTATGCCATCGGCGAGGTGGCCTTCACCGGTCTGCACGGTGCCAACCGCATGGCCAGCAACTCCCTCCTGGAGTGTCTGGTGTTCGCCGCCGCAGCCGCGAACGATATCGAGAGGGAGCTTCCCCGGCTCGCACCGCCACCCGAGCTTCCCGCCTGGGACGAGAGCCGGGTCACCGATTCCGACGAAGAGGTGGTGGTGACCCACAACTGGGACGAATTGCGGCGTTTCATGTGGGACTACGTCGGCATCGTGCGCAGCAACAAGCGGCTGCAGCGTGCCATGCACCGGGTGGAGCTGCTGCGCCGCGAGATCAACGAATACTACGGTCATTTCCGCATCACCAGCGACCTGCTGGAGCTGCGCAACCTGGTGGTGGTGGCCGAGCTCATCGTGCGCTGCGCCATGCTGCGCACGGAGAGCCGCGGGCTGCACTACACGCTGGATTACCCCGAGCCGGACGAGAGCCGGCCGCCACACGACACTATCCTGATTCCTCCGGGCCGTCGGTCCGCAAACGCACCCGCAGGCGACGAAAGGCGGACGATTCGGCCGAGTCGGGAAAGAGAATGATCGAACGGGCCCTCCTGCGACCGGGCAGGGCGAAACTCAGCACCGTGCACCAGGGAGAAACGAAACTGCCCGGCAGGAGCCGCGCCACCACCTCTTCACCGGAGATCCAGAGCCGCCACGCTCCATCCCCGTCCCACAGCAGCGCCGTGACGACCGGCGACAGCACCCGGCGGGAAAGGGTGTAGGCCAGACTGGCGAGGAACAGGGCGGCGAGAGACAACCGCGCCCACCAGGGCACCGGAATCAGCAGCGCACACAGGATTGCTCCCCCATGGATGGCCAGGAGCAACCCGCCAAGCCAGCGAGAGGGATACAATTCAAGATAGATCGGTGCGGATCCTCGAGACAATCCAGGCCATCTCCCGATCGGAAGGGGTGACGCGCCCATAGAGATACCCCAGCAACTCCTGGTCGGAACATCCCAGCAGCCGCTCGAATGCAGCCCGCTCCCGTTTGCCGAGCTCCTCGCAACCCCTGCCGTCGAGGAACGCCTCCAGCAGCAGTTCCACCTCCCGCATTCCCCGCCGGCAGCGCCAGCGCAGACGAGCCGTTTCGCCGCTCACGTCAGCCGCCCCAGGCAGAGCCGGTGCCGGCGGTCGAACAGGCGCCGCGCCCCCAGGGAGACCGCCACCATGGTTCCGAAACCGGTACCGGCGGCGATCAGGAACATGATCAGGATCTGGTAGTTGACCGCCACCACCGGTGGCGCCCCGGCAAGGATCTGGCCGGTCATCATCCCCGGCAGACTGACGATCCCTGCGGCCGCCATCGCATTGATGATGGGCACCAGCCCCACCCGCATCGCCTCCCGGCGAATGTCGCCGATCACCTCGCTCCAGCTGCCCCCCAGCATCAACCGCTGCTCGATCACATCGCGCTGCTCCCAGGCGCTCCGGGTCAGCAGATCGAGCCCCAGGCTCACCCCGTTCATGGTGTTGCCGAGCAGCATTCCGAGCAGCGGAATGGCATACTGCGGCAGATACCAGGGTTGATTGTTGATCACCACGGTCAGAGCCAGAAAGGCCACCGCAAACGAGGAGACGAACATCGACAGGGTGCCCAGTCCAAACCCCCACCAGCCACGAAAGCGATGTTTCTGGCGCACCATCACCTCCCGCCCGGCCAACAGCAGCATGAGCAGGGAGACCGCCGCCAGCCAGGCGGGCTGCACGTTCTCGAACAGCGCCTTGAGCACCAGCCCCACCAGCAGCAGTTGCACCGTGGTGCGCAGGGCGGCGACCAGCAGCCGGCGTCCGACGCCGAGACGCAACAGCCCGCTGAGCAGCGCCAGCAGAAGAACCAGCGTGGCAGCCAGCGCCAGATCCAGCGGCGTCAGGGGAATGATGTTCACGTTACGATGATGGCCTGTCGCAAGGTTTCCCTCGGGAACTGGCCGAAGCCGGTTTCTTCACCGAATCCTGCGGCCCGCCCTCCTCTTCTCCATGTGTCGGCCACGCACGCAGCACTGCGCTGACCAGCGTCGCCAGGGGGATGGCGAAAAAGACCCCCCAAAAACCCCAGATCCCCCCGAAGAACAGCACCGCAGCGATGATGGCCACCGGATGCAGATTGACCACACCGGAGAACAGCAAAGGCACCAGCACGTTTCCATCCAGCGCCTGCAAAATGGCGTAGGCGATCATCAGCCAGGCGAACTGGGAATCCAGCCCCCACTGGAAATACCCCACCACCGCCACGGGGATGGTGACCACCGCCGCCCCGATATAGGGAACCAGCACCGAAAAGCCCACCAGCATCGCCAGCAACGCCGCATACTTGAGCCCCATGACAGTGAACAGCAGGTAGCTGGCCGCGGCCACGATGACGATCTCCCAGAACTTTCCCCGCACATAGTTTCCCAGCTGATGGTCCAGCTCTTCCCACACCTCGGTCAGCAGGGTGCGCTGACGGGGCAGGTAACCTTTGATCCATTCCAGGATATGCTCCTTGTCCTTCAGCAGGAAAAACACCAGAACAGGGACCAGGATGAGATAGATCAGCAGTGTGATCCCGCCGGTGAGCGATGAGACGGAGAGCGAAAGGAGGTGTTGTCCCAGCCCGCCCAGCTCGGTTCGGATCATGGTGATCAGCTCCTTGAGCTGTGCCTCCGAAATGAAGGGATAGCGGGCCGGCAACTCCATCAGGGCCTGTTGCCCCCGCGAGATGTAGGCGGGAAGCTCCTGAAACAGATCCGCCATCTGCTGCCAGATGGTCGGCAACAGACCGAAGAAGAGCACCGAGAGAAAGACCATGAACAGCATCAGCACCAGCACGACCACCAGCAGACGGGGTGCCCCCATGCGCTCCAGCTTGCCGATGGGCCCCTCGAGCAGGTAGGCGATGACGATGCTGGCCAGCAGCGGAGCCAGCATCTCCCCCGCCACCACCACGGTGGCGAATCCCGCCACCAGCAGGATGGCCAGGATCACCGCCTGGGGATCGGAGAAACGCCTTCGCAGCCAGTCGCCAATCACCTCTTTCATGACGGATCTTCAAGTTTGCTCATGTTTTCAGACACTTCTAACCCTTGGCGGCAGAATCCCGATATGTTATCAATAATCCACCAAGCCAGCGGCACAAACACAACCACCATGCGCCAGGAGGAGGGCCCGCCGTGAAACCGATCCGGAAAATTCACACACTCATTCTAACCGTTGCCTCACTGTCACTGCCAATCGGAACCGCCTTCGGCGCGGGTTTTGCGCTCATCGAGCAAAGCGCCAGCAATCTGGGTAGCGCCTTCGCGGGAGGGGCGGCCAGCGCCGAAGATGCAAGCACCATCTATTTCAATCCGGCCGGGATGACCGAACTCGGCCCCGCCCAGGCGATCTTTGCCCTGCATCTCGTCCAGCCATCCACCCGTTTCTCCGATACGGGATCGGCAGGTCCCGGCGGTGCGCCGCTGGGCAGCGAAACGGGCGGTGACGCGGGTTCCCTCGCCTTCGTCCCCAACGTCTATTACACCCATGATCTCTCTCCCGAACTCAAGTTCGGCTTCGGCATCAACGCCCCCTTCGGCCTCAGTACCGAATACAGCGAGAACTGGATGGGGCGCTACCATGCCATCGAGTCCCACATGCAAAGCGTCAACATCAACCCATCCCTGGCCTACAAGGTCTCGGAACGGCTCTCCCTGGGAGCAGGGCTCAACCTGCAATACCTCTCCGTGGAGCTGACCAATGCCATCGACCAGGCAACCTTGTGCAGCGGCCTTGCCGCACAGATCCCGGTGCTTGGAACATGTGCCGGACTTCCCACCAGCAACGACGGCCACGCCAAGGTAAGCGGCACCAGTTGGGGCTGGGGAGCCAACCTGGGGTTGCTTTACAAGATTGGTGACGACAGCCGGATCGGCGCCGCCTGGCGCTCCGGCATCGAACACAAACTGAAAGGGGAGGCGGAATTCGACGACATCGACCCCGTGCTTCAGGCAGCCGGTTTCTTCACGGACACCGATGCCAATGCCGAAGTGAAGCTGCCGGCGACCTTCTCTGTCAGTGCCTATCATCGCTTCGACCCCCGCTGGGCGGTAATGGGAGATGTCACCTGGACCCAGTGGAGCAATTTCGAAGAGCTGCGAATCCAATATGATCAGGGCAGCCAGGGGGACACCGTTCAGGACGAGAGTTGGGAAGACACTTTCCGCTACGCACTGGGAGTCCACTATCGCCACAGCGAACAACTGTTGCTACGCGCAGGGATCGCCTATGACGAGACCCCGATCCCGGATCCGGAGCATCGCACGCCCCGTATTCCGGGCAATGATCGCACCTGGGTCGCCCTCGGGCTGAGCTATCGGGCCACTCCCCAGCTGAGCTTCGATCTGGGGTACGCCCATCTGTTCGTGGACGATACCCGGATCATTGACAGGAACAAGCTGGGTGCCACGCTGGAGGGAGAGTTCGAGTCGGCGGTGGATATCCTGAGCGGCCAGGTGGTGTGGAATTATTGATTCGGGTTGCCCCCACAGTTTACTTGACGCCGCGGAAGGCCCTGTTGCGAAGATACTCCAGCAGTGTGGGGTGAGACCACAGCCGTGAGGGGCCAATTCCCGGCCTCACGGTGAGGGTGCCTTGGGCCACGTCCCGCAGTGCCCGCTTCATCAACGGGATGGCCTTGGCGATCTGGAGGAAGGGGTAGGTATCGATGTTGTCGTCCGGCCCGATCTCGATGGTATCCTGATAGAGCACACCCCCGGTATCGATCCCGGCATCCACCAGGTGAACCGTGACCCCGCAGTGGGATTCATCTCCGCTGACCAGTGCCCAATACCCTCCGTGGACCCCCCGGTAACGGGGAGTTATCCCCACGTGGGTGTTGAGAAAAACCGCGTCGGTCGCGGCCAATATGCGCTCCGAGATGATTCGCGTGCCATTGACCACCACCGCATCCGGAGCGATTCGGTGAAGAATCTCCACCACCTGTTCATCGTTGACACTCTCCACGGTGGTCACCTTATCGGCCGGATATCCGGTACTGTCGAGTTCGTGGCTCCGCTTGATGATCGCAATCCGCTGCGCTGAGAACCAGCGAATCACCCTGTTGAACAGCACGAACAGGATCTGTCCCGCGGTTCGCAACAGCCCCAGGCGACGAATGCGCCTGTTTATCAACGACAACGAAGGGATGTCATCCTCGACCACCAGGTGGACGATGTCGAACTCCCCTTTCAGAGCGTTGTACATGATTCGGGAGAGCTCACCGCCATCCACCAGCATCACAACCTTGAATGAAGAGCCTGTCATCGATCCTCGCTGTTTCATTCCCTGCATGAACGGGATCCGTACAGTTCTCCGACGGGCATCCGAGCTGCGCACCCGAGAGGTTCCGGAACCGGGAACCCGCCCCTCACCACGCATAGAGAAAAGAGCTGAATCACCTAGGGAAAAGTATATCCATCCCGGGAGATGACATAGGCAAGGAAAAGATAAAAATTCGTTAAATTTCAGGAAGGAAAAGGAGGCCGGCCCGTTTCAGGACAGGTTCTCGATCAAGGAGGGCTCGGAGGCCGACAGGCGGGCTGTCCGGCCCTGTCCCCGGTGGAAGAGATGGATGGTCAGATCCGCCGCCGGGAGCAGCCCCTCCCCCCGTTCCGGCCACTCGACGAAGCAGGTGGTGCTACCGTCGAAATAGTCACGGATCCCCATGTACTCCAGCTCCTCCGGGTCGGCCAGCCGGTAGAGATCGAAATGGAGAATCCTGCGCCCCTCCAGCAGGTAGCTCTCCACCAGGGTGTAGGTGGGGCTCTTCACCGCACCCGGGTATCCGAGCTCGCGCAGAAAGCCCCGCACCAGGGTGGTCTTGCCCGCCCCCAGCTCCCCGCGCAGGAAAACGACGCTGCCGGCGGGCAGCCTCTGCGCCAGACTGGCCCCCAGAGATTCCGTTGCCGCTTCGTTCTCGAGGTGGAGCCCGGTTTCCATCAGTTGACCAGTTTGCGCAGGTGAACCATCAAGTCGCTGGCCAGCAACCCCCGCTCCCCCATGGTCACCGCCCGGTCCGCCGCTACGGCATGGACCATCACCCCTTGCCGCGCCGCCTCCTGCAAACCGAAACCCTGTGCCAGCAACGCCCCCAGCACACCGCTCAGCACATCTCCCATGCCACCACTGGCCATGCCGGGATTCCCCGCTCCGCATACCGCGGGAAGTCCGTCGGGACCGAGTATCAGCGTCCCCGCCCCTTTCAGGACACAGATACCGTGGTAACGCCGGTGGATCTTCTGCACCGCCGCAAACCGATCCCGCTGGATCGCCGCCGGGGTGCTGTTCAGCATGCGGGCGGCCTCACCGGGATGTGGGGTCAGAATCCACTCTTCGCGCTTCACCGGCATGTCGGCAAGGAGATTGAGCCCGTCGGCATCCACCACCAGGGGCAGCCGGCTGTCCAGTACCTTCTCCAGCATCGATCTGCCCCACTGGTGGCATCCCAGCCCCGGCCCCACCACCACCGCATCGGCCCGATCCAGCAAGGGCGACAACGCTCTGCCATCCTCGATGCCATGACACATCAACTCCGGCCGGGTGAGGTTGATCAGGGCCGCATGGCTGCGCCGCGTGGCGATGCTCACCAGCCCGGCGCCACAACGGAGCGCCGCCTCCCCCGCCAGGCGCGCGGCGCCGCTCATGCCCTCGTCTCCGCCAACGATCAACAGGTGACCGTTGTCCCCCTTGTGTGCGGTTCGCGAACGGGGGGCAAAGGGCACCGGCCTGGTCAGCAGGATGGCGGCGGGAAAGACGGCTTCGTACACTTCGTCGGGCAGGCGCAACTTCTCGAGCACCACATCACCGCAAAACCCGGGACCCTCTCCGGTAAAGAGCCCCTGCTTGTAGCCGATGAAGGTGACCGTCATGTGCGCCCGAACCGCCGACCCCAAGGGGGCTCCGGTGTCTGCCGACAACCCGGAAGGGATATCCAGTGCCAGCACCGGCACACCGCTTTCGTTCATGGCCGTGATGGCCTCCGCCCAGGGGTCGCTCACCGTCTCCCCACGCAGGCCGGTGCCCAGCAGGCCGTCCACCAACAGTTCGAAATCGTCCAGTCTCTGGCCGCACCAAGGCTCCGGAGAGACACCGAGCTGCTGCGCCAGCCGCCTGGCCTGCAGGGCGTCGCCGGTCAACCGGCTCTCGTCACCCACCTGATAGAGGGAAACCTGAAGGCCGGCCTCCCGGGCGCGGCGGGCAACGATGAAGCCGTCACCACCGTTGTTTCCCGTACCACAGAGTACCGCCAGACGTCTCGCTCCGGGCCAGCGGGCACGTAGCCTTTCGAAGGCGGCGCAACCGGCCCTGTTCATCAGCTCGATGCCCGGGATCCCGAAGGTTTCGATGGCGATGCGGTCCAGTTGCCGCAGCTGGTCCGCGCGATAGAGGTCGCAAGAGAATGGTCCCATGTTCATGGCCGTAAGGAGAGGAAAAACAGGATTCGGAATGCCGACCCCGAAACATCCGGCGCGGAGGAGTCGGCCCCTATCTCGCCAGCAACACCCACTGATATGCGATCAGGAAAAGGTACAGCACCAGTAATCCATAGAGTATATAGCGAACCTTGAGGTGTCGCCACAGGGCCACGTGGTGATAACCGACGAACAGCAGGAGACCGGAGCCGGTGAGGAAGAACTTCCCGGCGACGAACAGATGGTGATCGGTCTGGATGAGATAATCCATCAGCGGGTTTATCTCCCTGCCGCCGAGCTGGAGGATGAGTAGCGTATTGTGGGCATCCAGGGCACAGAGCAGGAGAATGGCGACGGTGATGACCAGCAACGCCGGTGGATAGAGGTCCAGCCTCCCTTCCTCCCCGGCACCGTCGTCCGCGCGACGCAATCTTCTGCGCCTGCCACGCAGACCCGGGATGCTGAAAGGACGTATCCGATGGCGGCGCTCGCGCCTGCTGCGTTGCTCTGGCTGATTCATCATCGAACCTCGGCTCCAGAATAACAGATACAATATCCGGCGACTGCAACGATTCTGTCACAAGGGACCCGAATGAACATTCTCGGCATCGGCATCGCCACCCTGGACATCGTGAATACGGTGGATGGATATCCGCGCGAGGACAGCAAGGTCCGCGCCCTGGAGCAGCAACGCCGCCGAGGCGGCAACGCCACCAACACGCTGGTGGTATTGAGCCAGCTCGGGCATCGTTGCAGCTGGGGTGGTGTTCTGGCGAAGGAGCCGGACACGGCGTACATCCTCCGGGATCTGGAGAGACACCACATCGACTATCGGTACTGCCGCCAGGTCGAAGATGGCACGGCGCCCACCTCCTACATCCTCCTCAACCGGCGGAATGGCTCACGGACCATCATCCACTACCGGGACCTGCCGGAGTTCACCCATCGGGAATTCAGGCGCATCGACCTCTCCCCCTTTCACTGGATCCACTTCGAGGGGCGCGACGTCGCACAAACCCGCAAGATGCTCGAGAGATGTGTGGCGGAGCACCCCAGCCTGCCCCGTTCGCTGGAGGTGGAAAAAAAGAGACCCGATATCGAGAGCCTGTTTCCGCTGGCGAAGGTCCTGCTTTTCTCGAAGGAATATGCGCGGCAACAGGGATTCGACGACGGGATCCGCTTCCTGCAATCCCTCCGGGAACGGCTTCCCGGCACCATCCTGATCTGTGCCTGGGGGGAAAAGGGCGCCATGGCGGTGGACGAAGAGGGAACTCCGTTTACCAGCCCCGCCTATCCCCCACCGCAGGTGGTGGACACCACGGGGGCGGGCGATGTATTCAACGCCGGCATCATCGACGGTCTGCTGCGCGGGGAGCGGCTCGACGACGCTCTCCGTTCCGCCTGCCGGCTGGCAGGGAGGAAGTGCGGCATGGCGGGACTCGACGGAGTGACGTATGGCTGAAGCGCCCTGCTCGGGAGGATGCTCCCGGCGCCATCACCGTGTTCTTCAAAGCATTCGGATCAATCCTCTCTCTCGTGAGATTGCCCCGCCGGCTCTTTCTTGCCCGATTCGAAACGCACCGTCACCTCCTCCCGCTTTCCATCTCGCTCCACCGTCAGCACCACCTCGTCTCCCGGCTGCTTCTGCTTGACGACATAGATCACATCGAAGCTCTTGGTCACCACCTCCCCATCGATGTCACGAATGAGGTCCCCCTTCCGCAGGCCCGCCCTGGCAGCTGGTGAGGAGGGGAGCACCCCTTTGATCTCCACTCCCTTTTCGCCCTCACCCAGCAATATCCCCAGCCGCACCTGCCGCTTGGGCAGCCGCTCGTATTTGGTGTAAACGATGTAATCGTACGGTGGCATGGGCATCCTGGGCAGGGTGACATCCATCACCTTGTCGCCCTTGCCCTCGGCATATTCGATATCCTCGTTGCCCACCAGCACATAGGAAACCGGCAACCTGCGAAACACCCGCCGCGGAATCCCGACCCCATAACTCACATGGTGCCCGCCTGCGATGACCAGCATCCGCCTGCCGCTTCCTTCGGGACTGGACAGATAGCGAGCCACGTTGGCCGCCATGGTCTCGTCCCACAAGGTCTGCACCCGCAGAAAACGCGCCTCGCTGCCGCCCCCGTGAGCGTGTCCCCCATAGACCGCCTTCACCAGCGCCTGCTGGTAGGGATCGGTCATGTCCAGCTTCGGGATCCCGGCTCGCTGCGCCTCATCGAGCTTCGACAGGTCGTCACCGGCCACCGCTTCCACCTGTTTCCGGGTGGCATTGAGACCGATGATGGGGATCCCGTTCTCCCGGCAGAAGTGAAACAGCGCCTTGTAATAGTCGAAATCCATGCGCCAGATCTCGTACCATCGGCTCTGCTCCAGCAGCTCTTTCTCCGAAAGTTTACCGGCGACCCATTTGTCGAGTACGGGCTGCTGCTCCGGAGTCAGCATCTCCATTCCCAGCGCCACTTTGCGAGGGTAGCGTTCAGCGAGCGCCTTCAACAGAGTCAGCTCCAGCCGGTGGGAGGCCGGATTGTCGTGGGTCTCACCCACATAGACGATCCTCGCGTCGGTAGCCGCATCGAGCATCTGTGCCTCGGTCACGAAGACGCCGGTGGAGACGTGCAGGATCTCCCCCACCTTCGGCGCCCGCGCGGGAGGATAGGGCATCTCCGGATCCCCCAGGGGAGGGGTGGAACTGCACGCGAACATCAACGAACATAGCAGGATAAGGGGCCAGGTTTTCTGGAATATCATCATCTTCTGTATAATCAGGCGGCTTGCCATTCGCGGAGGCATCTGCTCATCTAGCCGTCAAACAAAAACGGTGCTGGACGATAGTAGATGCTGGACCAATGGTTACCTCAAAAAATACATGGACAGGTCATGAGCTTACACTTTATCCAGCCGGCAACCAAATCCATGGGTCTGATCCTCCTTTTCGTGACGGCCCCGCTCATCCTGCTGCTCGCCGGATGCCAGACCGATCAAATAGGGAAAAAATCACCCCTTCCCGGGGCAACCACCCAAGGGGCAGTGGAGCTGAGTGGCCCGCGCCTGGATCTCCGCACACTGATCATCTCCACCGGCAGCGAAGAGGAAGACCCGGAACTCGCCCTGATGAAAGGGCTGCATGAACGGCTGGGCACCCCTTACCACATACTCGATGCCCGCAGCGAAACGCTCACCGCAGACAGGCTGTTCTCGGGAGAACACGGCCATTACAACGCCATCATCCTCACGGACGCCGGTCTGTGGGACGAGACGGCGGAGAACAAGTCGGCATTCAGCGCGGAGGAATGGCGCATCCTCCATGACTACGAGCGGCGATTCGGAGTCCGGGAATCGGTGATCTCCGGCTATCCCGAGAATCCGATGCTCGACTTCGATTACGGTATGACCAACTTCGAGAGCTATACCGGGTCGTTCTCCGGACAGTGGCATTCTCCGGCGGGAGAAACGGAACTGTACGAAGGAATAAACACCAGCACACCGCTGCCGCTGACCGGCTACGCCGTTGGCGCCGATGCGCGTGCAACGGGCTCCGGACCAGAGGTACACCCCCTGTTGACCGAACAAAAGAGCGGCAAGATCCTCATCGCCCGGTTGCGCTATGGCGACGGCCGGGAGGTGCTGTTCTCGGGCATCAACAACGAACCCACCCGCCTGCACTCTCAGCTGCTGGCCTACGAGTTCCTGAATTTCGCCAGCAAGGGGGTGTTCATCGGAGCCCGCCGGGTCTATCTCCATCTCCATATAGACGACCTCTTCTCCCCCGACGATCTCTGGGATCCCGACAGCAATACCACGACTCGGGGCAACACCTATCGAATGACCCCGCACGACGTGGAAAATACCGTCCGCTTCTTCAATGAGCTGCGGAACCGCTATCCGACCGCTGCCGGATTGAGACTCGATTTCGCATTCAACGGCTTCTGGACCCATCCCGACGATGAGCTCTATCAGGCATTCATCCGTTCAGACAACGACTTCCGCTATATCAACCACACATTCACCCATCTGGACATGGATTCGAGCGCCGGAGCCACCTACGAGACGGCGAAATACGAGATCGAGCAGAACCTGGCGGTCTGGGAGCAGCTGAAACTGCCGGGTCTGGACCGTAACCGGATGGTACTGGTGAGCGGCATGCACTCCGGATTGAGCGATCGGGCAACCCAGACCCCTTATCCGGAAGGAAAAAACGATGCGTTCCTGCGTGCCGCCCAGGATACCGGGATCCGTTACCTGGCCTCTGACGCTTCTGCGGTGAACCAGAACCGGGAGCAGTTCGTCCCCGGTTTCGATATTCTTCTGCTGCCCCGTTATCCCACCGCGCTCTTCTTCAACGTGAGCCGGCCCGCCACCCTGCGGGATGAGTACAACTACATGTTTCATGAGAGCTACCTGGAAAAGGGGATGGACCCCGCAACCACTCCTGGGGCAAGCCCGAAGCCGCGCAGCTACCAGGAGATCCTGGAGCTGGACACGGAACAGGCGGTGATCCGTATGCTGAGTTACAGCCCCTGGGCACACTATTTCCATCAGACCAACCTGCGTGACTACAACACCGGCAGGACACTGCTCTCCGACTGGCTGGAAAAGGCGCTGGAGCGCTACGAGCGGTTTGCCACCTTGCCGATCATCTCCCTTCCCTACTACGAAATAGGACGCCAGACGGAGGAGCGCCTTGCCGCGCGAGACGCGGGCATCGAAGGAACCTGGTACCCTCGGCAAGACCGGATCGTCCTGAAGGCAAAACGGAAAGCCAGAATCCGCGTCACGGGGCTCAGGGGGGGAGAGCTCTATGGCGGCCAGCGGAGCGGCACGTTATCCGTCGGCCCGCAAGAGAAAGTGTTCGAGGTGGACCGGGCGTTGGACGAATAGGGCCTCGGTAGATTCCCGTTTCTGTCAGAGGTGTTCGGCCTCCCTGCGCAGTTCCCGGGCCAGTTCGGACAGCTTGTCCGCCGCCCGTTCCATCTCTTCCAGAACCGAAGTGCTGATTGCGGATTCGATCATCAGGGTCAATTCGTCGAAATGACGTTCCCCTACGTGCTGACGACCGCTGGCACTCAGCTTCTCCTTGAAGGCCTGGACGACTCTCTCGGCATGGGGCAGGTGTTTACGGCTCATCTCTCTTGCTCCTCTCGATGTGAAAGAGCGGTGCGGGATCAGGCGAGCATCGTGGGATGTTCATCTTTCTCGAAGATCTCCTTGGCGCTGCCAACGATCAGCGGATCGGGTTCCACCACCACCTTGGGATTCTTGCTGGGATAGTCCAGATTGCAAAGGATGTAGCGCATGGCGTTGATACGGGCCCGTTTCTTGTCGTCCGATTTGATCACCGTCCAGGGGGCATCCGCGGTATCGGTGTAGAAGAACATCGCCTCCTTCGCCTCTGTGTAATCATCCCACTTGTCGAGGGAAGCCAGGTCGATGGGACTCAGTTTCCACTGTTTCAGCGGATCTTCCCGGCGCCGCTGGAAGCGGCGGAACTGCTCCGCTCGACTCACCGAGAACCACAATTTGAACAGCTTGATGCCACTGCGGACCAGCATTCGCTCCAGCTCCGGGGTCTGGCGCATGAACTCCAGATATTCCGCGGGGGTACAGAACCCCATCACCTTCTCCACTCCGGCACGGTTGTACCAGGAGCGGTCGAACAACACGATCTCGCCCGCTGCGGGAAGATGCTTGATGTAACGCTGGAAATACCATTGGGTGGATTCCCGCTCAGTGGGCTTCTCCAGTGCCACCACATGAGCGCCCCGAGGATTGAGATGCTCCATGATGCGCTTGATGGTGCCCCCTTTCCCCGCCGCATCACGCCCTTCGAACAGAATGACGATTCGCTGCCCGGTCTCCTTGACCCAGTTCTGCATCTTCAAGAGCTCGATCTGCAGCTCCTGCTTCTTTTCTTCATACTCCTTGCGCCCCATCATCCTCTTGTAGGGGTAATTACCATACTTGAAGATATCCTTTTTGCTGAGCATGCGGATATCGTCACCCTTTCCCTTCACAGGTGAGACCCCGCTCCGTTTCCCCTTCTTCTTCGAGATTGACGTGGTATTTTCTTCAGTCACGATTTCACCCTTCCTGCGAGCCATGCCGGTCATCCGCCGAACGAGGCTTTGCCAGATTGTCTTGGTATCATTCAAATTATCGTCCATTTCCTCCCAATCGCAAGGGATTTACCGGCACTCCCCCTCCCTTCGATGAAGCGCCGCTCCTTGTCCCGGGCCGGCAAGGCCGGTATCCTTGTCGGTCTCGACCTCCCGAACAACGACAACCATCGGATGAGCTCCGACACCACCCACCACAGGCAGCAGGAACCCGTCGTCACCCTTGAAATGGGAGAGGGCCGGCGCATCACCCTGCTCGGCACCGCTCACGTCTCCCGCGCCAGCGCGGAGAAGGTCCGCGAGCTCCTGGACAGCGGGGATTACGACGCCGTGGCCGTGGAGCTCTGCCCCAGCCGCCACAATGCACTGCTCAACCCCGACTCGCTGGCACGGATGGACCTGTTCCAGGTGATCCGTGCGGGCAAGGTCCCGATGGTCACGGCGAGCCTTGCCCTGGGCGCCTACCAGCAGCGGCTGGCGGAACAGTTCGGCATCGAGCCGGGGGCGGAGATGAAGGCGGCGGTGGAGGTGGCGCGCCGAGACGACCTGCCGGTGTTGCTCATCGACCGCGAGATCGGTACCACCCTGAAACGGATCTACCGCAAGGTGCCGTGGTGGAAACGCCTCTATCTGTTCTCCGGCCTGCTGGCCAGCCTGGTCAGTTCGGAGAAGGTCTCCGAGGAGGAGATCGAGCGACTCAAGGAGGGAGACATCCTGGAAACCACCTTCGCCCAGTTCGCCGACCAGGAACGGGATCTCTTCGAACCACTCATCGACGAGCGGGATCGCTACATGGCGGCCCGCCTGCTGGAAGAGCTGGAGCGTACCGATCACCGGCATATCCTCGCCGTGGTGGGGGCGGGCCATCTGCAAGGGATCCAGCGCTACCTGCGGGAACTCCCCGGTGAACCCGGTGAAGTGATTCGGGAGCTGGATCGTCTGCCGCCTCCCAGCCCCTGGCCGCGCCTCATTCCGTGGCTGATCGTCGCCCTCATCCTGGCCGGTTTCACCATCGGGTTCATGCGCAGTCCGGAGCTCGGCTGGCAGATGGTGGCCGACTGGGTATTGATCAACGGTGGACTGGCGGCACTGGGCGCGGCCATCGCCATGGCCCACCCGCTCACCGTCATCGGCGCCTTTCTGGCGGCACCACTCACTTCGTTGAATCCCACCGTGGGGGCCGGCATGGTGACCGCCGCCCTCGAGGCCTGGCTGCGCAAGCCCACGGTGGAAGACTTCAGCCGGTTGCGCAAGGAGGTTTCCCACCTGAAGGGGTGGTGGCACAATCGTGTGGCACGCATCTTTTTGATATTTACGTTGAGCAGCCTGGGCTCCGCCGCCGGCACCTATCTGGCCGGTTTTCGCATCTTCGGGAGATTGAGCGGTTGACTACCTTTCGACGGAGAACGGTTATGAAACGAAAGCTCGTGATACTGCTTCTGCTGTTCCTGTTTTCCACCGTCCCGGCGTTCGCCGACAACGGCATCATCAATGTCGAGAGCAGCCATGATGTAGCCACCACCTCCCTGCGCCTGGAGAAGCTGCTGCGCGCCAACGGCATGACCATCTTTGCCCGGGTCGACCACGCCAAGGGGGCCGAAAAGGTGGGCAAGGGACTTCCCCCCATGGAGCTGCTCATCTTCGGTAATCCGAAACTGGGAACGGTGCTGATGCAGTGCAACCAGACCGCCGGTCTGGACCTGCCGCAAAAGATGCTGATCCGGCGCGACCGGCGAGGCAAGGTCTGGATCAGCTACAACGATCCGGTGTGGATAGCCAAACGACACGGTCTGGTGGGCTGCGGTTCCACGGTCAGCAAGATCAGGGAGGCGCTGGAGCGCTTCGCCAGCGAGGCGGCCGACTGACGGGGTAACGATGGAATCGGTCGATACCCTCATCCACGCACGATGGGTGATCCCGGTACGGCCGCCGGGAGCAGTGCTGGAGCACCATGCCGTCGCCGTGCGGGACGGCCGCATCCTGGCCATTCTCCCCTCGGCGGAAGCGGAGAGACGTTACCGGGCGGAACATCTCCACCGGCTCGCCGATCACGCCTTGATCCCCGGCCTGGTGAACACTCACACCCATGCCGCCATGACACTGTTACGGGGACTGGCCGACGATCTGCCGCTGATGGAGTGGCTCGAGCGGCACATCTGGCCGGCCGAGAGCCGGTGGGTGGGCGCGGACTTCGTGCGTGACGGTACCCGGCTGGCCATTGCCGAAATGCTGCGCGGCGGCACCACCTGCTTCAACGACATGTATTTCTTCCCGGATGTCGCCGCCCAGGTGGCCAGCGACGCCGGGATGCGCGCCGTCATCGGACTCATCGTCATCGACTTTCCCACTGCCTGGGCGAAGGATGCCGACGAATATATCCACAAGGGTGTCGAGGTGCACGATCGCTTCCGCTCCAACCCCCTGATCCACTGCGCCTTCGCCCCCCATGCCCCCTACACCGTATCCGACGCACCGCTGGAACGCATCCGCACCTACGCCGAAGAGCTGGACCTCCCCATCCACATCCATCTCCACGAGACCTCTCACGAGGTGACAGAAGCCCTGGAGAAAAACGGCCGGCGCCCGCTGCAGCGGCTGGACGAGCTGGGCCTGCTCTCTCCCCGTCTGGTGGCGGTCCACATGACCCAGCTGGAGAAGCGGGAAGTGGAACGGCTCGCCCTCTGCGGCAGTCACGTCGTACACTGCCCCGAATCCAATCTCAAACTGGCCAGCGGTCTCTGTCCGGTACAGGCCCTGCTGGATGGCGGGGTCAACGTGGCCCTGGGCACCGACGGCGCAGCCAGCAACAACGATCTGGACATGCCGGGAGAGATGCGCAGCGCCGCCCTGCTCGCCAAGGCGGTAGCGGAACAGCCCGCGGCCCTGCCTGCCGCAAAGGCGTTGGAGATGGCCACCCTGAACGGCGCCCGGGCCCTCGGCCTCGACTACGAGATCGGATCCCTCGAACCGGGCAAGGCAGCAGACATGGTGGCCATCGATCTGGGTAGTATCGAAACCCGGCCGGTCTATCACCCCCTCTCCCAGTTGGTCTATGCCGCCGGCAGGCAACATGTCACCGACGTCTGGGTGGCTGGCCGGCAGCTGCTCAAGAAGCGCAATCTCACGACACTGGACGAACAGGTTATACTGGAAGAGACGGCCCGTTGGCAGGAGCGGATCCGCATCGACGCATAGAGACGAACCCCATGAGTGACACGGCAACCGAACACCACAACGTGGATGGCGGCGAGATCGCCAAGTTCTCCGAACTGGCCTCCCGCTGGTGGGACCCCGACAGCGAATTCAAGCCACTGCACGACATCAATCCGCTGCGGCTGAAATACATCGACGACATCGCCGACCTGGAAGGAAAACGGGTGGTGGACGTGGGCTGCGGCGGCGGCATCCTGGCCGAGAGCATGGCCCTGCGCGGCGCCGAGGTGACCGGCATCGATATGGCGGAGGCCTCCCTCTCCGTGGCCCGCCTGCACCAACTGGAATCCGGCGTACAGATAGACTATCGCCAGACCACGGCCGAGAAGCTGGCGGAGGAGATGCCGGAACGGTTCGACGTGGTCACCTGCATGGAGATGCTGGAGCACGTTCCCGACCCCGCCTCCGTCATCGCCGCCTGCGCCCGGCTGGCCAAACCCGGCGGGCACCTCTTCTTCTCCACCATCAACCGCACCCCCAAGGCCTACCTGTTCGCCGTCATCGGTGCGGAATACCTGCTCCACCTGCTGCCCAAGGGCACTCATGAATACAGCAAGTTCATCACCCCAGCGGAACTGGATGGCTGGGCCCGTGGCGCGGGCCTGGAACTGCGGGATCTCACCGGCATGAGCTACAATCCGCTCACCAGGCAGTACAGGCTGGGCCGGGACATCGACGTCAACTACCTTGCCCACTATCGAAAATAACTCCACGGCGGCGGATCGGCCGAACGACCGCTACCCGCCGGGCGATCTCGCCATCTGGATCTTCATCCTGGCCGAGCTGGCGGTGTTTGCCATCGCCTTCGTGGGCTACGCCTTCGCACGCACCTACAACGTGGAGCTGTTCGACGAGTACCAGCAGCATCTCGACCGTCGCTCCGCCCTGATCAACACCCTCGTACTGATCACCAGCAGCTACTTCGTGGTGCGGGCGGTCCACGCCATTCGGGAGGACGACAGTCGGCGCTGTGTCCAGTGGCTCTCCGCCGCCCTGCTGATGGGCGCCCTGTTCCTGTTCATCAAGGGCGCCGAATTTGCCCATCACTTCTCCCTGGGCATCAACCTGAGCACCAACACCTTCTATATGTTCTATCTCTCCCTGACCATCTTCCACTTCATGCATGTCATCATGGCCATGGTCATCCTCGCCGCCATCCTCCTCAAGGCGAAACGGGGCGGTTACAGCGCCCGGGATCATCGGGGGGTGGAGACCGGTGCCTCCTACTGGCACATGGTGGATCTGGTCTGGCTCATCCTGTTCCCGCTGGTCTACGTGATGCACTGAAACATGCACGACGAAAACCCCTCCCGCAACGACAACCGTACCTGTACCCTGGTCTGGCTCACGATGATCGGGCTGACCCTCGTCACCTATTTCTCGGACAAACTCGGCTGGAATGATCTCGGGGTCTCCCTCGGCGTCCTCCTGCTGGCGCTGATCAAGGGTCACCTGGTGGGAGCCTACTTCATGGAACTCCGCCACGTCCGTGGCTTCTGGCGGTGGCCAATCACCCTCTGGCTGTTCGTGCCCGGCATCCTGATCAGCGCGGCGTTCTATCTGGCCGATTCATAGCGGGAGGGAACTTTGCCCCCCGGCAAGTACCGCAGCTGCCCGTTTCGAAAACCCAGGAGACCACCGCCCGCTGATCCGGCTCGCTGCATGAACCCCTTTTACTGCACGATTTCCTCGCTCCATAACCGCTTCAGAAAATCGATCAGCGGCATGACATGGATGTCGTCCCACAGGGCCTGCCTTTCACCCAGATACACGCCGTAACAGCGCGTTCTGTCGGAACCGATCTCGTCACGAATCCGGTGCAGCCCCCGATTGAAACGCCTCTCCCACCGTGAAGTGCTCTTGATTTCGATAGCGACGAAACCATCCCTGGTTTCACACAGCAGATCCACTTCGGTACCATCATAGGTCCGCCAGAAATTCAAGGTATAGTGGCGCCGCGTGTAACTCATAAAGGCACGTATTTCGTGCAATACGAAGGTCTCCAGGAGCGGACCCAGCTCTTCGTGTGTCGGTGGATAGGGCAAACGCCCGGTGAGCGCCCGCGCTACACCACAGTCGAAGAAGAAGAACTTGCTGTGCTGCACCTGTCTGGTGGACGACTTCCGTTTCCACGCCGGCAACCAGCAACCCAGCAAGGTATCCACCAGAATGTCGAAATGGCTCTGCACCGTATGACGGCTGATGCCGGCATCGCGCGCAATGGCCGAGGCGTTGGTCACCTGGCCGTTCTGGCGCGCAGCAATCTCCAGAAAACGGGCGAAGGCACCTATGTTCCGGGTGAGCGCCTCGGCCCGAACCTCTTGTTCGAGATAGGTTTCCGCATAGGTTCTGAGATACCCCTCCGGATCGTCGCTGGTGACAGCCAGGGGCAAGGTCCCGTACCGTAGTATCCGTTGGATCTCCAGCTCGAACGAAAGCTCGGCCGAAACCAGGGGAAACATGGAAACGGTGATGGCCCGACCCGCCAGAAGATTGACTCCTCCCCGCCGCAGCCCGCGGGCGCTCGAGCCGGAGAGGACGAAACGCAGCCGGTTGGACTCCATCAATCGGTGCACCTCGTCCAGTAACACGGGAGCCTTCTGTATCTCGTCGATGACCACCCAGCTGTCCGGGGACAGCACCGCCAGCTCCCGATGGAGAGCCTGCGGATCTTTGTTCAGACGCAGCGCCTCTCCAGTATCGAGCAGATCATAAACGGCCGCTTCCGGGAAACGGGCGCGGATCCATGTGGATTTCCCGGTAGCACGAGGACCGAACAAAAAGATGGATTGAGCAGGTGTGGGCAACAGTCTTGTAAACATACCCATCAATATTACCGTAATTTTGTATATATATGTAGCATTTTTTCGTTATTCTGTATTCCGCGGCTGGACGTGGTGAAGGGCGCGTTTGCAGGAGCAGGGGGCAAGGCGCAAAACCGGAGAGAGCACACAGCCTTTTCCACTCTTGCGCAATGGTTGCCAACAGGGTCCCCCTGTCATATACTGAACATAAATACAGTGATTATATATTCAGTATCATGAAACCACTCACCCACAGACAGCAGGAGATCCTCACCCTCATCCGCGAGCATGTCGGGGACCGTGGGTTCCCGCCCACCATCGCCGAGATCGCACAGGCCATCGGGGTGAAATCCGCCAACGGGGTCCGCGACCACCTGCGGGCGCTGGAGCGCAAGGGAGCCATCCGGCTGCAGCCCGGCGTCTCTCGTGGCATCCAGCTGCTGGAGGAGAACGGCGGCGAAGAGTCCCTTCCCGTGATCGGGCAGGTGGCCGCAGGAGCGCCCATTCTCGCCGAGCAGCACATCGAGTCCCACTGCCCCATCCCGGCCGATCTGTTCCGGCCGAAGGCCGACTATCTGCTGCGGGTGCGGGGGATGAGCATGCGGGATGCGGCGATTCTCGACGGCGATCTGGTGGCTGTCCACCACACCCACGAGGCACGCGACGGGACGATCGTCGTGGCCCGGCTGGAGGATGAGGCGACCGTCAAACGGCTGCGGCGAAAGGGACACATCGCGGTGCTGGAGCCGGAAAACCCGGAGTTCAAACCGATCGAGGTGGATCTGCGCCGGCAACCACTCTCCATCGAAGGGGTGGTGGTGGGCGTGATCCGCAACGGGGTGGGAGAGAGGAGATGACCGCCGCGGCTGCCGATCTCACCCCTCTGGTCGAACTGGAGCGACTGCTGGAGAGATACCAGCACCTGTGGCGCGGCCGGGAGATGGCCGAAACCCGTGCCGACACCTTCCCCACCGGATTCACCGAGCTGGACGCCGCCCTTCCCGGCGGCGGCTGGCCCCGGAAGGCGCTGCTGGAGCTGATCGTCCCCCGCTGGGGAATCGGCGAGCTGAAACTGCTGCTGCCGCTGCTCGCCACGCTGGGAAAGGAGGCGCGCTGGTCCATGTGGATCGATCCCCCCTTCATCCCCTATGCCCCCGCCCTGGCGGAGGCGGGTGTCAATCTCGACCGCACCCTGCTGGTCACCCCGCGCCGGCCGGCCACCGAGACAGCCTGGTGCATGGAGAAAGCGCTGAGCGCCGGCACCTGCGCCCTGGTGATGGCATGGGGAGAGAACCTGCCGGATCGCACGCTGCGCCGCCTGCAGCTGGCGGCCGAGCGTGGGGGCTCGCTGGGGATCCTGTTCCGCACCCGGGAACACGGCCCCTCCCCGGCCGCCGTGCGGATCCGGCTCGAACCGGCCGGGAACGGACTGGATGTCGAAATCCTCAAGGCACGGGGCGGATTAGTTGTAAAGAAACGCTTGCTCAAGCTGGAGCAAAGCAATGACACTTTGCACGGCGGCCATCACCCGGGACAGTGGCAAAACAGCTCCGGCTGAGCGGGATTCCGCCCTCCCCGGCCGAAACAGAAAAGCCTGCCCTCCCCCGAATCCCGCAGCGGGAGAGACGCTCTCAGCTCTGGCTTGCCGTCCATCTGCCCGAGCTGCCGCTGGAGGTGTTCGGTCCCGCCGGCCGGGAGGAGGCGGCAGTGGTGGTGGAGGAGCGGAGAGGAAAGATGGTGGTCATGACGGCCTCCGCCCCCGCCAGGGCGCAGGGGGTGGAGGCGGGCATGGAGCTCGCGGCCGCCTGTGCCCTGTGCGGGGAACTCGCCATCCATCCCCGCGACAGCCGTGCGGAGCGGCGGCGGCTGGAGCGGCTCGCCGGGGTGGCCGGACGATTCACGCCCCGGGTGGTGGTGGAGCCGCCCCGGGATCTGCTGCTGGAGATCGGCGCCAGCCTGAGGCTGTTCGGCGGCATCAATGCGCTGTGGCGGCAGTTGAGCGGCTCCCTCACCGGGCTGACCGGCTGCTGCCGGCACGCCATCACGCCCACCCCCCTGGCCAGTCTCTGGCTGGCGCGCTGCAACCGGCCGCTAGTGCTCACCTCCCTGGAGGAGCTGCGCTCGGCGCTGGGCGACCTGCCGCTGGGGGTGCTGGAACTGGAGCCCGCCCTGGAGAGACGGCTGCGCAACACCGGGGTGAAGCGGCTGCGGGATCTCTGGCGGCTGCCGCGGAAGGGGCTGGCCCGCCGCTTTGGAACCGGGCTGCTCGACACGCTGGATCGCGCCCTGGGGAGAGAGAGTGACCTGCGGCGCGACCATACCACGCCGCCCCGCTTCGAGGCTGCGCTGGAGTTTGCCGCGGAGACCCGGGACAGTCGTCAAATCCTGCAGGGCGCGGAGAGGCTCCTGGCCCGGTTGGTGACATTTCTGCAGCGGCGCGACGCCGCGGTGGAGCGCGTGCGCTTCACGCTGCTCCGTAACGGCCGCCCGCTTCACGAGATCCCCATCGGCCTCCGTCAGGGCAGCCGCGACGCCGGCCGTCTGCTCGACCTGCTGGAGCAGCGCCTGAATCCGCTGCGGCTGGCGGCACCCATCGACGGCCTCGCGCTGGAGAGCCGGGCAATCCGCCCCTTCCGTCCCCATGCCCAACCCCTGTTCCGCGGCCACGACACGCCCCGGCACGAAGAAGACTCCTGGCATGAACTGCTGGAGCTGTTGCAGAACCGGCTGGGAGCGGATGCGGTGTTCATGCTGCAGGGCCATGCCGATCACCGCCCCGAGCGGGCCTGGCGCCACATCCGGCCGACACGCGCACCCGATGCCTCCGGCTTCGCCCTGCCCCGCCGTCCACTCTGGTTGCTGCCCGAACCGAGGCCCCTTCCCGCTCCGCGGGAGCTACGCCTGCTGTCCGGCCCGGAACGGATCGAGGGCGGCTGGTGGGACGGCGCCGCCATCCGGCGCGACTACTACGTGGCGCGGGATGGTGACGGCCGCCGGCTCTGGATCTTCCGCGACCCGGCGCGGCCGCAACTCTGGTACCTGCACGGACTGTTCGGCTGATGAAACATCCACCGCCCCGCTACGCCGAGCTGCACGCGCTCAGCAATTTCACCTTCCTGCGCGGCGCCTCTCACCCCGAGGAGCTGGTACGACGCGCCGCCGAGCTGGAGTACCACGCCCTGGCCCTCACCGACGAGTGCTCCCTCGCCGGGGCGGTGCGCGCCCACCTGGAGGCCAGGCGGTGCGGGCTGCGGCTCGTCATCGGCAGCGAATTCCGCCTCGAGGAGGGAACCCGGCTGGTGCTGCTGGCCAGCGACCGGGAGAGCTACGGCCACCTCTCCCACCTCATCACCCACGCCCGCCGCGCCGCCCCGAAAGGGGGCTACCGGCTGACCCGCTCCGATCTGGAACGGCTGCCACTGGAGGGCTGTCTCACCCTCTGGATACCGGGGGCGGACATCCGGCCCGCCGAGGCCCGCTGGATTGCGGAGCGCTTTCCGCAGCGGAGCTGGATCGCCGTGGAGCTGCTGCTGTCGGGCGACGACCGGGAGCGCCTGGCACGGCTGCAACGGCTCGGCGAAGACCTGCGGATGCCGCTCTGCGCCACCGGCGGCGTGCTGATGCACCGCCGCGAACGCCAGATGGTGCAGGACACCCTCACCGCCATCCGCCGCAACACCCCGTTGACCCGCCTCGGCACCACCCTCCAGCCCAACGGCGAACGCCACCTGCGTTCCCGGCGGCGTCTGGCGCGCCTCTACCCCGCCGAGCTGCTGGAGGAGAGCTGCCGCATCGCCGATCGCTGCCGTTTCTCGCTGGATGAGCTGCGCTACGAATATCCGCGCGAACTGGTCCCCGAGGGGTACACCCCCGCCTCCTGGCTGGCGCGGCTCACCGGGGAGGGGATGCGCCGCCGCTGGCCGGAGGGGGTGCCGGAGAAGGTGCGGCGGCAGGTGGAGCACGAACTGGCGCTGATCCGGGAGCTGCGCTATGAACCCTACTTCCTCACCGTGCACGACATCGTGCAGTTCGCCCGCGGCCGGGGGATCCTCTGTCAGGGACGGGGATCCGCCGCCAACTCCGCGGTCTGTTACTGTCTGGGGATCACCGAGGTGGACCCGGCCCGGCTCGATCTGCTGTTCGAGCGCTTCATCTCCCGCGAGCGGGACGAGCCGCCGGACATCGACGTGGATTTCGAGCACGAGCGGCGCGAGGAGGTGATCCAGTACATCTACCGCAAATATGGCCGGCAGCGCACCGCCCTGGCCGCCACGGTGATCCGCTATCGGCCGCGCAGCGCCATCCGCGACGTGGGCAGGGCGCTGGGCCTGTCGCGGGAACAGGTGGACCGGCTCGCCAGGTCGGTGCGCTGGTGGGACGGCAGACGGCTCGCCCCCGAGAGCGTCCGGGAGGCCGGATTCTCCCCCGACAACCCCCGCATCCGCCTGCTGGCCCGGCTGGTGGAGCAACTCATCGGCTTCCCGCGCCATCTGTCGCAGCACGTGGGAGGGTTCATCATCTCCGAAGGAGAGCTCTCCCGGCTGGTGCCCATCGAGAACGCCGCCATGGCGGAGCGCACCGTCATCCAGTGGGAGAAGGACGACCTGGAAGCGCTCGGGCTGCTGAAGGTGGACGTGCTGGCGCTGGGGATGCTCAGCGCCATCCGCAAGGCACTGGAGTACATCAACCGCTACCACGGCACCAGGCTCACCCTCTCCTCCATCCCGCCGGAGGACCCCGCGGTCTATCGCCTGATCCAGCGGGCCGACACCATCGGCGTGTTCCAGATCGAGTCGCGCGCCCAGATGTCCATGCTGCCCCGCCTGCGTCCCCGCTGCTTCTACGACCTGGTGATCCAGATCGCCATCGTCCGCCCCGGCCCCATCCAGGGCGACATGGTGCACCCCTACCTGATGCGCCGCAGCGGCCGGGAGCCGGTCACCTATCCCAGCCCGGCGGTGGAGAAGGTATTGCGGCGCACCCTGGGGGTGCCCATCTTCCAGGAACAGGTGATGCAGCTGGCGATGGTGGCGGCCGGCTTCATTGCCGGGGAGGCGGATCAGCTGCGCCGCGCCATGGCCGCCTGGAAACGCAAGGGGGGACTGGAGCCGTTCGAGCAGAAGCTCCTCTCGGGGATGCGGGAGCGGGGCTACGAGGAGCGCTTCGCCCGGCAGATATTCCGCCAGATCAAGGGATTCGGTGAATACGGCTTCCCGGAATCCCACTCCGCCAGCTTCGCCCTCCTCGCCTATGTCTCCGCCTGGATCAAATGTCATCATCCCGCTGCTTTCACCTGCGCCCTGCTCAACAGCCAGCCGATGGGGTTCTACCGCCCAGCCCAGCTGGTGCAGGATGCCCGCCGCCATGGGGTGGAGATCCGGCCGGTGGATCTGCGCCACAGCGAGTGGGACTGCACCCTGGAACGGGGAGAGGGGGGCGCCCCCGCCCTGCGCCTCGGCCTGCGCCTGGTCAAGGGGCTCTCCCGCAACGGCGCCGAGCAGCTGATCTCGGCCCGCCGACGGGAACGGTTCGAAGACCTGCAGGAGCTGGTCTCCCGGACCGGCCTCGCACGGGAGGATCTGGAGGCGCTGGCGGCGGCGGACGCCCTCCGGCCGGTAGCCGGCAACCGTCACCGGGCGCACTGGGAGGCCAGCGGCACCGAGTCTCCCCTCCCCCTGCTTCCTGTGCCGCGCTTCCGGGAGGCCACCCCCCTGCTCCGCCCGCCCCGCGAGGGGGAGGCGGTGATCGCCGACTACGCCACCACCGGCCTCACCCTCCGCAGTCACCCTCTCGCCCTGCTGCGCGGGCGGCTGCGGCGGCAGCGCATCCGCACCGCCCAGGAGCTGTGGCAGCTCCCCAGCGGCCGCTTCGCCCGGGTGGCGGGACTGGTCATCGGCCGCCAGCGTCCCGGATCCGCCAGCGGGGTGATCTTCGTCACCCTGGAGGACGAGACCGGCACCTGCAACGTCATCGTCTGGCCGAAGTTCGCCGAGGCCCAGCGCAGACCCCTGCTCCGGGCGCGCCTGCTGGTGGTGAGCGGAACCGTGCAGCAGGAGGAGGGGGTGCTGCACCTGATCGCCGGCCGGCTGGAGGACCGCAGCCGGTGGCTGGGGGAGCTGGAGGTCAGGTCACGCGATTTTCACTGAGCCCCCAGGCGGTAGGCGAAGCTGCCCTCCCCGGGATAGCGATCCACGGTACCGTCCCCTTCCGGGAACGCTCCATTGCTTCCCTCGAACAGCAGGTTCATCCGCTCGACCCCTTCCAGAAGCATCCTCGGCACGGCGATCTCCACCCTGCCTTCCGATGTGGCGTAGGCTCCCGAGCCAACCCACTGCCACGACCAACTGCTACCGTCGCCGGTATAGCGCCACAGGGAATAGTCCTCAAGCATGTACTCGGCACCGGCGCGTCCGAAGCCGGTGGCGGGATCATCGTCGATATCGATGTAGATGTGCCACGCCCACCACCGCTCGGGGTCGATGGGTCCCTGGTTCCGATAGGCGAAATAGAGGTTCGTCGCATCGTGGGCAACCCATCCCTCCAGCCAGTCCAGCAGGTTGCCACCGCCGGGAACGTCGTCCGGGTCGGGACCGAAGGAGGTCAACCCCGCCCAGTCGTCCAGGTCTCCATCCACCGTGATGGCGGCCCCGGGGTTGGACCACGTCGGCTCTTCCACCGACGTCACGCGATAGTCGATGTAGCCGGTATCCGGCAGACGGTCGTCCCCCCCTTTGGGATTCAGGCCGTGGAAGACCAGATGGAGCACCTCCGGATCACCGAGCCATGCCCGCGGCAGCGCCATCTCCACGAAATCCCCGCTCACGCCGGAGCGCGCCGCTCCCACATATTCCCAGGACCAGCTGTAACCGTCACCGCTGTAGCGCCAGAGGGAGTCCCCCTCCAGCATATACTCCACCCCGGCTCCGGCGCTGCGGAAACCCGTGTCCGGATCGCGATCCAGGTCGAAATAGACCTTCCAGCGCCACCAGTTTCCGGAGTCGATGGCATTCCAGACCCGATAGGCGATATAGATGTAATCGGCATCATGCGCCACCCATCCCTCGCGCCAGTCCGCCCCTTCATTCCTCCCCGGCTCCCGTCCGTCCCGGCCCACGGAAAGAGACGCGAGCCACTCGCCGGCATCCCCATCGATGATGACCTCCGGTGGAATGGACGGCGTTCCATCCTCCGTTCCATCCTCCTCCACCCGGAACGGCGTGACACCATGGTATTCCCGCCCGGTCACCTCGTCCCGATACGAATTGAAGGCGATCTGCCAGTGCTGCTCCGGATCGGCGCTGTCACGGGCGATGACCCGGTAGTAGTATTCACCCGCCGGCAGATTCCAGCGAAACCCGTACCGGTTGACATCCAGGCCGGTGACCCGATGCACGAGGGTGGTTTCCGAAAAATCCGGCGTGGTTGCGATCTCCAGATCGTAGCCGACACCGTCACCCTGCAGATCCACGGACCGATCCCACCAGAAGCGGAGGGTTTCCCCCTCCAGCTCGGGCTCGTATTGCCAGAAAGGCATGGGATCCTCCTGATGACGAATGAAGTCCTCATGGTTCTGCTCCACCTTGGCGGCCAGGGAGGCATAGACCGCCTCATACTGTTGCAGAATCTCCGCCTCCGTCCCGGCCGGGGAGGGAAGATAATAGAGATCCGGAGGCCGGCTGACGAAGGGATAGACCACCTCGTGGTAGGAATCGAGCAGCGCCTCTATCCGGTCGCGCCCCAGATGGTTCCGCCGGATCTCCTCCACCGCCCGGTTCAGCAGCTCCAGGCCGTCCGGCTGCTGCAGAAAGCGGCGGTGCAGAAGGGAGTCCCACCAGGTTCCCACGGAACGCTTCCAGCGCGGAATGCGATACCCCACGGCCTGATAGTCCGGCTGTTCGAAAAAACCCCAGGCGCCGTCGTAGTCCCAGGGAAGAAAGTAGAAGCGGGAGCTGCCGGCGGGATTGAACAGGTAGAAGTTCTGATAAGCGGTATCCTTGTTGTCCATCAGGATGTTGACCGCCAGCCAGGTGAGATAGTTGTTCCGGTTGAAGTAGCGCTCGAACACGTCGGCGCGGAAGTCGTTACCCGCATCCTCCAGCGCCGTCAGCATGGCAATCAGATTGTCGTGCCGTTTGCCGCGCTTGATCTCCAGCACCGACTCGAAGGCCGCCTCATCCAGCGGTTTCCCGCCTTCGTCCAGCGCCAGGGCCGGTGTCATCCGGAAACGGAAATCTTCCGCCTTGTAGATGTTGGAGTCCTTATCCCAGCCCCGTCTCTTCAGGTACTCCTTTCCCACGTGTTCCACATGGGTGTAGAGGCCGTAATCCTCGCCATCGACGAACAGGTGGACGAACTGGGTATTCAGGCTGGGCAGATGCGGGATCTCCCACATCAGATCGAAACTCAGCTTGTTGCGGACGCGTGTCAGATCCCAGGGGTGCTTGTTCAGTTGCAGCCTGCGCTCGCCACGCCACAACCGTTTCTTGCTGTCCAGCTTGATGCGGTAGGATTTCTGTACCGCCAGGCGTGAGGTGTTTCCCCTCTGCCGCAGCTCCGCGTTGGACACCTGCCCGTCATCGGGAAAATCGTCCGCCTGGAAATGGACCCGGATGCGCGGTTTGAAATCGTCATTCGGATCCTCGTCCGCATTCACATCCTCCAGGGTACAGCCGGCATACTCACCCGGCGCGCAGACGCCCGGCTCGACCACCGTACGAACCCGCACATCGAGCAGATCCGGCGCGCCGCTGTAGCGAATCCCCGGTGGCTCTTCCAAATCGCCGGCCGAAGGGGTGAAGACCGTAGCCGTATCCACCGCTAGGCCGACCTGCATGGCGAACAGGGTGAATCCCACGGCCACCATCCCGTTCCGCATCTTGCCAAGCAATCCCCTCATACGGCACCTCGCTCGTCTCACGAATCGATACCAATATCCTAATCACTTCGTTACCCTATTCAAAACCTGCCGCTTCCACCTGGTTCAGAGTACTGAATCGTGGCAATCGCACCCACAAAAAAGCCCCGCCGAAGCGGGGCTCTCGTACAACGGTCGAAGCCGGAACGGCTTACATCATGCCGCCCATGCCACCCATGTCGGGTGCACCACCGGCGGCGGGCTTCTCCTCTTCCGGATGCTCGGCCACCATCGCCTCGGTGGTCACCATCAGGCCGGCGACGGAAGCGGCGTTCTGCAGGGCGCTCCGGGTCACCTTGGTGGGATCCAGGATGCCCATCTCCATCATGTCGCCATACTCGCCGCTTGCGGCGTTGTAACCGAAGTTGCCGCTACCCTCGCGGACCCGGTTGACCACCACGGAGGCCTCCTCGCCGGCATTGCTGACGATCTGGCGCAGCGGCTCCTCCATCGCACGCAGGGCGATGTTGATGCCGGCGTCCTGATCCTCATTGGCGCCCTTCAGGCCCTTCTCCTTGATGGCGGTACAGGCCCGGATCAGGGCGACACCACCACCCGGTACGACCCCCTCTTCCACCGCGGCGCGGGTGGCATGCAGGGCGTCCTCCACGCGGGCCTTCTTCTCCTTCATCTCCACCTCGGTGGCGGCGCCCACCTTGATGACCGCCACACCGCCGGCCAGCTTGGCCACGCGCTCCTGCAGCTTCTCCTTGTCGTAGTCGGAGGTGGAGGTCTCGATCTGGGCACGGATCTGGGCCACGCGGCCTTCGATGTCGGACTTCTTGCCGGCGCCGTCGATGATCACGGTCTCGTCCTTGGTGACCTGCACCTTCTTGGCGCTGCCGAGGTCGTCGATGCTGGCCTTCTCCAGGGTCAAGCCAACCTCCTCGGAGATCACGGTACCGCCGGTGAGGATGGCGATGTCCTCCAGCATCGCCTTGCGGCGATCACCGAAGCCGGGCGCCTTCACCGCAGCCACCTTGACGATGCCGCGCATGGAGTTCACCACCAGGGTGGCGAGAGCCTCGCCCTCCACATCCTCGGCGACGATCAGCAGCGGCTTGCCGGACTTGGCGACCGCCTCCAGCAGCGGCAACAGATCCCGGATGTTGGAGATCTTCTTGTCGCAGAGCAGGATCAGGGGATTGTCCAGCTCGACGCTCATGCTCTCCTGATTGTTGATGAAGTAGGGTGAGAGATATCCACGATCGAACTGCATCCCCTCGACCACGTCCAGCTCGTTCTCCAGACCGGAGCCCTCTTCCACGGTGATCACGCCTTCCTTGCCCACCTTGGACATGGCCTCGGCGATGATGGAACCGATGCTCTCGTCGGAGTTGGCGGAGATGGTGCCTACCTGGGCGATGGACTTGTCGTCGGAGCAGGGCTTGGAGATCTCCTTCAAAACATCCACCGCAGCACCCACCGCCTTGTCGATACCCCGCTTCAGGTCCATCGGGTTCATGCCGGCGGCGACCGCCTTCATGCCGTCACGGATGATGGCCTGCGCCAGCACGGTGGCGGTGGTGGTGCCGTCACCGGCCACATCGGAGGTCTGCGAAGAGACCTCTTTCACCATCTGTGCCCCCATGTTCTCGAACTTGTCCTTCAGCTCGATCTCCTTGGCCACGGAGACGCCGTCCTTGGTGATGGTGGGAGCGCCGAAGCTCTTCTCCAGCACCACGTTGCGCCCCTTGGGCCCCAGGGTGACCTTCACCGCGTTGGCCAGGATGTTCACGCCATGAATCATGCGCACACGGGCGTCATCGCTGAATAGTACGTCTTTAGCTGCCATAGTCTCGATAATCCTCTTCTGTTCTCAAATTCTCAAAGCCGATTGACGAAAATTGCGGATACTAACCTTCGATGATGCCGAGCAGATCATCTTCCCGCATCACCAGCAGTTCCTCGCCGTCCACCTTGACTTCGGTGCCGGCGTACTTGCCGAACAGCACCCTGTCACCCACCTTGACATCCAGGGCGCGGAACTCGCCATTATCCAGCGCCTTGCCCCTGCCGACTGCAACCACCTCACCCTGCATGGGTTTCTCGGCGGCGGTGTCAGGCAGCACGATCCCGCCCGGGGTGGTGGTTTCCTCTTCCATTCGGCGGACGACAACACGGTCATACAACGGACGAATCTTCATACGCTTCCTCTCCTAACAAACATGAACCAGACGAATGATGATGCTGTGTGGTTAGCACTCTAATATTGAGAGTGCTAAATAATAGCGACGAAAACCCGCTCGTCAAGTCTTTTCGCAGCGATTTTGTCCCGATCGTCAGCGAAGACGGGGATCATCGTCATCATCATGCCACGACTCCCCCTCAAAGGTACGCGGACCCCGCGTCCCTCGCCGGGATACGCTAGTGATGGTGACACGTTCCATGATTTTCAAGACCAGATAACGACGCAAGGGGGGAACGAGCAGCAGAAAGCCGATGGTATCGGTGAAAAACCCCGGAGTCAGCAGCAACCCGCCCGCCACCAGCAGGGCGGCGCCCTCCAGGATCTCGACGGCGGGAACCTTGCCCTGTGCCAGGCTGGCGCGGATACGATTCAGGGTGGAAAGCCCCTGCAACCGCAACAGAAAGGCACCCAGCACCGCCGTGAACACCACCAGCCCGACAGTGGGAAGCGCGCCAATCACCGATCCCGCCTTGATCAGCAGGTAGATCTCCAGGAGCGGAACGAAGAGAAACAGCAGGAAGAGCAACGGAAACGGTATCATAGGCGTTCTGGGTCCTCCGGCGAGGGAATCGAAGCGGCTTCCCCGCCATCTGTCATAAGAAGGCGAAAGAAAGACCCGCTGTAACCATTCGGCGAGTCGAATTCGCGGCGAATTTCATCGGCCGGCCGAGTCGTCACGACCCGCTTGGCTCAAGTATACTGGTTTGGGAAACGAAAATGGAAAAACAGCCACGACTGATATTCTGTACCTGCCCGGATCGGGAGTGTGCCGAGAGGCTGGCCAATGCCCTGGTGGATGAACGGCTGGCGGCCTGCGTCAACATCTTGCCCGGCATTCGCTCCGTCTATCGCTGGGAGGGGAAGCGGGAAACCGCAAGCGAAACCCTGTTGCTGATCAAGACCCACCACCGGGCCTACCCCGCCCTGGAGCGACGAATCCTGGAGCTGCACCCCTATGAACTTCCGGAGATCATCGCTGTCCCTGTAGAAAACGGTCTCCCCGCCTATCTCGACTGGATCTCGGACATATAAATAATGATACGAACCCTGTTGCTCTTCAGCCTGTTCCTTCTGCCATTCGCCTCCGCTGTCAGTGAAGAACCGCTTCCCCCCGACGAGGCTTTCCGCTTTCATGCCGAGGCCGTCGACGCCTCCACCGTCCGGGCCGAATGGACGCTGGCGCCCGGCTACTACCTCTATCGCCATCGGGTCCGCTTCGAAAGCGGCACCGAAGGAATCACCCTGGGAGAGATCTCACTGCCCAAGGGAAAAGAGAAGACCGATGAGTTCTTCGGCGACATCGAGACCTACTACCAGAAACTTTCCGTCGAGATCCCGATCGAGCGCGGCCCCGGAAGCCCGGACACCCTGACCCTGATCGCCCACTCCCAAGGCTGCTCCGAACCACTGGGACTCTGCTATCCCCCGCACGAACAGCAGGTGACCATCACCCTCCCGCCCCTCTCCAGCAAGAGTGAAGAGCCTGCAGCCCAAGCCGGTCTCGCCTCACTGGTCTGGGGGAACAAATCGCAAGAGGAGGCGCTTCTGGAACCGGATCAGGCCTTCGCCATCAGCGCGGAGATGCAAGATGCGAATCATGTGAAGGTGCGCTGGCAGATCGCCGAAGGATACTATCTCTACCGGGACAAATTCCAGGTTACGGTGATCGAACCCCAAGGGGTCCGCGCAGACCATGCACAACTGCCTGCCGGTGAAAAAAAGCAGGATGAATTCTTCGGCGAGATGGAGGTTTACCATGGGCGGGTGGAGGCCATCGTCCCGCTGAGCGGCATACCCTCCGGCGACCTCCCTGTCCCCCTCGTCCTGGAGGTCCGTTATCAGGGCTGCTCCGAAACCCTGGGGGTCTGCTATCCCCCGATGAGCAAGCGCATCACCCTCGAGCTGCCCCCAACGGTAGAAGCGAAAACAGTGGCCACGACCACCGTTCAGCAGGCCGCCCCTCCTTCGTCTCGACCTGCGCTCTCCGAGCAGGACTCGCTGGCCAATACCATCGCCACCGGCAGCACGGTGCTCACCGTGCTCACCTTCTTCGGCCTCGGCCTCCTGCTTGCCTTCACCCCCTGCGTATTCCCCATGATCCCCATCCTCTCGGGGATCATCATCGGCCAGAAAGGGGAGATGACCACGCGCCGGGCCTTCCTGATCTCTCTGGTCTATGTGCTCGCCATGGCATCCACCTACACGGTGGCCGGAGTCATCGCCGGCCTGTTCGGGGAAAACCTGCAGGCCACCTTCCAGAACCCCTGGATCCTGGGTACCTTCAGCCTCGTCTTCGTATTGCTGGCCCTCTCCATGTTCGGCTTCTACGAGTTGCAGATGCCCACTTTCCTGCAGAGCAAGCTCGCGGAGATCAGCAACCGCCAGCAAGGAGGCAGCTACGGCGGAGTGGCAGTGATGGGCTTTCTCTCGGCACTCATCGTCGGCCCCTGCGTGGCGGCTCCGCTGATGGGTGCGCTGATCTACATCGGACAGACAGGCGATGCGTTGCTCGGCGGACTCGCCCTGTTCGCTCTCAGCCTGGGAATGGGCGCCCCGCTGCTGGCCATCGGCACCTCTGCCGGCAAGCTGCTGCCCAAGGCGGGGCCGTGGATGGATGCCATCAAGGCGGTGTTCGGCGTCTTGCTGCTGGCGGTGGCCATCTGGATGCTGGAGCGCATCGTTCCGGCCGCGGTGGCCATGCTGCTGTGGGCCACGCTGTTCATCGTCTCGGCCATCTACCTCGGAGCACTGGACAAGAGTACTCCGGGATGGGGCCGCCTGTGGAAAGGGGTTGGCGTGGTGCTGCTGATCTATGGTGCCCTGCTCCTGACCGGTGCCGCTGCGGGTGGCAAGGATGTGATGCAACCCCTTAGAGGGATACTCACCGTGAGCGGCGTGAGCGGAGCGGAGTCGGCCCATCCAGTGTTCAAACGCATCAAGACGGTGCAGGATCTGGAGCGGGAGGTCGCCGCGGCGAGCCGGGAAGGACGGCCGGTGATGCTGGACTTCTATGCCGACTGGTGCGTCTCCTGCAAGGAGTTCGAAAAATACACCTTCACCGACGCGGGAGTCCTGTCGAAACTGCGCAGCGCCAACACCCTGCTGCTGCAGGCCGATGTTACCGCAAACGACCGCCAGGACAAGGAGCTGCTGAGGCATTTCGGACTGATCGGCCCACCCGCCATCCTCTTTTTCGGGCCCGACGGGCAGGAGCGACATGACCACCGGGTCATTGGCTTCATGGATGCGGAAGCGTTCAGCAACCACCTGACGGAGGCCCTGCTGTGACAAAACGGCAGCGACTTGTCGCGAACATGCGGAAAAATCACCGCATTCTGGACATAGGTGTCCAGTTCGGTCAGAATTGGCCTCATTCGTTGCAACCACCCACGACGGGGAATATTCATGGCTGAGCTGTTGTTGCTCAACGGCCCGAATCTGAATCTGCTGGGAACCCGTGAACCGGAGCACTACGGCTCTGTCGGTCTGACCGCCATTACCGCTCGGCTGCAGGAGTTGGCGGCAGATGCAGGGCATCATCTGAGTCATCTGCAAAGCAATGCGGAACACGAGCTGGTGGAGCGTATCCACGCAGCCGGCCGGGAGGGGGTGGCGTTCATCATCATCAATCCGGCAGCGTTCACCCACACAAGCATTGCGCTGCGCGATGCACTGAGTGGGGTGCAGATCCCTTTCATCGAGGTGCATCTCTCCAACATCCACGGCCGGGAATCGTTTCGCCGCCGCTCCTATCTCTCCGATCTGGCGGTCGGCGTGATCAGCGGGCTGGGCGCCCTGGGCTACGAACTGGCGTTGCGGGGAGCGTTGCACCACATCACCGAGAACAGAACTTAGCAGGTCGAACGAATGGACATACGCAAGGTAAAGAAACTGATCGAGTTACTGGAGGAGTCGGGCGTCGCCGAGATCGAGATCCACGAAGGCGAAGAGTCGATCCGTATCAGCCGAATCAGCCAGGTCAGCGCCCCTGCGCCCACCACCGTCACGGTCCCGGAAACAGCGACCGTAACCGCTGTCCCTGAAAGCACCCCGGCTGCAGCAGAAGAACCGGAGATCACCGGCCACATCATCAAGTCACCCATGGTGGGAACCTTCTACAGCGCCCCGGCACCGGGAGCCAAACCCTTCGCCACTGTGGGGCAACGGGTCGAGGTGGGAGACACCCTCTGTATCATCGAGGCGATGAAACTGATGAACCAAATCGAGTCGGACAAGGCCGGCGTGATCAAGGCGATTCTGGTTGAAAACGGCCAGCCGGTGGAATATAACCAGCCGTTGTTCGTCATCGAATAGACAGGATACCCGGCCAAGCTCATGTTCGAAAAGATCGTCATCGCCAATCGCGGGGAGATCGCCCTCCGCATCCAGCGCGCCTGTCGGGAGATGGGTATCCGTACCGTCGCCGTCCACTCGGAAGCGGACCGCAGCCTGAAGCATGTCCTGCTGGCGGACGAGTCGGTCTGTATCGGCCCGGCACCATCGGCGCAAAGCTATCTGAACGTCCCGGCGGTCATCAGCGCCGCCGAGGTCACCGATGCCCAGGCCATCCATCCCGGCTACGGGTTCCTGTCGGAGAATGCCGACTTTGCCGAGCAGGTGGAGACCAGCGGTTTCGTCTTCATCGGTCCGAGACCGGAGACCATTCGTACCATGGGCGACAAGGTGGCCGCCATCGAAGCGATGAAATCGGCCGGGGTCCCCTGCGTACCCGGATCGGACGGGCCGCTCAGCGACCGTCCGGAAGAGATCCAGCAGATCGCGAAGAGGATCGGTTACCCGGTGATCATCAAGGCAGCGGCGGGGGGAGGCGGCCGCGGCATGCGCGTGGTGCACACCGAGGCGAAACTGCTGGATGCCGTCTCCCTGACCCGCAGCGAGGCCCGCAACGCCTTTGGCAGCGATACGCTCTACATGGAGAAGTACCTGGAGAATCCGCGCCATATCGAGATCCAGGTACTGGCGGACAGTCATGGTAACGCCGTCTATCTGGGGGAACGTGACTGCTCCATGCAGCGCCGCCACCAGAAGGTGCTCGAGGAGGCACCGGCTCCTGGTCTCACCGAGGAGCAGCGTCGCTTCATCGGGGAGCGCTGCGCCCAGGCCTGTCGTGAAATGGGTTACCGCGGGGCGGGCACCTTCGAATTCCTCTACGAAAACGGTGAGTTCTATTTCATCGAGATGAATACCCGCCTGCAGGTGGAGCACCCGGTCACCGAGATGATCACCGGTATCGATCTGGTGCGGGAACAGATCCGCATTGCGGCGGGGGAACCGCTCTCCTGCACCCAGGAGGAGATCGTCCTGCGCGGTCACGCCATCGAATGCCGCATCAATGCAGAGGATCCGGAGACCTTCATGCCCTCACCCGGGACCGTCACCGCCTTCCACGCCCCCGGAGGGCTCGGTGTCCGCATCGACAGCCACGTCTATTCGGGTTACACGGTGCCCCCCTACTACGACTCCATGATCGGCAAGCTGATCACCTTCGGCCCCAACCGGGAATCGGCGCTGGCCCGCATGCGCACGGCACTCGACGAAATGGTGGTGGAGGGGATCAAGACCAACATCCCGTTGCAGCAGGATCTGTGCAGGGATCCGGCCTTCATCGCCGGTGGCACCAACATCCACTATCTGGAGAAAAAGCTGGGACTCTGATGCCCTGGCTGCAGCTCAAACTGTACACCCATCCGGAGCAGGCGCAGACGCTGGCCGAGCGGCTCGAGGAGGCAGGGGCTGCGGCCATCACCTTCCAGGACGGCGCGGATCAGCCGCTCTACGAGCCGGCACCGGGAACCACACCACTCTGGCGACACACCGAAGTAACCGGACTGTTCCCGGCCGGAACCGATATGGAACGGCTGGTGAGCGGCCTGGAGCAACAGGCGAAGCAACCCCTCACCGGCTGGCAGGTCCTGCCGCTGGAGGAGAAGGAGTGGTCGAGGGTCTGGATGGAAGGCTTCCAGCCCATGCGATTCGGGGAGAGACTCTGGATCTGCCCGAGCTGGCACGATCCACCGGAGCCGGCTGCCGTCAACATCCTGCTGGATCCGGGGCTGGCATTCGGCACCGGCACCCATGCCACGACCGCGCTCTGCCTGGAGTGGCTGGATGCCCACCCACCGGCAGGGAAGAGGGTCATCGACTACGGTTGTGGCTCGGGGATCCTGGCCATTGCCGCAGCCAGGCTCGGCGCAGAGCACGTCCTGGCCGTGGATACCGACCCACAGGCTCTACAGGCCACCCGCGACAACGCGGTGAAAAATGGTGTAGAGGACAGGATTCGCGTCGCTTTTCCGGACGACGTCACCACCACTCCCGTCCAACTGCTGATGGCCAACATTCTCGCCAATCCACTGATCGATCTCGCGGATCGGCTGGCAGCACGGGTGGCCGATGAAGGGACCATCGTGCTCTCGGGGATCCTGTCCGAACAGGCCGAAGAGGTGGCCACCGCCTATCGGCCGTGGTTTTCTCTGGCGACACCGGCAGTGCGCGACGAATGGGTCCGCCTGGAAGGGGTTCGCAAACCGGCTGAAGCCACGAGCTGATGCACACCATCTGCCCCCACTGCAGCACCTGCTTTCGTATCACCAGCGAGCAGATCAACGCGGCGCAGGGAAACGTAAGGTGTGGAAACTGTGGGGCGGTTTTCAACGCCCTGGACAACCCCGCTCCCGAACCGGGCTCTCCAGACGATACCTTCTTTATCGAGAGCGATCCGCTCTCCTCCACAGGACTGTTCCACGAGCCGGACGAACAACTGTTTCACCACGAAACCGAACCCGCCAGGGAAACCGACGACCTGCATCTGTTCGAGGAACCGGAGTTCGTACCCCTTGGAGAGGAGGAGAACGACCGTTTCCACTTCGATACCCCGGAGTCACCGCTTTCCGGTGGGGAGGAGAATCCGGTTGCTGACGAAAAAATCGTATCCTCCATCTTGCCGGACGACACTGACAAAGAGATCCCGGAATATTTCGTCGATGATGTCGAAAACGCCACCATCGAAGAGCTCGAGAGGCTGTTCCTGCCCGAGGAGGACGAACACGAGCCGGCGGCGGACGAGCCCGGGAAAGAGATGGTCCCGGTCGAAGAAACACCACAGCCTGCCGCTACCCGGCAAGAGGGAACCTCGGCTCTCTCCTCCCTGCTGACCAACCCGATCGTGCTCAGCATCGGCAGCCTGCTGCTCATCGTCTCGTTGCTAGGTCAGTACGTCTACTTCGCCCGCGATCATCTCGCACAGCGGTACACCGAACTGCGCCCATTGCTGGAAAGGATGTGTGACGAGCTGGGATGCACGCTCCCACTACGACGCGATCCGAGCAAACTGCAACTCACCCACCGGGATGTCCGCACCCACCCCACCGTCAAGGATGCCCTGCTCATCAATGCAACCTTCGTCAACCGGGCCCCTTTCCGGCAACCGTATCCGGATATCGAGTTGAAACTCTCCAATCTCAACGGCCGCTTGATCGGAAGGCGCATCTTCCACCCGGAAGAGTATCTCGCCGGCCAACCCGACATCGCGGCGGGCATTCCGCCCAACACCCAGGTCTATCTCGTCCTCGAACTGGCCGATCCGGGCAGGCAGGCAGTCAACTTCGAATTCGATTTTCGTTGATTGAATCCCCGGGGGGCGGGGTAACGAACCCCCGCTCCCCGAGGATCGGTAGAAAGACAGGCGCCCAGGAAATTCAGCCATCCACCCGGACTGCCTGCCACTGGAGCGTTCCTAGAAGGTGAATCCCGCCTGAACGGCAAACGAGGTCTTGGTATCTTCGGCTACCCCCTTGTCATCGGAAAAGATCTTGTTGTCACTGCTGACATAGGAGAGCTCGGCCCGTACGAAGCTGTTCTCCGTGTAGCGATAGGTGGGGGTAACGGTAAAGGTGGTTGCGCTGTCCACCCCGAAGACACCGCTGGTACCATCGTTCAAGAACTCCACCCGAACCGGAACCTCGACAGCCCCGATGGTTGGGGTCACATAGAGGGCGACGCCGTAAGCTGTGTCATCGGCGCCAGGAGCGGGTGCCTCCTCCAGCATATGATAGTCGATGTTGGCAGCCACCGGCATGCCAGCGATTTCGGTGGCAACGATGACATCCACCAGATCCTTGTACCCGTTATAACGATAGTAGCTCACACTGTAGTCCAGCCCGCTCACGTTGCCGCCAACCCCTACCGCCGAAGCCGACTTGGCCGTGCCCAGCTCATCGTTGTTGGCCTCGACATAGAAGCCGATGCTGTCGCTCGCGTCGTAACTCAGGCGCACGCCGGGATAGTAGACGGGCTGGCCACCCCACAGGGCAGCGATGGTGGCGTGCGCATTTCCGTAGGAGGGCGCCACCTCGTAGCCCACCCTGGTGGCCAGCTTTCCAGCCTCAATGGTGATACCTTCGGCCGGGGTGACGGTCAGCCAGCCGTACTGAAAGTCATTGGCATAGGGAGTGTTGCCCACTCCGCCATCCAGGACGGTGATGGCGGCCATGGTACCCAGTGCGCCCACGAACCCCACTCCCTCGGTGGGCTCCGCCGACAGTTCCAGGATGAAATCCGAAACCTGATAATTGTCTTCGTTACTGCTGCCGGTGTTGTTGGTATAGAAGTAACCGGCTGTCATACCGCCACCCAGCTCGAGGTCGGTGGCGGTGGTAATGGTTCCCCCAAAGGCAGCGGGGGCGACCAGTGCGGCAACGCTCGCGGCGAGTATCTTTTTGCGCATGACGAATTTTCTCCTCATCTCCTCACACAGATTGTTTCAGGGGGCCAATACACCACTGGCACCACTCTCCCTTCTGTTCCAGTCTCATCCTTCGTCTCGATGGAGCACGAGCCAGGCGGAGAGAAGGAACACCGAACCAGCCCGGCAAATTTCGGGCCGCAGATAAAAAACATTTCTATTCAATTGATTATATACAAAACCAAGCAAAGCCGAAGCGAATTGAACCATGATGATGCGAATCGGTTGCACGATGCACCAAGTTGGTGCTCCATCGCAAGGCTCACTTTCCGTAAACCGGCCGGTAGAACCGCCGGCGTACAAAAAAGGCCGCGCTCATGCGCGGCCTTCAATAGGTACACCTTGGCCAATTTATCAGAACTTGGCGATAAACCGCAGATTGGTCACACTCGTGCTGTCGTCGCCATCACCGGGATCGTCGGTGGTGAACTCCAGCTTGCTGACCAGGTTGTCGGCGATGTTCCAGATACCGGCCACGGAGGTGCGGGTATCGGCGTCATCTTTCCAAGGGCCGGTCGCATCTTTCCCCTCCACAGAACTGTAGGCAATAGTAGCACCCACAGCAGGAGTAAACATATAGTTAACGGTGAAGGAAAGACCAGTGTCCAAAACCTCTTCCGCGGTCATGTACTCCGCGCCGATGGTCAAGCCGGCATTCTTGTAGGTGACGTTGAAGTCGGTGACATTACCAGCCCCGTCTTCCTGGGTGACATAACCCAGCTCGATATCAAACCCGGCAACCGGCGAGGCATTGACCACCAGCGCCACCGAGTTCTTGTCGGTGAGACCGCCGATGTCGTTCAGTACGGCGCCGGTGACGGTGACAGGACCCAGATCACCGGCCACGGCCACACCGGCGATGTTGTTGCCATAGAGGGCGGTCTGGCCGTCGAGGACGTCATAGGTCAACAGGTTGGCGGACTGGTACCGGTCGACGACATCCACCGCCTGCCAGCCGATGGGATTGTTGAACACACCACCGATCACCGTGACCCCCTCGGCAACGCCGGCGGCGAAATAGGCCTGCTCTATGATAGCGGAGGCTTCTCCATCGTTCCCCCCGATATTGAAGTCCACGTCAGTGCGGACCGAGACGATGTCGCTCAGTTTGCTAGCGAAGTCCACCTCGGCGTTGGCGATAAAGGCACTAGTCTCCAAATTATCTTTGCCGTCTCCCGTGGGATCAGTAGCTGGCTTACCATCACCAAAATAATCCCTATCGGCATCAGCATTGATATAGGTAATATCCGCGAAACCACTCACCTTGGAGTCGGCAGCGGCGGCAAAGCCGGGAGCCATTGCCGCAGCAACGGCCAGTGCAATCACGTTCTTCTTCATGGATGTTTCCTCCGTTTGGAACCGTATTTGAATTTATGTGACAGCTTTCAATCGACGGAATAGATTTAAGCAAAGGGGTTTCAGGAAAGCAACTCGCCCGCCCCCTTTTTGTATCCCAAAAACAACAATTCGGGGCGCTGTGAAAACTTTATGAATTTAACCGGCTGATTATTATATGAAATCTTTTTTCAAACCGATCATTGATATGGTTTGTTAATGTATCACCTTAAGAAAGGGGGTGTGGTTGATGGAATGAGTCGGGTCCCATACAAAAAACCGGTCTGTCGCCTCGATGCAACAGGCCGGTCAACGGCTTGGGAAAACCAGTAAAATCAGTGCTGTTCCGCCAACAGGAAACGTCGTACCTTGCCTGAGGCGGTCTTGGGCAGCTCGCCCACGAATTCGATGAATTTGGGTACCTTGTACATGGCCAGATGCCGCCAGCAGTGGGCCCGGATCTGCCTGATCCCGATCTGCGCCCCCGGAGAAGGCACCACGACCGCCTTGACGACCTGTCCCAGCAACTCGTCGGGGACCCCGACGACGGCCACCTCCTCCACCCCCTCGATCTCGAGAATGACCTCTTCGATCTCTTTGGGACTGATGCGGTGGGCACCGGTCTTGATCATGTCGGCGCTGCGACCATCGATGTAGAAGTAGCCATCTTCATCGCAGTGGGCCAGATCGCCGGTCTTCAGCCAACCGTCCTGCAAGACCTTGCGGGTCTGTTCCGGATCGCGCCAGTATCCTTGCATGATGTTGTCACCCGAGGCCCAAATCTCGCCGGTCTCTCCGGTTGGTACCGGGCGGCCCCGCTCGTCGCGCAACTCGAGCCTGACACCCGGAATGGCGATGCCGATGGAGCCGGGTTTGGCATCCAGCATCTCGGGAGGAAGCCAGGCGAGCCGGGCGGTCGCCTCGGTCTGCCCGTACATGACGAAGAAGCGAATGTGCGGCACAGCCCTGCGCAATCGCTCTATCAATGCCGGTGCCATCGCACCCCCGGCCTGGGTCATGTAGCGGAGTGAAGAGAGATCGTGATTCTCCAGGGAGGTGCGGCTCAACAGGATCGCGAAGGTGGATGGAACGCCGGAAAACCCGGTGGCCCGCTCCCTGGCCAAGGTGGTGAGCACGTTGTGAGGATAGAGCAGATTGTTCTCCAGTATCAAAGTACCACCCACAGCCAGGTGGGTATGCAGCACCGAGTTACCGTAGGAGTAATAGAACGGCAGCACATTCAATACCCGATCCGTTGGACCGAGATTGAGGTACTGGAGAATGGAGCGTACGTTGGCGGCGAGATTCCCGTGGCTGAGTGTCACCCCCTTTGGTCGGCCGGTGGTCCCGGAAGTGTAGATGATGGCGGCCGTCTGCCCCTCGCGCAATGAGGAGAGATCGGGCTCCCCGTCCCCATGTTCGCTCAAAGCATGCCAGTTCCATGGGGAGGATGTCCCCCTCTCTTCTTCACCCTCTTCACCCACGAGTACCGTCTGCAGTGAGGACCCGACCGAGGAGAGCGTCCCTTCCAGTTCAGGATGCCGGCTCTCGGCGAACAACCAGGAGGCTTCACTGTGAAGCAGCCAGTTACTCAGATCCTTCCGCTTGGCCATGGTGTTGAGGGCCACCACCACACCACCCGCGGCCAGTGTCCCATAGTAGGCGGCTACATATTCCGGTGAATTCTTGAGCAGCAGGGCCACCCGGTCACCAGGCTGCAGCCCGTTGTTGCGCAGAAAGGCGGCCACCGCGCTGATGTCCCGCCACAGCTGGCCGTACGAGGTGCGCCGGTTGGCCAGTACTACCGCTTCCGCATCGGGGGCACGTGACACACTGTCACGTAACATATGTACAAGCGTTTGGGTCATCCATCCCCTCGAGAGTTCGTTGTTGAACCACCAGTGACGAAATATCGACGCGACGACGAAAACGTCGCCAATAAATCGTCAACAGAACGGTACGCCCCTCATTCGGGAGAATGTCGCTCTGCTCCGAACAGTCTATTCTTCTATAGCTATAGAGTTGGTTTCCGTAGCTATGGAAAAACGCAATATCCAGGTAAGCTGACTGCTGTGTGGCTCGTCTCGGTTATCGTTGTGCAAAAAGTATTCCGCCTGGTGGAAACGGTCCCAGCGAGCTTATCGGCAAGTTTACGATGAAACGCCGGAAAACGGTAGTGTCCGGTCAGCGATTTTGTCGTTGTCCACCGATACCACTGTGCCGTAACAAGGCCTCTATCTCCGGCTCGCGGCCCCGGAACTCCTTGAACAGATCCATGGGATCCCGCGCCCCGCCCTGCTCCAGAATGGTCTCAAGGAAGGCCAGGCCGGTCTCCCGGTTGAAGATACCCTCCTCCTCGAATCGTCCGAAGGCGTCGGATGAGAGCACCTCCGCCCACTTGTAGCTGTAGTAGCCGGCGGCATAACCCCCGGCGAAGATGTGGGCGAAGCCATGCTGGAAACGATTGTAGACCGGCGGACGAACCACCGCCACCTCGGCCCGCACCTCGTCCAGGATCTGCTGGATACGGGCGCCCGTTTCCGGGTCGTATTCGAGATGCAGGCGGAAATCGAACAAGGAGAACTCCAGCTGACGCACCATCTGCATGCCGGCTTGAAAGTTCCGGGCGGCGGTCATCTTGTCGAACAGCTCGTCGGGCAGCGGCTCCCCGGTCTGGTAGTGTCCCGCGATGAGATCCAGCGCCTCCCGCTGCCAGCACCAGTTTTCCATGAACTGGCTGGGCAGCTCCACCGCGTCCCAGGCGACGCCACTGATTCCCGCAACACTGGCATAGTCCACCGTGGTCAGCATGTGGTGCAGACCGTGGCCGAATTCGTGGAACAGGGTGATCACCTCATCGTGGGTAAAGAGAGCGGGTTCGTCCCCCACCGGCGGGGTGAGATTGCAGGTAAGGTAGGCCACCGGGGTCTGCACGCTGCCGTCGGACCGCCGCATCCGGGAGATGCAGACATCCATCCACGCCCCGCCGCGTTTCTTCGGCCGGGCATAGAGATCCACGTAGAACTGTCCTCTCAACCGGCCTTCGATGTCGCGGATCTCGTAGAAACGAACATCGTCATGCCAGGTTTCGATCCCCTCGAGCCGCCGAATCTCGAGGCCGTAGAGCCGCTTCACCACCTCGAACAGGCCAGGCAATACCCGGTCCTCCGGAAAGTAGGGGCGCAGGTCTTCGTCACTGAGGGCGTAACGCTGCTGACGCAGCTTCTCCGAATAGTAGCTGATGTCCCAGGCGGCCAGCTCTTCCACCCCATATTGCTCCCGGGCAAAGTGCTTGAGCTCTTCCAGCTCCTCCTGGGCCTGCCCCAGGGAGCGATCTGCCAGATCCCGCAGGAAGGCCATCACCTTCTCCGGCGAGGGAGCCATCTTGGTGGCAAGGGAGCGTTCTGCATAGTTGGCGAATCCGAGCAGCTGTGCCAGCTCGTGACGCAGTGCAAGGATCTCCTCCATGATGGGCCCGTTGTCCCATTTGCCGGCATGAGGCCCCTGATCCGAGGCCCGGGTGACATAGGCCTCGTACACTTCCCGACGCAAGCCGGCGTCGTCGGCATAGGTCATCACCGCGTAGTAGGAGGGAAACTCGAGGGTGAACACCCACCCCTCCAGGTTCCGCTGTTCCGCCGCCTGACGAGCCTGGGCACGCGCCGATTCCGGCAAACCGGCCAGACGCCGTGCGTCGGTTATCTGTTTGCTCCAAGCCTGGGTGGCATCCAGCAGATTCTCCTCGAACCTGCTGGTGAGACGGGCAAGCCGCTGCTGGATCTCCCGGTAGCGGCGCTGCTTTTCAGGGGGCAGGTCCACCCCGGCGAGCCGAAAATCACGCAGTGCATTGTCCACCACGCGTTGCTGCGCCGGCTCCAGCCGCTGATAAATATCCCCCTCCGCGATGTCGCGGAAGGCCTCGTAGAGCGCCCGGTTCTGCCCCATCTCGGTGGCGTAGTCGCTCAGTTTGGGCAGACAGGCGTTGTATGCCTCCCGCAGCGGCTCGGTGTTGACCACGGCGTTCATGTGGCTGACCGGGGACCAGACCCGGCCGAGCCAGTCGTCCATCTCCTCCAGTGGCTGGAGGAGGTTTTCCCAGGTATAGGGAGGTTCCTGTTCCAGCAGCTCCCGCAGGCGGCTGCGGTTGCGGCCCAGCACGGTATCGATGGCCGGCTCCACGTGTTGGGGTAGAATATGGCGGAAGGGAGGCAGCCCCTCCATTTCGAGCAGCGGATTGGACATGTTCTCTGACCGGTTCGGTTTCAAAGCAGGTTATTGCCCCGACAACAATCTAGCATGGACGACACGGGACGGAAAACCCGATGACAAAGATTCACCCTACCGCCCTAGTGGATCCCGATACGGAGATCCACCCGTCGGTCCGGATAGGCCCCTATAGTGTGGTGGAACGTGGCGTCACCATCGGCGCGGACACCATCGTCGGCAGCAGCGTGCGCATCTACCGGGGCACACGGATCGGCAGGAACAACCGCATCGACCACGGTTGTGTGCTGGGTTGTCTGCCGCAGGATCTCTCGTTCGACGAGAGCCTGGATACCCGGCTGGAGATCGGCGATCGCAACCGGCTGCGCGAAGGGGTCAACATCTCCCGCGCCACCGATCCCCAAAGGCCCACCCGTATCGGCTCCGACAACTACCTCATGGGGAACGTGCACATCGGCCACGACTGCCGGTTCGGCGATCACAACATCGTGGTCAACGGCGCAGTGATCGGGGGGCATGTTCAGGTGAGCCATCACGTCTTCGTCTCGGGGCTGGTGGCGATCCATCAATTTTGCCGCATTGGAGAGTACGCCATGCTGGCCGGACTGGCCAAGATCGTGAAGGATGTCCCTCCCTTCACCATCGCAGACGGCAACCCCGCTTCGCTCATCGGGACCAATGTGGTCGGTCTGCGGCGTAACGGTTTCTCCGCCGGGCAGCGCCAGGCCATCAAAAGGGCCTACCGGATCCTCTACCGCTCGGGCCTGAACATCGGCCGGGCGCTGGAGCGGCTGGCCGGCGAAGCAGAAGGATCAGCGGAGGTCGGCGCCATTCTCGAATTCTTCCGCACCAGCAGCCGGGGCGTGCTGAGCCACCGCTGAAGGGAATCAGGAGGCCCGTTCCTTGTGGTTCTCCGCGTTCCAGGGGGTGGTCAACATCCAGGCGGCGAGCTCCTTGGGGGGCAGGGGCTTGCAGATATAGTAACCCTGCACCACATCGCACCCCAGATCGGCGATCTTGTTCCAGGTGGCCTCGTCCTCCACTCCTTCGGCGACCACCGTGAGCCCCAGATTGTGGGAGAGGTTGGCAATCAGATGCACGATCTTGGCGTCGCTCTCACCCTGCATCATCTCCTGCACGAAGCTGCGGTCGATCTTGAGTTCGTTGACCGGCAACGTCTTGAGATAGGCGAGCGATGAGTAGCCGGTTCCAAAGTCGTCCACCGAGAGGGCGACATCCATCTCCTGGAGCTTCTTCAGGGTGGCCAGCGCCACTTCCGGTTCGAGCATCAGGTTGCTCTCGGTGATCTCCAGCACCAGCCGCTCCGGAGGAACCTTCCACTTTTTCAACAGCCGTTGCACCAGATTGGGCAGATCCTTGTCGAGCAGGTTGTGTACCGAAAGGTTGACCGAGACGGTGATGTTCCGGCCCTGCAATCCCCAGATGCTGGCCTGCTGCAGCGCCTGGTTGATGGCCCAGACCGTCAGTGGACGAATCAGCCCGGTCTGCTCTGCCAGGGAGATGAACTCGAACGGGGGTAGCAGTCCCTGCTGGGGATGCTGCCAGCGAACCAACGCCTCCACGCCGACGATGTCCCGCCGTGCAATGTTGATCTGCGGCTGATAGTGGAGCACCAGTTCGCCGGCAGAGATGGCCCGGCGCAGGTCTCCCACCAGCTTGAGACGACGCACGCTGTAGGGATCACGCTCGCTCTTGTAGACCGCAAATCCACTCTTGCGCTGTTTCGCCTGGCGCATGGCCACGTCCGCCCGTCGCATCAGCAACGAGGTGTCCGTTCCATGGTCCGGGAAGGCCACCACGCCGATGCTCATGCCGATATCGATCTTCACATCGTCAATCTCCACCGGCTTCTCGAAGGCCTTTTGAACCTTGCGCACCACGGCCATCGCCTGGCGTGCTCCCGCCGAAGGCAGCAGGATGACGAACTCCCCGCCCCCGGGATGGCTGATGAAGCAGGATTCACAGAGGATGTCACGCAACCTGTCCGCCACTTCACGCAGCACCGCATCGCCCACCTCATGACCCAAGGTATCGTTGATCTCTCCCAACCGGTCCAGATCGAGCAGCATCACGACGAAGGGCTCCTTCTCGCGATTCGCCTGCACGATGGCCTGGTTGAGACGGCTGTCCAGCCGCTTGCGGTTGGGCAGGCCGGTCAGGGTGTCATGGGTGGCCAGATACTCCAGCTCCTTGATATGGCGCTCCTGGATGGCGGCCCGGGCCTGGCCCTCTTCCGCCACCTTCTCCTGCCACCGGGCCATCTGCCGCTCCGCCCGCCCGAGAGTGACATAGAACAGGCCGGTCAGGCCAACCCCCACCAGCAGGGCGACCAGCGACATGATCTTGATCGCGCGAATCGATTCCTCGACCTGAGCGGTCACATCCTGCACGACGAAGAGATTGCCGACGATGTGGTGCCGCTTGTCCTGCAGGGGAAGCTGCCCGGTTCGGAAATGTTTGCCGTCGAGTGAAAAACGCAGTATCGCCAGCGGCTCCCGCTGCAACCGCCGGATCATCCTTTCCGTCTCCTCCCCGGAGAACAGCGGCCTGGTCTGAAACGCCAGCACCATCCCCGGATACTGCTCCCAGCGGGAAAGGGTCTCCCCCGAGCGCTGTCGCTCTTCCCAAAGAGAGCGATCCAGTTTCTCTTTGGCCAGTGCGGCATAGAGATCCACCCGGCCGATGGAGGCCACCTGCCGCAACAGCCCATCGAGCTCCTTGCCCACCTCCACGTAACCGCGCAGTCGCCGGTTCAGGCGGATGGGAAGCACCGCACGCAACACCAGCTTTCCGGCGCTGTCCACCTCCACGCCGTGGGCCGCCTTGCCGCTTTCCATGGCATCCAGCACGTTGAGGGTATTCACCCGATCTCCGGAACGCCCCGGATCGTGCAGCCGTATCAGGTTGGTCCGTGTGGCGTCATGGAACGCCAGGTGCGTGATGTGATGACGGGATTGGAGACGCTCGAAAAGAGGGGTGGCGGCCTTCAGCAGGCCCTTCCTGTCCTGCCGGCGCAACGCCTGGGAGATCCGCCGGTCGGCGGCAACGAGCTCCAGTGCACTCTCGAGCTGCTCGGTGTGCTCCTGGAGCAGCGTCTGATAGATCTGCTCGATGGTCTGGAGATTGTCGGCGACCTGCCTGTCGATGTTGTTGTTCTGCTCCCGGTAGGATCCGAACAGGAACATGGCGAACAGGACGATTCCACCGACTACGAAGGGCAAGATGATCCGGAGCTTGAGTCTTATGTTCGTCATGTTTCTCTGTTCGATCGTCACGGTAAACCAGCATCCCAGCCTCCGTCTCCAATCTCTCTCCCCTTCCCGGGCAATCAACCCCGGGTATTCAGATAGGCCCGCTCGGAGATGTTGTCCCAGGCCGTCACCTGATCCCGGAATTCCCGGAATGAGCTAAAGATCTTCCGGGCCATCGGCTCTTTGCCGGCGAGCTCTGCAACCACCTTATCGGCTGTTTCCCGAAGTTCCTTGAGGACCGTTTCCGGAAAGGCGCGCAACGCGACCTTGTGCTCCGTCACCAATTGGTGCAGTGCGGCATTGTTGCGGGCCGTGAACTCCGACAGCAGATCCAGATTCACCGCTTTGCAGGCGGTTTCGACGATGGCCCGCAGATCCTCCGGCAGCCCTTCGAAAGCCTTCCGGTTGACGATACATTCCAGCGTGGTCCCCGGCTCATGCCAGCCCGGGTAGTAGTAGTACCTGGCCGCCTTGTACAGACCGAAGGCCAGGTCATTGTAGGGGCCAACCCACTCGGTGGCATCGATGGTCCCGGACTGGAGGGCGGTGAAGATTTCACCTCCCGGCAGGTTGACCGGGGTCCCTCCCAGACGCCGCAACACCTCGCCGCCCAGACCCGGAATCCGCATCTTCAGCCCCTTCAGATCCTGCGGGGAGTTGATCTCTTTGTTGAACCACCCTCCCATCTGGACGCCGGTGTTACCCGCAGCAATAGGCACCAGCCCGAAGGGCTCATAGAGCTCCCGCCACAGCTCCATACCTCCGCCATAATAGAGCCATGCATTCATCTCCTGGGCGGTCAGGCCGAAGGGAACCGTGGAGAAGAACTGTGCCACCTCGCTCTTTCCTTTCCAGTAATAGGCCGCCCCATGACCCATCTCGGCGGTTCCCGCCGAAACCGCATCGAACACCTCGAAGGCCGGTACCAGTTCCCCGGCCCCGTATACCTTGATCTTGAGACGACCCCCGCTCATCTCGTCGATCAGGGCGACCAGCTTGTTGACCGCCGTGCCCATGCCGGGAAAGTTCTTTGGCCATGTGGTCACCATCTTCCAATGAAAACGCTGCGCCGGTGTCCCTTGCGCTTCCCGATCCCCCGGTTTCTGCGCGCTGCATCCGGTAGTGACCGCACCGGCGACCAAGGCACCGGCCCCCAACTGTTTGACGAATTCACGCCGTTTCATCACCGTCTCCTTACTGTTCCACTGTCACAAAAGCTGTAGTCCCGCCAGGGAGAGCATCAACCACTTGGCGCCCTCACTCTCGAAGTTGACCTGCACCCGCGCCTGCTCTCCTTCCCCCTCCAGACCGATCACCACCCCGCTGCCGAAGAGGGGATGCCGCACCGGCTGTCCCAGCCGGATCCCGCTCCCCTCCACACGGGCGCCGTTCTTCACGACGGTGGGGCGGCTGATCCCTGCTCCCATCCGGATCTCCTGTGTCAGTTCGGGCGGAATCTCGCCGATGAACCGCGATGGGCGCGGGTAGATCTCCTTGCCATGCAGCCGGCGCCGTTCGGCGAAGGTGAGATAGAGCAGCTGCATGGCCCGCGTCATTCCTACGTAACAGAGACGCCGCTCCTCTTCCAGACGCACTGGATCCTCCGCCGACATCCGATGGGGGAAGAGCCCCTCTTCCATCCCCACCAGGAACACCAGCGGGAACTCCAGACCCTTGGCTGCATGCAGCGTCATCAATTGCACGCAATCCTCCCAGACATCCCCCTGCCCCTCTCCCGCCTCCAGCGCGGCATGGGTGAGGAACGCCGCCAGCGGGGTCGTCTCTTCCCCTTCTTCCGCTTCCCAGCCACGGGCGGCGTTGACCAGCTCCTCCAGGTTGTCCAGCCGCGCCTGCCCTTTCTCCCCCTTCTCCTTGCCGAAATGGGCGACGAGACCGCTGTGTACCCGAACCCGCTCCACAAGCGCCGCCAGCTCCAGCTCCTCCGCATCCTCCGCAAGCCCGTCGATGAGTTGCAGGAAGGCTCCCAGGGCGCTGAGGGCCCGGCCCTTCAGCCGCTGCTCTCCCTGTAGCCGGCACGCGGCCTCCCAGAGGGGGATCTCATGCTCGCGTGCATATTCGCGAACCACCTCCAGTGTCCTGGCGCCGATGCCACGGGGTGGATGGTTGACCACCCGTTCAAACGCCGCATCGTCGTTCCGGTTGTTGATCAGCCGCAGGTAGGCCATGGCGTCCCGGATCTCGGCACGCTCGAAGAAACGCAGCCCGCCATAGACCCGGTAAGGGATCCCCCTGGACACCAGTGTCTCCTCCAGCACCCGGGATTGGGCGTTGGAGCGATAGAGAATGGCACATTCGCTGCGCATCCCCCCCTCTTCCACCCAGCGGAGGATGCGCTCCACCGCGAAATTGGCCTCGTCCAGATCGTTGACGGCCCGATAGAGATAGATGGGCTCCCCCTCGGCACCCTGGGTCCACAACGCCTTCCCCAGCCGCGTGCCGTTGCGGGAGATGACTGCATTGGACGCCGCCAGGATGTTGCCGGTGGAACGGTAGTTCTGCTCCAGGCGAACGGTCCTGGCCTCCGGAAAATGGTGACTGAACTGCTGGATGTTCTCGATGCGTGCGCCGCGCCAGCCGTAGATGGATTGATCGTCATCGCCCACCACGAAGAGCCAGGGGGCATCCGCCTCTCCACCAGGCCCCCCTTCACCCGCCAGCAGGCGCAACCAGGCATACTGGGTGGTATTGGTGTCCTGGAACTCGTCCACCAACAGGTGGCGGAATCGCTGCCGGTAATGGTCCAGCAGGGGCGGGGTATCGCGCAACAGCTCCACCGCGCGCAGCAGCAGCTCGGCGAAATCCACCAGCCCGCCGCGCGCACAGGCCGCCTCATAGGCCTGGTAGATGCGCAGCATCACGGCGCTGTTCCGGTCTCCGGCATCGTCGATGTGGGCCGGCCGCAACCCTTCATCCTTGTAGCCGTTGATGATCCACTGCGCCTGCCTCGCCGGCCACTTCTCCTCGTCCAGCCCCAGCTCCCGAATCACCCGCTTGACGAGACGCTGCTGATCGTCGCTGTCGAGAATCTGGAAGTTCTCGACCAGTCCTGCCTCTTTCCAGTGCAGACGCAGCAGGCGGTGGGCAACCCCATGAAAGGTGCCCACCCACATCCCGCCGACGGCATGCCCCAGCAACTCCTCGATGCGCCCCTTCATCTCCGTAGCGGCCTTGTTGGTGAAGGTAACCGCCAACAGGCTGAAGGGAGAGAGCCGCTCCACCTGCAACAACCAGGCGATACGGTGAACGAGAACCCTTGTCTTGCCGCTGCCGGCCCCGGCGATCACCAGCGTGTGCCCCGGCGGAGCGCTGACCGCTTCCCTCTGGGCTTCGTTCAGCGGTTCAAGGAGATAGGCGACATCCATTATCAGATATTCGTTAATTTAACAGATTTTTAACCAAAAACATTTAGAATAGATATTGCTATCCGTTCCGTTTTCCCCGAAACTATCGAGGAAATGGCAGGGATGCATGGGATGTTTCATTGCTTGCCATGACTGGATTCGACGGGACTTACACGCTTTCGCTCGCCGGAGAAATTGCATCATGCCACAAACGGTTCCCATCAACCATGCGGAAAAGACCGTCCCCACCCTACGACGCCTCCTCTACATCGAAGATGACCCCAGTATACAGGCGATCGTCAAACTGACTCTGGAAGAGATCGGTCACTTTACCGTTCATAGCTGCAGCTCCGGGAGTGAGGCGATCTCGAACGGGACGGAGTTCATACCCGACCTGATCCTGCTGGACGTGATGATGCCTGGAATGGATGGTCCGACCACCCTCAAGGCGCTGCGCCAGCTGCCGGAATTGGCCACCACCCCGGTGATCTTCATGACCGCCGAGAACAACCCCGACGAGATTGGCAACCTCAAGGCGCAAGGCGCCATCGCCGTCATCACCAAACCCTTCGATCCCCTCACGCTCTGTGATGAGATCCAGAATGCGTGGAACACCCATACCCAAGGATAGCGCCTGGATCCGCCTCGTCCCTGGATAAAGGTTACGTTCGAAATGCCGATAGGTAAGGATATCCTCGGTCACCGTGAGAGGGTAGGGAAATGGCTCAGGGAATACAGCCGTGAACCCGGAAAGAGAGAGACTGCAGCGGCGGATGCAGATTCTGCAACAGCGCTATACGGAAGCTCTTCCTGAAAGAATCCGGCAGATAGAGGCACTCTGGCAACAACTGGTTCGAGAAGAGGGGCAGCAAGTCTTCGAACAACTACTGCATTCGGTTCACAACCTGACCGGTTCGGGGACCATCTACGGCCATCCCCGCATAAGCGAGGTGGCCGCCAGGCTGGAACAGATGCTCGCCGAAGCCCGACGTCCCACACGGATCCCGGACACATTGCGCGAAAAGATCGAAAACGCCCTTCAGGACCTTCATTGCGCGGCCGGGAGGAGACCTTGAGCCACGGCTCCCGGTCTCCCGTTCCTTCCCAAAAAATCCCGGCCGCTACTCCACAGTGACCGACTTGGCCAGATTGCGCGGCTGATCCACGTCGGTACCCTTGATCAAGGCCACGTGGTAGGAGAGCAGCTGCAAGGGGATGGTAAAGACGATCGGCGCAATCTCGTCCTCGACCGGGGAAATATCGAAGATCTGGATCCCGTCACCGCTCTCCATCTCCGCCCGGGTATCGGCAAACACGATCAGTTCCCCCCCCCGTGCCCGCACCTCCTGGAGGTTGGACTTCAGCTTTTCCAGCAATTCGTTGTTGGGTGCCACCACAATTACCGGCATATCGGCATCCACCAGCGCCAGCGGACCATGCTTCAGTTCGCCCGCCGGATAGGCCTCGGCATGGATATAGGAGATCTCCTTCAGCTTGAGCGCCCCCTCCATGGCCACCGGATATTGCGCCCCCCGGCCGAGGAACAGGGCGTGGTGCTTGTCGGCAAACTGCTCGGCCAGTCGTTCGATGACGGGATCGAGGCGAAGCACCTCGTCGATGCGCCGCGGCAGGCTCTGCAGCTGCCCCACCAGCCGCGCCTCCTCCCGTCCGGACATCCCGTGACGCCTTCCCAGGACGATCACCAGCAGCATCAGTGCCACCAGCTGGGTGGTGAACGCCTTGGTGGAGGCGACGCCGATCTCGGGGCCGGCACGGGTCATCAGGGCAAGGTCGGACTCCCGCACCAGCGAGCTTTCCGGCACGTTGCAGATGGTCAGCGTCTTGCCGAAACCGAGCCGTTTGGCCTCCTTCAGTCCGGCCAGGGTATCGGCGGTCTCCCCCGACTGGGAGATGGTCACCACCAGTGAATTGCGACGCACCACCTGCTTGCGGTAGCGGAACTCACTGGCCACCTCGACACTGCAGGGGATCCCCGCCAGGGACTCGAGCCAGTAACGTCCGATCAACCCGGCATGATAACTGGTGCCACAGGCGATGATGTGTACCCCCTGCACGGCATCGAAGATCTCGGCGGCAGCCGGACCGAACGCCTCTTCCAGCACCCGGCCCCCGCTGATCCGCCCTTCGAGCGTGTTGGCCACCGCCTGTGCCTGCTCGAAGATCTCTTTCTGCATGTAGTGGCGGTAGGCACCCCGCTCCGCTGCATCGGCGGTCAGCTCACTCTCCCGGACGGGACGCTCCACCTGCCGGCCGTTCGCATCGTAGATGGTCAGTCGATCGCGGCGCAGATCGGCGACGTCCCCCTCCTCCAGAAAGATGAACCGCTGCGTGACCGGCAGCAGCGCAGCCACGTCGGAGGCGATGAAATGCTCTCCGATACCCACGCCGATCACCAAAGGGCTGCCCAGGCGGGCGGCAACCAGGCGCCCCGGTTCCTTGGTGCTGATCACACCCAGGGCGTAGGCACCCTCCAGGTCGGCCGTGGTGGCACGCACCGCCTGGAGCAGATCCATCCCCTGCTCCAGGTAGTGGTGAACCTGGTGGACTACGGTCTCGGTATCGGTGTCCGAGGTGAAACGGTAGCCCGCAGCAGCCTGCCGTTCGCGAAGCTCCTCATGATTTTCGATGATACCGTTGTGCACCACCGCCACATCTTCATTGCAGATATGGGGGTGGGCGTTGGACTCGGTGGGTTTCCCGTGGGTCGCCCAGCGGGTATGGGCGATACCGACGTGGCCGTGCAACGGGTTCTGCTCGATACCACTCTCCAGCACGCTCACCTTGCCCACGGCGCGTCGGCGTTCCAGTACAGCTTTCGAATTCAATACCGCGATACCCGCCGAGTCATAACCCCTGTACTCCAGACGTTTCAGCCCCTCCAGAAGAATGGGGGTCACATCCCGCTCGGCAACGGCGCCAACGATTCCACACATTCGCTTGCTCTCCTAACAGATTGTCGGGCAGTTGTTCGACCGGATCGGACTCACGGCGTGGGGAACCCGCTGGATGGTCGATCCTCCCGAGCTCCTCACGGATGCCGCTGGCCGGACGGTCCTATCTGCTTATCGTGCCCCGTTACGTTTTTTGAACAATGGCCGGTCACTCCCTTTTCTTGACCGGCCGGCTCCATCCCTGAACCGTCTTCTGCCTGGCCCGGGCCAGGGTCAACTCACCCGCCGGAGTATCCCGGGTGATGGTGGAGCCGGCGCCGATGGTGGCCCCGGCACCGATCTCCACCGGCGCAACGAGCTGGCTGTCCGAACCGATGAAGGCATGGTCACCAATCACGGTGCGGTGTTTGTTGGCTCCGTCGTAGTTGCAGGTGATCACCCCCGCGCCGATGTTGACGCCCCTGCCCACAGTACTGTCCCCGACATAGCTGAGATGGTTGATTTTGGAGCCCTCCGCCACCTGGCTCTTCTTTATCTCCACGAAATTCCCGATGTGCACCCGATCCGCCAGTCGGGTCTCGGGGCGGACACGGGCGAAGGGGCCGATACGGCACTCCGCACCGATTTCCGCCTGTTCCAGCACACAATGGCTGTTGATGCGTGTACCCCGTGCCACGGTGACATCGCGCAGGTAGCAGTTCGGCCCCACATATACCCCGTCACCCAGCGACACCCGGCCCTCGATGACCACATTGACATCGATGACCACATCCTGGCCGGCCTCCAGCTCTCCACGCAGATCGAAGCGCTCCGGATCCAGCAGCGTCACCCCGGCCAGCATCAGCGCCTCGGAGCGACGCCGCTGGTAGTCCCGCTCCAGGGCCGCCAGCTGAACCCGGTTGTTGACGCCCATCACCTCCGCTACTGCACCCGGATGGGTGGTCTCCACCGTCACCCCTTCCTGAACCGCCCTGGCGACGACATCGGTCAGATAGTACTCTCCCTGGGCGTTGTCGTTGTCCAGACTGTCCAGCCAGCGCCTCAGTCTCGCCGCACCGGTAGCCAGCATGCCGGTGTTCACCTCCTGAATCCGGCGTTGCGCTTCGGTAGCGTCCTTCTCCTCCACGATGGAGAGCACCCGGCCGGCGTCGTCGCGGACGATGCGACCATAACCCTGCGGTTCGGGCAGGTGGGTGGTCAACAGCCCCAACCCCTGTTTCGCGATCTCCGCCAGCCGCCGGAGCGTGTCCACCGTAATCAGCGGCACATCGCCGTAGAGCACCATCACCGTGTGGTGGTCCGGAATGGCGGGCATGGCCTGACTGACGGCGTGGCCGGTCCCGAGTTGCTCTGCCTGTTCCACCCATTGCACCGGCTGGGAGGCCAGCGCGGAGCGTACCATCTCCCCTCCGTGACCATAGACCACATGGATCTCCCTGGCCGAAAGGCCCCGGGCGGCCTCTATCACGTGCTGCAACATCGGCTTGCCACCGACGGCGTGCAGAACCTTGGGCAAGGCAGAACGCATACGCGTCCCCTGGCCCGCCGCGAGTATGACGACGCTGAGATCTGATGACATAAGGCGATTACTCGTCCTTTTTTATCTGCTGTAGCCGGCTGCCGGCACCCCTGTCTGCTGGACCCGCATCAAACGCCGGCGAACACGGGCAATCCCGCCCGATATGGTCTATATATATTACTGCCGTATGATAAACCGACTTTCCCTTCATTGAAAGCGCAACGCCAACGAGAACAGAGCGAGATGCGAACCTTCATTCGCCAGCCCACCGGGATCGCCGTCGAAATCGACATTGCCGACAAGCCTTCGACCGAGAGCCACCCACTCAAAAACATCGGCTTTGGCGGCCTCTGCTACC
>Ga0256832_1000021_pt1 | contig 103462 bp, 90 predicted proteins | sample 134614metaG_FD_190534 | JGI IMG/M metagenome (GOLD analysis project Ga0256832, IMG submission 190534) | Hydrothermal vent microbial communities from Lau Basin, Pacific Ocean - 134-614 | ecosystem: Environmental > Aquatic > Marine > Hydrothermal vents | place: Pacific Ocean: Lau Basin...
ACCGGAAACATCTAAACTATAGGCTGGGTTGGTTTTGCCAATGCCAATATGACCATTACTGCCTTTGATAAATAAACTGTTATTGTCAAAAGAAAGATTGTGGTTGTCCAGATTGACATTGCGGTTACTGTTGAGAGTGCCGTCTTCGGTGTAAAGATTGGAATTTGTATGAGAATTGTCTTGATTGCGCCAAGTATGGCTGTTATTGTCATAAGTTAAAACTTGGCCATCTTGCAGGGAACTAATATTGACATCGGTCAGAGAATCCAAAGTCAAAGTTGTTGTTCCTCCGGAACCGCTGTCATTGATTTCCAAAGTAACTTCACTTACTCCGCCCGTTCCCGGGTAAGTGGGAAGATCCAAAAGAGAACGATCTATTTTTCCTTCTTCATTTAAAACGGGAATATTTCCCGGTTCGGTGCCGATTTTTAGCTTACTGAGAGCTTTCAGAAAAGTTTTGTTTAACTCCTCCTGACGAGAAAAGTTTTCTTCAATCAGTTGACTGGTTTTTTCGCTGAGTTCTTGGCTGACGTTTTTGATGCTTTCCGCTTGTTTCTTTTCTAAGTCCTCCCCCTCTCCTCCCAAAATAACCGCTTTGCGAGGAATCATTTCCGCGTCTTGATTAACACGAATTCCCAGATAATATTTGTTGTAAGGCAAGCTGGGAGGGTTAAGAGTGGCTTCCAGTTTGCCATCTTTGATTTCTATGGTTTTGTTAGTGGACCAGATTCTTTCTTTTAAATCTGCGTCAGAGGGATAAGGATCTTTTTTTAGGCGGTTGATTTTGTATAAGGCAAATCTTACTTGGTAAGAACCATCGGCTACCAATTGGCCGTTCTTGTTGAATATCAAAGCATGAACGGTGAAAGAGTTTTTCTTTTCCGCCAAAGCTTGGTGAATAAAAACTCCGATACTAAAAAGAACCACTCCCAAGAGCAGGCTCAGTTTGATTTTGTTTTTTGTTTTGGTTGGCATTTTTGATTTTGGTTAGTGAAGGAATAATGGAAGAAAGAATCAAAAGAAATCAAACAACACACCACTCTTCAACGCATCGTCGACTATTATAACACGACACCCTAATAATACCAAATTTTTACATTTTTTCAAAACGAGGAACTATCTGCTTCTTCCTGGAAACCAGCCCCCTAGCAAATAAAACTCCTTCCCCTCTTTCTTCAGCGGAAAACAAATTTTTAAATAGTTTCTTAGCCTCCTCATCAGAAGACAAAACAAAAGCTTCCGAATTAAGAATGTCCACCACCACAAAATAAACCGCCTTCAAATTATCCTCTTCTTGAATTTTCTTCAAGCCCGCCAGGATTTCATCCTTTCGTTTCAGAGCATAGTCAACATCTGTAGTTTCCATTACCCCTATCCCATATTTACCACCTTTAAACTCAAAAACCTTATAATCCAGCCTGATTAATTTATCCACCGGCATATCTCCCAAATCACTTTTAGCTTTAAACATTTCCAAACTATAAGTCTCCAAGTTGTCAATACCCACAATCTCATTCAAACGTTTCACCAATTCTTTATCTACCGCCGTGGTGGTTGGAGAACGAAAAAAAAGTGTATCAGAAATAATTGCCGAAAGAAGCAGGTCCGCTACCGATCTATCTAATTGCACACCTTCCTGAAAATACATATCCGCCACAATAGAGGCTGTGGATCCCCAGGGTTGAATCAATACAGAAATTGGTTTTTCTGTCTTCAAGTCAATTTTGTGATGATCAATAACTCCTCGCAAATCAAGCTCAGCCAAATTGTCAATACTTTGCCCCTTTTCATTGTGATCAACTAAAACAACTTTGCTTCCTTCCTCCAAAGAACTTACTATCTCCGGAGTAGCTACTGAAAATTTTTTCAAAACAAACTCGGTCTCCTTATTTGGCTTTCCCAACAAAAACGGTTCTGCCTCCATTCCTCGCTGACGTAAAAATTCCGCATAAGCAATCGCGCTACAAATGGAATCCGTATCCGGATTTTTGTGACCAATCACTTTATACATAAATTTCAAAAAATTAAAAATTATTTAGTTAACTTTACCAAAACTAAAACCTCTTTCCAAAAAATTGTCAAGACAACACTAGCTTTACTTAAAAATCACTCTTTCTACATTCTCTATCCGGCACAATTTTCCTCTTGTGTCCGCGCATATACTCCACTCCCCATTCTCTCACACCTTTTTCCCATCTTTCAAACTGGGGATCTTCCTCCGGATGTTCGGGAATATCGCCTAAAGGATCATCTTTGTCAACATAATACAAAATGGTATGGGCCACAAAAAATTTCTTCTTATCAACCTTGCTTTCCGGACAGTATTTATTAGCCAAGCAATATTTACCGTCATCATATTTACAAACTTTCACCTTATCCACCAATTTTATATCCCCGTATAACATTGGCTTATCAACCCTTTCTTCTTCCGGAATTTCTTCCGGTTTTTCAAATTCTTCCTTGGGAAACTTTTGCAAAGCTTCTAACATAAAATTATGCCAAATTGGTCCGGCTACATAAACCCCGGCCGCTCCTCTGCGCATCGCTTTGTTATCATTATTGCCGGCCCAAACGCCGGCCGCCAAAACAGGACTGGCGCCCATTAGCCAACCATCCTTGTAATCATTGGTGGTGCCAGTTTTCGCCATCACCTGGTAGTCCGGAATAACCAATGGATTGTTTTTGCCGAAAGCCGGCGTTCTAAGCTCATTATCAGATAAAATGGCATCGATTTGTAAGGCCACATTTTTATCCAGCACCCTTTTCTCCTTCACCTCTTCAAAATCGGCTATCTTTTTCCCCTGAGAATTCTCAATTTTCAAAATAGCTTTCTTCTCCGCTTTTTTGCCACCATTAGCAAATACTGCGAAAGCGCCCACGTGGTCCAATAGACGTACCTCCGCCCCACCCAAAACCAAGGCTAAACCATAATCTTCCGGATCCTTCAAAGTTGTTATCCCCATCTCTTTGGCCAGCTTAACCACCTTGTCAATGCCGGCTAAATACAAAACTTTAACCGCTGGAACATTTAGAGAAGTGGCCAATGCTTGCTTAATCTTCACCGGACCGCTAAACGTTCCCGTGTAATTTTGCGGTCGGTAATATTCACCACTACCATCTTTTCCAAAATTTGTTTTAACATCAAACAAAACGGTATCAGGTGTATAACCCTTGGACAAGGCCACCGCATAAGCATAAGGCTTAAAAGACGAACCCGGTTGTCTCAAACTGAGCGCAACATTATATTTCCCGTCAATATCATCGCTCCAATAATCTTTGGAACCAACCATTGCCAGAATTTCTCCGCTTTTAGGATCAATGGCTACCAAACCGGCATTGGTAAAATGATACTTCGGACCATTTTTCTTTACCCCTTCAGCCACCGCTTTTTCCGCTATCTGTTGCAAATCCCAATCTAAAGTAGTATAAATCTTCAAGCCACCTTTTCTCAATTCATCCTTGCTAAATTTCTCTTCCAATTGGTCAATCACATAAAAAACAAAGTGAGGAGCATTCAATCCTGTCCTCCTTGGCTTAACTTGTGACAATATATCTTCCTTCTTAGCTTCCTCTGCCTGCTCCTTGCTAATAAAACCCATTTCGGCCATTGTATCCAAGGCATAACGCCAACGCTTCAATAATTCATCGGTGTGCAAACCAGTCGGAGAATACCGACCAGGCTTATTGGGTAAACAAGCCAAGAGAGCGGCCTGCGCTAAGGTTAAATCTTTAGCATGCTTACCAAAAAAAGTCTGAGCTGCCGCTTCAATTCCATAAGCATTGGAACCGTAAGGAATCTCATTTAAATACATCCTTAAGATCTCATTCTTGGTAAATTTCTGCTCTATTTCCAAAGAAAGAATAATTTCCTTTACTTTTCTTTTGATGCTCCTTTCTGAAGTTAGAATTGAATTCTTTACCAATTGTTGAGTTATAGTGGATGCTCCCTCTCTTCTCCCCTGCGCATTTTTCAAAACTGCTCTGGCCAAGGCCCGAAAATCAACCCCGTGATGCTTGTAAAAATTGCGATCCTCCAAGGCCACCGTGGCCGCCAAGAGAGATTTTGGCATTTCTTCCAAAGGAATTATTGTTCTTTTTTCCTCACCGTAAATCTCATAAAGCAAGTGTTGCCCGGTGCGATCATAAATTTTTGTTGATTGGGAAATCACTCTCTTATTGATCTTGTCCGGATTGGGCAAGTCCTTGGAATAGTAAGCAAATAGACCTATTACTCCCACTACCCCCGTCAAAAAACCGAAAAACAACAACCAAAGAAAAAATCTAAACAAGGAACGCCAAAAACCGGAACTTTTTCTAGTCCCATTTTTTTTATTTTTTCTTTTTTTGACTCTATTTTTTTCCGACATTTCAAACAAAGCTGATGATTAACGTTTAGACCAGTATAGCACAAGCAAACAAAAAAACAACTAAAAATCTGAGAAATGTTTTTTGCTTTTTCTATAAACACTCTCCGCTAATCCAATTAAAAACATAGTCACCAACAAAAAACTGCCTCCATAACTTATGAATGGCAACGATAAACCGGTCACCGGTACCAGACCAATATTCATTCCCACATTTATCAAAAATTGAAAGAAAAACAAAACCAATACCCCGTTGACCAAAAAACTACCGAAACGAGTATCTGCCAACAAAACAATTTTTTTCAGCCTCCAAAAGAGTAACAAAAAAACCGCTAACATCAGAGAGACGCCCAAAAAACCGCTCTCCTCGGCAATAGTGGAAAAAATAAAATCCGTGTGTTGTTCCGGAATAAAATTTAATTGACCTTGACTCCCGTTACCCAAACCCTTCCCTCTCCAACCACCGGAGCCAACGGCAATAATCGCCTGAATAACATTGTAACCGCTACCCAAACTGTCTCTGGCCGGATCAAGAAAAGTCAGAATCCTTTCCTTTTGGTAGCCCTGCAAAAAGAAAAACCACCCGCTTATGGCCGTCAGAACCAAAACAAAAAGAAGCGCTAACAATTTTTGCCAACTGATTCCGGCCAAGAAAACCATTCCCAGCCAGATAATCAGCAAAATAATAGCTGAACCGTAATCAGGTTGCATAATAACCAAAATCACCGGAATAATTGTATAACCCAAAGAAAGAAAGATATCTTTCCAAGTTAAAAATTCACTTTTCAAACGAGAAAAGTAAAGCGCCAAGATCATAATTAAACCCACCTTAACCAATTCCACCGGCTGAAATTTTAAAAAACCGAGATTGAACCAACTGGTCGCTCCATTGGTTATGTGGCCAACCAACAAAACCAAGATCAACAGAAAAATCCCCAGAAAATAAAGAGGCCAAGCATAAATTTTCCAGAAAGTATAATCGGACAGAGCTGTCAAAAAAAACACAAACACCCCCAAAACAACAAAAGAAATTTGTTTCTGGTAAAAGGAAAACTCTCCAATAGCTCCACCCCGCGAAAGAGAATAAATAGCCAATAAACCAAACGTCAGCAACAATAAAATTGCCGACAACAAGACCCAATCCAATTTAAAAATCTTTTTTAACACGACTCTTAACCAATAAAACCAACGGATTTAAATTAAAGTCCATGCTTAAGCTTATTGCGTTTGTGTTCAGCAAAGTTTTTGGAGAAAACGGTTTCCCCTGTTTGGGCATCATTTAAAAAATAGAAATAATCAGATTGTTGAGGATTTATGGTGGCCAGAATCGCTTCCAAACCGGGGTTGCAAATTGGCGCCGGCGGTAAACCGACATATTTATAAGTGTTGTAAGGAGAATCAATATTGGTTTCCTTGTTGGAGTATTTCACTTTATTCGTTTTTAGAATATAAGACAAAGTAGCGTCACTTTGTAAGGGATGTTTCTGCTTAAATCGCTTCCAAAAAATACCGGCTATCAATCTCCTATCTTCATCACTTTTAGCTTCTTTTTCCACAATAGAGGCCATTGTCAAAACTTGATGCAAGTTTAAACCCTTTTCTCTGATGCTTGACCTGACCTCCTCATTCACCTTGCGTTGAAAATTGTCAAGAAATTTATTCAACAAAGATAAAGCCGTTTCTTTGTCGGCCAGAAAATAGGTGTCGGGAAATAAATAGCCTTCCAAAGTCGTTCCTTTCGGCCGTTCCCGCAAAAAATCATATTTTTCATTCAATTTTCCGCACAAACATTTCTCTGCGCCGGAACACCTGCAATTAGTCAGACGATCAAACTCACTGGCAATTTCCGGCTTTTGTTTTTTTAGTAAATCAACTATTCCCTCTATTGTTTCACCCTCCGGCACCACTAATTTGTTTATTTTTTCTTCAATTTCACCGGCGGTAAATTTCCTCACCATTGCCGGAATAGTCATCGCCTTGGATAACTTGTAAGCTCCCGCTTGTAGCTTATCATCAGTTTTCGTTTTCCAAACATAATACCAAAAATAGTACTTGTTGCGTATCAGACCTTGCCGAGCTAAATTCTCTCCCACTTCCGTAGATCCTTCACCTTTTTTTATCTGAAAAGTAACCTGCTCTTGATTTCGTGGATCAACGGCCGCCACATATGCCTCACGGTTAATTTTTAAGTAAACAGCCAAAAACAACAAAAAACCGATTAAAACAAAAATTATTTTTCTCATTGCCGATAGGTAAAAAATTAAAATAAACTATTTTATAAAATCTTTCTCAAATGTATCAAGCCTTCTATCTACTCCTTTTTCCCGATAACTTTCCGGCATATTTTTTGACTGCCTCTCTAAATTGCCTACCTCTATCAAACTCATTATCAAACATACCAAAACTGGCCGCCCCCGGAGACAATAGTAAAACTTTTTTTCTATCAAATTGTAACTCGGCGCTCTCGTTGGTCAACTCAGCAGCTTTTTTCTCCTCTTCTTGATCCATCACAATTTGCTCTGTTAACAATCTTACCGCTTCATTCATACTATCAACCACTTTCAAAAATTTTTCCGAACCGCCACGCTTTTTCACACTTTTCAGAATGCCTTCCGTAGCTCCGCCCTTCAGTAAAACCACTTTTTTAATTTCCGGCGTCTGCAAAATTTTCTCCACTAAAATATCGGGATCTAATTTTTTACTGGAACCGCCGGCAATTAAATAAATATCAAATAATTCCGCTCTGTTCAAAAAAGCGTTAATACCAGCCACTGCCGCTTCTGGAGTAGTCGCCGCCGAATCATTGTAAAATAAAACATCTTCCCTCTGAATCACCAACTCCAATCTGTGCTTCACTCCCTTAAAACTTTTAACTGCTTTAGCAATAATCTTTGGCGATATTTTCAATTTCAAAGCCAAAGCCACTCCCGCCATCACATTGTAAATATTGTGCCGACCCAATATCTTCAAATCTTTGACTGAACAAATAATACCATCTTCCTTCTCCCCTCGATATTTAATCATTTCATCCTCCAAAAAAACGTCCGGAATAATTGAATAAGAATCTTTTACGCTAAAGAAAGAAATCTCCGCCTTAGTCTCTTCGGAAAATTCCCGTACCACTTCATCATCATAATTCAGAACCGCCAAATCATTCTTTTTTTGAAATTGCACAATCGCCAATTTATCTTTAATATAGTCCTTCATTGTCCGATAATAATTCAAATGATCGGGAAAAATATTGGTTACCACCGCATAACGAGGGCTTTTCTTTTTGCGACGTAAAACTGACAATCGCCAAGAAGAAAGCTCAAAAACAACATGGGTGTTTTTATCAATCAATTTCAGCCTGTCCATCACCGTTAAAGTGCCAACCCCCACCAGAACCACCTTCTTACCCGCCTTTTCCAAAATATGTTTTATAATATGCGAAGTGGTTGTCTTCCCTTTCGTACCGGTTACACCGATAATCTTTTTGGAAGGAGATAATTTAAAAAATAGACTGGAATCCATCTCCACCGGAATTCCCCGTTTTTGCGCTTGTTGAATGTAAACATTTTTCCAAGGAACCGATGGATTTTTAATCACCAAGTCTGCCGAACGAAAATCATCAATTCTATGTCGCCCCACTATCAGTTTAACTTTCTTGCTTTCCACCAATTTACCTAATTTTTTCAAAGAAGAAGCCAGTGCTTCCTTTGTTTTTTTATCTGTCGCCACTACTTTCGCCCCTTGGCGAGCCAGCCATTTAATCATGGAAACTCCGCCACCATGCAAACCAATTCCCATTACCACCACTCTCTTATCTCTTAGTCGCACTTTTTTTCTTATTTTCTTGCGCAACAGAAACTCTCGTAGAAATCCAAACACTTTCCCAAATTTTTACTTTTTAAAAACTCTCAAATAAAATTCTTTACTAATCAACTCCATTTTTTACCACCCATCTCTCCAATTTTTTCATTTTATGCCTTAAATTTTCTGCCGACGTACTCAGCCAGTTCCACCAAACGATTACTATAACCCCATTCATTATCATACCAGGCTACCACTTTTACCAAATTACCGGCCACCACTTTCGTTAGTTCTTCCTGTACAATCGCCGAATGAGGATTGCCCACTATATCACGCGTTACCAAAGCTTCAGCCGTGACCGCCAAAATACCTTTTAATTTCCCTTTAGATGCTTCTTTTAAAACATCATTAACTTCCTCAGCCGTCACTTCTTTTTTTAACAAGGCCACCACTTCACTGATGGAACCAACCAACGTCGGCACCCGGTAAGCCATTCCGTCAAACAAACCGGTTAAAGCCGGCAAAGTTTTAGTGGTGGCAATCGCCGCTCCGGTAGTGGAGGGAACCACATTCTGCGCCGCCGCTCTTCCCCGACGCAAATCTTTTTTACTGGCCCCGTCAACCAAATTTTGGGTGGAAGTATAACTGTGAATGGTTGACATCAAAGATTTCTCCACGCCAAAAGCATCCTCCAAGACTTTCATTACCGGCGCAATACAATTGGTCGTACAAGAAGCATTGGAAAGAATGTTGTCGTCTTCGGAAATACTATCTTCATTCACCCCCCGCACAATAGTTTTAATGGTTTCATCTTTGGTTGGAGCGGAAATAATAACTTTCCGAGCGCCCGCTTTTAAATGTTTTTCCGCCTTGGATCGTTCCTTGAAAAACCCGGTGCACTCTAAAACCACATCTACTCCCAACTCCGCCCAGGGTAATTTTTCCGGTTCCGGCTGAGAATAAACTTTGATTTCCTTACCATCCACCAACAAAAGATTATATTCCTCCTCTGGTAAAATTTTAGTCCTTACTTCCCGATTGTAAACACCGTAGGCCGTATCATATTTTAAAAGATAAGCCAATGACTCTATTTCTCCCAAATCATTAATTGCCACCACTTCTGCTCCTTCTTTTTCTAACAAAACTTTAAAACTCGGTCGCCCGATACGACCAAAGCCATTAATTGCCACCCTCATATTTTTGTTTTAATTTTAAATTTTTAAACATCAAGATTACGCACATTTCTGGCATGCGCCTGAATAAATTTTTTCCGCGGAGCCACCTCATTACCCATTAAAACATCAAAAATTTGATCCGCTTTTTGAGCATCTTCAATTTTTACTTGCTGCATCACCCTATTCTCCGGATCCATGGTCGTCTCCCAGAGTTGCTCCGGATTCATTTCACCCAAGCCTTTGTAACGTTGAATTACTACACCGGCTGTCTTACCGGCTTTAATTTCTTTCTCCGACAAATTCTTTTTACCAACCAGTTTGGCCAAAATCTCTTCTTTCTCTTGGTCGCTATAAGCATACTTCACCACTTTTCCTTTCTTAATCTGATACAAAGGCGGTTGAGCGATATAAACATAACCCCTTTCAATCAACTCTTTAAAATAACGATAAAACAAAGTCAAAAGCAAAGTCCTGATATGAGAACCGTCCACATCGGCATCGGTCATAATAATAATTCTATGATAACGAGCCTTATTGACATCCATTTTATCTCCGACACCGGTACCCAAAGCCATCACCAAATTTTTAATTTCCGCCGAAGCCAACATTTTGTCAATCCTGGCCCTCTCCACATTCAAGATCTTGCCACGTAGAGGTAAAATAGCCTGAAAACGTCTGTCGCGACCTTGCTTGGCCGAACCACCAGCCGAATCTCCCTCAACAATATATAGTTCCGACAGCTCCGGCTTACGGCTGGAACAATCAGCCAACTTGCCCGGCAAAGTCAAACCATCCAGAGCACCCTTACGCACCACCGCCTCCTTGGCCGCCTTCGCCGCCAAGCGAGCTTTGGCTGAAACCAAGGCCTTCATAATAATCGCCTTGGCATCAGCCGGATGTCTATCAAAAAAATCCAACAAAGCTTCATTGGTAATATTATTCACAATTGTCCTGGCTTCCGAATTTCCCAACTTGGTCTTCGTTTGTCCTTCAAACTGTGGTTCCGACAATTTGACTGAAATAACCGCCGTCAAACCTTCTCTGACGTCATCAGCCGTCAAATTCGCGTCCTTTTCTTTCAAAATATTGTTCTTGCGCGCGTAAGTGTTGATTACTCTGGTCAAAGCGGTACGAAATCCGGTTTCATGCATCCCCCCCTCCCCGGTATGAATATTGTTGGCAAAAGACTGAACATTTTCCGTTAAGCCACTTTGGTACTGCACCGCCAACTCCACCAACATTCCGTCTTGCTCTTTTTCTACATAAAAAATATTTTTATTTACAACTTCCTTGCCCTTATTTAAAAACTCCACAAACGACTTAATTCCACCATCAAAACAAAAACCGCGACGTCTGAACATCCCCTTTTTGTCAAAACGCTCATCTATAATTTTAATCTCCACTCCCTTGGTCAGATAAGCCTGCTCTCGTAGATAATTAACTATCTTCTGCCAATTCCACTCAATCTTGGGAAAAATCGCCGGATCCGGCTCAAATTCAATGGTTGTACCCGTTTCTTTGGTTTTGCCCACCACCTTAATTTTGGAAGTCGGTTTGCCCATTTTGTATTCCTGTCGGTAGATTTTGCCATTTTGCTTCACCTCCGCTTTAACATAAGTGGATAAAGCGTTAACCACCGAAACTCCGACTCCGTGCAGACCGCCGGAAACTTTGTAGCCTTCTCCGCCAAATTTCCCCCCGGCGTGTAAGGTGGTCAAAACCGTTTCTAAAGCCGACAAACCGGTCTGCTTATGCTTACCCACCGGAATTCCTCTCCCTCTGTCTGAAACGGAGATTCTATTGCCTTCCGGCAACAGTCTTACTTCAATATATTTACCATAGCCGGCCATGGCTTCGTCAATGGAGTTGGAAACCACCTCCCAAATCAAATGATGCAATCCCTCCGTGGAAGTGCCGCCAATATACATCCCCGGGCGTTTTCTGACCGGATCAAGACCTTCCAAAACCTGAATGGAATTGGCATCATAATTTCCTCCTTTTGTCGTTTTTCTTTTTCTAGCCATTTTCTTTTTTTAAATTTCCCACTTAAAATGCTTTTTGAAACTTTTTATAAAAACCCTGTAAATCTGCCAATTAACTTACGGCGAGCAACTCAAACCTCCCTCAAAAAATCGCTTCAGTAAACAAAAATTAATAAAACATTATCCAACCGAAAACACTCAATTAGATAGATTAGACAAGCATTGCAATCAAGACATCGCCTAGAAACAACCACTCTTTTCTCCCTTATTGTTAAACACTTCAACCTCAGTTAAAATCCAATTCATTCCAAAGCAATCCAAAACAATTTTCATAAAAACAAATCTAACTTTCACCAACTCTTACTAAGAAAGTATAACACAGAAATCAACAAATGAAAAGCGAAAAAGTCAAAAAAATAGTATTTCTAACAAACGACACGAGAGAGCACGAAAAGCTGAACTTTCAGATACCTTATACTTGATTTTTTAAAAATAAATTTTACATTCGGCTTCTTAAAAACAACCTGCAAATCCTTAAAACTGAAAAATCACCGAATCAACAGCCATCAATGAGAACCAACAACAAAAAAGGTAAGTCACACCCCTCAACATCAAAAATCATTCTGCTCACAAATCAATTCCTCTCTCACTTCTTTATTATGATATTATCAATAATATCATAATAGTCCGTTCTCATTACTGGTAAGAATTTTGCCACTTGTAATATCATTAACAAAAACAAAAACAAGAACAACAACAAACAAATTCTAGCAAAGAGAAAATACTAAGTTCTAACAAAAGAAAAAACTATCAGACAATCAATTCTAAAAAACCAGTATCAAAAATATAAAGCCAACCTTAAACATTATTTGAAAACAAGTATAGCCAGCGCTTGAAGGCAAACACAACCACTGGACAAGCAGGTCAAACAAAGCAACTAATCACCAAGCCAAACAAACTGATTGACTTTTACCCCCTGCGTCTTATAATAAACAGCAAGAAATAAAAAATAACTTCATAAATTTAATGGCCACTCTCTACCGAAAATATCGCCCCCGGACTTTCAGCGAGATCAGCGGACAAGAATACGTTCTGCAAACCTTGACCAACGCCATCAGAAACAATCGCTTCGGCCACGCCTACTTATTCACCGGCCCCCGCGGAACCGGTAAAACCACCACCGCCAGAATATTTGCTAAAACAATCAACTGTTTAAAACCGCTTACCAAAACCAAAAAATCCCACATTAAAATAGAACCTTGCAACAAGTGTAAAAATTGCCAGATAGTCAACAAAAACCAAGCTATTGACATCATAGAAATAGATGCCGCCTCTCACACCGGCGTGGATAACATCCGCCAGCTTAAAGAAGCTATTGATACTCCACCTTCCCATCTGCGCTACAAAGTCTATATTATAGACGAAGTGCACATGCTTTCCCTGGGCGCCTTCAACGCCTTGTTAAAAACACTGGAGGAACCGCCCCAACACACTATTTTCATCTTGGCTACCACCGAACTTCACAAAGTTCCGGAAACAATAATTTCCCGCTGTCAACAGTTCAACATTAAACCCCTCACTAAAGAGGAGATCATTAAAAAACTGTCCTCTATCGCCAAAAAAGAAAAAATTAAATTAGACAAGGAGGCCTTGAATTTAATCGCCACTGAAGCCAATGGCGGAATGCGCGACGCCGAATCACTTTTGGACCAACTCATTTCTTTACACAATCGCCAGGAAATTAACGACGAAGATGTTCGCCACATTTTAGGATTATCTTCTCGTCAAAGTATTTTAAAACTAACGGAAAAAATTGCTGAGAAAGATCTAAAGAAAACTTTGGAAATTATCAATAATCTGGAATTCAGCGGAACCAATTTAAAATCATTCACTCAACAACTACTTAATTTTATGCACGACCTGCTTCTTTTCAAAACTACCGGCGCTCAAAACGAAATTCTGCAAAAACAACTGACAGCCGAAGAAATAAACGACTTGGAAAAACTGGCTAAAAAATTCTCCCTGCCGGAGCTTCTAAAACTAACTGAGCTTATCCAGCAAAGTTTGGAACAAAGTAATTACAGTGAAATTCCTCAATTATCACTGGAAATGGCCGTTTTAAAATTTCAGCTAGTGTCAACTTCTTCCAAAAAAGAAGAAAACTCTTCCTCCGAACAAGACTCTAAAAAAAAAGTCCTTTCTCCGCAAAAGAAGAAAAACGAGAAAATAACAAAAAACGAAATGGTTGAAGATAACCCGGTTCAACCCAAAAAAACACCCGGACCAAAAAGAAAAAGTTCCCAAGCGTCAACAGAAAAAGAGTCTACTCAAACACCAGAAAGCGAATCAGACAAAACAATAAAATCAAATCAGTCAATCAGTATCAACCAGTTTCTGCAACAATGGAATACAATTTTAGATGAAGTAAACAAAGTCAACAGAAGTTTATTCGCCTTTCTTAGCGTCTCTATTCCTCAAAATATTCAAGATGGTTCTGTTTGGATTAAAACTAAGTTTTCCTTCCATCAAGAACAACTTTCCAAACCGGAAAACAAATTGACAATAGAAAAGGTCTTTGCTAGAATACTGCGAGTGCCATTGAGGGTCAGATTTATTGTGGATGAAACAAAAACAGAAGAAAAATCGCCAACAACAGAAACTATTCCGGAAACAGAAAAACCCTCAACAACCGAAAAGGAAACCGCGCCAGAAGATGACTCGCTCAACAGCCAACAATCAGCAGAAGAAAATTTATTATACGAAGCTCTTCGTCAAGTTGGTGGTAGAATTGTGGAATAAGAAAACATAAGAATATTGCCCGGTCGCCAAGTGGTAAGGCACATGGTTTTGGTCCATGCATTCGGGGGTTCGAATCCCTCCCGGGCAACAACAGAAAACAAGAGTCGGGAAATCAACCAAAATCAAAATTTAATAGAAAACCCGCAAAAAAGCAAAAACAAAATGCATTCAAATCAATTCAACTATCTCAAAATTCCCCACGCTTTTCATATATTCAGAAAAGGGATTTATTCTTTGTATATTGCTCACGCTATCAGAGGATTTGTCGCCTCTTTAATAGGCTTTTTCATTCCTATTTATTTTTACAAAATCGGTTTAAACATTCCGGAAATTCTGCTTTATTATATTATTACTTATTTTTTCATCATCCTCTTCTCCATTGTCGTTGGCGGTATTGGCAATAAAGTTGGCCTCAAACACACTATGATTATTAGCCTGCCTCTCTACCTACTCTACCTCGGCGGAATTATGCTCCTAAAAAAATATCCCTCCCCAACCTTCCTCTACAGCCTAGCTATTTTCGGCGCTTTCATTTCCGCCCTTTATTGGGTTCCTCTACATTGCCTTTTTGTCCGCCTCTCCTCTAACAAAAATCAGGATAAACAAAAACAAGTCGGGCTACTGTTCTCCGTCCGCAGTCTGGGTAGTATGATTGCGCCTCTCCTCGGCGGTTTAATATCCATTCTCTTTGGCTTTGAAGCTCTTTTCGCCACTGCTATCTTTATCTTAATTATTCCCATCATCATTCTCTTGAACTCCAAAGATATCCATCCCCATATCAATTTTTCCAGTGCCGATCTTTGGCTCTTTTTCCGTAAACACACTCGTCTTTTTATCATTATCCTCCTAGACGCTTTCGCCACTTTTGCTGACGATATTATTTGGCCATTGCTGGTCTTTCTCATCCTCCGCGATACAGTCAGTGTCGGCGTGGTTGGTAGTCTTATCGGCGTTGGCACAATTGTCTTCACTCTGATTATCGGTAAAATCATCGCCAAAAATGATTGGCAAAGAATTATCAAAGTATCCGCCTTTATGTTGGCTTTTCTTTGGATTGTTAAAGCCTTTTTTGCCAATGAAAAAATCTCCATTTACACCATTTCCTTGGTGGCAGCCATGTTTGCTTTAATGTTTTCCGTCCCCCTTTCCAGTAAAACTTATTCTCTGGCAAAACGGAATAAAAACTTGGATGAGTTTATTGTCTTCCGCCAAATGGTCGTCTACCTCGGTAGACTGATGGCGGTTTTCTTTGCTATAATCTTGGTATCACAACTCAATATCTCTCTCTTACTAAGTGGAGTCGCCTACTTCATCATCAGCCTTTTCTAGAACAAATTCAACAACAATGAAAAAGACCTCTCCTTCACCACACCGAACTAAAATCGTTTGGACGGGATTTTTTATTAGATTAGCCGTCCTTTTTCTTATCGCGGTTCTTTTTTATTTGGGCAATTTCGTTTTCAATCTAAATAAAAATATCGCCCGCATAACCACCAATCAACAAGAATCATCAACCAAAGACCAAGCTTTCACCGAATTGAAAACATTTCAGGAAATTGTTAAATCATCTTCCGATGAAACCAAATTAAAACAACAAAATAATCGTATAAACATCCTTCTCCTTGGCGTTGGCGGACAAGGACACAAAGGCGCTTACCTCACCGACACCATCACCCTCCTTTCCATAAACACCCAAACCTATCAAACAGCTATGCTATCCATTCCGCGAGATCTTTATGTTCAAATTCCCGGCACCAACTATCACACCAAAATAAACGCTCTTTACACCTACGGCCTGAAAAACCAAAACAAATCTCCCGGCGAGGCCATCTCCCTCATCAAAAAAAGCGTGGAAAAAATCACCGGACAAAAAATAAATTATTACATTGTTCTTGATTTTGAGGGCTTCAAAGAAATAATCAAAACTCTGGGCGGAATTGACTTGGAAGTCCCCACCGACATTGTTGATAACCGTTACCCCGGACCGAATTATTCTTATGAAACCTTTAAAATATCAAAAGGCTTTCACCATCTGGATGCGGAAACGGCTCTCAAATACGCTCGCGTTCGTCACGTGGCTGGCGGAGACTTTGGACGCGCCCAACGTCAACAACAAATAATCGCCAGTGTCAAGAAAAAAGCGACCTCTCTAAAAATATTGTTTAATCCCTTAAAAATCAATTCCATTCTCAACAGCCTGGGCGAGCACCTGCGCACAAACATTAAACCTTCGGAAATAGCGCCCTTTATTAAACTGGCCAAAAACATCAACATCTACCAAACTAACACCAAAGTCCTTGATGCCTGGAGTAAGGATTCCCTACTTAAATCCGACCACGTTCAACTGGGAGGAGTTTGGGCTTACATTTTGCTCCCCAAAGACAAATCTTACCACTCCATCCAAGCGCTAGCCGAAAATATTTTCAATCTTAAAAATTTACAGGAGAAAAAAGAGAATATTCGCCAAGAGCAAGCTAACATAGAAATTCTTACTCCCGACTATAATTCCTACATTCATTTCAAAAAAATATTTCAAAACTGGGGCTATCGCATCCAACCTTATCGCCCTCAAAAATACACTCAAATTTGCCCCCTCAACCAAGAAATTCTTCTGGCTCCTCGCCAAACCAATAAACTATTTACCATTGACGATTTAGTTGCTAAACTTGATTTAAAGGTAATTTACTACACCGAAGAAGAAAGGAAAGAAAAGAACAAAAATGAAGCAAGTGAAAAACCATCTTCCACAACCGGAAAAACCGGAGAAAACAATAAAACTGACATCACTATTTGTCTGCTAAAAGACAGCTATCGCTATTTTGAGAATCAAAGCCGAAACAAAAACTCAAAAGTTGAAGAAAATTCAATTTTAAATACTCAAGGAGAAGTGCTTATCAATAAATAAATATTTTATGTCTGAAGAAAAAAATTATTTGGTCGTCGGTCTGGGAAATCCGGGCCCGGAATACGCTTACACCAGACACAACATTGGCTTCCGGATTCTGGAAAATTGGCTGTTTAACTTGAATTTGACCGACAACTCTCCAATTGACAAACTGAAGTTTAATCAGAAACACCAGGCTAAATTAGGCATTATCAAATTGAATAATCGCAAAATCATCGCAGCTGAACCTCAAACTTTTATGAACAATTCCGGCTCTGCCGTCGCCTCCCTACAAAAATATTATCGGATTCCTCTGGAAAACATTTTGGTCATCCAAGATGAATTGGATCTACCCCTGGGACAAGTCAGAATTTCTCGCTCCTCCGGACCGGCCGGCCACAACGGCCTAAAATCAATCATCCAACAATTGGGCAGTAACGATTTTTCTCGCCTCCGCCTGGGTATTGCCCCAAAGGAAAAACAAAAAATCAAACAAAAAGATTTTGTCCTAAACAAGTTTTCTCCTACCGAAGAAAAAATTATTGATCAAATTCTGCCTCTCTCTAATGAAATTATAACCTATTTCATCAAACATGGCTTCTCCGCCACCGCCAATAAATTCAACAATCCCGATAGCCTTGCAAGAAACAAAAGTCTAGAAAAATAAAAAGCGCTGTACCACCCATGGCACCTAGCAAGACATAGGAGGGAAAAGTCTTACTAAATAATCCACGGGCAGTACAGCACTTTCTGGTAATTTTAAAAAACCGCAAGTCATCTGCACAACAACCATCGCTCCAACAATCGGATAAAGCATTATAACAAAATCTCAAAAAAAGTCAAGAGCAATCAAAGAAAAAAGGGGATGATGCGCTGACCATCCCCCATAAATTTTTGCCACTCTCCCGGGAAACCACCGGGATAAACCGGACCGGACCCTGGTCCGGGGATTTTCAAGGGTTACAACGGCGTCTCAACAACTCTCTTAAGTGATCAGAGAGTTGTACATTCTTTCCCTTAACAATAACGGGGAAAGAACAAACCTTGTATTTTTCATCGGGCAACTTGTAAATCACCCAGTTGCCACAATGAAAAAGAAACTCCGAATACACTCCACCCCCCCAATCCAAAAAAGCCGGGGGATAAGCCTTTTTAGAAAAAGGTTGGCTTGGAGGGATGTAAATCTTTAAAAAATTTCCCTCCACATCAGCAAAAATCTCCTCCCTGTTATCGTTATTCACCATCACTACTTCTCCCTGTTTTCTAAAGCATAAAAACAGGGAATCAATGAACAAGCAAATGAACGGTGACAGTAAGAATAAAAAAATTACCAAAAAACCAATCACAAATCTCCTCATTTTTTTACCCTCCTCTTTTTTGGTATATTTTTAATATTTTAATGTACTTTAATACTTTGAAGAACTTACAAATGGTATACCAGCAAAAACAATTTTAATCAAGAGTCACTTCTGCCGAACTCCGAATGAAAACATTGCTTGCCAATTTTCAGACTAAAACATTATTGATCAAAAACCAATCCGCGCCACAGAAATCAAGTCCACTAATACACACAATTAATTAACCAAACTCTTACATCAGCAACTCTACTGCGTTTTGCACCGAATAACTCACTTCATATCAACAACTTCATTTATTTCACATCAAAAACCCCTTTCCACATCAAGAACTCTGACTTCATCTTGAAAACCATACTTTATACCGGAAACCTTATATTCTAATCAAAAAATCTCGTGCCAGAAACCATGTTTTACGACAGAGACACCAAAAGGGTTTATACCAAAGACTACATTTATACCGGAAATTTACATCAGAAACTACGTCTTATAAGAAAGATTGTAACCCACATTAAAAATTACATTTACATCGAAAACCTCACTTTTACATCACCAATTCCGTTACTTTACACATTAGAATATTTGCTTCACGTCAAAAACTCTATTCTATGTCAGAAACTCTATATTTTTACGCCTGACACTCTGCATTTTACACCAGAAAAATTTTACACCAAAAATCACATTTCACACCAGCAGTCCCACCTCAAAAAGAATCAAAAACCACACCTACTATCATATAAGGTTGTATGATAGTATTTCACAAATCCGTTTAAAAAAGCCAAAAATCAAAAGTCAAAAAGCCAAAAAGTCATAATCACTCTTATATAAGGTTGTATGATAGTATTTTGCAAATCCGTTCAAAAAACATCAAAAAACAAAAGAACAAAAAACCATAACCACTATCATATAAGGTTATATGATAGTGTTTCACAAATCCACTCAAAAAAATAAAAAATAAAAAAGCGCATCTACTATCATATAAGGTTGTATGATAGTACTTCATAAAAAACCAATTTATTCAGCTTGTTTGCGGTTTTTTGATCTATTTTACCTATTCCTATCCATTGACCGCGCTGCCTCAATCATAATGTAGCTCGCAAATACAAGTAAAAAGTATTATCACTTTCTCTTTTAAGAACAAATTTCAAAAACAAAAATACACTCACCCATCATCATTCAAAATTAGAAAACAGGAAACAAAAACGATCTATTTCAAACAAAAAAACCCGATAACGCCAACATGTTATCAGATTAACCGGCGCAATTACACGATAAAGGCGAAGAAATATTCATCAAGACAGTAATCGGGCGGTGTCTCACCAAAATCGGCAAGAAATACAACTCCTAATTTTTATCAACCAACACATCAACAATTTTAATTCTGGCTGTTTGCCCAACCAGAATTCGCACGTTTGACTTGGAAACTCCGAAATACTCAGCCAAGAGTTTAATCAAGGCCTTGTTTGCCTTTCCCTTTTCTGGCGTCGCCGTCAACCAAACTTTATACTCATTCTCGGTAATCTTTTTAACCTGATTTTTTCCGGCTTTAGGTGTCACTTTTACATAAATTCTCTTCTGCTCCATTGTCATTTTAGCTTAGTTTTCCCGATACGGAAAACTCTTTCAGCTCTATTCAAATAATTCCGCCAAAGCGATTTTGCATCTTTTTTCATCCGGTCTATTCAGCCTACGTCTAACTCTCGTTAATTTATGAGGATGTTTTTTAAGATAATAGCGCAACCTTTCCCTATCTCGCAAATCAAAACGACCCCCAATCAACTTACGGAAAACATTTTTTCTTTGAGCAAAGTTATAAACAATCTCCGGCAGGTCGCTCAGATCAAAATCATTACCCACTTCAATTCTATTTTTATCTTCATTAAACCGAGGTTCCATATCCCTTCTATACTTTTTAAGTTTTAATTTGGCCAAACGCTTTTTTAAAATTTCCTGACTAGCCTTCTCTAAATTACCACCCTCCGAATCACTTTTCTCTTGCCTATATTGCCCTGCCTTAAACAACGCATCCAGCGGAGCTATCCCTTTCTTGCCTCGCTCTTGTTCCTCCCAGCCCGACATACTCTTTATAGCTTCATTTTTTTTGCTGTATTGCCCTGTTCCCAGTAGCGCATCTAGCGGAGCTATCTTTTTTTTAGGTTTTGTGCTGCCACCCCTGTCTTCCAGAACTCTAGGCCCCTCCCCCTCTTTTTTCTTGCCAAATAAAATTTCAAATAATCCCATTTTAGAAAAAATAAATTATTACTTTGCAAACTTACTATAATCCATTTTAACTCATTTTAAAATAAGCAGATAAGAGCTCCGGAACACGCGAAAGCTCTCAACCCATTGTTTCACTAAATCACTTTCTCCCCAACAACTCTCCAATTGTTGTTTTCCTCAGACTGCTTTTCTCCCGCGATCTTTTTACCGAACTAGAGTGCAAATCAACATTTGCTTTTCGCAAACGAGTGCCCCCCTGACGAAAGACACTCTTAATTGCCGCTCTTTCTCTGGCTGAGATACTTCTCAGACCCGATTTCTTTCGTCCAACTCGACTACGCTCCATCGCCTTTATAATCTCCTTGGGCAAATTAAACCTATCCAGCTCAATTCCTTCTCCCAAGAGAAATACATTCTTTCTGCTGTTGTACTTTATTTCATCCGGTTGCAAACGACTACTAACTTTTAAACCGACATCCCAAAATGCGTCAGGTAAAACAGTCTTTCTTCCCACACTTTTACCGGACAACATTCCTCTGTCAGAGTTTATTTGAGGCTCCTTCCTGCGTCTATCCCCAACGAAAAGACGGTCAAGCATTTTATCCAGAGCGCCACCCCTTCTCTTTTCAACCTTTTTCTCGCCGGCCTTCTCCGCCCAAGACTTTCTTTGCCAAAAGTTAGTCCCGGGATCATTCATTGTTCCCCCAACCGAATGATTCCCGCTATCAGACATTCCTTTCGCCTGAGGTGTAAATCTGTTGGCGCGACCGGCGCCAAACTTACTTCTCGAAGAAGGAGCAGAAGAGAAAGCGGGTTTAATCACCCTCCTAAAACTACCACCCAATCCGCCACCGGAGAAATTTCTTCGCAACATAAAAATAATGCTTTTAATGAATTAAAACTTCTCTCACTTTGCCGACAAAAAAACTTTTCAATTTTTCTAAATCGATACTCTTACCAGCAATTTCTTTTCTCAACTTCGGATCTAAAATTTTTCCCTGATCCTGAAAGGCCTGCAAAACATAACGACGAGACCCGGATAACCAATCGGCTATCTCTTTAAATTCCTCTTCACTGTGCAAACCGGAAACTACCGTTGTCCTAAATTCATAATCGTCAGCCAAATCCCTAATCAGTTCAACGCTTTTTTTAATTTTTTCCAAGTTAGCTTCTACTCCGCAAACCCGGGCATAATTTTCCGGACTAGCCTTAATATCCATCGCCACATAATCCACCAATCTACTTTTCAACAACTTCCGCAACACTCCTGGTCGTGTCCCATTGGAATCCAATTTCACCGCAAAACCCAATCCCTTAACTTTTTTAATAAACTCAACCAAATTCGGTTGCAAAGTTGGCTCTCCACCGGTAATACAAATTCCATCCAACTTTCCTCTTCTCATTTCCAAAAATTCAAAAAATTCATCCATCCGTTTCTCAACTTGCTCATTACCGTGAACAGTGAAGTGTGAACTGTGAACCAATTCCGGGTTATGACAAAAAGGACAACGAAAGTTGCAACCGGGAGTAAATACGGTTGCCGCCACTTTGCCTGGATAATCTATCAAAGTCATCTTTTGCAAACCGGCTATCAACATAAAAACAAAAACTTTAAGACTAAAATATTTTCCAACTATCGCTTCAAAATTCTCTTTTGTCTCTTTCCGCCTGTATCTCCATATCATCTTCCGGACCGGAAACAACATCGGCCATCTGTTCCGCTTGCACCAGAACCTCTCGAGGCTTAGAGCCATTGGCCGGACCGACAACACCATTTTCTTCCAGCATTTCCATAATTCTGGCAGCTCTGTTATAACCAATTCTCAGAGCTCTCTGAATAAAAGAAACTGAGGCTCTACCTGATTGCACCACCGCCTCTTTGGCCTGTTCATACAAAACATCATCAGCCGAATTTTCTCCTTCCCGCACATCACCAGAAACAACTGTTTCTTCCAGCTTTTCTTCTAAGGAATTTTTCAAACTACCATCATGTCTGAAATTCAGTTTTTGGGCTTGCTTCTTTACAAATCTGATTAATTTATTTGTCTCTTGCTCCGAAACAAAAGGACCCTGAATTCTCACCGGTTGCGGATAACCGGGACCAATGTACAACATATCCCCATTACCCAATAATTTTTCCGCTCCCGGCGCATCTAAAATTGTCCGAGAGTCAACATTGCCTCCCACCCGAAAAGCAATTCGTCCGGGAATATTATTTTTAATTGTTCCGGTAATCACGTTGGTATCAGGTCGCTGAGTGGAAAGAACCAAGTGTATTCCCACTGCCCGAGCCATTTGAGAAAGACGGGTAATCAAACCTTCCACCTCCTTACCATGAGTGGACATCAAGTCTGCTAACTCATCAATCACAATAACAATATAAGGCATTCTTTCCAAAGGCTCCTCGTTTGCTTCTCCCGTTTCTTGATTTACAACTTTTCTAGTCGCGCCTTTGCCAACCTTTTCATTGTAAGAAACAATATTTCTGGAACCAACCTCTGCCAACTTCTTATAGCGCTCATCCATTTCAATGGTGGCCCATTTTAAAACATTTACCACTTTATCCATATCTGTTATTACATCAGTCAACAGATGCGGGATACCACCATAAGAAGACAGTTCCACTCTTTTTGGGTCAACCAAGATTAACTGCAAGTCATCGGGAGAATTTTTAAAAATCAATGAAGATAGAATAGCATTTACACAAACACTTTTCCCCGTATTAGTGGAACCGGCTACCAACAAATGGGGCATTTTATCCAGAGGAGCAATAACATAATTCCCGTTGACATCCTCCCCCAGAGCCATTGACAAACCGGGAGAATTCAAAAATTCTTCCCGACCAAAAATGCTACCCAGTCGCACCATAGTCGGCTCCTTGTTAGGAACCTCAATTCCAATCAAGGAAGTCCCGGGGATAGGCGCCTCAATTCTAATGGCATAAGCCTTTAGGGCCAAGGCCAGATTGTGTTGTAAACTAACTATTTTACTGAGCATTACACCCGCCGGCGGAATAAATTGGTATTGGGTAACCGTCGGACCGATATTGTAACCGCTGGGCTCAACCTTGATGCCAAAATCCTTCAATGTCCGTTGAATCAAAGCAATATTGACTTCCGTGTCTTTGCTCCTTTTCACTCTTTTCGTTTTGGCAAAAATACTCAAGGGCGGGCGTCGCCATTTTAGCCTCGGGCGTCTTTTTGGAACAGTTGATTTTTTTTGATTTTCAGTTTTTTTCTTATCTGGCAAAGTCACATTTCCCAACATTATTTTCTCGTCAGCCCTTTCCTCCTCCAAACCTATACTATCAAAATTATCATCTGTCATTGTGCCTTTATCTTCCAAATCTTTTTCCATTTCATCATCTTCTTCCACCACCTCCCAAGATTTGATATTGTCATCAACTTCTCTCAACTTCGCTTCTCGTCTGGCCTGTTTACTAAAAAGCCTTTTCCACCAAGGAATATTTTTATCCTCATTCTCATCCTTTTTGAAATCATTTTGACCGACTTCCTCCCCAGCAAATTCACCGTCGTCAGTCTCATCACTGCTCTTGTTCCCATGCTCAAGATCACTCTCCAGACTTAATTGCCTGAACTCGTCACCATCGTTAAACGAAGCTTCTTCCCCGCCTTCCCCACTTTCCAAGTTATCCCCTGATCTTTTCTCCTCAGAAAAAGCGCTTCGCCAAAAATCCTTCCATTTTCCCAAAAAAGTTAAGACGGGAACATTAAAAGCCAACATAAAACCTATCAGAGCAAAAACAAAAAGAGAAACAACCGTAGCTATCCGGCCGATTAATTTTACTAAAGAAAAAGCCACCGCCAGTCCGACGTAACCTCCCCCCAATCCGATTTTAGCCAACTCTTTCATTGCCCCTTCTTCATAAAAAGCATCCAGCAAGCCTAGCAAAGAAACAAACAACAAAAAACCGCCCAGTAGAACCAAATTCCTACTGGCCCCTTTTATTTTGCGAAAATAAACCGCCCCCCAAAAAATCAAGAGAAAAGGCAAAAAATATCGCCCCCAACCGAATAAAACGGTCAAAGCTTTATCCACCCACCGCCCTACTGCGCCGGCCTGTCCAAAAAGACTGAGTGAGAAGAATAAAGCAAAAACAAACAACAAAAGTGTTGCAATATGTTTTTTAACGTCCTGCCTTAAAACCGATTTTTCTTTTCCTTTTGCCTTTTTTCTTAGTTCCCCTTTTTTCTTCTTCATCAACTATAGTTAAAAATGAATACCAAAACGAGGCCCTTAAAAAAATAAACCCACGAAACATTATACCACATTCTCCAACTCTTGACTATTTTTTTGAAATATACTACTATGGGCAAAGTTGCTAGAAGATTGCCGGGTAATTGGCAATTTCTAAAAATTTGTCAAAATCACATGGACCAGAAATTAATAAAATTTAACCACTCACAAAGAAAAAAGAACTTGCCCGATTTGCGCGTCGGAGATACGGTAAGAGTTCATCGCAGCATCAAAGAAGGCGACAAAGAAAGAATTCAAGTCTTTGAAGGTCTAGTTATCGCCATTAAAGGAAAGCAGAGTTCGTCTCCCACGATTACTGTTCGCAAAGTTTCCAAAAATATCGGCGTGGAAATGATTTTTCCCATTTTTAGTCCGGTTGTCACCAAGATAGAATTGCTAAAACGTAACAAAGTCAGACGGTCTAAACTATATTATATGCGCCAGAGATTTGGTAAAGCAGCCAAGCTCAAAGTATTGGAAATATTCGGCAAAAAAGAGGATTCGGCGCAAACGCCAACTGAAGATAAAAATGACCACAAAACATTAGAAGAGAAAGAAGATTCTTCTACAGCGGAAAAACTTGAGGAAAGCAAAACTAAAAAAGAAGAAAAACAGGAAAAAGAAAAACCTGAAAAGAAAGAGCCCGAGAGCGAACAACAAAAGACAGAAGAAAAAAGCGATAAAAAGGAAAAGACTGAAGAAAAGAACAAAAAAGAAAAAGAAGTAAAAAAAGAAGAGAAGTAAGATTAAAATTCGGCCCCGGTGGTGGAATTGGTATACACACACGGTTGAGGGCCGTGGTCCTTTCGGACATAAGGGTTCAAGTCCCTTTCGGGGCACTGTCCGGACGCTTAGCTCAGCTGGTTCAGAGCACCTCGTTTACACCGAGGGGGTCGGGGGTTCGAATCCCTCAGCGTCCACCAAACAAAAAACAACCGGCGAATTAGATCCGTCGGTTGTTTTTTGTTGCCCACCACCTATCCCTCTTCATCCTTCGTTTACCAACTTTTGTCGGGGCACTGGGATTCGAACCCAGTCTACACGGTCCCAAACCGTGCGTGCTAGCCGTTGACACCATGCCCCGCGCAAAAACAGCTCTCACTATTATAAAGTTTTTCAAGTAAAAGTCAAACAAACTTCAACGATTCATTCTTCGCTCACTTCACTGACTTAAAAACTTTTTCACAAATTTTTCCGCCTCAACCAAAGCATCCGGTGTACCAACCGGTTGCCAATGAGAAGCCAGAACTACCTTAGTTTTTCTTTGGGGATACATTTTAGCCAAAGTCTGTGGTAAACCAAATTCTTTTTTTGAAATAGTCACCGGCGAAATATTAAAATAATCTTGACCTAAAACATAGGCCCCCGTGTTCAACAAAATTTCCTTTCTAGAAGAAACCTTTTCTCTAACCGCCCGCAAATAACCTTTTTCATCCACCTCTATTACACCGGACTGAAAATTATTTTTGGTCTCAATAGCCAGAACGGCCTGTTTGTATTTCATCAATTTCTCCAAATCTTTCTGCAAATACAGATCGTCACCCATCAAAACCAAAAACCTTCCTTTCACTAAATCTTTCACCAGAGAAACGGCTCCGGCTGTCCCATTTAAATCTTTTTGCCAAACATAATATACCTTTCTGCCCTCAAAATAATTCCCAAAAAATTTTTTGATAATCTCTCCCTTGTAAGAGACCACCAAAAAAACTTCTTTCACTTCTTTCGGCAAAGAACGAAAGCTGTAAACTAATTTTGGTCGGCCAGCTATTTCTAGCATCGGCTTTGGAATTTCCTCGGTTAAACTGCCCATTCTCGTTCCCCGACCAGCCGCCAAAATAACTGCCTGTTTCACATTACTCTTTTCCATAAAATTATTTAAGAAATTTATTCCTTCTAAAAACTTAACAAACAAATACAAATAAGCGCATAACTCCACACAAACGAACAATCTTACTTCCTCAAATACAACGCAAACATACAATGATCAAACAATAGAGCAATAAAGCAATGGAATAATGGAGCAATAGAGCAATGAAACAATAAAACAATACAACAACATAATAATACAATTAACACAACACCATCAAGCCAAAAATCATCTGGCAAATCTATCCATACTTCCCAATACTACCATATTACGTAATATGGTAGTATAAAAACAAATTTGAAGTGTAGAGCGGGTCTGGAGTGTAAAACAAATTTGAACACCCCACCTCTGTAAAAAAGAAATAAATATCAAATTGAATAAATCAAATATATAAAATTAAAAAGCCATTTCATTTGATTCCTGTCAAATCTCTCATTTAACTTTCTTATTCCACGCCATCTTGACCCCCGATTCACACACTCGCCAAACACGAAACTCACAAAACACTATTCCCCCAAAACAAACCGACAAACAGATAAAATCATTGAAACAAAACAATAAATATGTTAGAATGAGTCAGTAAAACAGTAAAACTCTCTCTAAAAAATAGTCAAAAAAATATGCAAATCACTTGGTACGGTCAAAGATGTTTCAAAATACAAACCAAGCCAAAACGAGGCGAAAAGGCGGTTACCATTATCACCGACCCTTTCATCAATGACATTGGCTTACGCCCTCCGCAAGGACAGAGTGATATCATCACTTTTTCCACTGTTACCCTGGCCGAAAAACAAAAGAAAAACAAAAAAAATCAAGCCTTTATTATAGATTCTGCCGGAGAATACAGTCTAAAAGGAGTTACCATTGAAGGAATAGAATCTTTTCAAGATGAGCAAGAATTGAAAGGCGCCGGTCGCAATAACATTTTTGTCATTAAAAGCGAAGATATCAGCCTCTGTCACTTGGGACAACTGGGAGAAGATCTTACAGAGAAGCAAATTGAAACTATCGGAGCGGTAGATGTCTTGATGATTCCGGTCGGACGACAGTTGTCAATCAAAAAAATAAAAAACATAATCGGTCAATTGGAGCCAGCCATTATTATTCCAATGGATTACAAGATTAAAGGACTTCAAGAAAAAGTGGAAAGCTGTGATACTTTTTGCCAAGAATTTGGTGGCAACCAAAAGGAAGCTCGTGACAAACTCAGTCTCAAAGCAAATGACCTCAAAGATTTGGAAAACAATGTTGTAATCCTAAAGAGAAGCTAAAGGACAATAATTTAGTAAACCACCTCAAAAGATTATGTATAAAAAAATATTGGAAAAACCGGAAAGTTATCGTCGCAAACTGGCTATCATTCTAACCGCCGTTATTGGAATATTGATTTTTGCCATTTGGCTATTCATCACTCAATTCCAACTCCGACAATCAATAGAACGAGAACCTGTCACCGGCCCCAGCGACTTGGAAGAATTTGAAAAAAGTTTACCTAATATATCAACAAATAATAACTCCGACAAAAAACCGGTCAACTAAACAACAATAGAAATGAAAAGAAAAAATCAACAAATCACCAAGGAGGAAGAACAAAATAATATCGGTCGTTTACAAGACCGTCCCATCGTCCAGGAAATGGAAGAATCCTACCTCTCCTACGCTATGAGTGTGATTGTCTCCCGTGCTCTGCCTGATGTTCGCGACGGTCTTAAACCGGTGCAACGCCGTATTCTCTACGCTATGTGGAAGCTCGGCCTAAAACACAATGTCAAATACCGTAAATCGGCCACTGTTGTCGGTGAAGTGTTGGGAAAATATCACCCTCACGGCGACTCAGCTGTTTATGAAGCTATGGTCAGAATGGCTCAAGATTTCTCCCTGCGCTACCCACTCATTGACGGTCAGGGAAATTTTGGTTCTATGGACGGAGACGGTGCCGCCGCCATGCGTTACACCGAAGCCAGATTGAGCGCCATCGCCGAAGAAATGTTGTACGATATTGAAAAGGATACGGTTGAGTGGGTTGATAACTATGACGGCACCCGCAAAGAACCGGTTTTCCTCCCGGCCAAATTACCCCAGCTTTTACTCAATGGCACAATGGGTATTGCTGTTGGTATGGCCACTAACATTCCGCCCCACAACTTGGAAGAAGTGGTTGACGGACTGGTTCATCTCATTGAGAAACCCAGCAGTTCCATTGAGGAATTAACTAAATTTATCCAAGGTCCCGACTTCCCCACCGCCGGTATTATTTATAACAAAAAAGATATTTTGGAAGCCTATCAAACCGGCAAAGGGGGGATCGTAACCCGCGCCAAGGCTGACATCGTGGAAAATTCCAAAGGAATGTTTTCTATTATCATCAGCGAACTAACCTACCAAACCAACAAAGCCACCCTTATCCAAAAATTGGCCAACTTGGTTAAAGAGGGAAAAATTCAAGGAATAAAAGACATTCGTGATGAATCGGACCGTGACGGAGTTAGAATAGTCATTGACCTAAAGAAAGAAGCTTTTCCCAAAAAAATCCTCAATATTCTTTACAAAACCACCGAATTGCAAAAAACTTTCCACCTAAATATGCTGGCTCTCGTTAACGGACTGGAACCGCGCATTCTCAATTTAAAATCAATCTTGGAGGAGTATTTAAATCATCGCAAAAACGTAGTTACTCGTCGCACTCAATTTGAATTGAACAAAGCCAAGGAAAGAGCTCATATTCTGGAAGGATTGAAAATAGCCTTGGATAATATCAATGAAGTTATCAAAACAATCAAAAGGTCAAAAACCAAAGAATTGGCTCACCAAAATCTGCGCAAGAAGTTCAAACTCTCCGACCGTCAAGCCGAAGCCATTTTGGAGATGAAATTGCAAACACTGGCCGGCCTGGAAAGAAAAAAGATTGAGGATGAATTGAAAGAAAAATTGGCTTTGATTAAAAAATTGGAAGCCATTCTTAAGAGTCCCCGCAAAATACTCAATATCATCAAAAAAGAATTACTGGAACTCAAGAAAAAATATCCCTCCCCCCGTCGTACCAAAGTTATAAAGGGAGCCGTCGGCGATTTTTCCCAGGAAGACTTAATTGTCAACGAAGAAACAATTATCAGCATGACAGAAGATGGCTACATTAAAAGACTGCCGGCCAATGTTTTCCGCACCCAAAAAAGAGGTGGCAAAGGAGTAATGGGTGGAAACATCAAAGAGGGTGACGCCGTAGACAAAGTTTTGGGCGCTATGACTCACGACACTCTATTCTTTTTTACCGACACCGGTAAAGTTTTCGCGCTCAAAGCCTACGAGATTCCGGTCAGCTCCCGCACCGCCAAGGGACAATCGGTTGTCAACTTTTTACAAATAGACCCTCAAGAAAAAATTACCTCTCTCTTGGCCATCCCCAAAGACAGTCAAGCGAAATTTATGGTCATGCAAACCACTCAAGGCAAAATCAAAAAAACCGCTCTAAAAGATTTTGAAAAAGTTCGTCGCAACGGCTTGATCGCCATCAAGCTTTCCAAAGGTGATACTTTGGAATGGGTGCAAACCACCTCCGGCCAAGACAGTATTATTATCACCACCAAAAACGGTCAAGCCATTCATTTTAACGAAACTCAAGTCAGACCGATGGGCCGAGCGGCCGCCGGTGTCAAAGCCATTCGTCTCAAAAAAGACGATCAAGTGGTCGGTATGAACATCGTTCGCAAAGAATACAAAAAACCGCAACTTCTGGTCGTTACCGAAAACGGCTACAGCAAAAGAACACCCATCAGTAAGTACAAAAAACAAACCCGCAGTGGTTCCGGTCTAAAGACTTTAAAAGTTACTCCCAAAGTCGGACACTTGGTTTCCAGTCGCGTTATTGAAGAAAAAGAAGCAGACACAAAAACTTTAATAGCCAGTTCCAACAAGGGACAAATTATCCGCACCCCCATCAAATCCATCTCTGTTTTGGGACGCGCCACCCAAGGTGTCAAAATAATGAATCTCAAAAAAGGTGAAAAAATTTCCGCCGTAGCTGTTCTGTAAAAAACTCTCCCACATTACTCTGATAATCCCTCAGACCAACAAAAGCCTCATTTAATAAAGCCAACAAATCACTTCTCCAACTAAAAAACAGGTTGCAATGTATTAATTGCCAACCTGTTTTGATATCCCCTCAATAAGACATCAGGGGCAGTTCAGCACGAAACCTTTCGGTTCCGGTAAACCGGCCATTTTACAGGCCAGTTTGATCCCTCCGGGGAATAATTTTTTAAATTCATCATCGTCAAGCTCAAAAACTTGTAGGAGAGAAATATATGCAGGAATCATCTGTGTGTTCTGATAGGTGTGCCGTAACCAATATATTATATTCCAATGTCGCTCCGTCAAAAATATATCGCAGACAACGGCAATAAATTGGGCCCAGTCTTCCACCCACTGACAATCATCAATAAGGTACAATTTTTTATTAGTTTTAAAAACTACCCCACTGATTTTAACCTCAATAACCATTTCGGTTCCTCCCTTCTTTTTTGTATTTCTGAAGAACTAAATCACCAACATTATAAACAAAAACACAAAAAAGTAAAACTAAAACTAGAAAATCACCCAAAAGAAAACCGGCCAGGAGCCGGTTTGTAAAAATACAAAATCAACGCTCAAAAAACTACCGACTGATTTTAATAATTTTATGCGCAACCGTTCGCCCATTCGGCAAAGTCATCTCCACTTCCTCACCCTTTTTCTTTCCTAGCAGGCAAGCCCCCAAAGGCGATTCATTGGAAATCAAACCGTTAGCCGGATCCGCTTCATTGGCGCCCACAATCGTAAAAACACTCTTGGTTCCATTTGTTTCCACTTCCACCACGCAACCGATTTTCACCACATTGATTGAATTATCCTCCTCCACCACTTCTGATGTCCTAATGATATTTTCCAATTCCATAATTCGTCCTTCATTCTCTCTTTGCTGTCTCTTAGCTTCAATATACTCAGCGTTTTCACTTAAATCGCCTTGTTCTTTGGCTTCTTTTATGGCCTGAGCGATTGCCCTTCGTCTTGATAATTTGCGCTCGTCCAATTCTTTCTTTAATTTTTCAAATCCTTTTTTAGTTAAATATTTCATCATTTTTTGTATTTACAGAGCCTTCAAATTAAGCAAAAACTTAATTAAAACTCGTCGTTAAAGATTAATTCCGTTTTATTGGTAGCCCGTAGGGGAATCGAACCCCTGTTACCAGGATGAAAACCTGGCGTCCTAACCACTAGACGAACGGGCCATTAATTCATTTTCTCCCTAAAAAACACAAAAAACCATCAAAATAGACAGACTTATACTACCCGAAAAACAAATTTTGTCAACCACCGACCCAAAGCGGAACTTGAAAAGATTCCAAAGTAAAAACTTAGACACTGTCAAAAGCCAAATAAACAAATCTACAATTCGCTCCAATTTTTACCCTGACTAACATCCACCACTAAGGGAACCTTTAATTTATAAACTCCTTCCATTAACCGCTTTATTTTTTGTCCAAATTTCTCTGCCTCTGTTTCCGCCACCTCCACAATCAATTCATCATGAATTTGCAGTTCCAACTTGGCTGTCGGAAATTTTGGCAAAAGCTCTTTGCCTATTTTTACCATAGCCATTTTCATAATATCGGCCGTCAAACCCTGCATCGGAAAATTTATTGCCGCCCTTTCTTCCGCCGCGCGCAACCTACCATTGTCAGAATTAATATTGGGAAAATAACGTCGGCGCCCCAATTCTGTTTCCGCATAGCCCTTTTTCTTAACCTCCTCCTTAATTCTCTCCAAAAAATTAACCAATTTTGGAAAATTCTTTTTATATTCTTCCATAAAAAATTCCGCCCTCTCCTTACTTACTCCGCTATCTCTCATAAAACCGTAAACTCCCATTCCATAAAGCATGCCAAAATTTAAAGATTTGGCTTCTCGTCTTTGTTCTTCCGTCACTTCTTCCGGTTTCACTTTGTTCACCCAGGCAGCCGTGGAACGATGAATGTCACCATTTTCACGAAAAACTTTTATCATCCTTTGATCACCGGACAAATGAGCCGCCACTCGCAAATCAAATTGGGAATAATCAGCCGAAAGTAAGACCTTTCCTTCTTCCGCCACAAAAGCTTTTCTGATTAGATGAGCCACTCGCCCGTATTTGGGAATATTCTGTAAATTAGGATTAGTGGAAGAAAGCCGACCGGTAGCCGTTCCCATTTGATTAAAAGTGGTATGAATTCGACCATCCTTCTGCACCAACCTTGGCAAAGGATCGGCATAAGTGTTTTTTAATTTGGCATATTCTCTAAACCTCTCAATGTATTTAATAATCTTGTGCTTTCCGCGCAACCTGGCCAACTGTTCGGCATCGGTTGAGTAGCCTTCCTTGGTTCGTTTAATATCGGTCGTTGGCAATTTCAGTTTTTCAAACAACACCTTCGCCAATTGCGCCGGAGAATTGATATTGAATTCTTCTCCGGCCAATTGATAAATTTTCTTCTCTAAAACAGACAACTTCTTATCCAAAAAAACGGAAAGTTTATCCAAAACACCTTTATCAACTTTGATACCGTTTAATTCCATTTTCGCCAAAACTTTTGTCAAGGGCTGTTCTATCTTTGAAAAAAGCTTAGCTATTTTTTTGTACTCTTTTGCTTGTAAACGCTTGCGATAAAGTGATGCCAGCCGACCAACCCAGCCAGCCTTCTCGGCCACCAATTTTTTTTCTTCCAAACTCAATTCACCCCACAAATCCGACTGACGTTTCGCCGGTAAATCATTTTGAAAAGTGGCGCCAAACTCCAAAAAAATTAACTTCTCCAGCTTCACCTTGCTTATTTTTCCCAAAAGAAAAGACACTAAAAAAATGTCAAATTGCTTGCGAGCTGTTTTTTGTAAATCAAAACCAAATTGGTAATCAACTAATTCCAGAAACAACTTTCCATCAAAAACATATTTTTTTATACCTCCGGATTGAAACAAATCCTTCCCTTGTTTTATCAAATCACTTTTTAGAAAATAAGTTTTCTGACCACCGGCAAACATGCCCAGTCCCAGTGGTCGTGCCGAATAAAATTTTTCCGTATCCGTAGCCAAAAAATAAGAAAATTCTTTTTTCCGTTTAATCTTTGCCAACAATTTCTGCCACTCCATCTCCGAGCTTATTTCCTGAAACTCAAACTTCTTTTTCATTTTTTTCATCGCACCTGTTAAAGAAGAATTTAAATAACCATTTTTGTCACTAAACAATCTCTTGTACAAACTCTCAAATCCCATTTCTTGAAAAAATTTCCCCAAACCATTCTTGTTTAAATTCTCTACCTTGGCTTTTCCCAAATCCAAATCGTCAATCGGCACATCGGTTTTAATCTTGGCCAAACTATAACTCAAAAAGGCCTCTTTTTTGTGTTCTAACAATTTCTTTTTAACCGCCGGCTTATCTATTTTATCCAAATTTTTGTAAATGTTTTTCAGGGAACCGAATTTCTGTAAAAGAGCCACCGCCGTTTTTTCGCCAATTCCTTTCACCCCCGGAATGTTGTCGGAGGGATCACCCCGTAAAGCCTTATAGTCAACAATCTGCTCCGGCTTTAGATGAAATTTTTCCTCCACCGCTTTTTCATCGTAAATCGCCGTGTCTTTTACTCCCCGCCGCAAAGTAAAGATACTGGTATCTTTATCTACCAACTGAGCCAGATCCATATCCCCGGTAACAATCAAAGTGTCCAGCTTTTTCTCAATCTCCGGATTCTTGGAAATTGTGCCCAACACATCATCCGCCTCATAACCCTTCTTGGTGTAAATCGGAATTCCGTAAGCTCGCAACATTTTTTGCGCCAGAGGAATTTGTTCATATAAATCATCGGGCGCTTTTTTACGATTAGCCTTGTATTCTTTAAACTCCTTGTGCCGAAAAGTCGGACCTTTAACGTCAAAAGAGGCGATAATGTAATCCGGTTTTACCTTTTCCATCATAGAAAATAAAGTCAAAGCAAAACCGTAAACCGCCCCGCTGGGACGACCATCTTTGGTCGTCAAGAAAGGTAAAGCGTGATAAGCCCGATGCACCAAAGCATTACCATCAATAAGAGCAAGAACTTTTTTCTTTTTATTCATTGTTTTTACAATCACGAATCTACAAATATTGTATTCGTAAATTCGTGGTTTATTTGTAGATTCGTGGTAATAATTACTTCTACTTTTAGATAATATTGTGGATTACAGACTTTCAACATTTTGCCTTTAGCTCTCTTATACTATCACAAACCACCAAAATCCGCACTAAAATTTAACAGTCCATCCGGAAAAACCTAAAATTAAAACATCAAGACAGAGTTCTTTTCACAAAAAATTTTTCAACCTCGCCTCGGAAGAGAAAACCGAGGCGGAAAGGAGAAATCGGTGAAAAAAAAGAAAATAAAGAAGAAAAGAAAAAACAAAAAAACAAAAGCCTCCGCTCATTCTTGCAATCTCTGCAACAAGCCACTGCAACCGGGGCAATATTCTCCCTGTCCCAAGTGCAGGAACACCGCCGTATATGCCTGCCGCTGGAAATAAGTTTACAAACAAACCCCGGCCAAAGCATCAAGCTGACCGGGGTTTTCACAAAATGGCAATTATATAGATGCCCCCGCCCTTACAGGCGGGGAATTCCCGCTGATTTAAACATCAAATCGCAAACTACACCCCACCCGTCTTCTTCGCGCCATCATTATCTCACGACCGTGTCATTATGAACAGCATACTATATGCGCTATTTTTCTGCGCTTCATCATCTCGCGGTCGTGTTATTATGAACAAATTCCAAAAACCCGCATCCATCAAACGCAAACCAATACCGATTTGACAAACAAGCCCAAAAAGCTTAAAGCTAAATTGATAATTTTTTATTTGGGTTATTTTATTGTTTTCCATTCAAGGTATTCTCGTACTTTTGTTTTTAAAAAAATTTTTACTTTTGATAAAGAAATGTTTTGCTGGTGTTTAAAGATAATTTCTTCTTCAACAACATCAGCAAAATAAGCCAAGCTTTTTAAAGCCTACTATCTTTTGGTTTAACCCCATAAACCAATAACCAAAGGTTTATGGATTTTTTGCTCCAGTCTGATTTAACAAAATTTTTAATTGCTTCTTTAATTTCTTTTTTAGAATAATTTTCCCTTAACCAATCAATCGCCTATTCAGTGCCAAAATCAAGAATGTTCTTAATAATAATTTGCTTGTCTTTTTCTTTGTCCATCGTTTCTAAATCATAAGACCACAAAAACAGCTCCAAAATACAGGTAGCTTCCTATTTTTTCTTACCACTTTGATTGTTTCTTTTGTACTCCAACATACAGTTATTGTAGTATTTTTCAGACCATTTTCAACTCTTGCCCCAAAAAGTTTGCTAGAGAAAAAAGAATATTTTATACTGAAGAACAATGCTTAAAGGCTTTGGCAAATTTTAAGTTTCAAATTAAAATTATTTCTTATGTCAAATAAAAAATTCACCCATCTCCATGTTCACACCCACTACAGCTTACTGGACGGATTGGGAAAAATTGATGATATCTTAGACCGCGTCCAAGAACTGGGCATGAACTCCATTGCCATTACCGACCATGGAGTAATGTACGGTGTTCCCGAATTTTATGATAAAGCCACTCAAAGAGGCATCAAACCAATCATTGGTTGTGAAATGTACCTGGCGCCCAATGGCTTGGAAAACAAAAGAGCCGGCATTGATGACACCCGCTATCACCTTACCCTTTTAGCCAAAGACAACATCGGTTACAAAAACTTGATGAAATTGGTCACCATCGCCCACTTGGAGGGATTCTATTACAAACCTCGTATTGACATGAAAGTTTTGCGAAAATATTCCCGGGGACTAATAGGTATGAGCGGTTGCCTGCAAGGAGAAATCGCTCAACTGGCCATCAGCGGAAAATACAAAAGCGCCAAAAAAAAGGCCTTGGAATATCAAGAAATTTTCGGAAAAGACAACTACTATTTGGAACTGCAACACTTGCCCAACCTTCCGGAACAAAAAATAGCCAATGAACAACTCTTGAAAATATCCAAAGAAACCGGCATTCCGGTGGTAGCCACCGCCGATCTTCACTACATCTACCCGGAAGATGGAGAAATTCAAGACATTTTGGTTTGTATTCAAACCGGTCAGAAACTGAGTGATACTAACAGAATGTCTATGACTGACCATAAACTCCACCTGAAATCTCCGGAAGAAATGTGGCGGTATTTCAAAGATATTCCGGAGGCCCTGGAAAACACCCAAAAAATCGCCGAGAAATGTAATGTCAATATTGAATTTGGTAAAACCAAATTGCCAACTTTCAAAGTTCCCAAAGGTTACAGCGCCAGTAGCTATTTACGTGAACTTTGCGAAAAAGGAATTAAAGAGAGATATTTGGACAGAGGTTTGGAATTCACCGAAAAACATCGTCAACGTTTGGAATATGAACTGGGCATCATCAAAAAAATGGGCTTTGACGCCTACTTTCTTATCGTAGCTGATTTCATCAACTGGGCTAAAAAACAAAAAATTGCCGTTGGCCCCGGTCGAGGTAGCGCCGCCGGCAGTTTTGTTTCTTACCTAACCAAAATTACAGATATTGATCCCATTAAGTACGATCTGCTTTTTGAACGTTTTCTTAATCCTGACCGTATTTCCATGCCTGATGTTGATGTTGACTTTTCCGATCATCGTCGCGATGAGGTTTTGGCCTACGTCCGCAAAAAATATGGCGATGACCACGTTGCCCAAATCATCACTTTCGGAACAATGGCTGCCAAAGCTGCCATCCGAGACGCCGGCCGAGTTCTAGGTGTGGAATATTCTTACTGTGACAAACTTTCCAAAATGGTGCCCGATTTCACTAAACTTGACGAGGCTCTCAAAACCAGCAAAGAACTGGCTCACGAATACGCCAATAACCCCGACGCCAAGAAAATCATTGATGCCGCCAAAAAATTGGAAGGAGTGGCTCGTCATGCCTCCGTCCATGCTTGCGGAGTAGTCATCACCGCCAAACCGGTAGTAGAATACTCCCCTTTGCAATATATGAGTGGCAAAGGCAAAAATGAAAATGCCATCGTCACCCAATACGCCGCCTCTTCCAAAGCTTCTTACGTGGAAAAAATCGGGCTTCTGAAAATGGACTTTCTCGGCTTGAAAAACTTAACCATCATTGAAAATGCCATTTCTATCATTAAAGCCACCACTGGAGACATTATTGAGGTCGACAAAATTCCTCTGGATGATCCCGTAACCTACAAACTTTTCCAACGAGGGGATACTACCGGAATCTTTCAACTGGAATCCGCCGGAATGAAAAGATATCTCAAACAACTGAGACCGACCACCTTTGAAGATATTATTGCCATGGTCGCCCTTTATCGCCCCGGCCCAATGGAATGGATTCCCGACTTTATCGCCGGCAAACATGGTAAAAAGCAAATTACCTATCTTCACCCCAACTTGAAACCGATCTTGGAAAAAACCTATGGAGTAGCCGTTTACCAGGAACAAGTAATGCAAATGGCCCAAGTTATTGCCGGCTTCAGCGGAGGCGAAGCCGATGTTCTCAGAAAGGCCATGGGTAAAAAAATTCCGGAAATAATTGCCAAGGAAAAAATAAAATTTATCGAGGGAGCTCAAAAACAAGGCCTTGATAAAAAGTTGGCCGAAAAAATATTTTCTTTCATTGAACCATTCGCCGGCTACGGTTTCAATCGTTGTTTAACCGGCGACACCTTGATTACAGACGCAAAAACCGGAGAACAACGAACGATAGAATCTCTTTTTGAAGATTATAAAAACAAGAAAAAACTACCAAATGTTTTAACTTTAGATGAAAAAACGTCCAAATTAAAAACCGGCAAAATCACAAAGGTTTACAATAACGGAATAAAGAAAGTTTATAAATTGAAAACCGCTTCAGGAAGAGAAATTGTTGCCACTTCTAATCACCCCTTCTATACTTTCTCCGGTTGGAAGACCTTGAAAAATTTAAAAACCGGAGATTTCATCGCCGTAGCCAGAAAATTACCAATTAAAAATAAGCAAAAATTTCCAATTAAAAATTTCCAATTGATTGTCCTCGGTTATTTATTGGCTGAAGGAAATTTATGTCACCCCCACGGTTTCTATTTCTACTCTACCGACAAATTAGAATTGGAAGATTATACCAACAATTTACTGAAATTTAAAAACACCAAGGCCACTAAAAATACCAGCAAATCAACTACATCCATTTATGCCGGTAGAATTAATCTAAACAAAGAATCAGAAGCAGTTAAATGGATAACCTCTCTCGGACTTAAAGGACAAAAAGCAACTAACAAAAAGTTTCCTTCCTTTGTATTTAAGCTAAACAACTCTCAACTATCTTTATTGCTGGCTAAAATGTTTCAAGGAGATGGCTGTATTAATTTAAAAAGAAAAGATCCTCAAATTTTCTATGCAACCTCATCAAAAACTTTAGCCCAGCAATTACAACACCTACTGCTACGATTAAACATGATGGCAACAATTCATAAAAAGAACTTTAAGTATCGCAACACCGTTAAAGTCGGCTACACCCTCACTATCAGTCGTTATGACAATATCAAAAATTTTTGTCAATCCATTGGTCAATATTTGATTGGAGAAAAAAAGAAAAATATCAAAACAATTTTAAAAAACCATCCTATTATCAATAAAACAATAAAAGAAAATTCCGCCCGAGGCAGTAAGGATATTATTCCTGCGGAAATACTTCCCCTGATAACTGCTTCTATAAAAAAGAATAACTACACCATTAAAGAATTTGCTAAAAAATACGGCTTTGCGGAAAGATTATTTTTTTCTGACAAAAAGAAAAAGGGGTACCTGCGCGAAACAGTTAAACTTATCGCTTTAAAATTAAAAGACGCCCAGTTACTTAACATTGCCACTTCCGATATTTATTGGGATAAAATTAAATCCATTCGTAAAAAGGGACAACAAAAAACTTATGATTTAACAATTCAAAACACCCATAATTTTGTTGCCAATGACATAATAGTTCATAATTCTCACGCCGCCTGTTACGCCCTAATCGGCTACCAAACAGCTTATCTCAAGGCTCACTACCCGGTTCAATTTATGGCCGCCCTTCTCAACTCCGACAAAGGCGACACTGACCGTATTGCCATTGAAATTGAAGAAGCTCGTAAAATGGGTATTAAAGTACTCCCTCCGGATATAAACGAAAGTTTCAACAACTTTGCCGTTGTTAAAAATTCTCCCACTCCGGAAAAAGTTTTAAAAGTAAAAAATGGCAAAGTCCTGAAACCGGAGGAAATAAAAGAACAAGCGGAAAAAATGAAGACTAAACACTCCCAAAAGCAGGATTCAATCGAATTTAACACCATCCGTTTTGGGCTGGAAGCCATTAAAGGCGTGGGCGCGCATATCGTAGATAAAATCATTGAAGAAAGAAAATTAAACGGACCCTTTAAAGATGTAGTTGATTTGGTGGAAAGAGTGCAGGATAAAGACTTAAACAAAAAATCCTTGGAAGCTCTAGCCAAATCAGGCGCCTTGGATAGTATCTCCGACGGCAATCGCAATAAAATACTGGAAAACATCCCTCTGCTTCTCAACCACGCCAAGTCTCACCAAAAAACGATTGCCAGCGGCCAGTCTTCATTGTTTGGCGGAAATGATGACAATCCCGGCCTTGAAGCTCCGCAATTGGTTCTCCAAGAAACACCCAATGTTTCCAAGAAACAAAGACTGTCTTGGGAAAAAGAACTTCTTGGCCTATACATTTCCGATCATCCCTTAAAAAACTTTCAAAATTTTTTCCAGAAAAATGCCACCCCTATCAGAAATCTTGGTCCCCAGCACTTAGATCAACTTGTAACTATTGGCGGAATCATAACAAAAATACAAAAAGTTTACACCAGACGCAATCAATTGATGTATTTTGCCACTCTGGAAGACGGGCTGGGAAAAATAGAAGTCTTGGTTTTTCCCAAGGTTCTGGAGAGAGACTACGATCTCTGGAAAGAAGAAAACATTGTTCTGTTAAAAGGACGTTACTCCGAAAAAGATGGCGAACCAAAATTGATTTGCGAAAACGGCTCTCTTATCAATGAAAAAGAATTAAAAAAGTACGAAAGCCAATCAAATACTCCCTTCTCCAAAAATCAAATATCCTCAACAAGAAAAATGTCTCCGGCAAAAAATCTAATTATTGAAATTTCCCCAAATACTCTGCAAAAAATAACCGCTTTAATTGCCCAACAAAAAAAAGGAGATAGCCGAATATATCTTACCGTCGCCAACTCCGACAAAAAATTAGAAACAAGCTATCAAATAGAATATTCCGACTCCCTCTTGCAAAAAATTACAAATATAGTTGGAACAGATAAAGTAAAAGTCATATAATTACCCTCTACTCCCTGAAAAATAAACTTCTCAAAAATTTAACTTTACAAATCAAAGATATGTTATATATTTAATGTACAGCGTTGAAGCGGTCTAACCAGCCGTAGAGTTGTCGTTAAGTCGTTGACGAAACAACACAAAGAGAGCCCATACTTTGGGAAGCTAAGTGGAACCGCCCTATCGGGTCTTAGCGAATTTAATGCTTTTTGTTATTAGATTTTATTCCACTGGTTTTTAAAGGTATGGGTTTTATTTTAAGACAACAAACTTATGACAAATTGTTATCTAGACAACGAAACTAAAAACATTGCCTTTATTGATGGTCAGAATTTGCATATGGGAACAACTCTTGACAAAGAAAATCCCTGGAAAATAAATTTGGCAAAGTTTAGAATTTATCTAAAAGAAAAGTATAAAGTTAGCACAGCTTATTATTATCTTGGTTATGCTCAAGATAAACATAAGGATCTATACAAACACATTCAAGAATCTGGTTTCATTTTGCAATTTCGCAAACACAACACCGCCATGATTAGCAAGAAAAAAGGCAATGTTGACGTTGATATTGTGTTTGACATTATGAGAAAAATGTACAAACAAGAAAAATTTAATAAAATAATATTGGTATCTGGCGACGGGGATTACAAGATGTTAGTTGATTTTTTGATAGAGGAAAATAAATTTGAAAAAATATTGTTTCCAAATAAAAAATTTGCCTCATCCTTATATAAAGACATTACGGCAAAATACTATGCTTATCTAGATGACATAAGAAATAAGATAGGAGCCAATTCTCACAAACACTAAACCAATGGCAACATTCACAAAAAAACTTTAAAAAAAATGAGAGGGGAACCTTAGGTAGTTAACCGTTCGGTGCCCTTCTCGTCTTCATACCAACATTATAATATTATGATATAATATTGTCAAGTCTTTAAATCACCGTAAAAATTGAGTAAAACTTTATGTCAAAAAAAGAAAAAGGGGTAGAAAAAATAAATATTAAACGGCATTCTCTAGCCCATATTTTGGCCATGGCTGTTTTGGAAATGTTCCCGGAAGCCAAACTGGGAATCGGACCGGCTACCGAAAATGGTTTTTACTACGACTTTGCTTTGCCCCGCACTCTCATTCCGGAAGATTTGGAAATTTTGGAAGAAAAAATGAAAAAAATCATTTCCAAAAATTACGAATTTCAAATGAAAGAAGTTCCCATCCGGGAAGCCCGACAGCATTTTCAAGAAGCCAATCAACCTCTGAAAGTGGAACTGATCAATGACTTGGAAAATGAAGGTAAAAAAATGGTTAGCATCTATAAATCGGGACCATTGGTTGACCTCTGCAAGGGTCCTCACTTGGAATCAACCGGAGAAATTGGTCCTCAATCATTCAAACTTACTAAAATTTCCGGCGCCTACTGGAAAAATGATGAAAACAATCAACAACTACAAAGAATCTATGGCGTGGCTTTTAGTGATAAAAAAGAATTAAAAAAATACTTACAACAACTGGAAGAAGCAAAAAAAAGAGACCATCGCAAACTCGGTAAGGAATTAAATTTATTCACCATCAACCCCAACGTTGGCGCCGGTCTGCCACTCTGGAAACCAAAGGGAGCCATCATTCTCAACACTTTGAAACGCTGGTTTGAAGACGAACAATTAAAAAGAGGCTACCTGCCGGTCATCACTCCCCATATTGGCAAAAAAAATCTTTGGGAAATTTCCGGACACTGGAACTTCTACAATAACTCTATGTTCCCCCCCATGGAACTGGGACAAACACTGGAAGACTGGCAGGATCAAAGAAAGGCGAAAGAAAGCGAGATTTATTTGCTCAAGCCGATGAATTGCCCTTTCCACGTCACTATTTATCAAGACGACAAACACTCTTATCGCGAACTACCGCTGAAGTATTATGAATTTGGCACCGTTTATCGCTACGAAAAAAAAGGAGAACTGGGCGGTTTGACCAGGGTACGTGGTTTTACTCAAGACGATGCCCATATTATTTGCCGTAAAGAACAACTGGCTGAAGAAATGAAAAAAATCATTGATTTTGCCCAGTTCGTCTTGGAAAAAACTTTTGATTTTAAACTAAAAATCTACGCTTCTTTCCGGGACAAAAAAAGCAATAAATACTTGGGAAATGATGAGCAATGGGATGTTGCCGAAAAAACAATTCGCGACGTTTTGCAAGAAAAAAAATTGGATTATATTAAAGAAATTGGCGAAGCCGCTTTTTACGGACCAAAAATTGATTTCAAAGTTCAAGACGCCATCGGACGCTATTGGCAACTGTCAACCATTCAATTTGATTTCAACTTGCCGGAAAGATTTAAAATGACCTACATAGACAAAAAAGGCGCAGAACAACGACCATTTATTATCCACCGCGCTCTTCTGGGATCTCTGGAAAGATTTATGGGCTTACTGATTGAACACTATGCCGGAGCATTTCCTTTTTGGTTAGCGCCGGTACAAATAGCTATTCTACCGGTATCGGAAAAATTTCAAACTTATTCCGACAAAGTGTTTAAAATTCTTAAAGATGAAGGCTTTCGCGTTGAATTGTATGATCAAGATGAAAGCTTGGGCAAAAGAATCGCCCTGGCCTCCCGAGAGAAAATTCCTTATCTGATTATCCTGGGAGAAAAAGAAGAAAAAGAAAAAACGGTCACTGTCCGTCAAAGAGGCACGAAAAAACAAGCACGACTGGAAATTGAAAACTTTTTAGAAAAAATTAAAAAAGAAAACCGAGGAAAAAACTAGTACAAATCAACTCCCTGGTAAAAAAGCCCCGTTTTCATTAATTCCAGAACTCTCTTCTTTACCACAAATCGTGGCAATTGTTTCTTTGGTAAAACCACCTTGGCGAGAATAGTTTGTAGAAAGTGTTCCTTGATGGTGTCAAAACCCAAACCGGACCTAATGGCCGCTTCCTGCACAACAACATCCAGATAATCCTCCGTAAACGAGCCCAAATTTCGTGTGGTAACAGCCAGCTTCTTTTTGGCTTCGTAAATATTATGATTGGAAAATTTATCCTCATTACTATTGCCGGACAGAACAAACTGAACCTCCAACGGCCGACTGACCAATAGAGCTCCTTCCTCCCCTCGCTTGGGAATTCGTACCTGACCTCCACTTATTTTAACATCTTTATAATTTATATCAGAGTAGGGATTCTCTCTGTCACTAAATATCATCAAATCACTCCCTTTAGACAAAGTTAAGCCAGCCAACAAATCCCTGTCTTGTAACAAATCATACATCTCCTGAGAAAATAAGCTGAGATTCTCTTTTAAATATTTATCTCTTCCTCCTTAAACAAACTCGTATTTTTAATCCTAACCGGCGAAGAGGCAAATCGCAAAAACAACTCCCGCAAAACAATTTCCAACAAAAATTTCAACTCCTCTTTAGAGTTAGCTTCAAATTTTAAACCTAGGCCGTCCTTTATTGCTTCCTCAACCGTCATTTCCGGTTTTAAGAGAAACTTGGTTACAAAACTGTTTCTGGATTTTCCTCGGTAATAGGAAACTGCTCTTGTCATACCGAGTGACTCCCGACTGGTTAAAAACATTTTCTCCAAAGATACCGCCACAATTTCATCGTAACCATCCGGCAATCTCCTAACAAGATGTAAAGTTTGTTCTCCTTCTTCGCCCGGCCTAAAAAGATTTTCATACAAATATCTGGTCTCTTTTAACAAGTGCTGAAGATCCTTTTGCTCAAACATAAAATTGCCCACCATCGCCTTCAACAACTCACAATAAGCCGGAGCAAAGCCCAAACTGCCTTTTTTACGCAAAGTAGCCGTCTTCTTGAAAATTTTCAATAAATCATTGGTTCCTTTAATTTGCAACTTCACAATCTCCTTCGGCAATCTCCGCAACAAGTAGTTTTCTATATACTCTTTTGAAGCCTGCAAAGAACGATCAATTTCTTCAATTCGTTCCCTAACATCATCCACCTCCAAATACGCCGAAACACTTTCCAGAAGCTCTTTATCGGATAATCCGCCGGCCATAGAAAAGAAATCAATCGGCGTCACATTAACCCCCTTAATGTTCAAGCCACCCAACTTCAACGCTCGCATAAACTGATGCTTATCCACCGCCTGACGATACAATGTTGTTAAAACTTTGGCCCAACGCTGATAAGGCAATGGCTCTATCTTCTGTTTTTGGTCACCAACCCCAATTGTCACATCATTGTTATTAAAATTTTCTTTCTTCATAAACAAGCTAATCAATATTTGACTTTTGTTTCATTATACCATACCCTGGCAAAGAGAATAAAATCTCATCAACAACAAAATGAAATACGTCATCAAAACTTTTGGATGTCAGATGAACTTTTCCGATAGTGAACGGATTATGACCCTTATGAAAGAAAATGGCTTCAATCCTCTGGACAACAGCAACGATTCTAAATTAAAAACTGAAGAAATTATCAAAGCCGATCTGATAATTTTCAACACCTGTGGAGTCCGCGCCAGTTCCGAACATCGTGTCTTTGGACAAATAAATAACATTATTAAAGCCTCAGAATCCGCAAATATCCCAAAAAACAAACGCCCTAAAATTATTGTTACCGGCTGTTCCGCCCATCGCGCTGATTTTCAAAAGACTTTACAAGACAAGGTTGATTTATTCACTTCTATCAAAGATTTTCCCCAAGCCCTGCGAAAACTTAATCTCCTACAAACAGAAGAACAAGAATACAGGGATTATTTATCAATTCAGCCTCAATACAAATACAGCGACACGGCTTTCGTGCCTATTATGACCGGTTGTAACAATTTTTGTTCCTACTGCGTTGTCCCCTACGCCAGAGGGCGAGAATGGTCCAGGCCGGTAGAAGATATTCTAAAAGAAATTAAAAATTTAGCTGACAAAAATTACAAAGAGGTAACCCTGCTTGGGCAAAATGTTAATAGTTATCAGTTCACAGTTCACGGTTCACAACCAAAAGAAATTACCTTTCCTATGCTTTTGGATATTTTAGCGAAGCAATTTCCGGAAATTACTTTTAAATTTTTGACTTCACATCCCAAAGATTGCTCAATGAACTTGATCAAGGTAATCAAAAATAATAAAAACATTCCCAATGAATTACACTTACCAATCCAAGCCGGCAGTGACAAAGTTTTAAAAGATATGAATCGTCCTTACACCCAAGAATACTATCTAAATTTAATCAATAAAATCAGAAAAGAAATTCCCAAAATAAAAATAACCACCGATGTTATCATCGGCTTCCCCACCGAAACAGATGAAGATTTTCAAGAAACCGTTAAAGTGTTCCGACAGGTGAAATTCGCCGAAGCTTTTCTGAACAAATACTCTCCCCGTCCCGGGACGGCCGCCTACCACCTGGGCGATCCGGTTCCTTGGTCGGTTAAAAAAAAGAGAGAAAAGGAACTCTCACAACTACTGCAACAAAATAACCACCAATCTTCTCGCTAAAAACAGAAAAACGCAAGAAGCAAAAACGGGGCTACGCCCCGTTTTTGCTTTAAATTCGCCTTAGAACCCTATTTAGACAAAAGTTTGCTAGCTATCTCTTTCACCATTGCTCCATCAGCCGATGCCCCCAACTCCTTCATAGCCACACCCATCACTTTCCCCAAGTCAGCCGGGGATTGCGCTCCAACTTTTTCAATAATCTCTCTCAACTTTTCCTCCACTTCTTCTTCCGACATCTGTTCCGGTAAATATTTCTCTAACACAGCCAATTCCGCTTCTTCTTGCTCGGCCATTTCCTGATTGCCACCTTCTTTGAATTGTTCAATGGAGTCTCTTCTCTGCTTAACCATCTTTTTTATCACCTTTATCACTTCTTCATCTGAAAGACCTTTCTCCCGAGCGCCCGACTCTATCTCCGCATTGGCAATCTCTGATTTTAGCATAGACAAAACACTCTTGGCCAAGGCATCTTTGTTTTTAAAAGCCTCTTTAAAATCATTCAAAATTCTTTCCTTTAAACTCATTACTATTTTTTAAATTATTAATTTTTGTTTTCTCGCCAATTTCTCGCCAAATTGTCTAAACCAACTACAACTTGATATTTTTTTTAATATCTCGCAGTTTTTCCTCGGTAAAAATACCCATTCGTTTCAAACGATCAGCCTCTTTGCCAACTTTAACCCTGTACAAAGCATTTTGCTTCAAGACTCTTTTACTCTTTTTCTTGGTAAAAAATCTCTGATTTCTAACTTTTGGCAAAACTTTGCTTTGTTGAATAGCCCTGGTAAACCGCCTGATAAGGCTTTCCGAGGTTTCATTATCTTTTTTTCTTACTTCTACCATAATCTACCTCCTTTCTCTAAATTTAAAAACTTAAAATCCATAAACAATTTACCAACCGGAAAATCGTAACACAGTTCAAAGAAAAAATCAAGCTCCCGCCAAACCAATTTCCTCTTTTAACTGACCACCTCCTATCAAATGTAAATGAATATGTGGAACCTCCTGTTGCCCGTGCTTATTTACTCTAAATAATAATTTGTATCCGTCCTCAGCTATTCCTTTTTCCCGAGCTATTTTTTTAGCCACCAAAATCAAGTGTCCGGCCAATCGCTCTCCTTTTTCTCCCTCCAAATCATTTATCGTTTCTATATGTTCCTTGGGAATAATCAAGATATGAATCGGCGCCAAAGGCTGAATATCGGGAAAAGCCAACACCGACTCATCTTCATAAACAACTTCCGTTGGAATTTCTCCGGCAACGATCTTGCAAAAAATACAATCAACATTTTTATTTTCGCCAGACATAGAACATATTCAAATAATTATTACTTCTTTCTCCTCGTTTTTTTCTCGTGCTTCTTTAGTAACTCCGCGTTTTTCTTCAAGCGTTTTTTTACTTCCTTTATTATTTTATCAGCCGGCAAAACTTCTTGACCGCCACTGTTCATATCCTTTAAAATTACTGAGCCGTCTAAAGCCTCCCTCTGCCCGATAATTAAAACTATTTCCGCCTTTATCTTATTGGCTTGTCGCAACTGTGTTCGCAAATTCCCTCGTCCAAAACTTTCCGCCACCATTATTCCCGCTCTTTCCAGTTCCTCAAAAATCTTCAAACTTTTTTTCTTGGCCAAATCTCCCAACTGCGCCAAATAAATTTTCGGAGACTGCTCCGCTTGAGGCAACAAATTATTTTCCTTCATCAAATTGACAATCCGATCCATTCCACAGGCAAAACCAACCGCCGGTGTGGCCGGACCACCCAAAACTTCCACCAAATAGTCATAACGACCGCCTCCGCCCAAAGCAGATTGACGACCCTCATCATCCTCCGCAAAAAACTCAAAAACTGTCTTAGTGTAATAATCCAAACCTCTAACCAACTGCGGTTTCAACAAGTAGGGCACTTCAATTTCATCCAAATATTCTAACAAAGAAGTGAAATGTTTCTTGCAACTGGAACACAAATGGTCAACTGTCTGCGGAGCCTGCCTAACCACCTGCATACACTTTTCTTCCTTGCAATCCAAAATTCTCAAAGGATTAGTCTTCAGTCTCCGTTTGCAATCCATACACAAAGATTTTTTTCGGTTTTTCAAATAACTTATTAAAAGTTTATTATAACTCGGACGACATTCTTCACAACCAATACTGTTTAGGTGCAAACTAACGTTTTTAATCTTCAGACTTTTAAAAATTCTCATAGCCATTTGAATCATCTGAGCATCCAGAATAGCATCCTTCTCTCCGATAGCCTCAAAGCCAAACTGAAAAAATTCTCGGTAACGACCTTCCTGCGGACGATCATATCTAAACATTGGCCCCCGGTAAAACAGCTTTACCGGTTTAGGTTGAGAATTCATTCCGTGTTGCAAGTAAGCCCTGATAACCGAAGGGGTTCCCTCCGGGCGCAAACAAACATTCTCGCCGCCCTTGGTTTTAAATTTAAACATTTCCTTGTCAACAATATCAGTATCCTTACCTGTTCCTCTTTCAAACAATTCAACGTTTTCCACTATCGGAAATTCCAAACGGTTATAATTGTAATCGGCAGCCACCTTATCAACCACCTTTTTTAATTTTTGCCAATAAGGTTGCTCCACCGGTAAAATATCTCGCATCCCCCTAACCGTTTGTAAGCGCTGTTTTTTTCTTTTCGATTGTCCGCTTGTTTTTTTCAATGGTTTTCTTCCCATAAGCAATTATTTAAAAATACTAAAATCCGCCAAAGGCCAAGCTCGTAAAGCAACTTTCCCGATAATGAGATCCTTTTTCAGAGGTCCCCAGTACCTGGAATCACTACTATTGACTCTATTGTCCCCCAAAACAAAATACTCATCATCTTTTAAACGCACGTTTCTGCTTGGAACAGTCTTGGTTCCGGGTGGCAAATAAGAACTTTCGTCCAAAATAAAACCCTGGGGAGTTTCCCGGTTGTAAATCATCACTCTGCCACCGGAAATAACCACTCTTTCTCCCGGTAAACCGATAATCCTCTTAATAAAAAACTGCTTTTGATTGCGAGGATTTTTGAAAACCACTACCTCGCCTCTTTTTAATTTTTCAAACGGTTTCACCGTGAATATTTTTTTGGAGCCAGCCGCTATAGCGGTTGTTTTGTAACCCAATTCCTTCACAATCAAATAATCGCCGTCATGAAAAGTCGGCTCCATAGAATAACCCTGAACAAAAAAGGGCTGAATTACAAACATTTTTACCGGCAAAACTATCAAGAGAGCCAGGAGAATAGTTTTAAAAAGTTCTACAAAAAAATTTATTCCTCTCTCTTGGGGGTCAAATTTTTCATTTTTCTTTTGCGCCCGTACCATAAAAATAAGCCTAAAGAATCAAAAACGTTTTTTCAGCTTTAATCAAGTAGTCAATCGCTAAAACCATCCTTAACTAAAAAAATAAAGTAAAACATCATTCCAAATATACCTAAAAAAGCGCGCTTTGTCAAACAAAGCGCGCTTTCTTTTCCGTTCAAAATCCCTATTCCAAAATACCGTCTAGATTAACATCATAAAGTATTTTCTCGTTTACCAAGGAATACTCAAAAATTTCCTCCGGGTTGAACCAGTGTTTTATTTCCGCCTTCGCCTCCTCCGGACTACCGGAAGCGTGAATTAAATTTCGCACCGAACGCCCATCTTTGTCAGCCAGTTCGTACGAATCTAGAACATAGTCACCTCTGATTGTTCCCACATCACTGGTCAAAGGCTCTGTTCCACCCACCAATTTCCGCACAATGCCCACAGCATTTTCTCCTTCCCAAATCATAGCTATTACCGGACCGCTGGTCATATAACGCTTCAAGTTTTCCAGGATAGTTGCCGAAACTTCCAAAGGATCTTCCGAAGGTGGCTCCAAACCTTTGGCCTTGTAGCTCTCAATAGTCTTCTTTCCGGTTACTTCTCGCCAGGAAGGATCCAAAGTATAATGTTTTTCAATGTGATCTTCGTCCACAATCATCATTTTGTTGGCCACCATTTTTAAACCAACATTTTCAAAGCGTCTGGTAATTTCCCCTATCAAAGAACGCTGCACACCATCAGGCTTAATAACCACCAATGTTCTTTCTTTCATATTTTTTTACTTAATAAATTAATTGTTCAACAAGCCAAAACTTCCGTCAAAATAATGAGCCCTAACTAAATTATAACAAAATCAATTCTTTGTCCAATATTTCCCCAGAGAAATAGAAATAAGAAGTAAGGTAAACAGATAAATCAATGACCAAAAAAGTGATTTTTCCCCTATCACCAGTAAAAACATCGCCCCAAAAAGAATTACCAGCAACCAAGTCAATCCATTAAAATTTTTGTAATTAATATTCAACCGCCAATTAAAAATTAAAAACAAAGACAACAAAAATACCACCAACCAAAACAAAACCTTAACATCAAGATTATTAAGCATCAAACCGGGCAACAAAATCTCCAAGCTCCAGAAAAAGAGAAAATCAAAAACCAAAACTATAGACAATTTTAGAAAAAAATCCGCCCAACACTTCTTTGCCGTCATCTGAATTTCAAAACTTACTTATTAAAATAGTACCCGTAACGCAATAAAAATAGCGTTTTTGCTCTCCGCAAAGTTATTCTTGGCACGCTCCAATCATTCTTTGCGAAAGTGGAAATAACAATTTCCAAGTGTTTATTTAAAACTCCCTTGTCAAACTGCAAAATCAAATCTGCCCGCGGAGAAACAAGCTCTTGACGATCCTTAAATATACAAACGAAATCACCCGACTCTTGCCGACAATGAAAATCACTCAGTTTTTCCAACATTTTCCTGTCAACCTTTATAACAGAAAAATTGTCAACAACATACTTCCGCAGAATATCATTATCTTTATCCAGAGGATATTTAATGTGATTTCCCAACAAATAAATTTGCTCCCCGACTTGCGCAAAAGAATACGGCAAATAAAAAGTGCTTAAGGTAATATTACTTCCTTTCTTTAATTTGCTTAGAAAATCATTTTTATCCGACCTCACCTTATTCCAGTCAAAACCAAGCTGATCAAAAGTTTCCGCATTGGCAAAAGCTCTATACTCCCCATCGCCGATAAAATAGACCGCTCTGCCATCACTTAATAAAGTTCCCTTTTCCAGTCCCTCAACCGAATTCAAAGTCAATCTATTCTTCAAATCAGACAAAGTTTTTATTTCTTCCCCCTTCTTATAAATAGCCAACTCGTTTTGGTAAATATTTTTCAAAGGCGCGGTCTTTTCTCCGCTTTCCTTTAAAAACTTCCCTCGTATTTTCACTTTATGAAAAGGATAGCCATATCTCATCTTTATTTTTACAAAATGCTTTCCCTCTATTTCCGCCAGATTTCTCCGAGTCAATGATTGCCAGGAAACCGTAAAGACAGGATACAAAACCCGATAGGACACAAAAGCAAAAACAGCCAGACCCAACCCTAGAGCTAAACAGAAATTTCTCCGCCTCAATTTTTTACTCAAATTATTTTCCATCTTTCTCTGTAAATATCCAAAAAGCCCTAAAAATTAACAAACCCAAACCGGCAAAAAGCAACGGCACCACCAGTAAACCGTAAGATCCGGAAACCAAAACATCAAAAAGAGTGTGAATGCCCACCGGAATAATTACCGCCAAAAATAAATAATAAATCTTTTTCAGCAAACCATCTGCCAACCAAGCATCCACTAAAAATGATCCCAACAAGCCCGAGTAAATAATATGCGCCGAGGTGGACAATAAAAACCTCAACAAAACTATCGGCAACAACTTCAAAAGTCCCACTTGCACAAAATTATTGGCAAAATAAACTCCGTTTTCTGTCACCCCAAAAGCCAAGCCAATCAACACACCGGCTAGCAATCCGGGATTAATCTTCAAGTTTTTCAAACGAGGTGATTTGGCAAAAGAACGCAAAACTAGCATAATTCCCAAACCTTTGGAAAATTCTTCCACTAAAGCCACAAACAACATCGGCATTACCAATGTGCTGACCAAATAATTCTTGGAAAAAAACTGAACATTCTGCGCCCAAATAGAAAAATAGTTCAGATTTTGTTGATAATTTATAATTTGAATAACACTGGCCGGCACTGCTGTTAACACCCCCCAAAAAAAAGCAGTCAAAAGAAGCTTAACACCAATTCCTTTATTTTTTCTAGACATTTTCAACAGCAACCAAGAAATAACAATCGCCGGCAAAATACCTATGGCCGCCGCTATAACAATGATTCTGTAAGCAATCATTTAAAATACAGAAAAAATTTAAACCAGGTCACTGATTTTTTAAATTCAGCCTGCAAATCTTAATTCAAACACCACCCGGATACTCAACAAGCAATAAAATAAATCGGGATACGTCTCCAGCAAAAATTATTATAGCATTGCTGAGAAAACAAAGAAAGTCAGAGTTGACTGTTTATGTCCTCGGGAAAATTCTTCTTAACAAAAATTTTTCGCCAAAGAACCTCCAACAAATCTTTTAATTCCTCAATTTTTAGTAACCAAGCAATCAAAACAAAAACGACCAATCCAGACACGACCGATAACAACAACTGGGTCAATACTCCCCAGAAAGTGTAACCACTACCAAAAGGCTCGGCTCCCACCAATTGTTTAACCAGTTGCGCCACCGTTAGCATCGCCAAAGTTGCCAAAAGAAGTTTCCAAGAAAAATCTTTCCAGGAAACCACTCCTCTCACAACCAATTTCGGCTTCAACCAAGCAAACAACAAAATAGCATTTAAAACACTGGCCAGAGAAAAAGCCCAAACCAAACCTAAAACTCCAAGCGTTTTTGCTAGCCAAACAGCCACAACAACATTAAAAACTCCGGCTAAAAGTCCGGCCAAAAAAGGAATCCTGGTATTGTGCATCGCATAAAAAGCTCTGGCCAAAAGCGGAATAAGACCCTGCGCCCAAAGTGACAGAGCAAAAATTCCCAAAGCGGTGAAAGTCAAATAAGTATCCTGCCAATCAAATTTACCGGCCCCCAAAACCACTCGGACAATTTGCGCCCGAACCACAAAGACCAATGCTGACGCCGGAATTATAAAAAACAGAATTTTACGCATCGTTAATAATAGCCTCCGACCAAACTCCTCCCTCCTTCCTTCTCCCCACAATCCCGCTAAGACAGGAAAAGAGGCAATAGAAAAAGAAATACCGAACAAACTCAAAGGCACGCTCTCCAAGTTATTGGCCAAATTGAAAATAGCCAGACTACCGGAAGTTAAAGTTGAAGCAATGGTGACAATAATCAACAAATTTAACTGAGCAGTGGCAATTCCCAATGTCCTGGGAATCATTAGAGCTAATATTTTCCTTAAATTTTTATTGCGCCAATCAAGATTAAACCTAAATTTTAAACCACAACGCACCACTTCCGGAAGTTGAACAAATAAATGTAAAAACGCCCCCAGAACAACTCCCCAAGCCAGACCCAAGACACCCATTTTATCAACTAAAACTGTTGCGCCCAGAATAATTCCCAAATTATAAAAAATCGGCGCCAAAGAATAGAAGAAGAATTTCTTGTAGGAATTCAGAATTCCGCCCAGAATTCCGGAAATCCCCAACAAAAAAGGACTCAGCAACATCACCCTGGTCATTCCTACAGCCAACTGTTTCTTTTCTTCATTATAGCCAAAAACAACCAAGCCGACCAACTGATCGGCAAAAACAAAAAACAAGAACGATAAGAAAAGAACCATCAAGGAACCGATTGAAATAATAGCATTTACCAAATCCCAAGCCTCTTTTTCTTTTTTTCTAGCCAACAAAGAAGAAAAAACGGGAATAAAAGCCGCCGATAAGGCGCCCAAAATAAACAAATTGTAAATCAAATCGGGAATCTTAAAAGAAGCGTAATAAATGTCCAAGACATCTCCGGCTCCAAATTTGGCCGCTAAAATTCTGTCCCTCAACAATCCAAGAATCTTGCTGGTCAAACCCATCACGGCAATCAAGATTGCCGACTTGGTGATAGAATTGGAAACTTTTTCTCCTTTAAAAAAATTGTACGCCAGCTTCTTTATCATAACCCCCTAAGCAAAATTACTTGTTTTATTTCTTTTTATTTTCTAAGTCTTGTTCCTTAGCTTCTTCGCCACCTTTTTCAAGCGCCGCGCCTTTAGCCAAACTATCATTTAAGACTTTCAAAAATTCCTCTCCATCAACTCCAAACTCATTGATGATGTCACCCAGGCTTTCATAACTGGCCGCTATGCAACCGGCGCAAGGCAAACCATACTCGGCAAAAATCTCCACCGCCCCCGGAACAGTTTGGACCACTTCCATAATATTTGATTCTAAAGTAATCCGGTTATTTTTATCTTTTTTCATTTTGTTCATTTCCTAATCAATTTAAAAATTTAAGAAGGATTCAACCCTGATAAAATAATATAATTTTCAAAACAAAGCAACCGCGCAATAATATCATTTTCCACTAATTTTGGCCATCATTTCATTAATCTGCCGATAAGTCTCCTCTAACTCACCACCATTGTCAATCACAAAATCGGCGTATTGTTTCAACAAAGGCACATCTTTGTCCGCCGGTCGCTGATGATCTTTTTTAAATTCTGCAAAAGTCTTGGAATTGTCATCTGTTTTTTCTCCCCGCTTAATCAATCTCTCATAAGATACCTCCAATGGCGCTTCCACAAACACAAAAATAAAATCATCTATTTTATTTTTAAAATAATCCAATTCCGCCTTTTTTCTAATACCATCAAAAACAACCAATTCCGCTTCTTTTTTTTGAATGTCTTGCTCCAAAACTCTGGACAAAATATCCTTACCGAAAGCATTACGCAAAGCCTCAGCTAATCCGGCTAAATTTTGCCGCTCATTAGGCAAATAAAGCCTGTCTAAAACATCCTTTAAAATATTAGTATAAGCCACCGCTTCCGCCCCGTATTTCTCAATCAAATATCTTGTGATTGTTCCTTTGCCGGCGCCAATATTTCCGGCGATTCCAATTACTTTTTTCATTGTTTTAATTTTAGCTATCTAGTTATTAACCAAACGAAAGAAAATTAAAAATCAATTTTTATCCTTTTCTCGCGACATCCACCTTTTTGCCACTTCTACTACACCCTAACAATAGTTTTCTCTCTGTCAACTTTTGCCCTGCTCTCCCGACAACTTATTTTATTATTTTCATTGAAAAAGCACAAACATACACTCTCCTCTGTTTATTGATTCGCCAGACAGTAAAAAAACCAGCTTTCACAGTCTTACAAAATTAAATCCTTGCCAACAATATAAACATGCAACAAATGCTAATTACAATACGTTGTCAGCTCCTACAAAAACATCAATCCCTCAAATTAACTTATCTTTTAAAGCTATTCCTCACCGGCAATCTCCTTTTCCAATCGCTCTAAAAATTCTTTAAAAAACGCTAGCCTTTTTCTGGCCATTTCCCTGGCTTTCTCAGTATACAATCTATCAACCACAAATTTCAATTTTGTTTCAAACTCTATTTGCGGACTGTGTTTTGTTTTATCCTTGATTCTTCCCTTGAGCTTCCCTCCCAAATTTTCCTCAGCATACTTTTCAATGTCAACGTCACTGTAAATTTTGGCCTTATTTTTCCCCACCCAAACAAAACTTCTCGCCACTCCTATCGCCCCCAGGGCATCCAGTTTGTCCGCATCAAATAAAATTTGCGCTTCCCTGCTCTTTGCTCTGCAACCTGTCCTGTACCGATGAGAAACTATACATTCTTGAACATGCCTTACCTGCTTTTCTGAAAAATCCAATTTCCGCAAAATGGGTCCCGCCATTTTCGCTCCCAAGACCGCATGATCGGTTTTTCCGGAAGAATCTTTATCCTCTTTAACTCTGGCAATATCGTGCAGTAAAGCCGCCGCCCGCAACACGTCTTTATCAATATCGTCGCCTTTCGCCAATCGCAAAGCCAAATTATAAACTCGCAACACGTGCTCCATATCGTGCGCTGAACAGGAAAGCTCTTTGGCCACAATTTCTTTGATTTTTTGAAACCTAGACATTCAAATTCTTTTTAATTATCGTATCCAAAAAATCGCTCAATTTCCACCCGGCCGCTCGCAACTCTTGCGGATATAAAGATGTCTCCGTCATACCGGGCAAAGTATTTACTTCCAGCACGTATAAACCCTTTTCCTCGTTAAAGATAAAATCTGTCCGGGAATAATCAGCCAAACCCAATACCTTGTGAACTCGCGCAGCTGTCCGTTGAATTTCCTTGGCCAAGTTTTCATCCTCAATCACCGCCGGACAAATCTCCTCCACCGCATTTTCATACTTGGCTTCAAAGTCAAAAAATTCCTTTTGAGGAATAATCTCCACAATCGGCAACGGCTCAATTTGACCGGCTTTTTGTTCCAAAACACCACAAGTGAATTCCTTTCCCTCAATATACTCTTCCACCAAAGCCTCATTGCCAATCTCAAAAATCTCTCGCAAAGCTTGAGCCAATTCCTCAGCCGAGTCGCAAATAAAAACACCAAAGGAAGATCCGGACTCACTAGCTTTGGCCACCACTTTTTTCCCCTGAAATTTTTCCACAATATTCACCGCTTCCTCATTCAAATTTCCAATCTTAGACCTTTCCAAAGACAAAAACGGTGGCGTTTTAATACCGCTTTTTTCAAACACCCATTTGCTGGCAATCTTAGAAAAAGATAATTGCGAAGATTTTGCCGAAGAGCCAACAAAATTAATCCTCTCTTTTTCTAAGACACTTTGCACCTGACCATCCTCTCCGTAAGAACCATGCAAAACCGAAAAAACTATGTCAACCCTGCCCTTTAAATCCCGCGGAATAATTTCTTTTCCTTCCAAAAACCACCGACCATCCTTGGCAACAAAAATGTCCACAATTTCATACTTACCCGAGTCCAAATTATTCTTGATTGTCTTGCCGGAATTCAAAGAAACATCATGTTCCAAAGAAACACCTCCACTCAACACCCCCACTCTTATTTTCTTTGATTCATTTGCCATACTTCTGAATTTATCGCAAAATTAAAACTCTCAACGCCTCTTCTAAAGAAAACAATTATCGATCATCTCCATCTCCATTAATAACCCCTCTTTCTAAACGACTGTATAATTTTTCAATATTTTTTTGTGCTATTTCATCCAAATTTAAGCCAAGTTCCGTAGCTAACTGAGAAAGATACCACAGCACATCACCCAATTCTTTCTGCACACTCTCCCTAAAACCATCGTCAATAATTCCATCTTTATCTCTAATTAGTTTTTTAATTTTTTCCGCTACCTCACCCGCCTCTCCAACTAAACCCAGAGTCGGATAAATAAAATTATTGTCTTTATTCGGATACAGGGCTGTCTTCCTTGACTTTTCTTGATACTCTTGAAAATTCATAAACAAATTTTTAATTCTTAATCTATAAAACACAATAGAAGGCATAACAATAAGAAGAATATCAGGCAAACCAACATTTTGTATCAAGCTTCTTTCAAAACTCCAAATCTGGTAGAAACAATAATTTTCCTCAATAATTCTCCTCAATATCAGCTTTCACACAAACACAAAATCCCACCAAACTAAACCTCCACATCAACATCACCAAACATTTTCCCAACTCCCAACCATCACTTACTACCATATTACGTAATATAGTAGTAAAAACAACGGCAGGGAAAACAACGACAGTGGCGCTGGTCAATTATCACAATAACAACATACTACAACGATAATAAATCTTTCAAAAATCTGTATTGAGGATAACGATCTAACAAACCTTCATTGTATCTGACACTGCTTCCTTTTCGGCCACCTTTCTCCTTCGGCCATCTTTTTATCATTACTTTTTTATAAGCTTCATCTCTTTCGTGTAACCATCTATCCACTTTTGAAATAGTTCCGAATCCAACACCAATTTTCTGTCTGATATCATCAAAAGTATCTCCATCAATGATACACTTGGCTATTTGCAGTCTTCTCGCCAACATAAGTGATTCGCTGGGAGTCAGGAGACCGACAAATAAATCAATTATTTCCTGTTTGGTTCTCAAATTGGAAATTAAACCAAAGAAATCACCGATAATTTTACGTCTTTTTTCTATGGGTATATTTTTTGGTTTTACCTTAGCCATATATTTTTGATACTTTTTATGTTCCAAATTACTCCTATAATACTACCATATTACGTAATATGGTAGTATTTAGATTTTGATTACATGTAAATATACTGGATGGAAATTTCTGAAAACTTTTGAAAATTTCTAAAAACTTTTGAGAACTTTTGAAAACTTTTTAAAACTTTTTAAATAATTTCAAATAGTAATCCATAGCAATAACAGAAAATGGCAATCAGCGACATCACGATACGCACAGCGCCCTATTTTATCACTTCTCCAACTTTTTCCCAAACCATCTCCGCAATTTTTTCCCGACTGAGCAACTTCCCGTTGCGAGCACATCTAATATCAATCCAATTATTTTGCTCTTTCACTAAATTCAAAGCGCTTCGTTTGGCATTTAATAAATGTTGCGGGTCACTTTCATGAGCATCTTTTTTCCCATCCAAATAGGCCTTTCGTTTTTTGGCATCTCCATTTTCCAACAATTGCAGACTCAATTTCAAAGGCACATTCAAAAAAACAATGGCATCCGGTTGCGGTATTTTAAAAATATCAAACTCCATCACTTGCAACCATTTCAAAAATTCTCGCCTCTTTCGAGCGTCTTGAATTTTTCCTCCTTGATGAACTTGATTGGCGCTGGCATAACGGTCAGCAATAACCACAAAGCCATCTTCCAGCCATTTTTTAATTCTCTTACTGGATTCAAAACGATCAGCAGCGTACAAAACGGAAGCAATTTTCGGGTCCAATCCAACAAAATCACCATGCTTTCCCGCCAAACACTCTCCGATAAACTTTCCAAAAAAATTATTATCATACTGTGGAAAGTCAATTGTTCTCACTCTAAATCCCTCTCGTCGCAATCGCTTGATCAACAAATCCGTTTGTGTTTTCTTGCCACTCCCATCTATTCCTTCTATCACAATTAATTTACCTTGCATCCTAGTATCTCTCTTCATCCTCCTCTGCGATTTCAATCTATTTTTCATTCGTCTTTTTTCTTTCATTTTTTACCCAAAACCGTGAAATTTTAAATTCAACTTACTTTTTTTCCACAATATCCTGCTCTCCCCTCCGAACATCAAATCTATTTGACTCGTCGTCAATGTGAAGAACTAGACCATATTTACCAAACAGTTTTTTTAAACTGGTGACCATTTTTAACATCTGTTCCACTAAAGTCGGATGCACAAACCTGGTGGAACGAAGCTCCACCAAATAAGTTAACGCCTTCAAATCTCCCACTACTCGACAAGGAACTTGATAACCCATCGGGATGTAATATTGTTTAACAAATTTATCGGCCTTCAATTTTCCAATCAATTTCTTCTGTTCTCCTAAAAATTTCTCTGCCTCCTTTTTTAATTCTTCCGGCATCTGTTCCAAATACCATTTATGAAAACCATGTCGCATCGTCAATAAAGGCATTCGTTGAGCCACTGCTCGATGTCTTTGTAAATCCCGAAAAGAACCAAAGTCAAGCAAGAAATCATAACCGACCACTCCGGCAGTGGCAACGGAATTTGGCAATTCCGTTTTGGCCGGTCGTCTTTTTAGCTCCTGCTTGAATTCCGCCAAAACATCTTTATCCACCCCGTTAAATAGCAATTTAAACCCCTTCAATTTACTATTCTCAAAATAATATTTTTTCTGCATCAAATATTCATTATATTTCTCCGTCTTTTCATATCTTTTATGCCCAAAAGACTGGGGATACATTTTTCGCAACGCTTTTTCGGTTTTCTCAGCAATATCCCGTACCTCCGCCAAAGGATGATGTCTCAACAACATTAACTCATCGGCAAATTGCCTAAAATTCATTCGCCATGCCACATTAGTCGTTGCTCCCGCCGGCAACCAACAACGAGTACTGTCAAAAGCTCGAGCGATAATCGCCTTTTCATAAATTTTTTCATTTTCACCTTCTTGACGAGGATGTTTTCTTCTAAGATGCTCTCGCATCGGCTCTTGAAGATGTAAATAAAAATCCCGCCAATTTTCCAATATCCTCTCGCCTGTCTTGGTCTTGGTGGGATTTAAAAAAATTTGTTTGGAAAAATCAACGTAACGAGTGGAGGCTTCCTGTCCGGAATACAGTCGCCAATCTTGAATGGCCTTTGCCGCCAACATTGAAACTCCTTCCACAAAAACCGTCGCGCTTCCACAATCACCAATTGATTTATGCCCGTAACCGACATAAAATTGCTCCATAAAATTCTCCGCCCCTTTTTCTTTTAAAACTTTTAAGTGATGTTTTATACCTCCGGTGGAACGAGAATGAAGGGCTTGCAACATTGCTTCCGCCTGCCCATCAATTTCCGCCCCATTATTCAAAACCAAAACAAAGCTCCCATTTTGTTTTAATTTTTCCACACTATGTCCTTTCATTGTTTTATTTTTTAGTGCTTTTTATTTTGTAACAAAAAACTAGCTTTATAAACAAAAAGCTATCCCCCGGATAACTTTCATTCTACAACGTCCTTTCATAATCACACTCTAACACATCAATTTAAATTTTCCAAACACAAAGCTCTCCATTGTCATAAACAAAAATTAAAAAACTAAAAATTTTTATGCATACTCGACGGTTTCACCGTCTTATCACCATAGTACTTACTATTCAAACTTTTATCGCCATACGGACGCAAACAAGGCGATGACAATTTTTCAAAAGCCATCTGGGCAATAGGCATTTTATAATATAACTTAATTGGTAAAGAACCGGCATTAAAAAGTTCCAAAGTCATTTTTAAAGAATTGCCGGGATCCAAAAAGCCGGCCGTTGTATGCACAATCAACCCCAATCGCCCTAGAGAACTTTTACCCTCTAGACGAGCCACAAATTTCTCTGACACTCCGGTTTCTTCATAAACAAGAGCCAGAGCAAAGCTTCCCGGATGCAAAATAAATGATTTTTTATTATTGATGATTATTTTGGTCATCAAACCCTCGGCCGGCTTTTTAACGTCAATTACATGATTGTCAACCATATTAAAAACCATAAACTCTTTATCCAAACGCAAATCAACACTAGCCGGTTGAACCATTTTTTTATTAAAGGGTTTAATAATAATTTCCCCCTTCCTCACCTCTTTGATGATATCTCTGTCTGAAAGTATCATTTGTTTATTTTTATTTCATTTTAACCCTTTATCAACATTCTATAAAATTATTTGCTTCCTCTTTGAAAGTAATAAACTGATTTTAAATTTTAAGCTTTAAATTTTAAATGAGTTTTAAATGATTGATTTTTAATGTTGAATGTATGATAACAATCTTTATCAAAAAAACTAAGGCTCAAAATCAAACATTTACTTAAAACTTAAAATTAACTCCACAGACTCTTGATCAGCGAATACCCACTCAGTCCATAGATTACTTCACAGACTTTAGGGACTTTATAAATTCCCCTAACACTCCCCCTCCAGCGTGTCTAACTCCTGCTTCTTTTTCAAAATTATTTTCATCACATCGTCCACTTGCCACAACAATTCATCCATTGAACCGTTGTTGGTGATTTTAAAGTCGGCCTTGGCGCCTATTAAAGGAATATCTTTCTCCGTTTCCGCCGTTGCCTCAAATTTTTTAAATTCTTCCAAAGTTTGCTTGTCATCGGATTTTTCCCCGCGACCAACCACTCTTTTCCATCTCACTTCTTGATCAGCCGTCACATAAATAACATAATTATTCTTGAAGGAACGAATAAATTCCAAATCTTTCATCATCCTCATTCCATTCACGCACATTATTCCATCGTGTTGTTCCACATAACGTCGCACTCCTTGGTGTAAAACATCTTCCCCAAAACGCTCCTTAAAAACCGAATACAGCCAAGACTGATCCTTTTTGGACGACTTAGCAAAAAACAAATCCAAAGTTTTTTTCAAAGGCTGGCTGAAACGCAAAAGTTGCACATCATATCGCCTTTTCAAATAATGCGCCACCGTATCCTTACCGCTTCCCGTTTCTCCCACCAGACCGATAACAATTTTTGACATTTTCAAAAAATTATTTAGTTAACCAAAACAACAACATTATATAGTCAATAAAAAAATAGTCAACAGCTCTCATCACTTCCTACATATCATCATCACCATCTCCAATTGCCATCCCAACCTGCCCACCATCCAAAACAAACAAAATTCAAGCAAAAAACTTCCGTCAACTGCCGGCGTAAGCAACAAAACAAAAACTTTATTTAATTCAATTTAATGTTATAATAAAAACAAGGTAGAAACTTCTTTTAAAGGACCGAGACAAACAACAAAAAATAATCACCTTAACCAAAGACATTATGAACAACGAATCTAGTTTTAAACAGTATCTCGGGGGAATTTCCGTCAGTCTGGCAGTTCTATTGCTTCTTATCGGTGTCAGCAGTCACCAAGAGATATTCACCAATACTCCGGCCGAAATAGCCCAAAGTTTTCAAAAAATAAGCACGGCGCTCATCCATCGCAATCAATCCCCTCAAGAAACAAACAAGGCTCAGCAAAACATTTATCCCTTCAATGTTCAGCGTCCGGGCGATCTCATTGAAACGGAAAACAACAATGGTTCAATAGTTTTAAAACATTACCGCGCCCTTTATGTGCCCGCTCTTGTCAATGACTTTGAGGCTCTACCCAAGTTAGAAGTGGAGGTTTTAAACAAAGGTAAAAAAGACTGGATTGAAATTCCTATCTACAAAACCGACCGTCAAAATGGTTTGGTGTACTTTCTCTTAAAAACAGAGGAAAACGGAAATAGCGAATATGCTCAGGTTTTCACCGGCCGAGCCAGAGTACAGTTGATTAGATAAAAAATTAACAAAAAAACAAAATCAACTAGCAAAAACTCCCATCAGCAAAACGGGAGTTTTTAAACGGCCAAATCAACTTTCTCAACGTCTTAAATCTTCCCTCTTTTGCAACTCAACAATCAACTTTCTAATTTTATCCGGATGAGGCACGTTTTTAAAAATGAACCTTCCTTTTTTTCCGGCCGTTTGAATATAAACATAACCGAAATTCAAGAGAGTCGGCAAGAAACCGTGGATTTCAGTGGTCACATCCTGCACTTTACTATGTTCCAACTCACTGACATTTCTGTTAAACAAACCCAATTGCTCAATATCAACCACCCTGTGAGTTGTTACAATCCAAACATCAAAATAAAAGTCAACCCAAGAAATAAAAAACAAAACCCACAAAACTATTCCCACCACCAATTCCAGAAAGATAGCCAAATCGCTGTTAAAAGCGGGAAAAAAGACAAAACCGTATTCCTGTAAAACAAAATGAACAACAACCAAAAAAATCAAGGCTATAATATAGGGCAAAAATTCGTAAAGAAACACCAACCAGTGTTGTCTAACCACCAAAATAATGTCCTCATCCGCCTTTTTGTTTTTGAAATCATAATTTTTGTAGCGCCTTTTGTACTGTAAAATTTCTTCTTTTGTCATTTTAAAAAAATAAAATTTATAATTCTATAACAAAAACTCCGCCAACAAAACCTCCCAGTCTATACGGTAAAAATAATAGACGTTCAACAATAAAAGGATTATCGCTCCGGACCACATCAAAGTTATCATAAAGCGAGCCAAGGAAGGATTCAGGCGAAAACTCAACAAATGATAGGTAATCATTACCAAGGCTCCCAAAACAGCAACAATAAATCCCAAATAAAGTAACAACAAAATTTCCACCATAAAATTGATCGTGAAAAATTAATCAAAAATTTTATCTGTCTCCGGATAATCCAAATTCAAATGTTCATAAGCTCGCCTGGTCACCATTCTTCCCCGCGGAGTTCTCTCCAAAAATCCCTTCTTCATCAAAAACGGCTCATAAACCTCTTCAATTGTCTGTGGTTCTTCCGAAAAAGCGGCCGCCAAAGTTTGCACGCCCACCGGACCGCCGGCAAATTTTTTAATCATTATGGACAACAATTCCCGATCCGCCGGCTCCAATCCCAACTCATCAATCTCCAACATATCCAAAGCTTCCCGCGCAATCTTCCTGTCAATCACCTTTTGCTCTCTAATCTGAGCCAAATCTCTCACTCTTTTCAGCAGGCGATTGGCTATTCGGGGAGTATGCCGAGAACGCCGCGCTATCTCCCGACAACCACCCTCATCAATTTCAGCCTTTAAAATCCGACTGGATCTTTTTACAATCTGCGCAATCTCATCTTCCGAATAAAATTCCAAACGATAAATTACACCAAAACGATTTCGCAAAGGCGCCGACAACATTCCCAACCTGGTAGTCGCTCCAATTAAAGTAAATTTGGGTAACTCCAGCTGAATGGTCCGCGCCGAAGGACCCTTCCCCACAATAATATCCAAAACGCCATCCTCCATCGCCGGATACAAAACCTCCTCCACCACCTTGCTCAAACGATGGATTTCATCCACAAACAAAATATCACCATCATTTAAATTAGTGATAATGGAACCCAAATCAGCCACCCTTTCAATCGCCGGTCCGGAAGTGGATTTTATGCCTGCGCCCATTTCCCGCGCAATAATATGCGACAAGGTTGTTTTTCCCAACCCGGGAGAACCAAACAATAAAACATGCTCTATCGTCTCCCCTCTTTTCTTGGCCGCCTCAATCAAAATCTTTAAATTATTTTTCACTTTCTCCTGCCCAACATATTCGGCAAAATTCAAAGGCCGCAGAGTGGTTTCCAACTGCTCTTCCTCCTGATCAACTCGCTTGTTTGAAGTTAACATTTTCTTAAATCAAAAAGCTTGACAAATTTAAACAATATTGCTATAATGACACGTCTTGTTGTTAACGCTCATCTTAAGAAGCCGCAATTAGACAAGACATACCGGTTCTCAATATCATTTTCAGTATACAACAGAAAAGCTCTTTTCACAAAGCATTATTGGCATCCGCCTGTAGACAAGGGGAAAATATATCTGGTCCCGAGGGATTAATTCCTAGTCTAGATCAACCCAGTTTCGGCTTGGTTGTTTCTCAGAATTAATCCTGATTCGTATATACCATATACGAACATTGTCTACAGACTGATGAACAGTAATCATTTTTTCCTCACAAACTTAACATCATTTTTCTCCGAATCATAAACGGCAAAACTAACCAAAGAATTCGGATACAAAGCCAATTTTCCCGGATTAACTGTCAGAGTATCTCCCCGATACTCTTTTTTTTGTTCGTGCGTGTGTCCGTAAAAAACCGCCCGATACTTACCGGACAAAGCGGCATTTTCCGCCAACAAAGGATAGTGGGTGATAAAATACCTTTCTCCCGCCAATTCCACTTCGGCAAAAACTCCTTTTTTAAAATGAATGGAATTGTTCTTGTCAGCCAAAACCGCTTTAAACATGGCCACTTTATCTCCGTCATTATTTCCCCAAACGGCTGTCACCGGCACCCCGACCAAACCCAACCTCTCCACTATATAAGGACTACAGTAATCACCCAAAGCAAAAACATGTTCCACTTGTTCCCGACGCATTTCCTCCAAAGCCCACTGCAAATTGGCCACTTGGTCATGAATATCGGAAATAATTGCAATTTTCATAATAAAGTAATTTAAATTTGTTAATACTTTTTATCAAATTTTATATATCTTTACATATTCCAACCGGGCAAACAATCAAAATCTACAAATCGGCTACTTTATCTCCTCAATTTTTACTTCAATCACTCCCGCGCCCAGAGGCGCCAGCTTTCGGAAAGCCTCCTTGTCCAAATCCAAAATTTTTCCGCTACTGGGGTCGGGACCGTAATCGTTAACCTGCACAAAAATTTGTTTGCCACTGTTCACCGCCGTCACTCGTAACCAAGTCCCCTTGGGAAAAGTGGTAGAAGCGGCCGCCATTTTACCGGTATAGGCATACCAGCTGGCCAATCCCCTCTGCACCCGTCCAATCTTAATCTTGGTCCCCACCACCACAATTTCATCCACCGGCTTTTTCAAAATTCGCGTAGCCAATTTCTTTCTCGCCACCTCCTTGCCGTTATGATAAACAACCAGATATTTCACTTCCCTTTTTCCCTTTTCACCGGCGCGTTTCACTTTTCTCACTCCCCATTTCAACTTCTTGTCCTTTTTCTCAATGGTCTTAAAATCAATTTCTTTGATTTCGGTAACCTCCTTGCGTTCCACCCGAGTCACTGTAACTTTCACATTTTCAAAAATAAAGCTATCCAAAGATGGTTCCACCTTATCAAAAGGACCCAAAGTTAAGCCGACTTCCCTCAAAACATTTTCCACTCGGCGAGACAAAACTCTAACTTTTCTCTCCTTTCCATCCGCTTCTATCACCACCGGAACAGACCGCCGTAAAAAAATTCTTTCCCCTCCTCGCAGACTAGCCGATAAACCAGGATAAACTTCATCCTTTTCATCAAGTTGCCAACCGATTTCCGCCAAAACATTTTTAACCGTTTTCTTATCGGTTCTCCAACTAAGCAATTGAAAACCATCCACTACCACAACCACTTCTTTGTTTTGAGGAAAATAATTTCCTACGCTTCTTTTCCAACAAAAAGAGCTTTCTCGCCAACAAAACAAAAACACCCCCGCCAAAATAACTGACCACAACACCACTTTTTTCATCAGCAAAACTTAGTAAAATTAACAATTCAAGACTCTCACAATCCTAACCCCCTTATATTTCTAATATTTCCCACCAATCTAACACCTCTCGTAACCGCAAACATTCACCTCCATCCCCCCTCAAGACAACTAAACCTTTTTCAATTCAACTACCGCTTTGGCCAACTTTTTTACACCCACTCCCGCAAAAGCCACCGTTACAAGCTCTTCATCCACTGAAACCACAATTCCTTCGCCAAAATATTTGTGCTTCACTTTATCGCCATCTCGCCAGGCATCATTTATTTTTCTTTTCTTTTCCGCCTGTCGTTGTTCTTTTTTCTTTTGCGCTAAACCGGATTCTCGCCAAAAAATCGGCTTCCTTTTGAAAGAATTCTCCTCTTCTTTTTCATAAATAAATTCGGAGTCCTCCTCATCTTCTTCCGTCAGTCTCTCTTCCAACAATTCCTTATCAATTTCCTCAATAAACCGAGAAACCAAGCTTGTTTGTCTGGAGCCGTAAATAGCTCTTTCTCGCGTGTAAAGCAAATACAATTTCTCCTTAGCGCGCGTAATGGCCACATAACACAGACGACGCTCCTCTTCCATTTCTTTTTCCTCAAAGCCGGCCTGGGAGTGGGGAAATAAACCTTCTTCCATCCCCACCACAAAAACCACTTTAAATTCCAATCCTTTGGCGCTATGGATAGTCATTAAAGGCACCACCGACTTGGCATTTAAATCACGATCGGTCTGAGAAATTAAAGTCACATCTTCCAAAAATTTCCTCAAGACTGCTCGTCGCCGTTCCGCTTCATCAACTTTCACCGACCGACTGCTTGGCAAATCCAAATCATCCAATTCCAGGTTGTCATAACTCTCCGCCACCGTCAATAATTCCAAAATATTTTCCTGTCGCCCCAGACCCTCGTCACCCATATTCGCTAAAGAAGCCTCATATCCACTCTCCCGATAAAGATCCTCAACCAGACTTTTCAAAGATTTTTGGCCGGCCCTCTTTTTTAAATTTAAAATCAATTCGGCAAACTGTCGTAAAACCACCAATTTGCTTGCCGGCAAATTCAACTTCCCTTCCAGCGACAACCGCTCTAAATTTTGCAGAACCTGCAAAACATCACCGCCATACTCTTCCGCCGCCAACAAAATTTTTTCCACTGTCTTAACACCCAGCCCGCGCTTCGGTTCATTGATAATCCGCAATAAGCTAACTTTATCTTTGGGATTTTCCAAAAAGTAAAGATAGGCAACAATATCCTTGATTTCCTTGCGTTGATAAAAACGCAAACCACCCACAATCTTGTAAGGTAAACCAAATTTCATAAAGTACTCTTCCAAAACACGAGACTGGGCATTCGTTCTGTATAAAACCGCCATTTCTTCAAAGCCGATTCCCTCTTCTTTGTTTAATTTTTCTATCTCCTCCACCACCAGTCGCGCTTCATCCTCCTCATCGTCGGCGCAATGCAAAACAATTTTTTCTCCTTCCTTTTTCTCCGTCCACAATTTTTTTCGCTTTTGCCATTTATTGTTTCTAATCACCGAATCGGCCGCATCCAAAATGATTTGTGTACTGCGATAATTCTGCTCCAATAAAATTACTTTGGCCTCCGGATAATCTCTTTCAAAATTTAGGATATTTTCAATGTCCGCTCCGCGCCAGCGATAAACCGATTGATAATCATCTCCCACCACGCAAAGATTACGATATTTTTCCGCCAACAACTTCAGTAATCTGTACTGCGCCCTATTCGTATCCTGATACTCATCCACCATCAAATAGCGGAAAATTTCCTGATATTTTTCCAAAACCTTGGGAAAAGTTTCAAAAAGCTCAACTGTTTTCATTATCAAATCATCAAAATCCAAAGCGTCGGCTTTTTTCAATTCCGCTTGATATTTTTTAAAAATCTTAGCCAACAACTCCTCCTTGTAATTTTCCACCGTCCGTCCGTAATCTGCCGGCGTCCACAATTTATTCTTGGCGGAAGAAATCACCGCCGTTGCCAAGCCAACCTTTACCTCCTTGTCTGAAATAGACAACTCTTTCATCACTCTCTTTAGCAGAGCTTTTTGGTCTTGGTCGTCATAAATCACAAAATTTTTCTTGTAACCCAAATATTCAATCTCTTTCCGCAAAATCCTGACACAAACGGAGTGAAACGTTCCCAAAACCGGCAACAGAGAAGAATAAAACCCCGCTTCCTCGGCAACACCTAATAATCGCCTCACCCTCTCCGCCATTTCTCCGGCCGCTTTGTTGGTAAAAGTGACCGCCAAAATATTTTGCGGATTCACTTTTTTTTCTTTAATCAGATAAGCAATTCTATGGGTCAGCGTTCTGGTTTTGCCGGAACCGGCGCCGGCCAAAATCAAAACCGGCCCTTCGGTTTGCAAAACCGCCTCTCGTTGTTTATCATTCAATTCCCGCAACAAATCACTCATTTTAATAGCTAAGATAAAGACTAAGCAAACTCCATTTTAGCACAACTCCTCTCGCCCACCAACCGTTGCCATTTCCACAAAATTGTGCTTAACTAACAGTAAACAAGTTCTTTTCAATTAAAAAACAAGGGGGACAAGAAAATGGAGCAGTTTATAACAGAAAATCTTACCAAAATTTCTTTTGGCCTAACTATTTGGCTTTTCAGTTTTTTTTCTATTTATTTATTTCTGAATAAAAAAGAGATTATTACAATTCCCAACTATCAATACCCTATCGCAATAAGTTATACGCTCCTGGCAAGATTTATTATAGCGCTGACAGCAGGAGCAATCCTTGCCACATTTTTTATCTTCCTATTTATCAAATAAATTGGATAATTTGTAGCTTTCAGTGGAGCCTCAAGGCTCCACTTTTTTATAAATCAAGACCCGACATTCACAAAATCGCAAAGGTCTGCTCTTTATCATCCGGCCAAATTTGTGTAACAAGTTGGCAAAAAGCAAATATCTGATTGACAAAAATTACCATTTGATTTACACTCAGTCGTTAATCAAGCGCTGTTTTTTAACAAGAAACAAACGCTTGATTACAGCACATTGAACAAAAAAAACCTAAAAAAGGAGGAAACAAAAAATGGCCTGGATTTACACCTTTTTGACCGCCCTTGGCTTCGGCGGTTGGCCACTAGTGGTCAGGGAGTCGTCAGCTCCCCCGTTGACAACCTCAATTTTTGTTTTAATCGGCACCTTGGTGCCGCTGATTGCTCTGACATTTTCGGGTATGGAGATTTCCATTAGTGCCCGGTCGCTCATCCGGCCTTTGCTGGCCGGAATGCTTAATGGAGCAGGATTTATCGCTTATGTCCTGCTCTGTGTGAAGAAGGAATGGGCGCCAACTTTTGTGCCCATTTCCCTAGTCTTAATGGTTCTCGTCGTAACCATCGGCGGAACCATTTTCTACGGAGACAAATTAAATACCGGTAAAATTTCCGGTATTATTCTATCTCTGGCAGCCGTTTGGCTACTGGCAAAATAAAAAAGGAGGGATTATGGACGAAAAAAATCTTGTAGCTGAAAAATTTATTTTAGAAAGGGAGGAAATACTGGACATCCTCCCTTTTGCCCCGGAATGGGTTATCCCGAATCGGATATCCAAAAGATATAAATATCCAGTTACCGGGGAAGTAATAGGGCTGTCCGCCGAGCAAAGGGTGGACGGCTCCGCCTGGTGGACCAAAATGCATTTCCCCGGGAACCCGGTTTTTCCCGGGGTGTTAATGCTGGAAGGCCTCAATCAGGTGGCCGGCATCCTTCTCTTTTTAACATCACAAGAGAGAAGGAAAGGAATACCGCCGGTCTTCTTCACCGGTTTCGGGAACGGCTTAATCAAAAAACAGGCCGTTCCCGGAGACACGGTGAAATATACCGTTTGGAAATTGCGCCAGCGTTTCCGAACGGTAAAGTTTGTTGGACAAGTAAAAATAGAAGGAAAAAAGGCAATGGAAACAAGCATTAGTTTAACCATCGCCGAATAAAAACAAAGCGACTCATTGCCAACCGGCGATAAGTCGCTTTTAAAATTTGACAAAACAATTTTTTATCAGAAACAACTTTGGTGGGGATGGTGGGACTCGAACCCACACGCCGAAGCACTAGTTCCTAAGACTAGCGTGTCTACCAATTTCACCACATCCCCAAAAAACATTTCATCTTGGCGGAGAGACTGGGATTCGAACCCAGGGAGGCTTACGCCTCAACGGTTTTCAAGACCGTCGCATTCGACCACTCTGCCATCTCTCCTTCAATTTCTAGAATCAACCGGGCTATCCCAGGTTTTTCCGCCCTAGGCGGACCAGCCTCGGGCTGGCAAGACCGCAAAACAACAAACTCCAAACTGCGTCCTAAATTGTCAAATTGCTACCCAACCGATTTAATCTCTGAGTAAAAATTTACGATTTTCGCTTAAATTGGTAAAATCATCGGCCACCTCCAACAAAAGACGAGAGGAACTTTCCTTAAAAGCCATAACCTCCACTCTGGTTCCCCTGTTATATTGCAAATAACGCACCAACGGAACGTAGTCTCCATCACCGCTAACCAAAACAATTACATCCAGATTACTGGCCAACTTGACGGCATCAATAGTAATACCCACGTCCCAATCACCCTTTTTCATTCCTCCGCGAAAAACTTGCAAATCTTTAGTCTTCACTTCATAGCCGGCTTTAACCAAGGACTCAAAAAATTTCTCTTCCAAGCCCTCCTCCGTTCTGATACCATAGGCAATTGCCCTGATCAATTTCCGGTTGCCAACAGCTTGCTTCAAAATTTCTTTAAAATTGGTCTTTCTTTTGTAAAGAACCTTGGAACTATAATACATATTTTGGATGTCAACCAAAACACCTACCCGTTGCTCCGGAAATTTAGCCATAAATCAAATTTTATTTTTTAAGCCCGGTTTCCTTCAAAACCTTTTTGTAAAGTTTTTCGTTCGTATTTTTCAGATAAGCCAACAATTTTCTTCGCTTGGAAATCATTCCCAACAAACCTTTGCGGGAATGTTTGTCCTTGGCGTTTTTTTTCAAATGCTTAACCAACTCGTTTATTCGTCTGGTTAAAATAGCTATTTGCACCTCAGCCGAACCGGTATCGTTCTGGTGTCGCTGAAGTTTCTTCATTGTATTCTTTTTCTGTCTAGCTGTTAGAGCCATAAACTTACTCACCGCTTTGCCGTAAAAATTACGAACAAACCAGCTTCATTAACTTCTTATAATTTCACTTCACCGATACTAACACAAAAACTTCAACAATGCAACCTTCATTGACGCCAACGCAAAGCTCGGTTACCATAACAACAAACATTTCTCTCAAAATCAAAGAATTAAACAACTCACCTCCGTCAATCAATGACTCAAAAGACTTTCGCAAAAATAATTTACAATCAATCGCAACCGCAAAGATTGGATAAATTTCTGTCGGAAAAATTTCCCGAGTTTTCCCGTCGCTTTTTTCAGAAGAACATCAAGAATAAATTGATCCTCGTTAATCAAAAACCACGGACACCCAAATTCCAACTAAAATTCCGGGATGTTATTGAAATCAAATTAAAACTGCAAAAACCGTCTCAACCAACTTCACTGCCGGCCAACCCGGCAGTGAAAATAAAAGTGGTGACCAAATACCCCGACTTTTTTATCATTTACAAACCGGCCGGTTTATCCGTTCACCCCAGTCTTTTTGATGTGGAAAATAATTCCCTTCCGCCCACTCTGGCTGGTGGTCTGTTAAATTTTTCACCAGATTTAAAAAATGTTGGCGAAGACTTCACCAGGCCGGCCATCGTTCACCGTCTAGACAAAGACACCTCCGGCCTGATGATTATTCCCCGCCACCAAGAAGCTTTTCGTAAATTTAAAAAAATGTTCCAGCAACACAAAATTGAGAAGACCTATTGGGCCCTTTCCTATAATTTACATAAAAAGAAAGGCCTACCAGCGAACTCGGACAAAAAAAATCCTTTCCGCCGAATTAAAAACTACATCGGTAAATCCAAGCGAGACCATACCAAACAAGCCACTTCTCATAACCCGGAAAAACTGATAAACCCTAAAGAGGCTGAGACTTTTTACCGCCAACTCCGACAAAGTCAATTACCTTGTCCTCACCGCTTCAACGGTCGCAAAAAACAAAGCATCACTATCAGTTTACTGGAGGCTCGCCCAACCACCGGACGCAAACACCAAATCCGCGTCCACCTAAGCTCAGTAGGGTTACCCTTGGTCGGCGACCAAAAATACGGCCGTCGTTTTCTAAAAAACTGCAACCGCAACTATCCCGGCCACTTCTTACAAGCGCAAAGCCTAAAGTTTAACTATCAAGGAAAAAACTACTCCTTTCAAGCTCCCGAACCGGAATGGCTAAAACTGGTTAAGAGGTAACCTGAAAATTTCACTCGGCTAGTTCTCTTTTTTTCGCAACAAAGCGATTGCCAACAAAGGCAACACTCCCCAAATCAACTTGGCTACCTTGGTGGTAAACAATTTTAAAGTAAAAGGAGAAAGCAACTTAACAACCTCTTTGGTTGGCAACCAGTCCAAAATAACTGTTGTCATTAAACCAACAACCGTCAAAGCGATTATTATTCTTTTCAACCAACGCAAGAGATTTCCCCTACCCAACTTTACCGATACCAACGGAGCCAATAGGGCATAATGGATTAAAAACGCCAAGAATAAAAAGACTGTTATCTTACCAATATAAGTTGCAGTGAGTTCAAAATAACTCAAACGCGTTAAAAAATAGGCCACGTAAACAGAGAAAGCAAAAGCAACCACTTTGTTTTTTTTGACCAGAAATATTAAAACCAAACTGCAAACCAGCATCATTAGAAATAAATTCAAATCCCCGGCTTGCGTCTTAGACAATCCGAGACCAACAAAAAAGTCAATCATCTTTTTTTATTTTATTTTTTATAAAATGAAATAATTTTAACCACGAAAATTTATCCTCTTCAATTATACATTTTTTTAGACAAAACAAAAGCCGGAAAATCCGACTTTTGTTTATCTAAAATATTTTTCCTTGATTTGAGATTACTCTTGTCCCAAGGAAGGCATATTTTGTTGTAAATTTTTCAGTTTTGACATTGAATCTTTCAAAGCTTGACATTGGTCAACAAACTCCACATTCTTGGGAACACTGAAATCAACTCCCGACAAAACCGGCGTACACTTTATTTCTCCCTTTTCCACTTTAACATCCATTTCATCCACATCGTACTCTTTGGGACTAATTTGTTCATCGCCACCTGGCAACGAAGAAGCCAGGTCTTCCATACAATCTTGTTTCATTTTATTTCCCTTCTTAGCGCCTTCTTGCCAATAATACATCACTCCATCTTTCACCAAAACATTCATTGTCCCATCACCAATCTTGTGTTGGGTTTTAATATCTTTACTCTTAATATAAATTACCGATGCATCTTCACCCATTTTACTTTCACACTTCATCACCTTCCCACTGCTAAGAGCCTTTTTTAAATTTTTCACCACTCCTTCCCCTTTCTCTACCGCCTGATTATTCTTAATGGAACTCATCAAGTCTCCGCTCGCTTTCTCTTGTTCTGCCTGTTTACCACAACCAGCCAAAACAATTGCCATCATTACCACCAGAGCCATCAACCCAATTTTCGGTATAGTTTTTCCTCTCATTTGTTTGTTTTTAATGATTATTTTATACTTGAAATATAACATAATTTTTCAATTAAACCAAATGCTCCCTTTTTGGGCAGACTTGCCTCTTCATCTCAATCCGGTCATTTTCCAAATCGGCGGCCTTTCTCTCCGTTGGTATTCTCTCTCCTATCTTTTGGCTTTATTGACAATTTATCTGCTCTTAAAAAATCGCCTGTCAAACAATAGAAACATTCCTGCGAATCTCAACCTTGGCAATTTGGAAATTATTTTATTCTCCGCTTTTCTGGGCGCCATCATCGGCGGTAAAATCGGCTACCTCATTTTTTACGATTTTTCCAACTTGGTCCATCACCCTCTTTCAACGCTTTCTCCCTTTGATTCCCAAAACAAATTCATCGGCTTTTACGGACTCTCTTTTCACGGCGGATTAGTGGGAGCTCTCCTGTCTTCCTGGTGGACCAGCCGGAAATACAAAATAGATTTCTACTCTTTACTAAATTTTGCCACGCCGGCTTTTCCTCTCGGCTATTTCTGGGGACGCTTGGGCAATTTTTTTAACCGTGAACTTTACGGACGCCTCACCGACAGTCCCCTGGGAATGTACTTCAGCCCCACCGAGAAAAGAGCGGGTCTCCTCCGCCATCCTTCCCAATTGTACGAAGCTTTGGGAGAAGGTCTGGTATTGTTTTTAATTCTCCAATACTGCCAACGCTTCCCCACTTGCCAAAATAAACTTTTCCCCTTATTTTTAATTCTCTACGGAATAATTCGTTTTCTGATTGAGTTTTTTCGTCAGCCGGATCCTCAACTTGGTTTCATTGCTCTCGGTTGGCTGACTATGGGACAATTACTTTGTCTGTTGATGATTTTTATCGGTATAACCGTTTTACTATTCTACAGAAAAACCGCTTCTAAAATTTAATCATTATTGACTCTCATTTCGGTTTCCCAATCTCCTCTCAATCACTTAATTCGCAAATCTGCGACTCCTTAACTTCTTAAATAATCATTTCAACCATTATGCTAATTCTTTCTCTGGAAACATCTTGCGACGAAACAGCGGTGGCCATCGTTCAAGCGCAAAAAAACAAATCTAAAACCCTTGCCAATGTGGTAAGCTCCCAAGTAAAATTGCACGCTGAATGGGGTGGTGTAGTTCCTAACCTGGCCGCCCGCGAACACCTGAAAAATATAACTCCCGTCCTCAATGAAGCTTTAGAAATAGCCAAGCTTAAACTCTCCGACATTGATTTATTCGCCGTCACCAACGGACCCGGACTGATTCCCGCTCTTCTTCTCGGTGTCAACAGCGCCAAAGCTCTATCTTACTTTCAACAAAAACCTTTGGTGGGTGTTCACCATATCGCCGGTCATATCTTATCCGCTTTCTTTGACGAGCAACTAAACTTTCAAATTTCCCCGGAACAATTTCCCCTTTTAACCCTTACTGTCTCCGGCGGCCACACTCAGCTGATTTACAGTAAACAACCATTTGCTTTCCAAATCATCGGCGAAACCCAAGATGACGCCGCCGGCGAAGCCTTTGATAAAGTTGCCAAAATTCTCAACCTCGGCTACCCGGGTGGACCACTTGTTTCCCAACTGGCCGACAACTATATCCGGAAAAACAAAATTAATTTAAACAAACTGGACAAGCAAACAAACAGTCCCTCCCAAAAAAAACTGTTCCCCCGTCCTATGCTCAACAAACCGAACTTTGACTTTTCTTTTTCCGGTTTAAAAACAGCTGTTCTGTACCACAGTCAAAAAAACAATCTCTCTTCCCAGGAGTCCAAAGAAAAAATTTGCTTTGAATTCCAAGAAGCGGTTGTAGATGTCTTGGTTACTAAAACTATCCGCGCTTTAAAAAAATATCCCGCTAAAACCGTCAGCCTGGCCGGTGGAGTTTCCGCCAATACTCGCTTACGTACCAAATTGCAAAACGCTATTGAAAAAGAAGGGTTAGCCCTTAAAATGCCACCCTTAACTTTGACCGGCGACAACGCTGTAATGATAGCTATTGCCGGATATTATAAATATCTTTACTACAAACAAAGCAACAAACTAAAAATCCCCAGAAACAACTGGAAAAATCTTGACGCCGACGCCAATCTCAAACTAAAACCTCTTTGTATCAAAATTGCATAAAAGTGTAACTTTACCACAATAATTTAGCTTCATCATAATAACACGACCGTGAGAAAATGATGAAAAACAGCAAGCGTCATCTCATCATAATAACACGACCGTGCCAAGATGATGAAAAAGTGTATTGATATACAATCATTCAATTGAATAATTGTATGGATTATATCAGAAGGATATTTTAATACAAAAAACTACAAAAAATTTAACACTCTGTAGAAAACCACAAATTTAGATTTCCCAAAGTTAGCGTAAATCCGGCATTCACATTTAGCATTAATCTTGATCGATAAAGTTGATAAAAAAGAGCCAAGGAATCAATTAATTCCTTGGCTCAAAAATTATCAACGAAAAAAGATTTTACTTATCTACACAAAAAGACATAGAGGTGGAGCTAGTACTAGACCCGGCCCCTGCTTCAGGACTTTCGCCCGTCTCGACGACCTCAGACTCGCCGTCACTCTCATCTCCGCCGGTTTCAGCCCCGACAGAAGCAGAACTTTCGTCTGCACCCCCATCATCATCGACTTCGGAATGAGCAGCCTCCAACTTAGCGCAGAGATTAGAAACCATGGCTTGCAACCTAGCAATCTCCTCATCCTGTTGCTGTAAAGTTCCTTTTAGATTCCGGTTCTCGGAGCGAAAACGCTCGTTCTCATGCCAGAGACGAGTATTTTCCTCTTCAAACTTAGAAATTTTCTCCTGGAGTCTCTCCACCTCCTTCGCCAGGAGCTCCCGCTCCTCGGCGAACCCGACAAGAGCGCTCTGAAGCATCAGAATCTGGGCCCTCAAACCAACATTCTCAGCCGACTCAAAAATATGAGTCGGCTCCTTGTGCTCAGACATGGCATTTTTTAGGGAGTTATCCTCATCCCCCTCTGTCTCGAATATTGCTCTCATTAAATCTTCAAACGCTCCAAACATAATAAAACCTCCTTTTTTTTGATTTTTTCTAAAAATTTTAAAAAAACACTAGCCCATTGACTAGCGTCCTCACTCTAATACGAAAAAAAAATTGTCAAGACCCGAATGACGTCAAACTCAAAACCTCCCATTCAAAAACCGATAATCCCTCAATTTTACTCCTAATTTCAAAAATCTAAAATTTAAAATTAAACACTCTTTTAGAACTTACCACCCCAGACCGGTCCATCCGCCCAGGGCGAAAAAACTTAAAATTTAAAAGGAGGAATCACTGATGGCTGATTTTAATAATGGGATTACTGACTCAGAAAAAACATTACTGTTGACAATTTACACCCTGCACTATTTTAATGATTTTGCATCTCAACAAGTATTAAAAAATATGAATTTTGAATATACTGAGAGACTTACCGTGCTGCAATCCTATGGCTTAATAGTCTTAAGCGATGACGATTAACACCTGCCGTACTTGAACTTGCCAAAAACACATCCTCGGCATAAAAATAAATCAAAAACATTTCTTACTGGGAGGTGTTGTCATAACTACTAATGAATCAAGAAAAATCTGGGATTAGATGTTTTTCAGCGAGGTGGGTTTTTATTTTCAAAAAAAGAAACTCACCCAAAGAAAAAAACAAAGAGCAACTAGGAGAAGAAAGTAGAGAACAACCAATGAGGGAAAAGAGAGGTATAGGAATCTACTATACCAAATATGGCTAATCCTCATACCCTCAATATTAAACCGTCGGAGCGACACCTCGCCCCGACGGTTTTTCAACAGTTTTTCAAATCTCATCATAACAACACGACCGTGACAAGATGATAAAAAATAAATATCACTTTATCATAATCTCACGACCGTGCCAAGATGATGAAAAAGTGTATTGATATACAATCATTCAATTGAATAATTGTATGGATTATATCAGAAGGATATTTTAATACAAAAAACTACAAAAAATTTTAACACTCCATAGAAAACCACAAATTTAGATTTCCCAAACCAAGTGCGACCACACTTGGTTTGGAACAAATGTTATAAAAATGGCTACGCAAGAATGCTTCCCGACCTACTCCAACAAACTCTCAAAATCATCCAAATCATCATTCTCTTTCTCTTTTTCCTCCGACTTTTCACCATCTCCCGTCACCGATTTAAATCGTCTTTCAATTTCCTCTTCCACAATTTTTCGTGAGCGACCGTATTTATAGCGTGACAACTCTTTCAAAAGTTCCTTCATTTTTTCATCTCCCTTGGTTGGCGGATAAGTTTTCATATTAAATGGCGCCGTCGCCTGATTGTTGATCAGCAACTTGGCATAACATTGGTAATTATCTAAATTTATCAAATCATTGGCGTCAAAAACCGGCGCAAATTGCTTTTCCAAAAACTCCGCGTCTTCCGCCCCCACTCTGAAAGCGGTCATAGAACCCACATTTCCGAAAACCGCTTTGGAAATATTCTCCGACAATTGCCCGATAAACTGATGCGCAATAGTCAAAGATAATCTGTACTTCCTGGCCTCCGCCAAAATTTGCGAAATGGAATCAGTGGTAAAATTTTGGAACTCATCAATATACAGATAGAAAGCTCTCCTTTCCTTTTCCGGCATATCCACCCTTGACAAAGCCGCCATCAACAACTTTCCCACCACCACCATTCCCAAAAGGTGACTGTTGATCTCTCCGATTTTCCCTTTTGACAAGTTAACCAACAATATCTTGCCACTGTCCATTACTTCCCGAAAATTGATAGTGCTTTTCTGCTGAGCGATAATCGGCCTCATCATATCATTGGAGACAAAAGTTACCAATTTGGAAGTTATGTAAGGAGCGATATTTTCCATCGCTGCTTCCCCGCCGGCCTTTTCCGCTTCCTTCTTCCAAAAATCAACCACAGTCATATCCTTACAACGCTTCAATTTTTCCTTCCTAAATTCAGGGTCGCGAAAAACTCGCGGAATCTCCAATAAAGTTGAACCCAATTCCGGACTGTCCATCACCAACAACATCGCATTTCGCATATATTGCTCAAACATCGGGCCACCAGTCTGTTTCAAGTCATATAACTTGTCAAAGATGGAAATCATTTCATTGATAACAAAAGTTTTTTGCTCCGGATATTTCTCGTCGTATTCCATCATATTTAAACCAAAGGGACGCTCCGTATCCGCCGGGTCAAAATAGATAACATCTTCCGCCCTTTCCCGAGGGATTGAGCCCATTACATTATCTATCAAATCCCCGTGCGGATCAATAACGCACATCCCTTTGTTGTTGTTGGCATCCTGTTTGGCCATCTCTTCAATAAAGGTTGACTTACCGGTACCGGTTTGTCCAATGATATAAAGATGGCGCCAGCGATCGCTATCGCTTATCCTGATCTCTGTTTTTACCCCACGAAAATCATTGTAGCCCAATAATAAACCCTCCTCCGGTAAATTCTCCGGCGGTGGCGCTTCTTTTGCTTTTAGCATATTTAGCTTTGGAGTCTCAGTGGTAAAAATCGGCAAATGAAAAACACTGGTTAATTCCTCCGTGCTGAGAACAATTCTCTGTTTTGAATCAAAAAATCTGTAAATAAAATTCCTGGCAATCTCCCGTGCGTTTTTTGATTTGTCTCTAATAATTTTAAATTTATTTAACTGACCATTGTCAAATTGCGCAAAAGAATTTTCCATAGCCTGCAAAACCACTTCCGCTTTCTCCGCCGTAGGCGCCGTCGCCAGCAGTCTAATATTAGCGTCAAACTTCACCTTGTTCGCCTTGTTCTCCAGCTGCTTGATAATTTCTTGCTCCTCCGGTGTCAAGGAAACCGGCTCCTCAGAAAAATCGTTTCTACTATCATCCTCTTTCCTTTTAAATAAAGCTCGTCCCATTTCTTTACCCACAGCCCGCAAAAACTTTCCGGAAACCGTGCTGTTTCTAACCGCCTCTTTCAAACGATGACCCTGTTGCATTTCCTGAGCCACTTTATCTCCAATTAGACGCCAATTTCGCTTGGTCTTATGAAAAACAATCTGAACAGCCGCCCCTTCATTCTTCGGGTCCAATTTGGAAAGAGCATTCGTGATATTGTGCAAAGGATCAGTTTCTAAATATTGATAAGTTTTAATAGGATAGAAATCACTTTTGGCCAACTTTAAATAAGATCCCTTGGTAGCGCAACCGGGTGTAAAAATGTTATACATCTTTACTCTTTCCAAATGAGCTGAGGGAAAAAAACTGTGAATTTGTTTTTCCACCACCTCTTTCAGGTAAGTGGGATAACCAATATAAAAAGAAATTTGCTCTCCTTTAGCCGGCACCGCCATTTCAAAACTGAGATTAACCGCTTGTTTACGCCAGAAAGATTTCTTTTCTGTCAAACGCGCCAGAGCCACCAACAATTGTTCCATTCTGGAAATTTCCTCTTTCTCCACTTGCTCCTTGGAAACGCCCCCCTTATCAGCGCCAGCATCACTTTTGGTCTTAACCACTTTAATAACGTCCAAAGAAATATCCAGAGCCTCCTCCAGACGTTTTTTGCGAACAAAAAAATAATCGCGAACAATCCACACGACAGAAAACAACATTACCAACCCGCTAAGCAAGGCGATTGAAAATAATAACCAAATGTAATTCATAACAACACAAAAACAATTAAGAAAATTGCTCTGTCAATCAACATCTCCACTCTTCCCAAAAATCAGTCGCTAAAAACTTATTCTTCAAACGTCAATTCGGCTAGCACCTCACTGAGAACATACGGTTCAGATTCCTCAGCCAACTCCAAAGACTCCTTCGGTTCTTTCTTTCCTAATATTAAAAGATAATTTATTTGTTGTTTTAAAATAGATGGATCCCCATTTGCAACTTTTTCCAAACCAGAGTTTCTATCTATATCGTTCAAGCGCTCCCTGATAGAATCAAGTTTTTCAGTATCTAAAGAGGAATCTTGCCCTTCTACTTTTTCAACAGCAGAAGTTTCTAAAGGTTGATTTTCCAGCAACTCACCGGCCTCAATCTTTGTTCCACCTCTTTCTTTCTTGTTATTGCCAAAAACTGTTTCCTTCCGATTTTTTCCAAACATCTTTCAATTTAAAAAGTAATTTTTTAACTATTCAAAATTTCCTCTACCTTGGCAACAGATAATTTCAACCCCCGGTCATCCAAGATAACTTTTATCTCATCTTTTGGAGATAAAGACGACCACAATTTTTCATTTTCCAAAATGGCCCCCTTCCTGCCATAACCCTTTTCCGCCATCGCGCGCAAACTTTCTTTCATCAAATCAGTCAAGATAGAATTGGCCATACTCCTGGCCTCATCCTCGCTAACTTCTTTGTCCAACAAAAGAATTGCTTCCTTTATTGCCGGCAACAATTTCTCCGGACCCTCAACAGATATTCTCACTTCTTTTTCATTTACCTTTTCCAGCTCAAAACCGGCACCGGCCACTCGTTCTTTTTCTTTTCCGATAGAAGACGGTCCTCCCTCTGTCCGCTCTAACTCCGACTGCTTTTTAGCGGAAATCGGCTCTTCTTTTACCTGCTCTGATGCCAAGCGATTCTCCATATTATTCCCGGTAACACCCTTAAGCTGATTTTCCCGAACACTTTTCACTCCTTCAGCCAAAGCTCTGTTCTTCATTAAAACAGATTCTTTGACAATCTCTTCGGCTACCAAGGTATTATTCTCTATTTCCTGCAACAAACCATCAACCACTTCTTTTAGATCCGCTTTTAAATTACTAACTCTTTCTTCATTTTCCTCAATTTCTCCTTTCAAAGCATCTAAAGAAACTCCGTTCAAACCGGCGTCTTCCACTTTGTTTAAAACATCGCGCTCTTGTCCTTTCAGTTCAGTCAAAAGCACTTGCAATCTCTCCAATTCTTCCTGTAATTCTTTAAATTTACCAACCAACTCAACCAATCGCTCCTTTTCTTCCGATGATAATTTCTCTTTTGTTTCCAAAGCACTTTCCTCTTTTTCAGTTCTATCCTCTGCTTTCATATCTACCTCTCTCTCCTCGCTACTATTTTCACCACTATTTTCTGAAACCGGTTTATTCTTTTCCTCCTCACCAACCGCTTGTCCAACGGGAGTCACTTCCCTTTTCTTTTTTTCCTCCATCTCTTTTTCCTCCTCTTTTTTCATCTCTTTTTCTTCCCCTCCGGTTACCACTGTGGTTCGCTCCGGTTGCCGACTTGTAAAATCATCCGGTTCATTTTTCTGCTCCGGCACTCCTACTCCGGCCTCCGCTGACAATTTATTTAAATCTTCAAATTCGCCCTTTCCGCTTTCACCACCTTTCCCTTTACCACTTGGCTCAGTTTGCTCTCCTGTTGCCTTCTCTTCGTCAACACCACCAAATTCCCCGATTTCAACATCACCCTGACCTACTCCTTTCCTGCCCTCAGCCAAAGACCCCAAATGTCTAGAGATTTCCCCCCGGCCATAAGTTGGAATATTAGGTTCTTTTATTCCCTTTTTTTCTCTACTTTCCAAAGCTTCTTTGTTATTCTCACTGTTAGCAAAAATGTCATCACCCGAAGAGATGCTAACTGGTTGCCTCTCTTCACCAGTCTTTTTTTTCTCATCTGCAAATCTATCTAAAGTAAATTCTTGAACCTTATTTTCGCCATCTCCGGTAGTCCCTTTCCCTGTCGCCGGCAACTCCGTACTCAAGTCAATTATACCCCTTTTAATCTTGGCGCCCTCATTTCCAACATCCAAACCGCCTGAATCACCGGCAACTCTACTTTCAGCAACTCCATCCTCTGCCGGTATCCCCTCTGCTTCGAGCCCCATTTTCTCCACCACAGACAAAGCATCAACTCCCTCACCCGGCTTAACCGTCTGATGCAAATCCCCGGCCGGCAAATTCTCTGAAAGAACCCCCTCTCTTTTCTCACTCCCGGGAGGCATGTCTGATTTTTCCTCTTGCTCCCCCTTTAACCGCAAAGTATCACCACTACCATAACCGGAACCCGGGGCATCCAAAGAAATAACCCTGACAAAATTAGGATTGTTATTTTCAGGTTTTGAACTTGGACCGGCTGAAGCTCGTCCCTCCATTGTCATTGTCATTATTTTTGTTTTTATTTTTAAGTATTATTTAAACCTAAAGACGAACGTATTATAACATATTTTATTTACAACACAAAATAAAAATACTAAAATAAAGACCGACACACTCGTTCAAATAAAAAAAATGACAAAAACAGACAAAAAAACAAAAAATCTCATCCTAATTTTCATTTCATTTTTCATCATTATCCTCGCTTTCTTTTTGCGTTTCCGGCAACTGGACCAAATTCCTCCCGGAGTTTGGTATGATGAAGCCTACAACGCTTTGGATGCTATTTCCGCCCTAAATTCCGGCCACTTTCAAATTTTTTATCCCGAAAATTTCGGCCGTGAAGGATTGTTTATCAATCTTTTGGCCATTTCCTTTAAAATTTTCGGTTTTAACAACATAGCTCTCCGTCTGGTTTCCGCTCTCATTGGCGTCCTCACAGTTGTCGGTTTTTACTTTCTTCTCCGACAATTGAGACTACATCGTACCTCCATTGTTTTGGCTGTTTTTGCTCTTTCCACTTCCTTCTGTCATCTAAATTTCTCCCGCATAGCTTTCCGTGCTATTATGGTGCCCTTTTTCCTTGTCTGGTCTCTTTACTTTTTCCTAGCCGGCTATCGACAAGGCAAAGATTCAAAGAAAAAAATAAAAAGTTTCTTTTACTTTTTTCTGGCCGGCCTTCTCACCGGTCTTGGCCTACATACTTACATTGCCTACCGCGTTGTTCCCTTAATATTTATCATCATTTCTTCTGGATTACTCTTCACTCAAAAATCACTCCTCAAAAAATACTGGCTACATTTTTTAATCTTTCTGTTCGGAGCAATTTTATCCGCCGGTCCCCTCTTATTATATTTCACCCAACATCCCGACAGTTTTTCCGGTCGATCAAACGCTGTTTCCATTTTTAACCCCCAAGATGATCAAACACCTCTTCAGGCTTTCGGAAAAAGTCTATTTTTGCACCTTCAATCGATATTCTTTGTCGGTGACGGTAATCAACGACACAACTATAATTCTTTCCCTCTTCTGCCGGCTGTTTGGGGGTTATTCTTTTTTCTGGGCTTTCTTATCTCCCTCAAGGAAATATTCTTGGGAATTATCAATTATTTCCGCAAACGACCTCTGCCAAAACTTTTCCTTGGTTCTTTGGTTGCCCAAAGCATTTTTTGGGTTATGCTTATTCCCGGCGTTTTAAGTTTGGAAGGTATCCCCCACTTTCTCCGCATCATTGGTATTACTCCGGCCATTTTTATTATGCTAGTTCTTCCCTTTGAATACCTTCGCCGATTATACCTCCATCTTAAACACTCTCCTCTCTACCCTCTCAAATTATGGCGCTGGCGAGTGATGCAAACAGCCTTTCTCATTCTGATAACTATATTTTTCGTCACCGGTTTTTTCCAATCCTATCTATATTTTAAATTCTGGGGACGCAACCCACGTACCACCGAAGCTTTCCAAAATACACAATTTCAATTTGGACAAATTATCAAAAGCCTTCCCCTCAAAAAACAGAACTATCTTCTGCTCAACAATGGGATTTCCTTTCAGAAAAGCAATCCTCTCAGCATCTCAGAAAAAACTTTGGTTTTTTCCGCTTACCCACAAATTAAGAGTTACCGCCCATTTCACTTAAACGACGTGGACACAATTTTGGAAGATAGATCATTGGACTGTTCTCAGGCTCAATTTATTCTCCAACCATACAATCCTCTACTCTCTCTTAAAAAAATCAAAAACTATTGTCGCAATCTCAAATTGGAACAAATACAATTCAAAAAAAACGGGATACAAATCCCCGCTGTCAAAGTTTGGGTCTTGAGATAGTAATTTTACTCAAAAACAAAAAAACCAACCACAAAATCGGACTTTGCAAAACAAAATTCGGAAGCCTTTAATGTACCTTGACCTCATATCTCAATCTCCATCAATAATGGACAATGGTCGGAACCGAGCTGCTTGGTCAAATATTCAATTCGCTTAACCCTGGGCAAATATTTCTTATCAATAAAAAAATAATCAATCCGCCAACCAACATTTCTCTCTCGCGCCCTGGTGAAAACATTCCACCAAGAATAAACATCCGTTACTCCCGGATTTTTCGCTCGCCAAACATCCACCCAACCATCAGCCACCACTCTGTCCAACCAAGCCCTTTCCTTGGGATGGAACCCAATTTTACCATCATTTTCTTTGGCTCTTTTAATATCCAAAGGAGTGTGCGCTACATTAAAATCACCGCCGACTATCACAATATGCCCCCGCTTTCTCAGCTTGTTCATATAATCCAAAACCTTGTCATAAAACACTAATTTTTCCCGCCAAGCTTGCTCACTTTTTCCTCCGTTGGGAAAATAAATGGAAAGCAAATCATAAATTTGCAAAGGTTTACTTTTCGCAGATTTACAAAAATCCGGCTGACGGGAGCAATCAATTTGGAAAGTCAGATGTGAAATCCGCCCCTCATCCATATTGGGAGCCTTGGGAACTGTAGTTTTAAATTCTACATTCTGCAACTTTTGAAAAAAACTTTTTCTTACCCAAATTCCCGTTCCGGCATATCCGGGCTTTTCCGCGCTATGATAAAACTGTTTATACTCTTTATTATTCTTCAACCAATCATCAAATTGTTCCACTTTCCCCTTAATTTCCTGTAAAAACAAAACATCCGGCTTCTCTTTCTCCAGAAGTTCTTTTAATTTTCCTTTCTTTTCTATAGCCCGCAGACCATTCACATTCCAAGTAATAATCTTCATTTTTCCACCATCAATTCTTAAAAATGCACCCGCTTTGCAAATACAAAATAACAGAACAACTTTAACTTAGTCAATTTTCTCTTGCATTCCTTCCTCTGCTCCCTCTTTAAATTTGTAAATTATTCTGTCCTTAATCCTTAAATCAATGTAGTCTAAATTCTCCAAATCAGTCGGTTTAATTTTTTTCTCGAAAAAAAGCCTCAGTTTTTTCAACTGCCAATCCAAATCTCCAGCCAAATCAAAAATCAACTCACCGTTATTCTCACTTTCTATTTTAATTTCTTTGGCTAAAAAAGATGGAATTTCCGCCAACAAACTGTCGTCATAATAAAAAGTTTTTCGCAAAGCCTCCAATATCTTAAAATAAGCATCCTGAATTCGCCGACGTTGCTGATAACTATCTCTGGCAAGCAAATCCTCCTCCAAATCACCCAGTTTCAAAATAAAACAAGGGACATTCAATTTTTCTTTTTCTTTTTGGCAAACTTTCTTTATAGACTGCTTTTGACAATCAAACCGCTCTACCAAATTCACATCTTCATCAAAAAGAAAACACTCCCCACCCTTCTGCCAGAGAGCAATTTTTTTTCTTTTCTGAACAGTCACTGTTAAAGTATCCGGAAAAATTTTTCTAAAGCGAATCTTTTTTATTGTCTGATACTTTTTTTGCAAACTACCAGCTAACTCATCTCCGGAAAACAATAATAAATTATTTTTCGGCGCCACTTTTCCTTGCCTATTTTCCAAAAAAGACAGAACTTCTCTTTTTACGTTCTCTACCTGGACACCATCCAGCTCTCCTTTAATTTCCACTGTCCTAATTTGCAAAACTCCAGAGAAAAACAAAACCCAAACAATCAAAGCAAAAAAAGATAACAACAAAAGAAAAAAGAAAATTTTCTTTATATTGGTCTTTTTTGTTTTTCGTCTGAATTTCTTTTTTTTCCTTTTATCCTTTAAATCCCTGTTTCTTTTATTTTTTCTAGCCAGCGCCATCTCGCCAATCTTTTAACCATATTATCCATTTCTACAAATCACTACCTTACCAAACAAAGAGAACTATCTCTTACCTGACCACCGGCCTGCAAGCAAGCATCAATATAGCGCAAACGTTGCCAACGCATTCCCAGCCACAAACCCACTACAAAGGCCACCAATAAAAACACCAAAAACAAACCGGCCAAAAATCTTTTCATCGTTTTTACTTTTTATTTTTTAACAAAAAAAACAAAACGACCACTTTTTATCCCTTCGCCACTGTTTTCTTCTTGATAATTTTCTGCCCAGCCATAAACGGCCTCAAAACTTCCGGCACCACCACACTACCATCGGCTTGTTGATAATTTTCTAAAACAGCAATAAAGGATCGCGGTGAAGGTAAAACCGTATTGTTTAGCATATAAACATATTTTTTCTTCCCGCTCTTATCTTTATACTTCACCTTCAACCGACGCGCTTGCCAATCCAAAAAATTTGAAGCGCTACCCGTTTCCCCCCAGCGATTACTGCCCGGCATCCAGGCCTCCAAATCAAACATCCTATATTTTCCGGCGCTCATATCACCAGTACAAATCGCCAACTTACGATAGGGCAATCCCAAATCACTATGAATTTCTTCCGAAATAGACACCATTTCCTCCTGTAATTTCTCTGTCATTTCTACATCAGCTGGCGCCAATATAACTTGCTCCACTTTCATAAATTCGTGCACGCGGTACATACCCCTGGTATCTTTTCCGTAACTACCAATTTCACTGCGGTAACATTGACTGTAACCGCACATTCGCAAAGGCAACTGCTCTTCCTTTAGAGTCTCCCCAGCATAATAAGCCAGCAGAGAAGGCTCGGCCGTCCCCACCAAAAATTTCTTCTCTTTGGCAGTCTTTCCATCCGCCTCTTTAGTCTTGGTCGCCACTTCGTAAATCTCATCCACTTCGGGATTGTAAGTTGTTCCTTTAAAATAACCGCTACCAAAAAGAGCAAATTCCTTTACCAAAGTTGGCGGAATCATCGGCAAGAATCCTTTTTCAATCATCTTTTGCAAAGCGTACATCATCAAGGCCATCGTCAACGTCACTCCTTCGTTTTTCAAATAATACCCGCGGTAACCGGCCACCTTTACTCCTCGCTCAAAATCAATGATATCCAATTCTTTGCCTAACTGAATATGATCTTTAGGCTTAAAATCAAACTTGGGTTTTTCTCCTTTTTCATAAACAACCACATTATCCTCGTCACTTTTCCCCACCGGCACATCTTCCGCCGGAACAACCGGCACCAAGACCATCAACTCCAAAAACTTCTGTTTCACTTTTTTTAACTTTGGTTCCAATTCCTCTATTTTCTCCTTGATTTTCTTGGCTTTTTCTATTTTCTCCCGTCGCCCAGCTTCATCTTTAGCCCGAGCTATTTCCTGACTAATGGCATTCCTCTCAGCCTGCAAATCTTCAATTTCTCGCATCAAAGCAACCCGTTGCCTATCAACGTCCAACAGTTCGCCAACATCTAATTCTATATTTTTATTGTCCGCCGCCTTCTGAATTTTATCGGCATTTTCCCTGATATATTTTATATCCAACATCACTGCAAAAATAGAAATTAAAAAATCTTCTTCCTAAGAATAACACCCGCCACCGCAAAAGGCAAATGTTCCGGACAAAACTTTCAACAATTGTGTCAATCAAATCAAAAAACACTACCGCCAAAACTTTTTTACCAACAAACCACGAACATCAAAACACCCCTCCCAACACTACCATATTACGTAATATGGTAGTGTCAGAAAACTAAGCTCCTTAACTGATGTCCCTGATCGATATTTAGCCAACCAATAAGAAATCCGGTTGGTCTAACAATTTGTTTTCCGCCTCGCTTCCCAAAACATAAAAAGTACCGCCACATCCTTGTCCCAAATAATCTTTTCTTGTTGTAATTTCTTCAAAAAACCATCCCTGTCCAAAAAAACTATCTCCTCTACCACATCACTATCCGGATTAAGTTGTTTTTCCATCTTTTCCAAATCCTCAGCCACAAAATAATCAACTCTCTCTTCCACCGTAGCATTGGCCGTATTGTGAGTATGAAACAACTTCCATTTCCGCGCCTTCAAAGACACTTCCTCCCTCAACTCTTCCCTGGCAACTTCCAAAGAACTCAACCCTTCTTTATCCATCCATCCTCCAACCAATTTTAAACGCGACTTTTTCTCATGAGTGCGAAACTCCCGAATAAACAAAACTTTTCCCGATTCGTCAACCGGAATAACTCTTATCCCCGAGCGCAAAGTCACCCTTTCATAAATATTGTCTCCGATTCTTTCCAAAGACATCGTCAGATACTTCCCTCTGTAAACAATTTCTCGCATCAATTTGTTTTAATTAGGAATTAACAAAATACCACTCCGACCTTCCCCAACCATCAAACAATATTCTCCACCAATCGTTCATTTTTACCGTTCACCTATCACTTGTCGAGGTTTGGTCTCTTTAAACTTATCTATGAACTGTGAACAGTGAAGCGTGAACTACGCCACCTCCCGATTATAACACTCTTCGCAGTAAACCTTTTTCGGAGCGCCGGGATAATCCTTGGGAAAAGTGGCTTGAACTTTTTTTCCGCATTCGGCGCAATGTCTGTATTTTGGTTTAAAGTCAATCGGCCCCAAAGAAATCCTTTTTTTGGCCAAAACAGTTGAATAATGTTCCGTCGGTAAGGCTAAATTATATTTCCTGTGAAATTCCAATTCTTCTTTGGTGTATCTAAACTTTTTGCCGTTTCTGTCAACAATCACTTTGTTTAAACAAATTCACAAATAACCAAAAACCTAAAATTCGTCTAAAATAAAAATAAAACTCTCCCGACCATTAACCACAACCAATTTATTGCCACTTCATTCCTCACGTTTCGGTTTCACTAATGGAAACAAAGTAATCTCCCGCAAACTTTTATCTTCCAAAAAAGCAAACAACCTCTCCCCCACGCCAAAACCAAAAGTCGGCGGCATTCCATATTCCAACATTTCCACAAAATCCCAATCCGGCATCATCGCCTCTTGATCACCTTGTCTTAAAAGCTTATTTTGTCTTTCAAACCTTTCTCTCTGATCCAAAGGATCGTTTAATTCGCTGTAACCGTTGCCAACTTCGGCCCCTGCCAAAATAACTTGAAACTTTTCCGTTTCCTGCGGATTGTCCTCTTTTCTCTTAGCTAAGGGCGCAATAAAAACGGGATGATTAACCAAAAAAGCCGGGCCGGCTATTTTTTGCCGACAATACTTCCAGAGAGAATCAGTTAATCTCTCCTTATTGTCTTTTTCATACTTAACTCCCAGTTCACGCAACTTTTTTTTCAACTCCTCACAAGAAGCTTGCAAAACATTAAGACCCGTTTGTCTCTCAATCTCTTCAACATAGTCTATTTTCCGCCACTCATCAGCCAAGTCAAACTCCAGTCCCCTCGTCTTAAATTTTGTCCGGCCGTAAACCGTTTGCGCCACTGCCCGATACAACTCCTGCACCAATTCCATTCCTTGCTCATAATTTTTGTAAGCCCAGTAAAATTCCATATTGGTAAATTCTTGCAAATGATTGGGACTGGAACCTTCATTGCGAAAAGCCCGACCAATCTCAAAAGTCTTTTCAAAACCGGCCGCCATCAATCTCTTCTGCCACAACTCCCCGATACTGATTCGCAAAAAAACGGTCAAATCAAAATCATTGTGAAAAGTTTTAAATGGTCTGGCTTCCGCCCCACCGGTGGTGATTTCCAAATAAGGCGTCTCCACCTCCAAAAAACCTTTCTCCTTCATAAAATTACGCATTGCCTCCCAAAACTTTGCTCTCCTCCTAAAAAGTTCTTGTTGCTCCGGATTTAAAGCTAAATCTAAATAACGTTTTCTCAATTTCTCATCCTCATCTTGCAAAGCCTTGTGCTTATCTGGCAATGGTAACAATGATTTTGACAGTAAAACAATTTTTTTGGCCAAAACCGACGGCTCTCCTTTTTTGGTAACAAATTTCTCTCCTTGTACAGCGATAAAATCACCCAAATCAAGATTTTTAATCCAAAATTTGTAATCAATTTCCACTCCCTTGTCAGTCTCAAACGACTCCACTTCTTTCTTATTCAAAACAATTTGTCCCCGCCCACTTTCATCCTGCAAATGAATAAAAGCAATATTCCCCATTACCCGAAAAAGCATAATTCGCCCGGCCACTGACACCTTTTCTCCTTCCCTTTTTTGCAAAGCATCCTTTAAATTTTCTTTTGCAGGCGCTTTGGAGGGATAAGGATTTATTCCCGCCTCCACAAAGTTTTTCAACTTCCGCAATTTATTTTCCCTAATTTGCTCCAACATAAATTTCCCTTTAAAAATTTTAAAAACCAAACTCTTTAATAACCACTTCTAAAGTCTAACAAATAACTTTTCCGAAGTAAACCTTTCACAATTTTACCTACCAATTAAAACTTGACAAAAGTAAATAATTTGTTAATATGACCCAAGCAGACGACAAAAGAGCGGTTAAAAATCACCGGGAAGAATAAAGATAAATTTGAATATTATCAAAACTTGACAAAAATAAATAATCTGCTAACATAACCGGAGCGCTTAGATAGAACCTCCAAAAAAGCAATACAAAACTTTCATCCCAAAGCACTGCAAGTAAAGATTTTGCTTGCCGTTCCTTGTGATTAAAGACAAGTGAACTTTGACAATTGAAGAGGCAATCATTTTATATTTCCAAATATAAGATGACAACCGCATAAAAACCTGGTTTTTTATGTAAACTTACATCTAGTCTATCGCAATTTTTTGCGGTTAGTCTAAAAGTAAGTCCCGATTTACTTTTTCGCTTTTTCAAAAGTGAATTATTTCCAACTGGTTTACTTTCAGTAAACCACCGGAGTGTTCATCGTTCTTGATGAACATTTACTTAGAGTTTGATCCTGGCTCAGGATGAACGCTGGCGGCGTGGATAAGGCATGCAAGTCGAGAGGGTTAGACCCTCGGCAAACGGGTTAGTAACACGTAGGAACGTACCTCAAAGTCAGGGATAACCTTGCGAAAGCGAGGATAATACCTGATAGTCTCTTGGTTTTTTCGGAAATTCAAGAGTAAAGATTTATCGCTTTGAGAGCGGCCTGCGTCCTATCAGCTTGTTGGTGAGGTAATGGCTCACCAAGGCTATGACGGGTAGGGGGCGTGAGAGCGTGACCCCCAACATTGGCACTGAGACACTGGCCAAACACCTACGGGTGGCTGCAGTCGAGAATCTTCCACAATGGGCGAAAGCCTGATGGAGCGACGCCGCGTGCAGGATGACGGCCTTCGGGTTGTAAACTGCTTTTATAAGGGAAGAATCTACCTCGGTAGATGACTGTACCTTATGAATAAGAGGTTGCTAACTACGTGCCAGCAGCAGCGGTAATACGTAGACCTCAAGCGTTATCCGGATTTATTGGGCGTAAAGGGTGTGTAGGCGGTTTAAATAGTCAGATGTTAAATCATTGGGCTCAACCCAATGACTGCATTTGAAACGTTTAAACTAGAAGTATGTAGAGGTTAGCGGAACTCATGGTGTAGCAGTGAAATGCGTTGATATCATGGGGAACACCAAAGGCGAAGGCAGCTAACTGGGCATTACTTGACGCTAAGGCACGAAAGCGTGGGTAGCGAATGGGATTAGATACCCCAGTAGTCCACGCCGTAAACGATGTACACTAGATATTGGGAGTTTCGACCCTCTCAGTGTCTAAGCTAACGCGATAAGTGTACCGCCTGGGAAGTACGAGCGCAAGCTTAAAACTCAAAGGAATAGACGGGGATCCGCACAAGCGGTGGAGCATGTGGTTTAATTCGATAATAAGCGAGGAACCTCACCAGGGCTAGAAGCTTAGCTGCATCCCGACAGAAATGTTGGGAGCCTTCGAGGGTGCTAAGCAGGTGCTGCATGGTTGTCGTCAGCTCGTGCCGTAAGGTGTTCCATTAAGTTGGGTAACGAGCGCAACCCCTACTGTGTGTTACAAGTGTCACACGGAACTGCCCAGCCCCAAATTTTTAACAAGTTTGAAAATTTGGGGCTGGGAGGAAGGTGGGGACGACGTCAAATCAGCATGGCCCTTGATGCCCTGGGCGACACACGTGCTACAATGGCCGGTACAACGGGTTGCGAAGTCGCGAGACGGAGCCAATCCCTAAAAACCGGTCCCAGTTCGGATTGGAGTCTGCAACTCGACTCCATGAAGTCGGAATCGCTAGTAATGGCGCATCAGCCATGGCGCCGTGAATACGTTCCCGGATCTTGTACTCACCGCCCGTCACGTCAAGGGAGCCGGTAGTACCCGAAGCCTCCTCTTTAGAGGGGACCACGGTAAGATCGGTAACAGGGACGAAGTCGTAACAAGGCATCCGTAGCGGAAGCTGTGGATGGATCACCTCCTTTCTAGGGAGATACGGTGACTGAAGAGATTCTTATTAACTCTTCAAAACCCAATGGTCGACATTTTTGCTGAGCAACATTGATTTAACATTAAGTTGTGAATCCTTGTTGCCATTAATGGCAAAAATGATTTTGACTGGGATTTTGCTTTTAGCTAACCGCAAAAGGTTGCGATTTTTTTTGTAATCTTTTTGATAAAAAATCCAAAATTTTTTCAAATAAATAAAATTCTCAAAACTAGAAAAACAAAGACCGACCGGCTGTAGCCGGTCGGTTTTTGTTTGTCTCAAGTGTTTTCAGTATTATTTGTAAAAAATTGTTCGGAGATAGGGACTCGAACCCCAATTGACGGGACCAGAACCCGTTGTCCTACCATTAGACGATCTCCGAATATTTACCCATCTATCCACTTTTCCACTTCACCTTCGCTTCAAGAGATAAACCAAGCTCGGTTTATTGATTTCTGAATTATTCCAAGCCGTTCTAAAATTATTTCCTTATCCACACTTTTATTACTAACCATTACTTTATTTTTAAATTCTTTCTAAAATCGCCTTTTGCCTCATATCTCTAAAATATTGAGTATCAGCATGCCGTTTCATAACAAACTCCTTGTAATTTACTTCCGCCAATTCATCATTCCCTTGATAAAGCAACTTGCCACCAAACACCACTCTAGATTGCAACATCAAAGAAGCGTCCTTGTAAAAATATCAGATCAACTTTTCTATATTCACGAAAAACATCCGTAAAAACATCAAAAAGCTTTATATAATCCTTTTCAGTTCTTTTCTTTCTGTTTTTATCAAACACCACCCCTACATCTATATCCGACAATTTGTTTTGCGTACCATCTATTTGCGAACCAAAAACATACACCAAACTCACTCCCAGCTCCTCAAAAACTTTCTTCTGTTTTTTGCTAAATTTCACCTCTTTCATATCAGCATCCTAGCACACTCACCCAAAAAATCAACCCAACGCTTCAATTCCGGGTAATTTTTTACCGGCTAAAAATTCTAACATTGCCCCGCCGGCTTGAGAAATATAACTGTAATTTTCCGGATGTCCAAACATTTTCACCGCCTCTAAAGTTTCTCCGCCACCAATCAAAGAAAAAGCTTTTTCATTTTCTTCTATAAACCTGATAATATTTTTAGTACCATTGCTCGCCTTCTCTTCTTCAAACTTCCCTAGAGGACCGTTCCAGACAATCGTTCTTGCTTTCTCAATTTCTCTGCGAAAAACATCAACTGTTAGTGGCCCAATGTCCAATCTTTTTTCCGCCTCCTCCGCCGGAGAAAAATCAACTGGCAGGAACACATTTTCCGGCAAAGAAAGTTTTTCATCCAAAGCTTCATTAGCCACTTTGCCTCCGACCAAAACCCTACTGTATTTCTTAGCCAAATAGGAAACAACCGGCAACTTGGTGGCGATCTTAGCTCCGCCGATAATAGCCACTGCCGGCTTTTTTGGCCTGTCTTTAACTTTAGATAAATTTTCATATTCCTTGAAAAAAAGCAATCCCGCTACCTTATCTTTGGTAAATTTTGGCAAAGCGACCACCGAAGCGTGTTCACGATGCGCCACCGAAAAAGCATCATTAACATAAACTCCAAAGCCTTGAGCCAAATCCTCGGCAAATACCTCATCATTTTCTTTTTCCGCCGGCCAGAATCTGATGTTTTCCAGCAAATAAATCGCTTCGCTGTCATAAACTCCCGCCTGTCTAATCGCTCTCAATCTCTCCAGTTTTTCCACTAAAACAACTCTTCTCTGCAAAATATCTTCCAATTTCGGCACAAGTATCCTTAATGACAATCTTGGCACGATCTTTCCTCCGGGTCGCCCCAAATGACTAACAACCAACAACATTTTCGGCTTCTTTTTCATTATAAAATCAATCGTTTCCGCTCCGGCCCGCAAACGCGTATCATCCAAAATATTACCCGTTTCATCCAAGGGGACATTAAAGCCAGCTCGCAGAATAATTCTTCTATTTCTAATATTTATTTCTTCAATTGTTTTCATTTTTATTTTGGAAATTAAACCAATTTTTACAAATCAAAGCGACGCTTTTCCAGTATAATCCAATCTGCGGTAAACACAAAGCTAACTCAAAACAGATTTCTGCCTAAATTCCCTGTAATATTTTTCCACCAGCGATTTAATCCTCTCTTTAAATAACTCTTTATCAAACCTCAAAGCTTGCTCACGAATATATTCCGGCTGAAATTTCATCTTTTTAAATCTGGCAATCGCCTTTTTCAAAGAATCTTCCGTTTGCTCCGCAAAAAATATCCCCGATTTCCCTTCTTCAATATGCTCCTCCACATCTCCGGCTCGGTAAGCTATCACCGGACGCCCCGAAGCCAACGCCTCAATAGCCACAATACCGAAATCCTCCTCTTGAGGAAAAATAAAAGCTTGCGCCTCCGAATAAATTTTACTCAGTTCTTTGTCAGACACTCTTCCCAAAAATTCTATCGTCGGACCGGCTATTTTTTGCAAGTTCTTAAATTCCACCCCTCTTCCCACAACTTTCAATGGTAAACCCAAATCGTTAAAAACTTTGATTACCAAATCCATTTTTTTATACTTCATCATTCGTCCCACCAACAGAAAATAATCCTTTATTTTTTGCGGAGGAGAAACACAAAAACGGCTCACTTCCACCGGCGGGTTAATCACTTCCGACCGACGGTGGTAATACTTTGTGATTCGCCCCTGGACAAACTTGGAATTGGCAACAAATTTATCCACTCCGTTGCTAGCCTGATAATCCCACATTCTAATATAATTCATTAAAAAGGGACTGATTTTTTTCACCGCGCTGGGAAAACTATATTCCTGAACATAATACTGACAATCATCCCAACCGTAACGCATCGGCGTATGACAATAAGAAATATGCAAAGTATCCGGGCGAGTTATGATATTTTTGGCAAAACTGGAAGAATCCGACAGAACAACATCATAATAGTCAAGATTAAACTGTTCTATCGCCAACATCATCAAAGGCGGAAAAATACGATGGTGCTTTCTAATCAAAGAAAATTTTTGCAAAAAAGAAGTACGAATATCCCTTCCGTCAAAACGCCCATGCACCGCCTTCCGATCATATAAAAGAGTGTAAACCGGAGCTTCCGGCCAAATTTCCAAAAACGCTTCCAAAACCCGTTCCGCTCCTCCATATTGCACCAAGTAATCATGAACCAACGCTATTTTCATCACCCAAATAATTTTTTAAACCAAGGAATCAAAGCAAACTTCCTCTTGTAAAAACGGAACAACTTCAAACTGTTTTCATAAATCTTTTGCTCCTCTTCCCACCGTGACTGTAGAACCCCCTTTAAATCTTCAGTTTTCATTTCCGCCAACTTTTTTTGAATATATTCCAGATTTTGCCGATGCTCCGCCAGTTCCTCCTCTAAATTTTTCAGACTCTCTTTATTCGGACCCCAAAAAAACATTTGCCAAAAAGATTGCTTCTTAATTTGCTCAAACTCTTCTTTTTCTTTTTTTCTCAGAGTCTCCGCCACTGTCTCCAATTTATCTTCTAGATCAATTTTTATCTCCCAATCTTTTTCTCTTTGTTGCAATCGCTGTTGCTCCGCCAAATCAATCTCATCGGTTTGTTGTTTTTCTTCCTCTGTATTTTTCTCCTCCTCTTTTTCTGTTGCCATTTTTTTCAATTCCTCCTCAGTCTTAGTAGCTCGCAAAAACTCTTCCTTACTAAAACTACAAGTCTTACTTAAGACACCTTTTCCATTCCCCTCTATCTTATTGTAACCAAACACCACTGACTGCGACCAATACCCGGCGCTTGGCTTCCCTCCGCTGGGAATTTTGCAATCAATTCCATAATTCCCGTTTCCACTCAAAACATTTCCGGCAATTCTCAATGCTCCCAAATCTTTAGTTGATTTGTAAAACTGAATAGCTATTCCACTAGCCTTGTTATTTTTGATGATGTTGTTTCTTATCGTCAAATCAGACTTGCCAACTATTACTTCTATTCCACCCTCTTTATTGTTACTAATATGATTATTTTCTATTACACCATCAACATTTGCCCTAATATCTATCCCTTCCTCCTCATTGTTTATCACTTCATTGCCCCTAATATCCACATCCTTTCCATACTGTAGATAAAAACCCTTGCCATTATCATTTATTTCCGAATCACGGACAGTCAACTTACCTCTGCCGGAAGTCTTAATTCCAATATGCGCTCCGGAGATTTCAACATTTAACAAATCCGCTTTGGCGTCTTTAGCGATCTCCACTCCCCCGCCCTTAACAGCCAAATTCTCTACCTCGCTACCGTTTTTCATTACCAACTCTTTTATTACCGTTTTATGACTCTCTCCTTTCAACTTCACATTTTTTGGTAAAATCACTTTTTCCAAATATTGGCCATCCTTCACTTTTATCTCCCGACAATGATGATCTAAGGCTTCAGCAATAGTGCCGTAAGGTGATTTTTTATTACCATCACCATGTTTGGCTCCCTTATCCACCCAACAACTACCTGCCGAAACAAAAAACGGCCATCCCAAAAAAACGACAACTAAAGCGAGCCATTTAAATTTTTCAGAAAAGTTATTCTTCATAACCAAAATTATACATCTCCAAAAGAAATTTTACAATAAAAATAAAGTTATTTAACTTCATAACAGATAAAAACAATAATATCGCGACAAGTACCAAACAAAAACACTACGCTCCCAAATAACTAACACCTTTGCTTAATCTTTTCTAAGCAAACCAATATGAACAGCTAGCCCCCCGAAATTGAAATCTTCATCAAACTAGCTCATCAAATTAAACTATCAACGTCTTAGCAAACACAATGCCCCAACAACCGAAGAATAAAACTCCGTCGACGAAGAGAAATAACTCAAATGTTTCAACAAACCTAATTCGGCCGACAAGCTTCTCACAAACTTTCACTCCTAACAAAAGCGGCTCATTACAACATCACACTGTCAACAACATACCAACAAAACAACAACAAAAGCGTCTATTATGATATTATCAATAATATTATAATACTCCTCTTGTCATTATCAAAAACATTATTATGATATTATTGATAATATCATAATGGATACTGCAATTGAATTACACTTCAAATTCAATAACAGCTATACCTGATATTTTGCATTTTTTATTCCCTATGTTAGACTGAAACCGGTTTTTTAATTTTCAAATCATCCGAAAAGAAACTATGAAAAAGAAATTAGTCATTGTTGAATCGCCGGCTAAAATTAAAACTCTTTCCAAATATTTCGGACCTGATTACATCATTGAAGCTTCTGTCGGACATATTCGCGATTTACCCAAAAGCAACAAGCAAGCCATTGACATTGCCAACGGGTTTAAACCTTTTTATGTCATTTCTCCCGATAAAGAGAAAGTGGTTAAAAAACTCAAACGTCTCAGTAAACAAGCCGATGAAGTCATCCTTTCCACCGACCCCGATCGTGAAGGAGAAGCTATTGCTTGGCACATTGCCGAAGCTATCAAACTAAAAAATCCCCGCCGAGTCGTTTTCAACGAAATTACCGAAGAAGCTGTAAAAGAAGCTATGAAACACCCTCGTCCCATAGACCTAAATCTAAAAACCGCCCAAGAAGCTCGTCGCGTTTTAGACAGATTGTTTGGCTACGACCTCTCCGGCCTCATTTGGAAAAAAGTGCGCTACGGCCTTTCCGCCGGTCGCGTCCAGTCACCGGCTCTGCGAATCATTATGGAAAGAGAAAGAGAGATCAGAAAATTTGTTCCAGAGAAATTTTGGATAATTTCCGCTTTGGTGCAAAACAAGAAAGGCGAAGAGTTCGTTTTAAATTATTCTCAAGAAGTTAAAAACAAGAAAGAAGTTGACAAAATCATCAAAGCCGGCCAAAAAGAGAAATGGATAGTGAATAAAATTCAAGAAACCGAAACCAATCGCCGACCATACGCCCCCTTCCGTACGTCAACCCTCCAACAAACCGCCAGTTCCCGCTTGGGTTTCTCCCCTTCCAAAACAATGTTAATTGCCCAAAAATTATACGAAGCCGGATTGATAACCTATATGCGAACTGACAGCACCAATCTCAGCCAACAAGCGCAAAAACAAATTGCCCAACTGGTTAAAAAAGAGTTTGGCGCTCGCTACTATCAACCAACCAAATATGGTAAACAAAGTAAAACAGCTCAGGAAGCTCACGAAGCCATCCGCCCCACCGATTTAAACAAAAGAAATGCCGGGCAAAATCAAGAACAAAAAAAACTTTATGATTTGATCTGGCGTCGCGCAGTCGCTTCCCAAATGTCTCCGGCCAAAATCCTGCGCACAAAAATAATGGTTACCCTCACAGACAAAACAATCTCTCCTTTCTCTATCAAGGGTTCCAAAATTGTATTCCCCGGTTGGCTGGCAGTTGATCCGGCCTCTCGCAGTGAAGAAAAAGAGCTACCCGAAGTTAAACTGCAAGAAAAATTAAAATTAAAAAAGATAGAAACCGAGGAAAAAGAAACAACCCCGCCTCCCCGTTACAGCGAAGCTCGTCTGGTAAAAGAATTGGAAAAAAGAGGCATTGGGCGACCCTCCACTTACGCGCCCATTATTAAAACCCTTAAAGATCGCGGTTACGTGGAAAAAATAGGTTCCCAATTAAAACCGACGGACACCGGAGAAGTAGTCAGTACCTTTTTGGAAAAGAATTTCACTAAATATATCAGTGACGAATTTACCGCCGAAATGGAAACTGATTTGGATAAAATCGCCGAAGGAAAAAAAGAGTACGTGGAAACTCTGCAAGAATTTTACGAACCCTTCAGCCAAGACATTAAAGCCAAAGAAAACATTCCCAAACTAACCGACATTCAAAAAGCCGATAACAAATACAAATGTCCCGAATGTGGCGGACCAATGGTAATTAAACTTGGCAAAAATGGTAAATTTATGAGTTGCGCCAATTTCCCAAAATGCAAAGGCGCCCGCACTATTGAAGGAAAAATAATGGAGGGACCCAAAGAACTAGCAGAGAAATGTCCCAAATGCGGCAAACCGTTGGTCTTAAGAGAAGGACGCTTTGGCAAATTCATTTCCTGTAGCGGTTATCCCAAATGCAAATTTATCAAAGAAGATCCCAAAGAAGCGGAAAAGAAAAAAACCGGCGTGCAATGCCCACAATGCAAAAAAGGTGAAATGGTGGAAAAACGTGGTCGCTTTGGAACATTTTATGCTTGCTCCAACTATCCCGAATGTAAATACACCATCAATGCCAAACCAACCGGCAAAAAATGCAAAATGTGTGGCTCCCTAATGATGGAAGGCACCAAGACCATTCCCGAACGTTGCTCCAACAAAAAATGCCCCAACAACCGCCCGGATAAACTTTGACAATTTTTAAATTGTAAGTTTTTTCGCCCTGTGTGGATCAGTTTAGTTAAAATCAACACTCTAAGCGCCTGACTGCAAGAAAATTTTCACTGGAGTAATTACCAAATCAAACACTATGCAAAAAACAAAAGTTTGTCAAAATTGCCAGAAAGAATTTACAATTGAGCCGGAAGATTTCACCTTTTACAAAAAAATCAAAGTCCCGGCGCCGACTTGGCGTCCGGAGTGTAGGATGATTAGAAGAATGAATTGGAGAAACGAAAGATCTCTGTACAAAAGAAAATGTGGCTTAACCGGTAAAAATATAGTTTCCTGTTTTTCGGAAGATTCCGGAATTACCGTTTACAATAATAAAGATTGGTTTTCTGATAAATGGAACCCAATGGACTATGGACGTAATTACGATTTTAACAAACCGTTTTTTAAACAATTTAGAGAATTACTGACAAAGGTCCCTATGCCGGCCACTTTTATAGACGCCCAATCAGTCAACAGCGAATATTGTAATCACGCTGAATCAATGAAAAATTGCTATTTGTCTTTTGGCGCTCTTGACGACGAGGAGGTCAATTATTGTGATAAAGTATCAGCTTCCAAAGAAGTATATGATAGTTTGGTGGCAGCCAAAAGTGAACTAGCCTACCAACTTATTTCTGCAGATAAAATTTATCAATCCGCTTTTCTGCAAAAATGCATCAATTGTAACCACTCTTATTTTCTTTTTGAATGTCGGGGTTGTTCGGATTGTATTGCCTGTACCAATCTCAGAAATAAATCCTACTGCATATTTAACAAACAATATTCCAAAGAAGAATACGAAAAGAAAAAAAGAGAACTAAAATTAAATACCTATTCAGGAATACAAAAAGTTCAGCAAAAGTTTGAAAATCTAAAACTGCGCTCAATTCACAGATTCGCCACCTTAATCAATGCTACAGATTCCACCGGAGATAATTTGCATAACGTTAAAAATTGTCAAGTTTGTTTTGATGTTTTGGATGCAGAGGACAATAAATATGTCATTCACGGCGGTTTTAAGATGACTGACAGTTATGACGGATACGGATTAGGAGGAGGAGCAGAATTAATATATGAAGCTGTTGATACCGGATTAAGCGCCAGAAAACTATTTTTTGACATTGTTGTTTGGTATTCTAATGAAGTGGAATACTCTTATAATCTTAAAAATTGTTCCAATTGCTTCGCCTGCATCGGCCTCCGCAACAAACAATACTGCATCCTCAACAAACAATACTCCAAAGGAGAATACTTCCCAATGGTGGAAAAGATCAAAAAACATATGAATGAAATGCCTTACATTGACAAACAAGACCGAGTCTATAAATACGGAGAATTCTTTCCACCGGAACTGTCTCCTTTCGCTTACAACGAAACCATCGCTCAAGAATACTTCCCTTTAACCAAAGAAGAAGCAAAAAAGAAAGGTTACAGATGGAAGGAAAGAGAAAAAAGAAACTATAACATAACTCTCAAAACAGAAGATATCCCTGATAATATTAAAGACGTAGATAATTCTATTCTCAAAGAGGTTATAGAATGCGCTACCAATAATGAAGAAGAGAAAGCCAAAAACAACTGTAGTGAAGCTTTTAAAATAATTCCTCAAGAATTAGAATTCTACAAAAAAATGAATCTTCCTCTTCCCAGATATTGTCCCAACTGCAGACATCACCATAGACTAAAAAACAGAAATCCTTTAAAACTCTACAAAAGAACCTGTCAAAAAGAAGGTTGCAACAATACCTTTGAAACCACCTATGCTCCCGATAGACCGGAGATAGTTTACTGTGAGGAGTGTTATAATCGGGAGGTGA